>Ga0209611_10001065_pt1 | contig 45416 bp, 33 predicted proteins | sample S1TSphgellanicum_3_FD_187693 | JGI IMG/M metagenome (GOLD analysis project Ga0209611, IMG submission 187693) | Host-associated microbial communities from peat moss isolated from Minnesota, USA - S1T2_Fc - Sphagnum magellanicum MG (SPAdes) (version 2) | ecosystem: Host-associated > Plants > Peat...
CCCTCTATCCATTCGTGGCTAGCTTGTTGGATGTAGGAAATGGTGTGTGTTTCCTTGAGCATACAATGATGAGCCATAGGACTATGGTTCCCATGTAAATCAAGGGGTATGTATCCTAGGTGGTGGCCATTAATCTCCCAATCCATTCAGTAGTACGCATGTTTGAATTAGTTGTCAATTGTGAAACTTGGTGGAAACAGGGCCTTTCGCCTAATGAACACATCATAATTAGTGGCATTAGTGACTAAACATCTGACCTGTTCAGGTGATTAAACATCTGACTTGATCAGGGATTGGTAGAGGACCTGATGTAGTGTTCAGGGTATCTTCTAGTACTGCAATTATGTCCCTGGTGCTTAGCTTCAAATCTTAAAAACTAAACAATGGTGTACTCACAAGCTTTTGCGCAATTTCATGTATTTGAAGTTGGCATTCCATAAGCTAATTAATGAAAAATTGTGTGTTTTCCTGATGTACATGTACTCTTAGGACATGGGAATTTGATGCCCTAACAGCTTCTAGTGTAGTAGTTTCCTCCCCCTTCGCCAACAAGGTGTGTTCTTCTTCCATGTTGAGAGGACGAAAAGATTGTGGCATGACTGTTGGAACTCCTCTAGCCTTGGTAATAGGACTTGAACTACATGCGAGTCCATTAATCTGAATTACCTGCCTACTGGTAGAAACTCTGGGTGCCATGTTAGCCTTTTGTGCTGCGACATAGGAAGGGCAAAAATAAATAGCAAATTCTGGTGTGAGACTAGAATTGTGTGCAATGGAAAGAACATACTCCCTAACCATGACATCGTGTGGGAGGCCATAGAATGACCAAGGAGGTCCCTCCCTTGATCTTGAACCTTATACATGTTGGGCATGACTAGTTGGTTGGGAGGACTTGCCTTTTAGATTAGCAAGTTGGGGCCTCAAATGGTTCGAATTCATTTGTAGAGTTTGAACTTGAATTGCATGGGCTTGAAGCACCTTCCTCTTGTCAGCATTGTGCTCCTTCTTCTTAGCATTCTTATTGGAATTACCTTTGGTGGGCAAAGCTTGAGTGGAAGGTTGAGGTGCCTTGGCTTTTGGTTGAGGGACAATGGAAGATGTTGGCAGATTTTGCCATGGTAATCAGAGTTGCTTTCGTTTTGGGAACTTGGCAAAACAAATAACTTCCTGATGTCCCTCTTTCCCACAATAATCACAAAAGAGATCCTTGGAAGGAATGTTGCATTCACTAGCTTTATGGGTAGGATTACCACAGTAGTTGCAAGAAGGTAGGATGGGTGTAGTCGAGTGCACTGCTTTAGCCCTTGAAGAAAAATGTGATGATCTAGTTGGCGCAGTTGGTGTAGGCTGAGGCCTTGAACGTGATGGAAGCCTCATAGTACTGGCCTCATAGTGTGCATGAGTTAGTTCTAATTTTTCGAAAATGTTGTACACATCCAGTAAAATGTACGAGTCTTTAAATTTTGCAAAAACCCATTGCAAAACCTGCGCATGGAGTGTTGGAGTACCTTCCAATGAACAAAGATACCGGTGGGCAGTTTCCAGGTTTGTGATGCTTTGGGTATCCTCTTTGAGTTTGAAAAGCCTCTTATAAGGCATTTTGAGGGTTTCATCCTTTTACCGAGAGAAGGTGGCAAGCTATAGAATTTTTTTAGAACTTTTGACTGGAAATTCCAGCTCAAGAACTCGAAAGAATTCCCCCACTGGATCAATAAAAGCTGGCGCATCAGTGGTGGGAGGAATGTTTGCGGTAACAGCAATGAGTTGTTGAAGATAAAGGTTTATTGAGGTAGGTACTGGGTTTGAATTATTGGGCATAGTCCCATGATGTGCAATTATAGCTTGCAATGCAGCTTGAAAGGCGGTGGTGATTGTTATGGCATTAGCTAGATTGGGAATCTAGATGATGCCCAAAATCCTTGCAGATTATTGCTCGCAGCCATCCAATGTTTCATAGTGCACATAACGAGCCAATTGTTTAAATGCAAATGCCTCGATGTAATTAGCGCCATACTTGAACTCCAATTCACAAACCACAGTTGAGAAAGTTGCCTTGAACTCCCTCAAAGAAATAGTACTTGGCTTTTCGCTGAATTTCTCAATTCTCCCAAAGGAACTACTGACCTCCATGTTGTATATGGGTGTTAAGGTCATAGCTTGCAATGGAATATACGATGATGGTGTGAAAGTAGGTGCGGCAATAGGTGTACCCCACTAATGAGCCCCTCCAAATGTACTCTGATGTACCGTTGATGTAGTGTAACCTGAACCTGAATTCCTAGTAGGAATTGTATTGGATGACGGTGGTGGTGTAGACACTTGATGGTACCGTCGTGAAAATCATGAGCTTAAAGAAATCGGTTCAAAGGATTATGTGTTACTTCGTAGTTGATACCTAGGCTTTAGCTGAGCGGTAGTGCTCTCATCATCTTAGGACATGGTGTTGTCCCATGCCCCAAAATTTTGTAACAATACAGATAACTAGTTACAAAATTCTAACACAACATACGGTTTGAAGAATACGATGTGTCGATGGGAATGAACGGTGACGAATGGACGTTGGACGAAACGGTAGGTCGGCAGAACGTAGGACGTAGGACGATGAACGTATGATGACATGACAACATGACAGTAGTTCGACGAAAGTTCGTGGACGGATGAAAATTGGATGTGATGTCGGAGGTCATGGTGCCGCAAAACGCCTGTGAGCTTCGTGGCGATGGCCGACGGCAATGCGGTGCTATAAGTGTTGTAAGCTCCTGGTGTTACAAGCTCGCGGCAACGTTGCAACTTGTGGCGTTACAAGCTTGTGCTATAGCTTATGGTGACGTTGTAGTTGGCGGCGATTATGCGACTTGCGGTGACGTTGCAGCTCGTTGTGACTAGCGGCAACGTTACAGCTCGCAACGGCACTACAAGTTCGCGTTGTTGCAACTCGTGGCAATGTTGCTCGACAACGATGGTGGGCAGCGCTACGCTACTCTGCAGCTTTGCAACGATGGCGGCTGTCAAAATTTTTGTTTTAGACGACAACTTCAAGAATCTTCATTTCCGTGTCTCTGCACAAGAGAAAGAGAAAGAGAAAAAGGGGGGGAGGAGGTTTGAAACCTGCTATGTTGGTTGGCAGAAATGTAACAACGCAAGTTCCTTCCAGCAACACCAGTAGTAACAGTAGTAGCAACTTGCGTTCCTTCTAGTAGCAGCAACACTAGTAGCAACAACTCAAAAACTCAAAAGCACAAAAAGTCTGCTGCTTTCAACTTGAAGCAATATAAATTATAGTTTTTCTAAAATTGAATGAAAGAAAGAATTGAATTGCAAAGAAAGAAGAACATGTAATGTATGTAGACAGTGGTTGTGTAATGGCCGCTGTGAGCATTTAGAAATCCTATTTGATTATGGAGGAAACTTTTTTGACAAAGGAATTTTAAAAAAACTAAAAAGAGAAAGGAAGGGCTTGGCCTTTCATATAGCTGCCAACAAACTGAAACCCTAAGTACCTAATAACGTACAATCACCTAAGACTGTACATTAACCTTAAAAGCGCACATGGGCATGCTTGTAACTGGCCATCATGTATGAGGCCATGTACGGGCATGACATCGTCTACAAAGTGGAAGAAATCTTCCAATTTGCAAGAGACCTTTCAAAACATTTTTCTTGACAATTGTTGTTAGATAACAAGAAAAACCAAAGGTCAGTGTTTTATTGAATTTAATTAATGCCAAATATTAGTGAGAGGTACGGTATTTCCAACGAACAAATGAGCCTCTACAACACATTGTAATTTGTGACCTTCCAAAAAAAAATTAAATCACAAAATGAATCAAATATTTAGGTATGAATTGGCAATTTTTATTCCTTGTTTTGGGAAGGATGGGAATGGATTAAAATTCATCAATATGGTTCAAATGTTGTTTAACAATGTAGAAATAATTGTTTGTTTCAATGGAAGCAAACCTTTAAAAATTGAACAAGGAATTAGGCAAGGTTGCCAATTGGCACTTATTTATTCATGTTGGTTAGAAAAGTGCTTAACTTCATGGTCAAGGAGGTAATGAGGTGAGGGGATGTAATTTAAGCATCTTGTTGTTTAGAGGTTAAAAATAACAAACAATATTTTTGTATGTTGATGACATAACATTATTAATCAAAAGTGAAAAGAGTAACATGCAAAATGTTATCAATTTATTGGAGTTATTCTTGCACATTAATGGGCTTGAGTTAAATTAGGATAAGTCCATAGCCTATTGATGTTGTACAAGGAACAAAAAACTATTAATCTACCTCGTTGGGTTGTAAAAGGGAGATGGAAATAAGTTAGGGATGGTGAGTTATCAATGTTATTGGGTGCTTTGTTCAACTTGGACCTAGATGTTAATAATGTTGATGGTTTCTAATTGAAAAGCTATGAAAATAGGTTAGATTCTGGAGTTTTTTTTCTGTGTGCCTTTAATAAGAAAAATAATGATCGTCAATTTGATCCTAGCTTCTATCTTGTGGGCTTTCATTATAGTATGGGGAGGATCCACAAAAGCTATCAAAAAAATGTAAAACATTGTTGAAAATTTTCTAGTGGTCAAGTGGGGAGCACCAAGTTTGGGCTAGGTCAATTGGGTAGATTGTTGTGTTTTGAAGGCAACATGTGGTTTAGGGTTAATAGACGTAGAAAATGCATTGACAACATTAATGTGTAAGTGGGTGTTACTAACCATGGAACTTTGTGATTCTAGCTTAAAGATTTTACTAAGGTATAAACTAACTAGATGTAAACCATTTCGACATGGGAATTGGTTGCTAGATCTTCATTGGGCCATGGTTAAAAGACATGTGTCTCCACCAAGATTTAGAATTTGAGGGCACATCATGCAAGCTTGGAAAAGAATGGTGGGGGAAGCTCAAGTCTAACCTCCCCTAGGTTTTTGAGTCCATAAAGAATATCAAGTTATGGTGGGGGTCAACTTTTAAGGGGTTTGAATTTGGAGTTTCTATTCAAAGAGCTTGCGTTTTACACAAGGAGAGATTAAGAATGTTAGGTGATCTATGGCAAACAAAAGACAATAGATTCTACACTTGGGAGAAGGCCAAAACCAAGTTTAACATGGGGGAAGGAGAACAATGAATTTGGGAAAGAATTGTTGAGAACATTCTTGTAGTATGGACAAGAGAGTGAAAAATGGCTTGGAGTTTATCAAAGAAATATCGTAAACCCATAGGTGGTATTTTAAAAACTTCCAACTTCCTTTGGATTTAGGTGGGTTTACTAGGATATTGTTACCCAAGGAATGTCGGGCCTTTGAGGTAGGCACTCACTCAAGGCTCTTGCAACCACAACATGACTTGATGGAATTTACAAAACCTTAAAGAGGGTAAGAGTTTGTACCAAACCAAAAGCAAAGGGGGAGAATAACAAGATGTTTTATGGACCTTTTTAAGAACACTAGTTTGACCTTGTTGTATGGAGATGGGCTGGCCAGGAAGAGCTAATAAAATGCATAACCAAATAAGGAAAGAAAATGCTTAAAACCTAAGAAAAAACTTGTCCGCAACATTTTCAAGTTGTGAAAAACTTGACAATATTCCATTGAACTTCAAATGTATTAGAAAGATATTTGAATGAGGCATTGAGTTCGAAAGGAGTCTGGTTTCTTATGGTTGCTATGGCATCAAGCTCTAGCAAAAAAATCATGAAGAACCAATATAAATCACAATTGCAAACGGATTGCCCAGTTTGTGAAAAATGCATCAGTTTTGGCAATGTGTAAAGGCAAAAATGGCATGGGAAATTGCCTTTACTTTCTTGTTTCATCTTAGGTCACAACCTGATATTAACTCCAGGTAGAAGGTTCTTAATATTGAACAATGTATGTTCAAAAAGAGGTTATGTCATAGTTTAAAGAAGTTTGACGACCTCTGGTTCCTATTGAAGGGTATTATCCTTTGGTACATTTGGATTGATCGTAATGATCTAGTTTTTACTAGTGCTAGATGCCATAGAAAGAGGATTGAGAGAGCTATTTGGGAAGGTCTCCTTGATTGGGGACTTCTAGAATGACAGCATACCATGGTCAAAATACATTTGGAGGATGAAGGTAGAATCTCGAAGGGCTTTGACCAGGTGTGGTGTCCCTATAATGTGATATGCTCGGGAGATGGGCACAACTAAGGTGGTGTTATACACCGCCCATTGGTAGGAAGATTGAATGGTAGTGTTGTGGTCCTACTAGGTCTGGGTTGGATGTTCCCCGGTCCCTCTCTGTACTGGTTCATTTCTGCAATGGATTTGTCCATTTGTGCCAATAATTAAATAAATAAATAAATTTAGGTATGTGATTACAACATTATAGAGGCATGAGTGATAAAACAAGTCAAGAAAAATGATCAACTGATCCAATAAGAATGAATATCTGTAGCTCTTCCCATTGGAAGTAATCACACCATAAATTTGAAAGCAGCTTTGGATTGAAAATGTTTCATCAAATCTGTCTATATATACTCATGAATATTTGATCTTAGTATTATTGCAATTGTTGTTTTCAAGCTTTGATTTCCTGCCCCAATAAACAAACTGGTGTTTTGCTGTGAATGACACAGCAACAGATGAGGAAGAAGGTATCAGGAACTAGGGTACACAAATCTTATGTTGCCATGGAATCTTTTTCATGTGCAACATCAACATGGAGATCACTGCAAATATTCAGTTGCTGCAAAAAAGGAGATGTAGGTAAGAAGGAAGTAGGGCATAAGTTTTATAACCACCAAAAGATTTTCTGGTTTGCTGTTGCAATTCTTCCTTGTGATGGGTATGCAGTGAAGAGATGGACATGAATTCTACTGACAGTATGTGTCTAAATCAAGAGATTGCTTGATGGACCTTTGATGAAGATTGAACAAAAAAATTGCGTGATGAAGCTCTGGTGAACAAAAGATTGCTTGGTGAAGCTCTGAAAAATTTGCCTGATGTAGCTGTGAACAGACGATTGCTTGATGAAGCTAAATTGATGAAGCTGTTGAACAATTGCTTGATGAAGCTCTGATGAATCTGTGAACAAAAGATTGCTCGATGAAGTTTTGATGAAGCTGCGAACAAAAGATTGCTTGATGAAGCTTTGATAAAGCTGTGAACAAAGAGGTTGCTTGATTCAGGTGAGAAGAATTGCAGCTGGATTCAGTAGATCATGGGCGTAGAATCTGCAGATGTAAGCAGCTACAAATTCGGAGAGATCAGGAGCGTGAGAGAGATGGTGATCACTCCCAGCAGTACGAATGCGAAGGAATTAGCAGCTGGGCGTGCAGGAGCATCGTTGGGGCTGGTCTTGGAACTTCCGGCAGCAGGTGTGGTCGATGTCGAGCCTGCAGCAGCACTAGCAGGAGTCGAAACTGGTGCGGAAGGTGCGACAGGAGCTGGCGCTGGGACGGGACCCAGTGTTGCTGTGTTGTAGAGTCGAGTGAAAAAGATGGCGTCGACGCCGTGGACAACCACGGAGCCATTGTTGTAGATATCCGGGTTGGTAATAAAGGCATTGTCGAGCTGGTAGTTGACGCTGGCAGGATCCTTGACGACGATGGAGATTTCGGGTGTCACTGTGGGGATCCTATATCCAACACTCAAGCTCAAAAGACTCTGGAAATCGTAGGTTCCGCTTGCGGTTTGATAGTTCAACAAAGTCGTCAGCACAGACGTGGAGTTCAATGCGACATCGGTGAAGGCATCATCGCTGGGCGCGAACAAGGTAATGTCTGGCTTGATCGGATCAGCCGTATCTATCAAACTGTCTAAAGCTCCTGAGATCGCTCCAAAGGTACCCGCCGCCCGCAACGCGTCCACTACTTTCTGATGTAGAGTGAGCGGAGGAGCTGGCCCAGGCGCCGCTGCTGTTGGCCCTGGTGCCGTAGGGGTTGCACTCTGTGCATTCACAACAGCTCCCAAAACGTGAAGCACTGTCGCGCATGCCAAAAGGCTCAACGACATGAACTGTGCCGGTCTAGTCCTTCGAGTGCACATTCTGTCTGCCACAGGAGGAGCACAGTCTAGCATTAAACTGGGACTCTTGACAATCTCGAGAAGATGGGAACATATAAACATGTCCTAAAAGCTGTACTAAAAATGTGCAGATTCCAGAATCCAGATCTTAGACGAGAAAGGCGGGGCACCCGGTCGGGAGAGAACTTTCTCAAAACAATGCATCGATCCAAAAGCCGAGGCCCGGGAATACTAGTGCCGGCATGAAATTCTCCCAGCTCCCCTGGTGTTGAATAGTGCTAGCTTTGATCATGTACTCAAAAAAGAGTTGGGCGATCGATCGCAATGCACCAGCTGCAAGCTATTCAGTGCAGGCTTCTCTTGACGAATTTCGTTAACCTCATAGCTAGTATCTACAGCCGCTCGTCTCGAAGTTTCTATTGCCGTCAGACTAGAGCAGATCAGAAACTATAAGGTTCAATCAATGCAAGCGGTTGCAGATTGAGCCGGGCTGCAAATCACGAGTAGCTCGATTCATTCAGCCGGCGAGTGGCACTTGCAAGCTAGTGCCGATCGCGAGCTGGAAAAGGAATACCAGGATCTCTCACCGTGATGTATTCCAAACTCTACAAAAGAAGCAGCCACTAGAGCGAGCATCCAGAAAGACCCAGAGCTCCAAAATTCTCAAATGCAAGGAGATCATGTACACAAGACCTTTCAATTCCCCAAGCAACAAAACAAGAATTGCAGCAAATGCTGCACCAGAAAGAAAACAAAAACAAAAAACGCAGGTCTCCTTGACTCTCTACAACCTCAATGCAAAGCGGCCATCAACCTGATCATCATCTCTGATTAGCTGCTGGTACTGCAAAACGAACCACCACTTACACAAAAACAAAAAACAAAACCAAACCAAACCAAATTAAATCGCAATTCCAAAAGCCAAAAAAGGAGGACCAAACTCAAAACACTGGAAGACCAAGAAGTAAATGTAGACGTACGTGAAGTCGAAGATCCGTGCAGGAAGATGTAGGAGGCAACGGGAGCCCGCGCAAGAGGAGGTCGCCGAGGTGGAGATCTTTGCGAAGGACACAGCAATTGGCGCCAGCTCTGGACAACACGGGGAGCAGGGAGCCAAAGCTTCTGCTCTATGTACTTACTTACAGTGTGCACTTTGCAGGATGTAATGGGTCCCAGGCCCCCAAGTAAGTATTTTACAAAAGTGCATAAGTAACTAATATGATGGCCACAAATCCCTGTACCCATTGGACCCATAAATTATAACAACCATTAGGCAAATAGATATAATTTGAATATGAAAAAATTATGATACTAAAAAAAAAATTGTTTTTCATAGCTTAATATTGTTATAACTTGTAGCACTAAATTCTAATCAGTGTTTATAAATAAATAAATTTAATGTAGCCTTAGTGGCAATCATCCATAGGAAGGTGCAGAGAAAATGATAATCACCTCTAGTAAGATTTAGCCAAATCTGGCTATAAACCAGATATGAAGTACGCAATTTTAATACAACCTTCTATACTCATGCCTGCACACTAAAAACTCCATATAGAAATCTGATGATTTTTACTCTTTTTTTCACTTTTTTGATTAAAACCCTACAAAATCACTTCATTTTCTTTATTTAATTGTTATTTTTCCAGTAAAAAACTGCTGGCTCCACTAATTACTGAATCTAGGAACCAGAAAAAAGTATGAATCTCCACTAATTAGGCTATTTGTAAATTCAAGATCTCCACAACTCATTCCAACCCTGTGTAGTAAAGGTTTGATGGTCATGTGTTTGAACTTTGTAGTAACTAAACAAATAATTTTCAAACACTTCCTCTGAAGAAGGCTTGGTCTTTTCATACAATTTTGGGTCATGTTCAAGTGAGCCACTCTTTCAACATTATATTGTTTCAAAAAAGTCAGAGAACGTGTTCTATTGTGAGTCTTCATGTGAAATAATTTTCTCTGGAAATCTAGATATGAGAATGATAGTCAGGCCTACAATGTGAATACAATCAATCTTGTCAAAAAGGAAAATGTAATCTTTCAAATTCATGTGAGGGTTTCTCTCTCTTGAAATCTTTACAAACCTTTTCCTCTTTTGGTGGTAAACATAAGTCCAAAGATGGAATGGGGTTGAATCAATGGACATTAGGCTGATTCTCAATCATTTTTCCACGTTTACAGTAAACTTGCAAAAAATAAATTTAAGGTATTTATATTCGTGGAAAATTCATAATGCAATCCCCAAGTTCATGGATTTATGAAGAAAATATTATGAAACTTCACACTTCAAAGTTTTGACCACGAGTCTACAAATCTAAAGGAGTTAGACTCAGATTTTACCCGACATGAATCACCAATGAAATGGATTTTTTATATTCCGAGATATTTCAATAATGAACCAATATTTCAAATTATTCTAAGGTCATGTCTTTTACAAAATGGTAATCAGACTTGTACACACATACATTTCAACATACTCTTGGCGGTGTGTTTCCATTGTGATGGCAATAATGTGATAGATGCACAAATGTTGATTGGAATAAGTAATTTGAATCATATTGGAAGGGACAAAATGCAAGCAATAAGTGATTTCCAAATCCATGGTTTCTTTCTTTGTGCCAACAACTTTAGTTTTTTGTATTAAAATTGAAAATCCATAGTTTCTATTCGATGGGACCCTCGTTGTCTCTTCCAATCAATATCTTGAGATCTGTAGGGGAATCAATTTGGTCTAGAACTCTGGGATTTGAGGATACTGAATTCACTATTCCATTGATTCAATTCCTCTCAGCCTTCCATTTTATCTATTAGTAATGACCTCACCCCCGCCCCATAGTCATTGCAGAGGGTAAGCCAGATAGGCAAGGCCTCCCACTTGTATGGCAGGAAAGTAATTTCCTTCTGTGCTTTACGAGCCAGAGTCCCACTATACTACTTTCCCTCAATCATTCCTGGGGCTGTTGCCTTCACAGCAGGGCATTACACCTTGGACCTCAGGCTCCACCCTTGGGACACAATCATTCCTGGGGCTGTTGCCTTCACAGCAGGGCATTACACCTTGGACCTCATGTTCCACCCTTGGGACACAGGCAGTGTTTTATTTTCTGGCGAAAAATTGCCAGAGTTCTACTTTAAAAAAACCTTGGCTACAACTACAAAGGAAAAAAGGGGGTTTCCAATTAAAATCGCCTAAGAGCGTAAAGTGGTGGTTAGGAACAGCTAGATTTCAATGGATTGTCAACCACCCAACTATTATTGCTAAATCCCAGCCCATGAAGTTTGTGATGTGGTAGGAGAAAATCGAAGAAAGGTTGTCCAATTTTTCATGGTCTTACATTTTTGCAGCAAGGCTGTCCCATGCAAGAATATGAAGCAATCAAGCCATTGTATGAATTTTTGGAAATGCCAAAAAATGGCATTGCAGAAAGCAAGTCTAAAATGATAGCTCTAGTTGGACAATGGCAAAATTCATGCATTAGGAAGTGATGAAGGCAATTAGGGCAATAGTGCGGACGGTTCGGTATGTTGTTTTAAGTTGTGATGAAATGTTTATAATTACCGGCCAATCTTGGTTGTTTGTTCACTGCTATGTGGGGGTAAATGCAAGGTAAAGTGGCTCACTTTTCATGTTGTAAGTTTGATTTCTGTAAGTGTTTTGTGTTTAAATGCCTATGGTGAATGATTTAATTTTAAATAAATTAAATAATGATTCATTCTAGATTAACAACTTGATTATGTCTTTGAAGACATTTGCATAATTATTTTTTGAAAGTAATGCATTCATTATCAATAGTGGACTTTTGAAATAAAAATATGGACTAGTTAGTTGATTGGATTGTTGAAAAATTCAAGAATTCATATTGAACTCCATTCCAAAAAATTATTGTGACTAAACATGGGTTGAAGAATTAAATCATAAAGCTAAATGTGAAATCTTATTTTGTGAAATCTTAACTAAATAGTAGTTATGAACTTTTGAAGGGTCAAAATTGGACCTTGTTTTCAAAAGTCTTTTTGAAATGATTTTTTTTTGTTTCTTAAATTTTTTGTGCCCAATGGGTACATAATTAAAATATCTAAATGGACTTTTATTCTTATGGATTTTATGGGTTTTGTTTTTAGAATTTTCAAAGTGATTTCACCATATGAACTAACAACATTTTTCAATATGGGTTTTGACCTAGTTTTAAAAGGTTTTATAAGTGATTGAAACTTAAATAGTCAAAGATTACACTAATGAAAACCTTAGAAATTGAAACCATATCCATGTGGATCATTTATAAAAACTTGTTTGTAATTTTGGAGAGAGTTGTATTTCCCTAAAATGAACCATTAGACTACAAGTGCATTTATTTTGTGGTGCAAAATTGGGTAAAGATTCTAATTCTAATTTCTTTGGATAAAGTGTTTGAAGGTTTGGGTAGTGATAACCTTACCAAGGTCATTATGGAGGCATTAATAATTGGTGGGGGGTTACCAAGAGATTAAATTGCCCAAAAGTTCATTTTTTTGGGGGCAAATGGTGTTAATGTCTTTTAGGGCATAAAAAATGGTGTTACGGAACAAATTCATGACAGCTGTACCCTTCATTCTATTAAAGTCCATTGTATGGTCCATTGCATTAATTTGGTTGTCCAAACATTGTTGGGATTGCCTTTGGTGGTGTGGATTGAAGTTTATTGTAATGTTTATACTTTTATTTTGCCCATTCACCTAAAAAACATTTAAAATTCATTAATATTTTGGAATTCATGGCAACAAATAGGAATAAAAGGTGAAAGCACACTAAGGGCGAACCAAATTTATTGTCACATTATATGTTTTTTTTAAGGGGGTCCCATGTTTGAACTTCAACCATGTCATTATTATGAAGGACTTTCACAATTTTTTGCATATTATAGGAGGTCAAAACCCAAATAAGTCAAATTCCATAAAAATTACATTTTAAAATTAAATATGATGTGATGTTAGAGTACATTTGTGCCAAAAAATATACATCACATCGTACTAAAAAATGTAAATATATTCAAAATGATTGAAATGATTTTTAATCTTTATGAAATTTTTGATATCTATTAAACATTGTGATTCCATATGATTGGAATAAGTTTGTGAACCATGAAAAGTTTCATATCACAATGGGTGTTTTTGGGGTGATGATTATAAGTATTTGGTAAATTAACATCTTGACAAACTATCACTATCAAATGGAAGATCACAAGATATGTAAGGTGAGTCATTTTTAAAATTTTCATTTCAAACATTTTTTGGTTGACATTCAAACCCAAACTTAGTGCAATTTAAAAATAGAAACTTGTTCTATTATATTGCATATACCATAAATATACCCATTATTTTTGAATTTAATATTTTAAATTTATTTCTTTTTTTCAAATAATATTATATATCATTAACTTTGTGAAAATCAAATATCAAGCCCAAACACCAAAAGTGAAACCCAAAATTAAATGAATTTTTTTTTGCAGAAATATACGTTACATACATGTTGTGAAAGTGCCCAAAGTGGCTCCCTAATAATGTACTTTCACCCCAAAATTCTCCAAAATGTGAAAACAAGGTGGATTAATCTTGAGCATTACCAAGAAAATTATGGCAAAATACAAAAGTCTACTTGTGAAGATGGCTTTAGATAACTTTATAAACCAACAAATTATGTTGAATTATGAACACCTTTGTGACCTCCATATTTTGCTTGGATTTGCTTGCATTTTGCCCTTGTTGGAATCTATGCATGCTCTAATCAAATTTGCACAATTTAAAAATGTGTATGTGTGTCATTTGGTTTGTCAAGGTGATGTTTATAACATATATTGTGATCATACTTCCAAGTTCACTATTGATAGCTTTTGGGTTTTCAAATCATTATTTTAGAGTTGAAACATGAAAATATCCACATGTGCTAGATAGTTGATGCAAAATATAAAATTCCGCATTTGGCCTTTAAGTTGAATGGGTAGTAGGTTTGGGCAATTCATTAGGATTTGGAGACCATGGTGCTTGCTATGGTAACATATGATGTCTTTGTTGTTATTGAATCATTAGTGAAAAACCAATGCAAGGGTAAGCCTTGTAATTTTTTACTTTTAGCTTTTTACCCCATTTTTTTTCCAATTTTTTGATTTATTCTTTTCACTTTCATGCAAGTAGTAAGTCCATGGTTTTTTTTGTTTTGATAGGTGTTGGAGAAGCTTTGATTCAAGAGCTTGAAATTAAGTTTTTAGCCCATGGTGCCATGGATGCTTTTGGGATTGGGTATCCCCAACATTAGATGTAACTGGAATGTGATGCAACATTTGTCAAACACCTTCAAGTTATTAAATTAGCTTTTTACTTGGGCAAAACCCAAAAGGTGGATGACCAAGATATGATGGTGGGTGAATTATTCAATGCTAGTGACCTTGATTATCAGCAAGGCATGTTCAAGCTCACAATGAAGTCAAATGCAACAATGTGTATGGCACCTCATTTTGACTTGAATCTTTTAACCAAAATGTGGCACCTTGTGACAACATTTTAAATATTCTCTTCTAGCTTCTCAAAGTATGTGAAATTGGTTGAATTGGCCATAGTGCAAATAGTTGGTAGTGTGTAGGATGAGAAATGCTTTTCTACTTTGGCTTTGATGAAATCAAAACTTTGGAATAGGTTCACTACCCACCTGGCACTTGTTGTGTGCATGTTTGCACAACAATTCTATATTTTGTAAAATTTTCCATATGTAGATTGTATTGAGCAGTGGCAAGGAGCTCACCCTCAATATTGTTATGATGGCTAAGCAATATGCCTTTTGCATTTTTTGGGCTAGTTTCTACGGAGGCATATATGTATTGTTGCAAAATTGATTGGTTGTTTTATGAACCACAAAACTTTCTTTCCATGGTGTTGACATTTTTTGCCCTCTTCTCACAATGCAATATCATGGGTTTATCTTTTTGCTTGTTGTAATTGAGTACTAACTTGTGACTTTATAAGTCATTTGTACTAGAATGGCTAGTTCTAGGGGATCAATTCCCCCACAAGTGCTTGTGTTTGCTAAAACTTAATATGATGTGCTTTGCAAAAAAGTTCTTTGCACTTTGCAATGTGTGTGCATTGCTTACTCACATGCCCTAAATTCTACTATTTGGGAAAAGTAGTTGCCAGATTTAGACAAAAACTTTTCACTCATCATCCAAAACACTCCAAATACAATAGCGAAATAGACAAAAAAACTCTAATTTAATTTGAAGATTAGCCAGATTTTTTCTCCTTAAATTTGAAAGAAGGGCCAGAAATTTCAGAAATTTCACCTTCACAATAAAGCGGCAGCCACTTGGAGATAAATAATTTGTGAGTGGGGCCAAAAAAACACTCCCAACAAATCTAACTGTTAGCCAGTTGAGCACCACATGCAGTGCAGATGTGGCCCCACAGCCTATTTTGCAAAAATGAAAAAAAAAAAAACCGGACACAGGATAGTGCCCTGATGGCACAGCGGCATTACTCTACGCTTTTGTCATAAGCTATGCGAACTCATGAAATTTATTAAATGGAACCTATCTAAACCTATCACATGAGGCATATCTTTTTTTTGTTAAACAAATACTATCTGAATGATATATAAAGTCTGAAAGCAATGGTATCATTTTTCTAATGGGCTTCACCGACAACTAAACCTCCCCCAGTAAATACCCCTGCACAGAAAGGTGGTCCTAAGCAGGGTTTTTTTAATGATTTTGTGATGTGGTCAAAGTGGCGGTCATCCAGAAAATAATTTAGCCAAATTTGGTTACATGCTAGAGCTTATCATAAAATCTGGTGATTTGCATTTATTTGTCTTTTGAAATCTGGAGAATATGGGTATTTTTTTCCATGAAAAATCCTTTATACATGTCGAAATCATATTTTTCGGGTCAAAATCTGCTGAAAATTCACCAGTAATAGAAACACTGGTCCTAGGAGGAGGCTTGGGGAATAGTGGTTTTTGGGCATCCTCCTCAATGTCCTTCAACTAAGGCCATCAAATGCAAAATGCTATTCACAAATACCAGCTATCCTAAGGGACCTGGACATTGTCCTTTTGGACATTACAATGGTCAATTTTGTACCATTTGGACCCCAAGCCTTAGAGGCCATGTGCATGTGTAAAGCACTGGAGACATTTCATAAGTGTATTTGGTTAGCACCTTACACTAACAATGTCTCCTCAAATAGAGGAAACACTTTAGACCTTCAAGAAAGTGTAAGGAGGGTGCCTCTTACTCCTATCACCTCATGATCTGATTATGTTTAAGCTCATGATAACATTCACCTTGTGTTTTTCTGTGGGGAACATACCTGAGATGTGGGGCTGGACACAGCTATCACCCCATCCTAGGCCCCTTATTGGGGAATGCCCCCACCCTTGGGCCTTACCTTACACAATTGTGTAGGTAGCATCTGATCATTCTTCAGCCAGTTGTATCATCTGGTGACCTCCCCATTATTGACCAGCTCGTTGTAAGCAAGCAAAGAGGATAGGGTTTGGAACCAATTTCTCTACAACATGGTGGTGGTGGTGGTGATGTTGATCTTCGGTGGGAGGGCAAAATATTTTGGGGGAGTTGGTGATGTTGTTATCAATCATCTATGCAAATACAATAACCCATTTGGCTTTTGCTCGGTGCTTGGCACTTACAGGTACTTAGCCAAAGTCGGTGGGAACATGTGGCCACCTTGCAAGTGGTTAGTGTAGGTTGAATTCACCATTTGGCCATGCTAGATGCTTGTTACCCATACTAGCTACCCTACATTGTGAATCCAGGTGAGCCTGCATAGCAATAGTTGCTCATTACCATAATTGTGGTTTATGTTATTGATATACATTGACCTATGTGTTGATGAGTCATAAGCAGGTCAAGTTTTCATCCGATCAACCTTCAGGGCAAGGGGGGTGGGGTTTGGTTGGCAATTTTGTGATTTAGCTAGACTGGTGGACGAACAAGAATTAGCCACAGCTCAGAGAGAAATATAGAAAAGAAAAAGACTCCTGCCATATTTTTGCAACCTGCTGTAACATGTTGTCTAAATATGGCCAGAGATTTTTTACTTTGGCACTTTTTTTTCACATTAATCCTTTTAATGAGTCACACTGCATTCTTTTAATTGCACAATAATACTACACAACTTATTTTGCCTGGCCCACCCCTTAGCCAGAACTTCATCCAAATGATAGTTTACAGGCCACTGAATCCAGATGGGGATTTTGTGACCCAGCAAATATCAGTGCATCATCCATTGGAAACCTGTTATGACTCAGTTATGGATGAACCAAGGTGGTTCCTATGTTGCAAACCATCCTACTTCAACCTCACACTTCCTAGGTAACTACCTATGTAAGTGGGTGAGTACCATAGGTAAGTAGGTAGGGGAATGGGAGTGGTTCCTATGAAGGTAGGTAGGTAACTTGGTAACATGCCCCTTCACTTCCCATTGTGTGGGACCCACCATGGGATCACTCAATGGGGGGAGATGAAACTGAGGTGGATCCACACGGGTCAACTAAAGAATTGGTCCGATCAACATGGGGCCCAATGGGGGTGCACGAAGTGGCAAGGCATCACAAGGCAAGAGCTTGGTGCTAGGTGGGTGTCAAGTATGGGAGTGTCCCTTAGTGAAGTGAGACACTTGGTTCCCTCATGGGAGTCCTCTTGCAGTTCAGCTGTGTGATGGAGTTATGGCGGCTTTGGTCGACAAGGCCATGAACATTTATGGAAGTCCACAACGATCTAGCCATATATTCATCTAGGGTTAGATGAGTGTCTCACCTTTGATGTGAGTCAAGTGAGTTGGAATCTAATGTGGGCATATGTTTGGGCATGTGCAGCTAGGTTAAATTAGGAAGGACCCTTGGTTTCTAAGTGGAGCTTGGAGGAAAAGGGTGCTTCATTTGGTGGCTACTAGGGACACAAGATATATGTGGAGGGTTGGTTTGTTACAAAGCTAACCAGTGTGGTTAGCACAGGACACTAATACAATGCAAAAGCTTTTCCAGTCCACACACTATCCATCCTGTTTGGTGCACTGGTAAGTGGTTCACTTTGGCAGGGAGATGGGTGAAGGCTATGGACATGCATCAGAATGGAACCTGGAAAGGGAAAAAAGAAAGCCAGGGGGTCAAAAGTGAAAACCTGGACCAGTTCAGGAACAAGGCTGTAAGGCTGGATCCACATGTATGTATGTACATACATGCTTTTTAATCTCACAATATGAACACAACTGGACCAAATTTTCACTGTCTGTAACTTAAAGCTTTGAAAGTCCTTATGGGTCAGGAACAAACTATGAGACAATTTCAATTCCATACAAGAATCATAGGTCTTACAGGGCCCCTCCAAACAGGACCAGCCTATCGTGACCCAACCAGCATTTGTTTCTTCCTTGGAAGAGATATGGTATTACCACATTTCATAATTCATTATTGTCTCTGTTTGTGAACATATCAGTGAACCAGGCTGTTGAGGGCGGCAGCATTTCCGATGCTAAGAAATTGTCCACCCTCAAACAGAGTGATAAAGTTTGAAAGTTGTAGCGTGAATGTGATTTATTCATGAACTGACATTTTTACTTCCTTCATCTTGCTTTGTATTATTCCATTGGGATCCAGTTTGGGCCCCTTGCATTGTATCATAAACTCCTGCCGTGACTTTACAGTTCAGCACTGCTACTAAATCTATGGCACCACTTCTATTATGATGCCGAAAATGTGGCACTTATTGAGCTTTTGAATATCTACATATATATATATATATATATATATATATATAAGTGTGAATATTGTTGCTGTCAACAAAATGAAAATAAGGCTTGTTGCTTCCAATGGCCATGTAAAGAGGTTTAAAAAGACTCTTTTAAAACCCATCAAATCACAGCATTGTTGCAACCGACTCATGTCCCTGTTAGGTTCATTCTATTGCACTCCCTCCTCAGAAAGAAACCCTTGCAAAATGTGATATAGAATATGATGATATTTTGTGACCCAAATTTTGGAATTATTAACTTGGAGGTGAGGTGAGACTTTGATTTGGCAAAATGGAAATAATTGAAATTTGGGGTCACCTCAAATTTTGTTTCCCAAATTCCCTGTTTGATGGTATTTGCACTCCCTCGCTTGGGACAATTGGCTTGGGAGTGCACAACCTATGAGTATCCTTGTCAAGCTTACAAATAAGATAATTGACTTAAGCATTTATCTTATTTTGTTCATTCTGGGGGCCTACTATTAGCACTTGGATGACTAAGTTTCACTGTGTTGGACATAGACCTAGCTATCTGATGTGTTTGGATTTTTATTCAAGAGAGGTTTCCTTGACACCCATCCAATAACGCTATAGGATGCTATTGTGTTAATATTCAATAATACTGAATATCATTATTATTGTGTAATAATAATAATAATAATAATATTATTATTATTGTTATTAAGTGAAGACAAAGGAAGATTCACAATCGCAATCAGACTCCAAAGCATGTTTGGAACAGCTATTCCTGGCGTGTTACTGTCTTATTATCCCAACAACTATCTAAACATTATCAACCCTACGCAGAGCTGATCTACAATACAACTCAGAGGGGTAACACAGTGCACATCATCAGCCAGAGTGAACCAGCACCCACCAGAGCACTACCTATGCAGGATGGATGCTGTGGGACAGGAAAACACATCTTCAGTGTATTCCTGTTCCATAGCTAACCACCGTACTAACCATTCACATCTGTCTATGTCCCCTTGTAGTCACCAAGTCCCTTACCTACTTACCCACATACACTCCTTACCCACTTACCTATTTGGGACTTCCACACTTACATATAGATAATCACCAGTGTTGTACTGGTATATAGGTGCAACCTGGGTATATAGCAGTGTTGGGCGGGTATGAGACAAGGGCAGGTGTTTGGTTACATGATTTACCCAGGTTTCTAGCCTAGTTCTTTTGCAGAAACCTAGTTGAGTATATTCTTGTTACTTGACCATGTTTTTTTTGACAATTCCCCTTTTGAAAACCAAGTCCAGATCTTTGACAAATATGAAACCCTGAGTATTTGTAATTTTAAGCAAAGAATACACAACACACAACACACCTAGGCTTTAACCATAACACATAAAACACAAAACTTAAAGATTGAAACCATGGAAGAGAGGCAGATTAAAAAGCCTGAAACCACATAAGAGGGAAAATTAAGACTTAGGACAAAAAACAATGTAGACATAAAATGGAAAACATAAAAGATTGAAGTGACTGAAAATTGAAGATAAAAAAAAGGGAGACAAAATACCAAAAAAAAGACACTAAGGATAGAAAATTGAAGACACGGAAGAGGGTAGATGAAGATGAAAGTCGAAAGACATTGAAAACATAAGATAGACTTGACATAGAAGACTAGAAACAAAGACATCAAATAGAGTAGATTGAAACCAATAGACTATAGATACTCAAAAGAGGAAATCAAGGGTTGAAGACACTAAAGAGACAAACTACATATGACATAATGCATAGACATGGGCATAGAAGATATAAATATGAAACAAACCTTTAGGTCATAGCCATTGATTTGTTCTTCAATATTACTAGTAAATACCCATGATACCAGTACTATATACCAGTGTTGGGTGGGTATTTGATTGACCTATGGGTAGAATGTCAATTTTTTTTTATAGTGTCGGTTTTTTTTAAACATGGAACCACCTCCTACCTCAACATTTCAAAAAGTTGGTACCCACCCCCACCTCATAACCGAAACTTTTATAAATTCAAATATTTGGAACCATACCCAACTCAAGGGGAAAAAGATGTAAAGGGTATCTACCAAAAAACTAGATTCATACCTTTTTAGTACCCTTTTACTAGGTTTAAGGTTTTTTTTGTTTTAGGGTTTTTGGTTTTCATGTTTCTTTCACTTTTTGCTTTCACTTTTTGCCATTATAATGTGCGTTGTTCATGACTTGAGCTTTTTGTCACTTTGTGTCATCAAACAAATGAATGTGACTACTAGCTATAGAGCTTTTTATGATGAATGAATCTTTTACAAGGGAGCATGGCAAGTATAGAACATTTGAAGTGCAAGAAGGTAAATGCTTCTAAAACTTTGCAACTTCCTTTACATGCTTGCACATTGTTTTTGTTTCGTCTTTTGCATTGTATCCTTTACATTTGTGAAAATTTGCACAATTATGTGAAAACTGCACATGTGCCTGGAGGAGAAAAAGGTTTTTGTTTCTAACATCTCTACTAACTATAGATAATTTGAATGTGTTTGGTTTCTAATCATGAATTTTCATTGTTCATTGTGTTTCATTGATACAGGTGTCTTGCACCTTGCTATTGCCTATGTTGTGTTTCGATATAAGGCACATTTGTGAAGCAAAGGTGGGAGAAGTTATTTTTCTTTGCTTACTTTTGACAATTGTTGTGTTCACTCATCTTTTCATTCAATAGTTATTCATTTACCCCATTGGTTTTCACCAAGCCGCCAAGTTTTGTTTGTACATTTCATCCTTTCCATTTCTACTTGAAGGCAAGCTATGCAAGTGGGGAAAGACCTTGAAGAGATTACTTAGACAACTTTACTATCTACTCTTTAAATTCAAAACCTTAAATTCTCACATTTTACTTATTGTTGAGATTAGGGTTTAGGAAAATTTCTAAACAAATCACAAGTTTTTTTGTTTTATCTTATGTTGGTTTCGTGTTGAATATGGTGATGGATTTTCTTCATACCCTATCATGAGTGTTCATGACATTAGTTCTAATGAGGAAATTCCTTTAATTTCAATAAGGTATGATAGAATTAGTGTTGGTAATGTGCAAGTTGCATGGGAAGGTGAGGAACTGGAGATTCCAAAAGTTGTTAATGTTGGCAGGAATGATTCAAATGTGTACATCATTGAAATGCACTTGGAAAATTTGTGACAACAATGACTTCTTTGGAAGCCACATTATCACACTTCACTCACCTAGGCATTTTTTAAGGTGAACAACAACCAACTTGTGGATATAAATCATAACCAAATCATGAGATGTATAATTTCTCGTGTTAATTCTATTGGTCATAAAACCTTGGCCATGCACACCAAGTGTAGGAAAAGATTGATTGCATACCATAAAATTAATGGCATAATAACCATGAAAAAACATGTTGATGTTGACCATTTTGCCTTCATGAGAAAGTTGGTAGAATATCTAACCATTGTTCTAGCAAAAGTTCCACTTGATCAACAAGCTAACAAAAAGAAAACACATGTTTCTCCATTTATAATATTTGGGTTTTTCTTTATAGAAAGAAAATTTAGAAAAGATGATGCAACATAGGTAGGCTTTTTAAAAAACTTTATGTTGTTTGTGGTTGAAGGGCACTATAATAAATCACGGCTTTTCAAAAGGCCAACTTGATCAAAGTGTTCACATTGAACAAAAGGTATTTCCATTTTGACTAAAGGTTTAGGGCATGAAAAACACATGTTACATTTGAACAGTACATTTGACTAAAGGGACATTTTTTACCAAGTGTCAAGTCGAAAATCTAGTCAAAATGGACAAATGTCCATCAAAATGGTCATGGCTTAGTCAAATTGGCCATATCGAATGGATAGGATTTAGTCAAGTTGACCATCTCGATTTGACCTTTAGTCAAATTGACTATTATGATTTGACACTTAATCAAATGAACCATATTCATTTGATGATTTAGTCAACTTGTTAAACGTAGGCTACCTACCTAACCTAACACAATTAAGAAGTTAGGCTAGGCCTAGATTACCTATATAATTTAACATAATTAATAGGATAATAGGCTACTTGTTAAGTAATAAGTAGTGTAAGCCTTCTAGGTAGGTATCATAGGTGACCTAGGCTTACTAACTAGACCCTATTAGCCTAAGCCTATTACAGATACATAGCCTAAGCCTACTAGGTAAATAACATAAGCCACTTAGGCCTAGTAGGTAGGTAGCCTATCCTACTAGCTAGGTAAGTAACGTAGACTACCTAGGCCTAATAGGTAGGTAGCTTAACCTGGGCTATCAAAGTTTACTTGGTAATTATGTACATAGCATAGGCCACCTAAGTTTATAAAATAGGTAACTTAATTTAAACCACTTAAGCTTACTAGGTATGTAACCCACCTTAAGCCACCTAACTTACAAGGTATGTAGCCTAACCTAAGCACCTAGGCTTACAAGGTATGTAGCATAACCTAAGCACCTAGGTTTACTAGTAAGTATGTAACTTAACCTAGGCTACCTAGGTAGGTACATAGCCTAACCTATGCCTACTAGGTAGGTATGTAACCTAACTTAGGCTACTTAGGCCACCTAGGGCTACAAGGTAGGTAACCTAGCCTAGTATTAAGCAGGTAGCTTAACCGTAGACCTACTTAATGGGCTAAGCTACCTACTTAATATGCTTAAGCTAAATCTATTAATAGGTTAATAGGTACCTATGTAGCCTATTAAATAGCATAAGCATAGGTAGCTTATTATATAGGTATAAACATAACTTAATACATCACAAATTTAACATGTGACAAATTAATAATGAAAATCATACATTGAAAACATGTTTGACACAGAGATAAATGTGTAGACGGATGATGTATGAACCTATGAATGAATGAATATCACACAAATTTCACATCTTCCAATAAGTATGTGTGTCAAGTGTGTTTTCAATGCATGACATCAATGTATGCAACATACGAATTATGAATGAACTAATGTTACACGATTTCCATTTCTAAGTCGTGAGATGCTAAGTTTGTGATGTAGGTAACTATAATGCATAGTAGACTATAACCTACATGTTACCTAAGTACATGCATTTATTAATATGTACCTCCTACCTACCTAGGTTAATTTGCCTATTTATGTAAGTAATGTAAAACAATTCAAGTTCATTTAATGTAATATGTTGAAAAAAAATTCATAGAAATTGATTACAATATGTTGGTCCAAAATCATGTTCATTACAATATGTTGTCCAAAAAAAATCACTTTATGGGGTGGTGGTGTGATGGTTAAGGACTTGATTTTTCAGTGTGGAGGTGAGGAGTTTAAGTCCTCACACTTGCAACCTAGGCTACCTTAGCTTCTTAGGTGACCTAATTAACTAGGTAGCTTAAATTTAAAAGCCTATTAGACCACCTAGCCTAACCTACCTAGCTTAGATTAAGGGACTTGGTTTAACCTAAGGGGCTTGGCCTAGCTTAAGGTGCTTAGTTTAATTTAGGTGGCTAAGCTAAGTGGCTTAGCTTAAGGGGTTTAGCCTAACCTAAGGGGCTTGGCCTAGCTTAAGTGGCTTGGTCTAGCTTAGGTGCCTAAGCTAGGTGGCCTAGCCTAGGCCTATGACATAGGGTTGGTAGGTAAATAAATAAATAAATAAATTTTTGGCATAATTAATTATTAGGTTTATTAATTAAGTAGGTAGGGTAGGGTAGGTAGTTAATTAATTAATATTTTTACATAAATTTTAAATAAATTTTTTTTAAATAATAATTTTTTTTGGTTGTTGTTCAAATTATATTATTGTCACAATGGTTTTGTAAAAAAACCTAATAATAAAAACCTAGTAAAAAAAAACAAAAAAGACCTAGTCAAAATGGTTAAGTCCAAAACAACTTGACCAAAATTGCATTTTGGTCAAGTTGGACATGGGAGCAAAAAAACCATATGGGGGATTTTTCTAACCAAAATTCCCAATAAAAAAGGTTGTGATTTCTTATAATGGGGCTTTTGCCTATGAAATCTATTGAATCAATTTAGTTTTAGAGGTTGTCATATAGGTTGTGTCCATGAATTATTTTCCCATCAAAGAAAGCTTTTGTTCAAAATGTTCTGTTTAGCTTAGTAGAAAAAACCATGTTTATTTATGTGTAGCTTGCATTGGCTAGTTGCTTATCAACCATTTGCACATTTGACCTCTAGATGTCAAAATGAACACATGACATCTTTGTTGTGTTTGTAAACTTTATCTTTAATGATTAAGGGGCAAAACATGTGATTATTTGCCTATTTGAAGTGACTGACACAAGTAGCATGGCTATGGTTCCTAAATTACAAGAGCTACTAAACAAGTGTACTCTAATCAATAAAATAATTGCCTATGTGAAAGATGAAGGCTTTAACTTGCAGACATGTGCAACTGCTTTAAATTTTATTGTGTCATGCAATAGCTTAGGGTTGTTAAAGCCATTTGATAGTTTGCGTTTTGGGCATGCACTTTCAAAGGTGTGTCAATATGCAATTATAAATGAAAAGGTGTTTGCCAATCTAAATTATGCATCTATAACTTGGTTACTTAAGGTACCATTCAAAAATGCGTTACATGACACACCCCCAAGCTCTTTGATGGACTCAATTATGAGTCCAAAGAAGAAGACAACGGAAGGAGAAAGAATTGGGGCACGTTCCCTGGCTCACAGCATTTTGGGGGTAAAAGGGTGTGCTGGAGTTTTGGGATGGGACTAAAAAGATGACAAGCAAGTCATTTACTCACACGGACCTACACAAATTAAACAATAGGTTGGTTAATGTAAAGCCAGAACACCTTTGGTGCATGAATGAACCATGGCCAAACACAGATTCACAAAACTCACCACGGCCCAAACTTGGGGGAAGCCACCACCTTCCCCCTTATAGTATACTTTGTGCCTGGCCACAAGACCAGCACCCAAATGTCATTTTGTTTTAGGACTCCCAAGTGGGAGTCTCGAAATTCCCAAAGTTGGGACTCCCCGACTTTGGGGGCCCATGATTTTGTGTGCAGACCTCTGAAGCAAAGTTGTAACCCTCATTGAGACCATTCCAATGGTATGTGGCACGTCACCTGCACACAAGGAAATTCGGGCGATTCCTAACTTTTAGTGGTCGGGAGTCAAATTGGCAATTTGACTCCCGGCCTTTCTTTTGGCCATAACTTGTGTTTTAAGTACTCAAATAGGTCATGCAAGCCCATTTTAAACATCTACATTCCAAGAGCTTTCCAATGATATAAAAAATATTTCAATCCAATGAGTTTTGACCCTTACAATCGCCCTTTGAGGATTCGGAAGTCCATTGGGATTCCGACTTTCAAAATGGGAGTTCATTTGGGAGTGTGGGGGTTCATTCCCTCCCACTCTCTTGCACTCCTGGGAGCATGAAATGTGACTCCCGGGCTCACTCTTGGCTCGCATTTTCGCAAGCCCTTGTTTTGGTCGTGAGCCCAAGGTTAAGGTTGTGACATTACATGGCCCAAAAAATCAAATAAAGGTAGGCAAGCATGGGATAAGGCTTGCATTGATTTTGGATTAATGCCTAGAAAATTGAACATGACCATGAAAATGAGGTGAAGGCTAATAAAAGTTAATGTTTATTTTATTTTATTTTTTGCATTTAGAATACAAATGTGATTGATGTGGTTTAACTTAGGTACTATTCTGAATTATTTTTTCGTTGTTGATAATATAGGTTTGCAAATTAAATATTGTTGTTTTAGGATGCTTTAACTTTTCAAAAGTTATTGCATTATGTTATAATAGCCAATTTGTGGCATTACAAAATTGTGTGCATTCTCCATGATTAATATGGGTTGTTTCTAAGGTAGTTTTGAAAGTTCTATCTCTAATTATCTTTGGTTATGTTTTGAACTAAAGTTGTGGACATTGGTTGCTTGTGAATGCTTTACAATTTGTCATATCAACTTGTTGAGACATTCAAGAAGAGTTGACCTTCAAGCCTATTCTTGACAGCCTTGTTGAAGAAGATGTGTTTGACCATGAGTTGAAGGAACTCATGCTTTGAATGAAACAATAGATCCTATAAATTCTTCTACCCTTCATTTTTTTTCTACATATATTTGATAGGAGAAAAAACCATAATATGTTAGTTCTAATGTTTGATCCAAGGTTCAAAAACATGAAGTTAGTTACCATGTTTATGTGTTGTGAAAATGTTGCTCTTGTGATTGCTGAATACGATGAAAAATTAGCGATGCTTTGATGTTTGGCAAGGTTGAAGTAACTTTTGAACTTCATTCAGAAGGTGATTCTAAAGGTTTATTTCACATTACATCATCAATAACAGAGACATGCAAGGATATTGTGTCAAAGGAACTTGTTGGGTTTCGGTGATTTCTTATTGATGTTGAAAATTACAACTATGCATTATCTTAGTGGCGCAAAAAAGGACACAAGTTTTCAATCATTTTTCTTTTACTCCATCATATTCTTAACATCCCCATTAGCCAAATCAAAACAAAACATATTTTTTCCATTGCTGCAATCTTGATTACACTTTATCAATGTTAGTTACAAATAGAGAATTTGGACAAGCTCATTTTTGTCAACAAAAATTGGCCGTTTGATCCACGGACCAATTGTATGAAACCAATTGATTTAACATTTACATGTGAGATGGAATCAGATTTGATAATGGAATTGGAAGCTGAAATCCAAGATGAAATCAATTGCAAAGATTTATTAAATCTGAATGAAATTGTATAATTTATTTTCTTTATGCAAGTTATTAGTGATTGATGGGCTTGTCCATGCTTTATTGACCTAGTTGAAAATGATGACTTGAACTATCTGTTAGGGTTTCAAATTTAGGTGAATTCATCCATGATTCCACATTGTGCACAGTTGACATTGATTTCTTAGTGTTTTGTTTGGGTGCATGTTGGGGGTTTGTTTCATAGTTTTATCTTTTATGCCCATGTCTATTCACTATCTCATATGTAGTTTGTTTCTTTAGTGTCTTTGGTCTCCTCTTTTGACTATCTATAATCTATTGGTTTTCAATTTACTCTCTTTGATATCTTTTGTTTTTAGTGTCTTCTTTCTTCAATGTGTCTTTTTTTCTGTCTTTTGTCTTTAGTGCCTTAAGTGTTTTTTGTTTTCTATCTTGTTTCCCTTCTTTTGTGTCTTTAATCTTTGGTCTTTTTAGTTTTCTATATTTTTTGTCTTATGTCTTCAATGTCTCTTGTCTTGAGCCTTAATTTGCCCTCTTTTGTGGTTTTAGTCTTTTATCTTCAGTGTTTGTTGTTTTGTTGTTTTCCATCTTCCTTGTTGTGTGTCTTCAATTTTCAATTTTTTGTGTCAATTCTATCTTATGTCTTCAATGTTTTGAGTCTTTATCTACCCTCAATTGTGTCTTCAATCTTCTATCCTTACCTAGGTAGGAAAATAGGCAATGGTATGGGTTACAAAAAATGTTGTCAAGGTTATTAAAATAGTTTGTTTTATAACCTCTTTTACTTCCATCTCATTGTACCTAGGTAAGTTCCTATGTAAGTGAATAAATATCATAGACAAGCAGGCAAGGAATACAAGTGCCTACCATGAATGTACATAAAGTATGTCAAGCCCATGGTGGTTGCTAGGTAAATAGATACATGTGAATGGATAGTGATGTGGTTAGCTATGGGACAATTGCTAGTGGGGGTAGATTTTAATTTAGCTTTACTTGATAGCTTAATAATTTTTAATTATTGGGGATAAATATATTAACAACTACTTCTTTCATTATTTATGAAGGTGATGCTAAGTAAATACCTAATTTTCTAAAAGGGATTAGTGGTTAAATGTTAGTGCCAATAACTTAGGATTTAATGGGAATGATTTGGATAAAATAGTGGTCAACCATCACTTTAATAGGAGGTAGTTAGTGAGATTTTGAGAACTTGTACTTAGGTGGAGAAGAGATGATCTTTTTTGCCTTCCTAGGAAGATGTTGATGGTGTTGTGGAAGCAAAAGGATATGTGGTTTGGAGTATGAAGACTTCTGTTTTATGTGTATGGTTTTTAATATTATTATTCGAATACTATTAGAGGTGCAAATAAATTAAAAGGAACCATCAATTCTTCTTGAGGTAGTTCCTAAGTGGTTCTTATAGGGTAATGTGGGAGCATGGAATTAGTCAAATAATGTTGAGATAATCTTGAACAACAATGCTAAAACAATGTTTTTACCCTATGTCAAATGTTTTTAAAGCATGAAAACCCTTTTTTACAAGCTTGTAAAAAGGGCTGAAAGTTATTTTATATTATTTTGAAATTTATTCAAATATTAATTTAAGATATCAAAAACATTGTTGTACAAGTGCAACTCACATTTTCAACATTAACTTCATTTATGAGATTTGTAAACATGTTAAAAAAACACAAGTTACACTTGAAGTGACTCCTATTAGGATGGTTAGACCCCAAAGTTTTTGGGTAGCTTTTATTCTTGCTATGTTAGTACTTGTGCGACTATTCCCTAGTTACCACTATGTTTTGTGAATATTTTGAAGTCATGGAATGGGATAGTTAGGTGGAAGGGGACTAGTAATATGCAAATATCCCCTTTCAAAGAATTTTCACTAAATACCTTGCCATCATCTCTTTCTTATTGTTTTTCAAGAGTAATAAAGCATGTTAAGTAAACATATATTGATGTGAATGTTAATTTGTAGATTACCACTTCTAGAGTTTGTCATGTTTATTGACTACATGTTAAATGCTCTTTAAACTTGGTAATCATCCTTGCAAAATGGTTGCAATATTACTAAGTTTGTCTTTCCATGTAATGGATTTTGTACCCAAATCTTTTACTTGGTTTGTGATAAATATGTTAATGTTTATGTTTTTTAACATACTTTGGGAATGTATTTTGTGTGTCATATTGATGGTAGGTACTATGGCAATACAACAAATTACCATTTTGTTGTATTAATAATAGAGAAGTTGAGGTGCTAGGATGTTAGTGAAAGGGTTGTAAAAGAGAGGGGAAAACCACATAATTAAATATCTATTGCATTACGAAGAGTAAGGGTAAATCTAACCACAAAAAAACAAGTCCCAAATAACCTAGTAATAATTTGAAAGTTTTGTAATGTAATCACTATTACCATTGACTCTAGATTGTTCATAGGTCAAACTTTTTATTGTTGGTAACAAATGCAATTGTTCTTACATGACATAAACATGATGACCAAAAGCTTGAAAAAATGGTAGTTGTAGAAGAAAAGTTTAATCATCTTTCAAAGGGATTATCAGAGGTAGAACAAGAACTAATGGGAAGCTATTGGGAGGAGGGGGAGTGGAATGTTATGAAAATGTCTACTTCATCTCCTATCATTAAACAAATGCAAGATTTTTTTTTTCTTAACGGGTAGTAATATCTCATTGGTACCATTACCACATGATTGAAAATGGAACAATAACAAAAGAAACCAAAAGCAATGATGAGGACCGAAAGTGATCCTTGTTGAATGAGTTAAATCTTGAGTAGATGGAAGAAATCAATGAAGGGAATACCATCCTTGGTTTAATGATACCCATTATTTAGTAAGGAACATGGGTAGTATACCCAAGTAGCTCACAATTGGGTCTATCAATATTAATCTAGATTTATATATATAAGAGGGTGTGATGAGAAATTAGGGGATAAAACCCTAATGAATAATGTATAGTGTCATCATCTGTTAAAAGTTGAAGATGACAAAAATTTGCCAATTGATGGTGACTGATATTGAGTCTTGTGAGTTTTTTGTTTTTGTAGTGTTTTGTTCTTTTGTAGGTTATGAGCTTGCTAAAGTCTTTATGAACAGTGACATTTAATCTGGGTATGGCTTTCCTTATGGGTGAACTCTACGTGGTGTGCTTTTGCTAGGCGGATCTTCCTTGTTGGACATCAATCAAGTTTGGATGGTAGTGGAAGCTAAAAAGGTCACAGAGCTTTTACTATAGGCAGTTAAGTTTTCAATGGTTTTTGTTTTGGTTTTGGCATTTTAGTTTTTGAAAAATGATCTTGTGGACACTAGAAGGAAGAATGCCTAAAGGTGGAAGTTGTGTTAGTTTTAAAGGAAAAATTACTTCTATTGAACTATGCAACTTTTAGTGAGTTGTAATCTCACAATAGGAATAGGAGTCTGTGATTGGGGGGATGATGTAAATCACTAGGGATCTTGAGAACGACAAAGTTTGGCAAATAGAGGTCTAGGGTATTATGTGGGTATGATGAAAGAAAATGTTCGATTGGTTTAAGACCTTTAGAAATTGTGTATCTGTTTTTGGTGGTGTTTCATCTGAGATTTTAGTAAGGGTTAATGGGTTGCACATGATAAAGTTTTGGAGGAAAACATGTCTTTAGTATGAATCATTGTCAGATCTTCACTTCTAATGTTTGTTTCAATTCTCTAGGTCTTTTTGGCTATTAGTTGTTTTAGGGTTTTTGTGTTCTATTAGGATGTTCAAGTCTGTGAGGAGGGGTGCTATGTTCTACTAAACATTATTAGTGGAAGCTCATGAGAGTAAGATTAGAATGATTTGATCCCCATAGGTTCATAGATTTAGTTTTTTATTTATAAAAAATAGTTTGAAGTAATTGTTCTAATTATCAAATTGAAGAATTTTGTTGATTATCCAAGTTGCCCAAGTCATGTTCATGACTATGAATTTATTGATGTGAAAGGAATATTCCTACGCCTTTATTTTTCGTTACAAGGGTACACACATGTTCAAGTTTTTAATTTTTTTTCTTGGTTTTATGAGTGAAATTGTTAGACACAAAATTTTTATAAGTCCATCACTCACATCTAACCACATATAACAATTATGATAACAATTTTAAGGATGCAAACACAATATTAAGACTTAACCCCATCACCTTGGTGTTTTTTAAAAAAATCAATGGGTTAGCTAGTCAAAATGACATTGTATGACAAGACTAATTATTCAAGGAGAATAAATTTTTAATCACTATTTATAAATCAACATAAAATTCTTATGATTTAAAAAAAAGTCACATTGTATTATTAAATACATGTGTCTGTAAAAGCTTCCTTTTAGCTAACTATTTGAACCAATGTCTTATCATATGATTTTAAAAACCTTAGTTTGATGAATTAAAAAGGAATTGATTTCCAAAGGGATCTTTTTGTCAAAGCTGCAAGGTCATGAGGTAATAGCTAAAAATAACGTCTTAACAGAATTGTCATGTAGCACGATGTGGTTTCGGCTTGGCTAATTTTTCAAAATTCACACCATTAGTGTGAATGTTTGGTAGTTTTAACTCGTATTTCTAGCATGGAAAGAGGCCCAACTACATTGTAGTAGGTCATTGCCTTTTGCTTTTTTGTCATCCCCTAGGCGTAAAGTGCAAAATTCCAACCCAACGTCCTTATGTTTATCATCTTTTTCATCTCGTTCGATTTTAGTTCTGCCCTCTTGATTTTTTAGCGCGCTTGTGTGTGGTGGCCATCCTTGCGATTTGTTCACTTGATAGAGGTTCCTTTTTCCCTTGGTTGGTGGTGGTCTAGACTATCCAATTTAATAGTTTATAAAAAATTAAACAACAAAAAACATTGGTTACTCTATTTTAAGAGTGCTTTTGGGTATTTTATATTCATTAAATTCATTTCAAACTCATACAAATGTTCCCATAATATATTTAAACCATTACTATACAAATACATGAAAAAAATTAAACATTAACTTAATTTATCATTTAAAAACATGTAAATTTGAACAATTGTTACATCTTCTATGGGTCTGAACATTACGCTTAAACCCCAAAATGACTACACATATAAAGAACATGAATTATAATATTGTACCCCACATGGACACAACTTAAAATTCTATTCATAGGATTGCCAAAAGGGATGTCCCAAGACATCCTTAGAGTCCATCTTGTTGTCCCTACTAGCGATAAGTTTTTAATTTGTTTTGTCCAAGTGAAGTTCTAAACTTACCTTTTCTCAACATGCTTGATGTCCCTCGGCGTCCTTCCTAATGCCCCCAACATGCTTCTTAGTGTCACTCTTCATTTGAAAAAACATTTTTCTTTCTTTTAATGTCCACTAGCATGCCCCCACATTTTTTTTGAAACACCTAGAAAAAATTGTGGCATCCCCCAATGCCCTTGTCATCCTTCCAAATGCATCTTTTGTTTCTGAACATGCTTCCCAGCACCCAGAAAAATAAAATAAAATAATTAAAAAATTTGATGTCCTTAGGCATGCTTCCTAATGCCCCCACTATGTTTCCCAATGCAAATGCCAATCTGTTGGTGCCTTTTCAATGCATGAAAATAATAATAATAATATATATTTCTTTCTGGCATCTCCTAATGTGTTTTTCAACTCCCTCATAATCTTTCTCAGTGTCCTTGTCATTTGGAAAAAAAAAAAGTTGAATTTTTTTTCTTACATCCCTTGGTATGCTTCCCAACGCCCTCATCATACCCCAATGTGATTTTTAGCATCCACACCATCCCCCAACATCCCAAACACCCTTGTCATCCTTCCAAGCCATTCTCATCATTCATAGTTGTTCCTATCATTTCCTCATTGTTCTTGTTGTTTTTGTCATCCTTTGTTATTTCTCATTGTTCCCAATCACCATTTTTGTCATCCCGTCATTACCCTACCATTGTCTGTGTCTAAATGGGATATCTCTCTTGGTTTTCGAATGAATGAGCCAAGGTGCACCTTGACCGTCATAATAGGGAATATTGAGTCTATAGTGGTAGGTTGATGTGGCAACGTGGGATTAACCAATGAGTGCTTGACTAATGCTTAAATAGATTTGAAATAGTAAATTAAACATCGGTTACAATTAAAGCTTTTCTCCAAATTCCTCCAGTCGGTCCACTAACAAGACTCTTTAGCATGGACTAACATTAAATGGCAACCATTCTAGGTGGGTTGTGGCAAATTTACAAAAGTGCTGCTATAAGCGGTGACCTAAGAAGTGCCCAGGTTTACATGTGGCTAATTTCATTATTTTTATTTTAAAGTTCGGGAAAAAAATTCTCTTAAATTTGTAATTTGTAATTTTTAAAACAAATTCACTTCCTGCATTTCCTTTTGCCAAGTTACAAAGATTTCACAAAAAAACTAATCACATTGAACATATAAAAAATGTTTCTAGGTGTTTTAAATTTATTGGATTTCTTCCAAATTTATCAAAAAGCTACATTACTATATTATAAACATTGTGATAAAATTTATTAAGCATTTATAAGACTTTGGAATTAAGCATGATTTTAATCATGCAAACTAAATACTAGTTACATTTCCTGTGGCTCTTTAACTCTTGAATGTACCCAAAACCCTCTCTCAAACCTAATTTTAACTGACAACATTTAAATTTGTGACTTCTTGAAGGTGATGTCCCATCTTGAAAAGTTCCCCAAAAAGGACGTTGACAACCTTGCTCATCACAATGTTTTCTAATAGATTCATGTAGGTTATTTTGTTTAAAAGATCTTGATAGAAGCTATTTTGGTTCCATCACATTAAATCCTTTTTTAAATGAGTTGAATGGCACCCACATTTTCTTAACCTTGGAGTTCCTACAAGTTATTTTCAAAAAAATTCTCACTTTAGAAATCCTCTTCCTAATCTTTAATTTAGTCAATTAAATAGCCCTCACTTTTTTAAACCCCTTTTTACTTACTATTATTAACTCAATTTGTTAGTTACCATTTACATCTATGTAACTCATAAAAATCAACAATGTTTTGATCCTATAATTTGCCTTACTTCCTTAGTAATTGATTCATTCAAACTCAAACAAAAGAATAATTAACCCAAACCAAATGGATTAAGCAATCAGTTCATAAATATTGTGACAAATTTAGTTTTTAAACATGTGCCAATAAAGTACATGATGTCTCCATGCTTGCCTAAATGTTCTAATGACGACCCAAGAATGCATGTTACTAGGCATTACAAGGCTGAACAATCTCAGGAAATTGAAATGCCTAATTTGGGAGTTCGGACTTTGGAAAGTTCAAGAACTTACAATTTCTATATAACCTGATTGATTTGGAACTTACAAATTGCTAATCGTAAGGAAGGAAGTGTTTTATGGGTCTAGGTTGTAACAAATATGTGACGAGTTTATGATGAATCCCAATTGCAAATTTTGTTCAAACCACTCTTGTGCGAGTGAGTGTAAATGCACCTATACCTCCCATGTAAAATTGAGTGATTTAGATTTACCTTGCCAATTTTTTGGCACTTACATTCACCCTACCCACCATGTAATTTATTTATTTTACACTTACACTAAAATAGAGGAATTGTAAGCAATTTTCATTAACACTTACACTCCCTATGTAAATGTATTTGATAGGGTAAGTGTAACTGGGTTAGATTTCCAAGAAATGTTGTTCAAATCCAACAAAGGGGGATATTGAGGATAAAAATGAATATATGCTCTTTTATGATACTGATGGGTATTAAAATTTTCTCCTATGGGTACCTTGGAGGGTACCTATCAATACCTTATAGATGTAATAATAATACAACTAATACATCCTATATGTATCCTTCACAATGTGACAACTAATTAATACAATTAACACGTCTAGGTACCCTCCACAATGCGCACCTAAGAGGTCGTACTAATTAATCCAGTAACCCCTTCAATTGTCTGGACCTCTAGGTTGAAAGTGATGACAAATAAATGTAGGAATTGAAAATTTTCTTATTCAATGAAGCAATCTAACGTGGACCCATGAAGCCCAAGGTTAAGGGAGGTTAAAAGAATTAGTTGGAAACCCTTCCATTGGGGGTTTTTTTTTGCTTTGTTTTATGGAAATTCGAAATCAGGCCTAGTTTGTATGTGGCCGAAAGAACTAAAACTATACTAGCTTTTTGGAAAAATAAATTCTAGTTTCAATTTAAGGTTAAGGGTTTTTGTTAAGAGCTAAGGGTGGTGAGTTGTTCTCTGAGCTCAAAAGTTTTTTTCATGGTCATGTTTCTTTTTGTTGCTTGTTACTACTTGCTACACCATTGTCATTGTCTTCATGATTTTCTTTTCACACTAATGTTTACAATGGTCTTCTTTTAATTGTTGTAGTGGTTGGTGGTTGTGGTGTTTGCCTTGTTGTTACACCTTGCCATTGCCTAAGTATATCATTGCTTTCCTCCTCTTCATTTTCTTATGGTTTTGGTTGTCACAATCATGGCCTATTTAGTGCTACAATCAACAATTGCCTACCATCACCTTCCTAATCTTACCATCTTGTGGTCCTAGTCCTCATGGCCATTGTAATCTTCTCATTGCTACAACCAATAGTTGCCCACAATCATTGTGGTTTTCTTGATCTTGTGGTCTTGGTCATCATTATGGTCTTCTTGTTGATGTAGCCAATAGTTGACACCATCACCTTTATAATCATAGCTTGCCCTTAAGCTCCTGGTTATCATTATGATTTTCTTGTTGTTGCAACTAACAATTATCCATCATCACCCTTTTGATCTTGATGATTTTGTAGTTTTAGTTCTCATGGTCATTGTCTTAGTTTCTAGGAGTGATTTGGATGGTAGACTTGAAGATTGTTTTGAAGGAAAAAGAAGATGCATTTGAGAGTTTCTAAGGAATGGTTTGGAGGGCAGATTTGAGAATTATTTGAGGCAAGAAGGGGGTGCATTTTAGGGTTTTTGAAAGGTGATTTGGAGGGTAGATTTAGGGGCTGGTTTGGGGGTTTTGAAGGCTAGATTCAAAGGCTGACAAGATGCACATTTCAAAGTTGGTATACAAATGCATAAAACATGAAAACATAAAATCAATTGGCGTCAAATAATTATATTAATCCATTATAAATTGTTAATATAATTTTAAAACTTAAACATATATTAGTTCTACTTAATTTGACCTTGTCAAAGTTTTGTAACAATCTGAATTGTTTTATCAATTAATTTTTTTTTGCATCGTTTCCAATGATGTTTAGCATTGTGGAACCCAATTGAAAGATTACTTGGAACCTACCCTAGAACTAGGAACTAGCTTGACTTTGAATTTAAAAACTAAAAGAAAAAAGAAAAAAGAAAACTGGAACTAACCCTCACATTCAAAAATTGGATTTGAAATTAGGTCCCAGTTTTTATTTATTTTTTAAAAACGTAACCAAAACGGGAATTGACCCCATAAATTTTTTTGAAAACAAATCCCAAAGTTCCTCCTAAAACTGAAGAACTGCACAACGTTGCTCATAACCCCCACGATCTGAGCAATATCGAGACAAATTACATATATGAAACTCTTAATATAATAATTTGAAATGGGACAAACTTCATGGCCTCCAAGCTTGTAACACTTTCAGGATGTATCTTTTGAAGGTTTATAATCAATGATAAAAGAGATTTAACATTGAAATTTTTAATTTAACCATACTAGTGCATCTCAATATACCTTTAAGGTCTTTACGCTAGCTTAAATAATTTCGTAGTCCGTTGAAATCCATGCTTGTGACAAGAGTTGTTTGTGGAGATGAAGTTCTACATTAACCTTACAGAAAGAAGACATGTCCAAGTACGTGATGTCACCTGCAAAGGCCTCAGTAGACATTAGACCTGGTACATTGGCCTGGCAATTCCACAAGATGGACATCAATGATGGAGGAAAAAATGCAATTTTATTTGGAGGCCTTTTGCTCTCAATCAACCCAATCAGGATCTGAAAAACAATAAGGGGTCTGTCACAACCTGCTCCAATATACACTGGAAGACAAGGAGAAGCAAGATTGGAAAGATTCTTGCAAATTTCTACAAAAACAGTTGTTAGCTCAGCCAAACATTGTGATGCACAAGGCCTGACATCCGCAATGGATAGAGCCTCATGATAGACCTCCTGATGTTCTGTGATTTTCATGAGATTCTAAGAGCTTGAGGGCACTGAAGAGATTTGTGAGAACTTTTACAAGAAATCAGGTTCCATCAGCTGCTGTGTAACCAAGTTGTTTCCCGTCCTTCAGCACCATAAGCTTCTCAATGCAAAGAGCTGCACACGAGTGTACCTCATTTGACTCTGCAGCAAGAAATCCTATCAAGTGTGGCATCAACTCCAGTGTTAATTGCTAGCAAATCTGACTCCAGAAGGTTGAGAAGAATTTCAGAGCATCAGCCTTCGAGTTGCATTTGAATAATGAAGGTGACCAAAGTTCTGGCACTATCTGAGAGTTTTAAAAAATTGTTCAAATTTTCACTAGGTCAGTGCCAGATTGTCCCCACTGATGGCTGCCTTGACGTGAATGCCGTTACCAAGTATAAAACACAATCCTTTGCTTTCCAGTTTGGGGCTGGATTGGGCTCATACTCTTGGATCATGTTCTGAACATAAACAGAGAACGGTGATGTATCCTGTCCTCAGTAAGATGTTGATAGCATCTCCACAAGATCACATGCGATTGATTCTCCTCCTGCAACAGAAAATCATGAGATTGCATGCCATGGAAATGGGCCCTCCATTGCTCAGTGACGAAAACACAGAAACCTTTGAGTGCAAGCAAGAACACACAATGTTTCCCTGGTATACATGCCACTGCGAAAAATCGTTCCGAAACGAATACTATAGAACAGAAGAAGCAACGCTGCTTATGACTGCCAAAAATCGAGAATCAATTCAGCCAGAAAGCTTGCTTTGCTTAAATGTTAAGACAAGAAAAGATTGGACAGATTTTTCTTCTTCTTCTTTTTCTGAATTCCACAAAGAAATCACACTAAATACATAAATCAAGCACATGAGGTTGAGCCATACCAGAAGAGCGAAAGACAGATGTCTAGAGAAGCGCAGTTTCTTGCCCTCGTGCTGTTGCTGCGAACTCCAGTCACTAAAAACCAACTTGACCAATTGCAAATGAAAAAGTAAAAAATTAAACAAATAAATCCTAATACGATCAACAGGAATCTCTTAAAGCCTCGAAATCAATGGAAAATTGCAGCGAGAGAACAAGGTGAAGGAAAAGAGAGGCAATGGAAAGCAGCAAAAGCGCAAACACAGGCATGCGCACACAGAGCACGAGAAAAGCTTTGAACCAGGGGATGGATTATCGAGGTGTGGAACAGTTTCGAGGCTGCGGAGTTGAATTTCTCATCCATGAAGGCATGGATAACTCGTCGGTAAGGCTTGCAATTGCCCGTTTGTCCTAGTGGGTAAGAAAAGGTTTCCCCACTTCTTATCATCCATTGAGGAATGAATAACTCGGACGGGTTGTTAATGAGAACTGACAGGAGTTTTGTTCCATTTCTGGTACCCGCCCAGCCTTGGTCCACAGCGCTCCACACCAATATTGCGCAGTTATTAGAACCTGCGTCAGATACCCGTCAGTTATCAGGCCTGGCGTGCAACATCAAAAAACCAGTTCTGGTTTATAACCACGGTTTCCAAAGTTGTTGGAATCCTCCAGAAAGACCACGTTATGACCGCAGGTTCTTTTCTAGTTCTTTCGCGAAAACTGCCGGTTCTTTGATGCTTCTGAAAGAGTCGGAATCGGCGGTTCTCTCATTTTGACTATCCCCAAGAAAACGGGAACCGGCAATTTCCTTGACCATGAAATCTGTAAAGAACCGGAACTTCCGGTTATCTGAATATCAAAATCACCACACAACACTGGTCCACACTCCACACATCTTGCTCAGTTTTTGAAAATCAAAATCAGGCCCAGCGCAAACGTTGCGAAGCTTTGCATCGTTAGTTCAACGCATTTTTGCATGCCCACACAGATTAGGTCGTGTGATGTTGGCAGCAGATTCATCTTGTTGTCACGGGGAGTGTGAAATTTCGATTCCTTGAGCTGCAGTTAACCGATACCGGCTTGTGAATTCCATCTTCTAAGAGGGTGCAAAAACAAGGAAAATGAGGGACCCACTGGGTGAGAAGAATCAATCACTTTGGAGAATTACTACCATTCTTGCGGATTCCTTAGTTTTCAGTTCATAGTTTCGGTTTCTTGTAGGTTGGAATTTCGGTGTGTGATCTTCTCCCGAGAGCCCACTGAAACCTGTGTAAGTTTGCATCTGATTTCTCATTTTTTGGTAGATACTGGAAAGATGATGACAGTTATGGATATCGAGACTGGAAGGATTTTGTCTAGCAGTAATAGCTGCAGAGGAACACCGAGGGAGGCAGCATGGGAGATTACCAAGTCAAATCCACGTACCAGTTTGCAAGTACTGGATGATCATGATGGTCCTTCTCCTGAGGAGGAGTCCTCACTTATGGAAATCAATGTGCAGAGTCTGCTCAAGGAAATAGATGCTAAGAATGGAGTTGCTCAATTTGATCTTGAGATTTCATTCGAGTTTCGTAACTTGACGTACACTGTGCCTAACACGAGAAGGACCCTTTTCTGTGCGCTGCCTAAATTCGCGAATTGTGCACATCCTGGCGATTCTTCAAGCACGTCGCGTCATGTGAAGCTCCCAGCTTCACCAAGTGTGACCTTGCTGCAAAACCTTTCGGGAAAGGCAAGAGATGGAGAGATTCTGGCTGTCATGGGACCAAGTGGGTCAGGGAAGTCGACCCTCATTGATGCACTCGCTCAGCGGATCTCCCGGGAGAAATTGTCGGGCAGCATCACTCTGAATGGACAGGAAGTAGACGGACATCAGTTGCGCAACATCTCTGCCTATGTGATGCAGGACGATCTCTTGTTTCCCATGCTAACTGTGCAGGAAACACTCACATTCTCTGCGAGTGTTCGGCTACCTGCCTGCCATACCAAAGCGGCGAAGAGAGCCAGAGTCAGTACTCTCCTTAGGCAGCTTGGCCTGGAAAAGGTGGCGGATACCATTATCGGCGATGAGGGTTGCAGGGGGATTTCAGGAGGCGAGAGACGCAGGGTTTCAATCGGAGTCGACATTGTTCACGGTCCTCTTCTCCTGTTTCTGGATGAGCCTACCTCCGGCCTTGATTCCTCAAGTGCCTACATGGTTGTCAAGACAATGAAACACATCGCCGATATGGGGAGCATTGTGATCATGTCTGTGCACCAACCCAGTGATCGCATTCTTGGTTTGATCCAGAATCTTATGTTCCTCGCCAATGGTCAAATGATTTACATGGGTCACCCAAAGGATCTTACTGACTACTTCACCAAGTTCAATCATGGTTATCCCATTCCATCTGCTCACGGAAACGCTGCAGAATTCGCTCTTGATCTCATACAGGTGCTGAACTGCATGCCTGGCGGAATCAAACCTCTGGTCGACAGATTCAAGTCCATACGAGCCTCGGCTCATGAACACAGCTCGTCAGCTACTACTGCTGATCAGCGGCGGCCTTGTGACTTATCTACCAGCAGCAAGGCGGTCTTACATCCTGCTATACCCACAGGGATTTCTGGTGCAATAGCAGCCAGTATTGCCAAAGGACGGCTCATGTCCACGTCCGGTTACGTCGAACACTGCAACGACAGTGCCACACTCATTCTCAAGTTTGCCAACTCCAGATGGCACGAGATAGGTGTCTTGATATGGCGCTGCATAGCAAACATCCGCAGGACTCCTGAGCTCTTCTATACCAGGTTGGGAACAGTGATAGGCTCTGGATTGCTCCTTTCCACAATCTTCTGGCAACTGGATCACAGCCCTAAGGGATTACAAGAGCGGCTGGGTTTCTTCGCCTTTGCAATGTCCTTCACATACTACTCTTGTGTAGACACACTCCCCATCTTCCTTCAGGAGCGCTTCATCTTCATGCGCGAGACATCACACAACGCTTATCGAAAATCGTCCTACGTGCTTGCAAATGCCATCGTATATATACCATTCCTGGGAGTTTTGTCACTAGCGTTTGCAGTTACCACATTCTGGGGCGTCGGCTTGTCAGGTGGAGTTCACGGATTCCTTTTCTTCTTCCTCATCATCTGGGCTTCTTTCTGGTCTGGAAACTCCTTCGCGACATTTCTCTCCGCTATTATACCTAATGTCATCCTCGGCTACACAGTGGTGGTGGCAGTCTTAGCCTATTTCCTTCTATTGAGCGGTTTCTTCCGATCTAGGGATCGAATTCCTGACTACTGGCTCTGGTTTCACTACATGTCCCTCATCAAGTATCCTTATGAAGCTGTAGTTCGGAATGAGCTTATGAACTCGTCGCTGGCCGGCGACAATGCAGCTGCTGCTTGCTATGAGACCGCGGGCGAAATCTTTTCAGCTACACCACTAAGTCTACTTCTCTCGCAGCCCAAAATCGTTACTGTTCTTGAGTACCTCAGACAAAACTACATGTCGGGGACCGCTTACCAGAATCTGAATACTTCCACATGCATGATTGATGGTGCTGCTGTGCTTCAGAATCAAAGCATCACGCAACTGGGAAAGTGGTCTTGTCTAGGAATCACGGTTGCTTTTGGTGCCTTGTATCGTCTTCTCTTTTATGTTGCACTTATCATCAGTGCAAAGAACAGCAGACGTTAAGAACCCCCGACCAGTTAGTTATACTTGTGCCCCCCGCCCCACCTCTTGTTTCATCTAGTGAATTTGTTTCTCATGTCCATTTTTCTTCAAGTTGATTTACCAACACACTCCCCATACATCCTAGTGCCAAGTTTCTTTGCCTAAGTCCCCTTCCTTAATTTTCAGTTTTCATCATAATTTTTTAAGACATTATTGCAAATCTTCTGTGACTGTTGTTCTAAGTTCCAACTTGCAGTGTTCCACACAGTGATGGTGGCAGTCTTCAATTCCTCTGTGTCTTTTTGGGGCCTTCTTGTCTGGAGTTTTTATTTACACCAGTAATTCGTCTCTCTCTCTCAAAAAGTTTTTCTTTGGCCCTGTTTCCAGAGGTGGTGTCTCTGGAGTTTATTCTTATTCCCAGTAAGATTGCAAAGCTTCAGTGGGATTTGCCTAGGATTCAATGATTGAACCCTTGCTGAGTCCTTCGATTGGTAACCAATTCAGCATTCCACACAAATACCTCATTCCTGTTATTGAAGATTTGTGCTCCATTTCAGTGAATTGAGCGCATATGATCTGTCAAAGCAATCTTCAAAGCTTCAAAGCTTCAATTGCTAATGGCTTCAGTACACTCTTTTGGGACTCAAAAAGTCTGGTTCCTATTAGCTAAGATCTGTATCTTGTCACAGTGAACAAGAAAGGCATTACCAGTTCTCAAACTGAAGCCAGATTCATGAGGACTAGTGTATTCTTTAATGGCAAAATAACATCAAATTCATCCCATGACCCCTACACCCAAAATTTGACAGTTCTTTGTTAACACAAAAATTGCCAGATACATAGTGAACATGGCTTGCCCTTTGCTAAACACACCACATATTGTAACGCAGTTTTGTAGGCTACTTCTCAGAATACTTGAAGAAAACATGGATGAGGGAATGATGCTTTCAAGTGCATTCAATTCATGCAAATGGGGAAAATATAAATAAAAATAAATTATTTGTAAGGAAGAAGTCATCTTCTATTGAAGTCTAGAAGATCAACTTTTCTTCCCAGAAATATGTAACAAGATAGTCCTAAGAAAGAGATCAGGAGAGTTGGATGAGTTTGCAAGCCCCTTTTGAGGAGTTGTTCAAATGGATAACTAGGCTTAAGGATCTTATTCAACTCAATCGCTACTTGTCATCTTCATTGAGTGAAATGGGACTAAAAAGCCTGTAGATGAAGTCTAGACAGGATGTTAGACTTAATCTTACATTCTTTGGCCTATTCTTTGTAGGAGGATAGATGTACACATGGTCAGGGTGTCAAGCTATCAAAACTCAAAAAGAGGGTAGATGTATGCCTTAGTGGTCTCTAACCTTCTCTGTGCCCAACAATCATCATTCCATGGCTCTCTTTGCAAGTCTACTTTGAGATGGATTTTCCTCAAGTTTTGAATGAATGGTTATATGTCAATTCATTCTTTTGCATCCTGTCCAGATTCAAAGAGCACAAGTTACCACTGGAAGTGATTTCACCAATATGGTCCAGTGACACTGTGCATATGTATGCTACTTGGTATGGATGGGTTTGTTGCACTGCAGTCCTCTCTTCCCAACCCATGTTCTGTGTGCCTGGTCAGTAGATTCAATGGGAGAACCCCTTCCTTCTGGCAACCAAGAAGCAGGACAAGCTGGTGGAACAGACGCCAGCTGATAGGTGCTGAACTGTTTTGCTCTTGTCCCAAATGTATATGAACTATTATCAAACTATTATCACATCACCCTCAGATATTTTCTTGCCAGTTTCTGGTTGTTCAGGTTTCCCACGTTCCTCATTCCAACTATATTGATATCCTTTTTGGCAGTTAATTCAATTCAGTTGACAGTATGAATATTTGGCAGCTGTTGTCTTACTCAAACTCAAATGCCATCTAAGAATTCTTAATGTTTCTGTAGAGACTCTTCAATTTAAAGTAACAGAACTGGTCCTTAATTGTGGAACAAAACCATTCAGCATAGGCTAATGGTTGAAACTGAGACATGTCTTACACATGTTCACTATACTGCAGCTGGCATGGGGGGCGGGTGGGGGAAAGAGGGGCTATATGTTGTGGCTAGAAAATATAGTTTCAGGAGCACTCATGCCAAATGGAACGTTTGTGGGTGATGACAACAACAATAGTGAGTGTGGTAATAGCCTTTTGAGACTCACAAAGTATTAGACCACCACCTTCAACATCAGTCAGTGTGACATTTTGCCATTACTCCTCACTAACTCCATCGGCTCCTGCCTGTGGGTGTAAATACCAAATACCAGTGTTGATCTGGTAGGTATTTAGGCTTATGCCTGGTATCAACACTAGTATCAACACTGGCACGTCAAGGACCTTACCAGACTGGTATGACCTAAGGTAGTACAAGCCTTGTACCAGTACCAGCCATGTAAGGATGGCCAGCATGAACCATAACCCACCAGCACACCTGTTGGGAGTTCTGTCCACTGGATGGGGAGGGATTTCTCATCTAGTGCCTAAGTCTGTGTTGAGTACAGTTTTTGTTTTTTTTAGCTAGTTGTTGTTCCTTAACTCGGACTTCACCTACCTAAGTACATATTACCTGCCTTTTTGGCACTGCCTACCAACTAAGGATCAAGGCCCCCCTTATCACCTACCTACTAGATCCATGCTCCCTTTTCCCATCTACCCACCTATTAGAATCAATCCCCCCACCAATATGCCTACCACCCTACCACCCACCCCTACATGCCTATGTCATTCATTTTCTTACCCATCTATCCATTCTCCTTCCTACCTATATTAATAATAATCCTTAATAGGTAATAATTTTTTTGTTATTTTCAATTAAATAATGTTGTAATTAAAAAATTAAGAAGAAGCATGTATAATATTATCATTGTTCAAATATAAAACTACCAATTATTTTAATAAATTTCATTTAAAGTGTTTTGGTAATATTGGGGAGTGTATAGCCATGTTTTTAAATTATTTAATCGTCACTAATAATGCAAAATAGCATGGAGCCCAAGTAATAATAATAATAATAATAATTATTATTATTATTATCACTAGCTAGTAATTAGCCTAGGCTAACTATTTTAATATTATAATTATTATCTCAATACATTTAACTCTTATTAACTCTAATAATTAGTATTTAAATGATAATAATTTCATTAGGTTTGAAATAATTTGATAAAAATTGAAATACCCACACATGAGCATTAATGAAAATGTTATCTAT
>Ga0209611_10001067_pt1 | contig 45378 bp, 45 predicted proteins | sample S1TSphgellanicum_3_FD_187693 | JGI IMG/M metagenome (GOLD analysis project Ga0209611, IMG submission 187693) | Host-associated microbial communities from peat moss isolated from Minnesota, USA - S1T2_Fc - Sphagnum magellanicum MG (SPAdes) (version 2) | ecosystem: Host-associated > Plants > Peat...
TTGTAAGTTCATAAGACCAAAAAATGAACTAAAAAAAAAAGAAAAAAGGTTATGTGTTTTTTTCTTAATGAGTCCATTTTTTGGTCTTGCCAACCCACAATATAAAAGATTCCTTGCCAAAAAAAAATTCCATTTTTGGACTTGCAAACAATGAATTTTTCTTTCATCATTAAATTTTTCAAGGAGTCTATTTTTCGGTCTTGTGACTTACAAAATGGACTCTTTGAGGAAGAAAAATTCCAGGTGTCGGACTTGCAAATATGGATTTTTTTTTCAAGGAGTCCATTTTTTGGATGTTGGAATGTGAGGTCATTTAGAACCAAAGGTTATAGAATTGAGAACCAAAAATAGCTTAATTTGAAATTATAAAAAAATGAAACCAAAACTACCCTTAATTAAAAAGCTAAAACCAAAACTAGGTCCCATATTAATTTTAAAAAACACTAAAATTGAATTGTAATTGATCCCTTGAAAATGTTAGGAATCAAAATTGAAAGGCTCCTTATAACCAAAGGAACTAGCCAACATTAGCCAACATTAGTCAAGACCAATGTTGGGTAGTTTTCATTGGGACCTTGGGTTTTCAAACTAGTGATTGATATCATATTTTGTGATAATTGATTTGAAAATTGGATCGATGATTTTCACCCAAGTGAAAACTAGGTTGTTGAAATTTTATGATTATGATTATTATTATTTGGTGAAAATTGGATAGGTTTTATGAAAAAACCAGAATTTGGTTTTTCAATAGTAATTTAAAAACCTTAAAATTAGTTTATGTTATATTATTTTTGTTTAGGTTTTGATTTAGGTTAGTTTAATGAAGAGGAAGCAAGAAGCATTGTGAAGTAGTGCCCAAACATATAAAAACCCCTTGTGGGTTTAGTATTCTATAATTTTGATTAACATTTTTTGTTGTTGCATTGTTTTGTTGTCTTTTTGCATTTTCTTGTGTTTTTTAGTCTTATTGTATGTTGTTTTCATGTTCCCTTATTGCGTTGTTGGATGATGTTCTTTCACATTCTTCATGGATATTCCATCATGTTGTTGCATCACAAACTTCCAATATCATGAAATTTTAATAAAAATTGTGCAAAAATTGTAAAAAATATGTTTGTGCAAAATTTGTGGGTTTCAAAATGTAAAAATGGTACGAAATATATACATACATACATACATATATATACATAATGTGTCTTTTTTTACTTATGAAATCTTGATGTGAAATACATACGATTTACATTTTAACTAAATTTGTGCAATTATCATGATAAATTTTGTATAATACTATGTGATTTTTATGTACTAAATATGAATATTCACATATGTCATTCAAAAATAATGTCTCATGTGTGTTGAACATTTATGATATTGAATATGTACAAATATCATTCATATTAACTATAACATGGAATTAATTACGTTTTTTGTATGAATTTATGAAAATTAGATTTCACATGAAATTTATATGAACCTATGAAGCTTGGTAAGTTTGTGATGTGATTGCTCTATTGTGTTGTTGGTTGGTGTTTTTTCATGTTGCTCATGTTTATTTTATCTTGTGGATAGTCATTCTTCCATCACATTGTTGGTTATTCCTCCGTTGCATTTCTGGTTGGTGTTCTTTCATGCGACATTCCATTGTGTTGCTCACTGCTCCTTGTGTTGTTTATTGTTCTTTTGTGTTGCATAGTCATTGTTCCATTGCATAATTTGTTGTTTTTGCTTTGTTGCATTACTTAATTGTTGCCTCATTGTTTTGGTAGTGTTGCTCCATTGTTGCATTGTGTAGTTGTTTTTTTGTCATCATATTGCTAGTTCCACCTGATTGTGTTGCTAATTTTGCTCCATTGTGTTGTTAGTTTTGTGTTTTTATGTCAATTGTGTTAACATGTTGTGTTGTTGGTGTTGTTTCATCACATTGTTGGTGCTACCTTGTTATATTGTTGGGTTGTTGTTTCGTCATTATTGCATCATGTTGATGATGGTTGGTGTTCCTTTGTGTTGTTGGGTTGCTATTTTGTCACATAGTTAAATGTTGTTCCTTTGTGTTGCTAGGCTACTATTCTTTCACATTGTTAGCTATTGCATTGCATTATTAAGTACTTGTCATAGCCATTCCCTTTTGTGTCGTTGTTGTTCCTTTTGCATTGCATGTGTTATGGTGAGATACTAATCCCCATCATTAGTGCCTTGTGTATGTGGTGTGTTGCTAGTTGGTTGTAGTGTTGTTGCCTTTACATTACTAGGTACCCACCATTGTCATTCCCCTTGTGTTGTTGTTACACCCCTTGTTTGAAAATGCTATTGTTGATCAAAGTGTTGATGAAGATTGCAATTTGAACATTTTTGAAATGATAGCAAACACAAATGAACCAATGAAAAAGCTTCTAAGTAGGAACTTTTTATTTTTACAAGGTTTTAAATGGATACAAAAAATATTATATATCTTTTTCAATGGTGGGAGAAATACGAATCTATGTTTCCTATAGTATGATTCCTTGCTTGTTAGATCTTATGCATTGTTAAATTCTCAAATTGAGATAAAAATATTTTTTTCTTTGGTGAAAATATTTACTAATCTTAGGAGATGCAATTTGCAATCGAATAAATTATGTAAATTGATTTTTATAAACAAAATTTGACCTATGATTTTAAAATTGGTTGTAAACCCTAGTTTGGTGGAGCTAATTGAAGTTCATGCAAATTTAAAAGAGTTAGGAGAATTTGAAAAAAAATTAAAAACGAAAAAAATTTGAAAAAAAAATTCTGATTAAAAATTGTGAAACATTTTCATCAAATTTTTACACAAATTCTTTTTAGTTTTTCGATTATTTTTTAACTGAGATTTCTCTAAAAAAATGAATATAAATTAAAAATTTGGATTGTGAAAATCAGATATGAAAATTGACTATTACCACATTTGTGAGAACTGCCCTGTTTGAGAACTAACTTGATTAATTAAAAAAAAAAGTGATACCCTGATCAATTCTCATAAGTCTAAAATAATTTTTCTTAAAAGCATCATTCAATCCTATCAAGTGTTGACAAGAACCGGAACCAGTAGTTCTCATAAAAAAAGAGAACCAGCCAACACTGGGTCATGACCACCATCAATGGATTAGGCTATATTAGTGGCAAATCTTGGCATCATTGCTTTAAAGGGTGGGACTTGGCAATGCTGGCCACAATGAACCAGCATACACGAGCACATGATCCATGGGATGCGCATTATAACTCAGTTGTGGATGAACCTCAACTGAGTTAATATTTGGTTTCACCTTGGTAATCAATTTTGTAAGAAATAGGTCTCATATATAGGTTGATAAGTAGGAAAATATGTAATTACTAGATAAGTAGATGGTTTATACATAGGTAAGGGCTGTCTTTACTACTTACCTACTAACAACCGGCTTGTGAGTTGTCAGTTGCTAGGTAGAAACAAAAGCAACTGGGCTAACCACCATGGTTAGCTAAGGAACTGGAACCCAACAGAAAACTGTTTCTTGGCTGCTTACCATTCATCCTTCATGGTGCACTGGTGGGTGCTGGGGTTTGCTGTGGCCTGCAATTCTGCCTATCAATTTTGCCTAACTAAGAGCATCTCCAGCGGTGCTCCGTATGTGACCCTGCGAAAATATTTTTCACATCCAAATATTTTCCCTAAACCCTATCCATAAAACCCTAAACCCTACTTTGCAACCCCATCCATAAAACTGAAACTGGGGCAGCGATTAGTGGGGCACTACAAATAGCAAACGACTTGGACCAACCATTATGATGGGCCAATGAGAAACATTGAGCAGCAGTTAAGATCATATTTATTACACTCTTTTCTGCAGGTGCACAGCACTGCTGCGCATTTTACCGGCCACGGCATAGTGCACAAGTATGCAGAGCCAAAACCATTTTCCTGAGCCAAACTGGCATATATTGTATTTCTTCATCCAATTTTACTGTGCAGGATCACATACCGATCACCTTTGGAGATACTCTAACCTCCGGTCCAGGTGCTCTTTGGAAGGTAGAGTGTGGACTGAGAAGAGCCGCTTCTGCCAGGTATGCCTGCTCAGTTCTTGCCCTGCCAAAACCGGCCCAATTCACGCCACTCTATGATACAAAAAGAAGCGTGAGGAGTGAGCACACTAGATTCTAGCATTGGGAGCAATCACAAAGCTCCTCCCCAAATAGAAGAAAAACCTTGTAAAAATAAATAAATTGAGGATGGGAACCTATCCAGCAAAAGTACAAGGCGAAAGAAAACACAAGTAAACACAACCCAAAGAAAAACAAAAGCAAACAGTCAACAAAAAACAACTAAAGACCCTACGCAAAGAGGACTCAAAGTTACGAAATGCCAATCAACAATGACAAAGAAGACTTAAGACAAAAGAACTGTCATCTGCCACGAATCGATTAGTGACGAAAATACACTAATTATAATATGTGAAAGAAATAAGGAACCTCAACCAAGTGCAACAGCCTGCTGAAAAATCAATATGGCTTGTCAAGCTCCAAAGCTATGGACACTTGCTGTCAATAATAAAAAACAAGCATAGAAGAGACTAATGAAAATCGCTAATGACACATGATACCAACCAGTGATCAAACCCGAATGCTTTGCTTTGGCAATGTCCTCTTCCAATGTGGTCTCTGTAATTGCTGTTGTATCCAAGCACTGGACATCATAATAATGGCACTGCCCTTTAAATGACAGGCAAAATAAGGATCATAAATACCCTCTACTACTACCACTACCACCACCTTGGCAACTTCCCAAACTAAAATTATATTGCTTTTAGAGATGTTTGAAATTTCAAGTTTTTTTCTTTTTTTTTCAAATTAAAAAATTCTGTAAAGAAAAAGTTTATTGAATCTTCAAGAATATTCTATTAGTTGAAAAATGAAAAGTTCAAAAATTAATTACTTATTTGACAAATATTTGTCAAAACTGCCAAAGGTACTACAATATTGAACATACTAAATTGGAAGATACATGGTGATTAGGATGGTGAAGCCCAAGTGGATCCTTCACTTATGCTCCAAATGTTTCTACAGTGGACTCCACATGACCCCAGAATGTAGGCATACCAAACTTTGGCCCATCTCTGGGTTTATCACAATGTCTCTTCCCTGAAGCACAGAGCCTATAAATTAAGGAGGGGCTTCTTGTTTAGTTGGTTGCTTCCTTGTTCTGGTTCCCAGTGTGGTGGTGTGCTCAAGAGAAATAATGGGAATGAACCTGCTCATTATGTTCTTGTACAGTAAATTAGAAACTTGCATGTTGTCTGTCCTCAAGGAGGGCAAGCGGGGGAGGTTTTACCTTCCCTGCCTCTCTAACAAAATCCCACTGGCATTTTGCATCTTAAAGTGGTGATGGTGAAGCTGTGTAAAGAAAAGCTACACCTGTTGCAAGTTCCAAGTGTTGGATTTGACAAGTGGTAAACTAATCTGAAACAGGAGACATCCTTGACAAGAGGGCACATGCACAGCAAAGCAAGTGGCAACAACATATGGCATCCAGGAGACAGCGAGATTGCAGTTGTGGCAATCAGGGGAGCTATTTGTCGATTGTTTACCACTGAGGCCCTGAGGTTGCAAGAAGCCCATTCAAATCCCTGTCTGTGAAATGGAGATGAGCAATGTTTGAGGGGCCCTCAGGTTGCAAGGAGCCTATTCAACATGGGAGTTGAGCAATGTTCAAGGTCACCCCAAAGTGTGTTAGGCACTCACAAAGCATGTGTGTTGCACCTACCCTTATGAGGTGTAGGTTTTATACAAATGTCAAACCAAGCTTTGTCCCAGTGAGATGTAACTGCTGTCCAGTCATTCATTTATCTCTAGCCAATTTACACAACCTTTTCAGCTATACTGAAAGGGGCAAAGGGGCTAATTATAAGCCCCGATTAGTCAAACTCCATTGTGAAGCTGAAAACAAAGATGATCAGATGTGTATGTGGAATAGTTGAGCTGTTTTCCTTCCAGTTCACCAGAAGTGCAACAGACTTTGACCCAGAGAAGTTAGTCATGGGTCTAGATAGATAAAAAATAGAGCTGTAACCCTGCTGAAATCAAGACTGGGAGAACCAAAAGAAATTGGAGGAAAGAAAAGCATCACAGATGACAAAGAGAGAGATATCACCACAACCATTGATGTTGTGCATCAACAACCTTTACATGGCTGGCTACAAGGGGCATATACCCATATACAGACACAAAGTGGTTCACACATTGAGTGCGATGCTCAGAGTGGCCTTGCAGGCTGCTGATACCTGTTGACCCGATCTCAAATAGTCTACCTGTGTGGAACCAAAAAAATCACAACAGTAAGGACAAGCAGTGTCATCAAACAGGACATGATCTATTTGCACAGTTTTATCACATAAAACTCAAAGCCATAGAACAAGGAGTTTGACAAAAGCCAAAATGGGAAGTACACTATAAATAGGAGCAAAGCAGCAAATTCCAAAATGGAAAGTAAACTGTTAATAGGAGCAAAGCAGCAAATTACCTTTCACCCACAGGGGTGGAGCACTAGTAGCATTTGCAACCAAGAAAGACATAGCCATATCCTCACAGTTTCTGCATTCACACCCAACCCCACTTGCTGTCATAAAACAAAGTTCACCTGCAGCCATTGCAACACACATTCTAGCTCAAGTAAAGCATTCACTTCACTTTGCTTCAATATATTCTTTAGTCTCACTTCAGCTGCAGTGTCCACCTATCCTGAAGATCTTTCTGCAGTAGATGTTATATAAAAAGGTAGTTTATCCATGTTCACAAAAACAGATTCATCTTCTTTCTCCTCTTTTCCTTGCAATCTGACTTCTTGGTTTAGGGTCCATCTGACAGTACCATTCTTCACTCTGAACCTCACTCTGAGCCCAATTTAACAGCCTCTCATCGAAGTTTCCTCATTTTTCTAAGGTAATGACAGGAGACTCCGATGTGCAGAATTTCAAGATGGCAAAAGATGAATGCAGTTTGACAAGATGAGCACTCTGAAAATGGGGATGGGTGGGTGAGATGATTGAAAAGCTTGCTACTTTGAAGCTCTTGTCTAAATCAGGGGAGCTTCTCATGGATTGGATGAGGACCGAGAATTTATGTTCAGAAGCATAGCAATCATGTCCACTGCATACACCAGCCCTCCAACATACCGTGCTTCTCTGACATATTGATGGATTGAGGCAGGCATCTGATGAGTGTAAAGCTCAAAGTATTTGTGATGTATAAAAGCAGCCTTGGAGAGAATCATGCTGTAGGACCCCATCCACCACACTGACCACCATCCCCCGTATGTGTACTTTTCCTGCTCCACTGCATGCTTCTGCTTCCCACCAGCAGGGCCCAAAGTAAGCTTCCCACAATAGAGTCCAAAAGTTTGCATGCACATCCTCTCTGTTCCAATCAAAACTATGTGCAAGGTCTATTGCTGATCCAAGCAAAAATCCTGGTAGATGCAAATTACTCTTCAGGTTCAGAAGAGTTGATAATATGCTGAATCCAGGGCCTTGAAGGGTAAGGTAAAAAGACACCAGAGAACTACAATCTTGAGCCTCTGTAGGGTGCAAGCAAAAGGGGACTGGCAAAAAGACATTTCTGTCTGTGTATCTCTCTCTCTCTCTCTCTCTCTCTCTCTCTCTCTCTCTCTCTGTGTAATATCTTGGATTGTCTGAGATGTACCGTGGACTGAACCCAATGCATTCGAGGAACAAAGCCAACCATACTGTCTGGTGCACTGAGCCAAATGCCAAATGAAAATTCCAGCAATGCACAAGGCACAACAACGTCATCATCAATTGAGAAGATTGCATCTGTGTGGAGTCCATTGAGGGGCTTGAATCGGTTGTTCAGATCATCTGTTTCATGGGTATCGAACTGGAATGAGATTTTGCGGTTGTGTCTGTTGTTGTTATGCAAGTTGGAAGCCTGCACTGATTGCAGCAACTCCAAATGAAGAGAGTTGGAGGGAGGTTCTGGTTCACTCCAAACCACCCGGATGGCATTGACTCCATTGCATTGTGTATAATGGGCCACAGATTTCTTCAGCAAGTCATTCCGTTTCCATGTGTTTATCAACACTGTATATTGGTGCCTGCATCAGAGCAGATGCAAACTGGTTTCCATGAGAAAAAAATTGGATCAAAGTCACACTCTCCTTGAGGGTTTTGCAAAACTGCTAGGACTATGTACACGCCATCTCCAATTGGCAAGCTTGAACTCCATGACATACTGTTGTTGTCTGCAAATGCTCAAAAGAACATCACATTTTCCATCTCTGTATGTGTTTCTGTCCTTGTCTGTCTGTCTGGTAATGTAGAAGCAAAACCCCCAGAACAAACCCCAAAGGTGGAACCTAATGCGATCAACTCAGTTATCGGCTACAGAAAACAGGAGTTGCAGCACAGTTTGCTGTGGGCGGAAGAAAGAGAATGTGAAGCTCCTCCAATTCTCAGCTTCAAGGTTGGTTCAGTGGTAAGGGTAATGGTACAATTCCACTTCCTTCAACTCTAGATATCTTCTACGAGAACTGGAAAGAGAATGAAAAAGAAGAACAAGAACAAAAGGAAGGAGAAAAACCAAAACCAAACCTTGAAGGTAATTGTGGAGAATCAAGGTGATGCCTCCATCCCATGATAGAAGCTGCTCGACTGATGCCCAAAATGGCAACCAAAACAATACAGAAGAGTGACAGAAGCTTGACGCGGCAAGGACCAGACTGACAAACGACGAGAAGGGTAGGACGCCATCGCACCCATAGTCGATCCCTGGTTCCTTTCATTGTAAATTTCTCTTTCTCTTTCATCTCTTTCTCTGTTCTGTTTCCTTGAGAAGAAGACGATGAATACAAAAAGCAGACACAGACAGAGAGAGCAGCTTCTTCTCTTGGCTTCTTCCTTGCGCCAGGAGAATCGCCAGTCATTGAAGACAACAAAAAACAGTAACCGGTCCCTCAAGCACCTCCTCCATAGAACCACCTAATCTAATCTAATCTCTCGGCACACTCTTCACGCAAATCTCTCCACCTCTGCTCATCTTCACTTCCGCCACAAAATTCCTGCTGCAACCACTAAACCAAAGCCATTTCCACACACGTTTGCTCCTCTTACCGGAACACTCTCCTCTCTCTTCATCAAAGCTCAAACAAATCAAGACCAATCCATTACTCTTCTTGTTCTCCTCCTCCTCTCTAGCCTTCTTCTTCCTCCATATGCTCTCTCTCTCTCAAGCGATCTCTCGCGTCTCTCCCTCGTCTCTCTACTAGACTGCGTCTCTCATCTCTCGACTCTCCACCCCCTGTCTCGGGAGGTGAACAGCAAAATCCCACAAAACAAAACGCCACTTTCCTTCAGTCCCCTACTTTCTTTCTTTCAACAAAACGCCACTTTCCTTCAGTCCCCTACTTTCTTTCTTTCTACAAAACGCCACTTTGGTTTTTACAAACCCAACGCTTTCTTTCGTTTGTTCACTTTCTTTCTTTTTCCCTAATTTCTTTTTACAAAACGCCACTTTCGTTTGTACAAAACCAGCGCTTTCCTTCGTTTCCCCCACATTGTACAAAACGCCACTTCCTTTCTTTCTGCAAAACGCCACTACAAAACGCCTCTCCTTTCTCTCTCTCTCTCTTTCTCTTGTATATCTCCGTTTTCAAATTATATATGCCTATCAGCCAGCGTTTGTTTTGTGGCGAATTTTCGCCATTTGACGTTGAATCCTCCTTCGCCTCCCCCTTTTCGTTTTTTTTTCCCCCAAAAATCATCGCCAAAAATGGGAAAATTTCTAAAGAATCGCCAAGTTTTTACACATTGTTCAAGCAAATAGCCAGGATATAAAAAGATTTTAATAAATTCTTGCTTTAATAACTGGTCTATAGCCAAACGTGGTGAAATCTTCTTGTGGATGATTGCGAGCATGGTGACAACACAAAACTGAAAAACAAAAAAAGGAAAGAAAAAAAAAACACTAGCATTATCAGCCGGTGTTTGTTTTTTCTTTTTCCCCCCCAGTTTTGTGGTTTTGAAAGTTTAGTGAGTTTTTCAATTCTTTTGCATTTTTTTGGGGTCGAATTTACAATAACAAAGGAGATGTCCAAGTGACAAGGATTTGCCCAAAAAATATTCACTGGTATCAGCCATGTAAAATGTATCCAACGTTTTAAGAAAAAAACATAACGTCCAATCTGGGTCAAGGCCTGGGTAAAAGAGTGCCTTGGGTGAACCAGCACCTACATGGGTAGGAGCTGGTTAACCCTGGCCGGGTAAGAGCGTAAGAAGAAGGTGAAGGTACCAGTGTGGGTGCGGAATCACCCTGGCTGGATAAGGGCATAACCTAAACTTAAACTTATGCCCTAAACTTGTTTAAGTTTAGGTTATGCTTTAAAAAAATTAAAAAAATCAAACTTTGCTCGGACCAACATAAGTAAGTATAGGTCCAAGCAAAGTTTGATTTTTTTTTTGGGCAAGAAAACATTTGGCAAAAGTGGGAAAGTTTTGCGATAAAACACATTTTACATTGAAAAACACAAAAAAAATTCTAAGTTTTTTCAGAAAAAAAGGTTCAGAAAATAGCAAAAACTTGCCACCAAAAAAAAAAAACGACTATGAGAGAGGAAGGATATTTAAAATAATTAATATTTTATAATTACTTTACATCTTCCTTGTGTATTTATGTGTATTTATGTGTGTGTACGAAAGTAATTGTAAGGTAAAGTAGATTGGAATATGTATAAAAATATGTATACAAGTATGGAAAATTGGCAAGTGGGGAAAGAAAAGGAATTGGGCAAATTGACATTGCAAAATGCAAACATTTGCACTTGGACAATTAATACAGCTTAAAAGAAAAATGAATGGAAATAGAAAAGAAGTTTGATACTAGCAAACACTACTTCATCCTAAGCAACTTATAAATGATGCATTCACACTTAATGTTAAGTCAGTGTTAAATGAAAGTCTAGGTGGCATCCTAGGTGGCACCCAATGTTAAATGGGCAATAACAACTTACTTAAGATTTTAGCCTAACATAAAATGTTTATGGTAATAAGTTAGTGTAAGTCCTAAAGGACTAGCATGGTGTTAGGGGACTCAACACTAAAGTCCCTAACACCAAGTGTGAATGCACCTTTAAATTTTTTGTAGTTGAATGGCCTGAGTCACCACCTTGGGGGGTTTTAGGGTTTAGGGTTTCAAAGGATGTTATTTGCCAATTGCTTTAAAAGACAAGGGAGAAAGTAGAAACCACTTCCACAAAACCTTTCTTTCAGCCCCTAGCCTAATGGAAGCATCAGCTCTCCAAAGCAAAACAAAAAGCATGGAAGGAACCAAAACCTGAATAAAAATATGTTGGCATGCAAAAGATGACAAAAGACAACACATGACTTTTTGAGCTCAATTTGGAGGAACCTTTTGACTCCAAAGTTTGAAAGCACTTTTGGAGCTCAAGTTGGAAGAACTTTTTGATCTCCCTTTGAAATGGCTTTTTGAGCTTAACTTGGAAGTGGAAGCCATATGAGAGGGGCCATGGTACAGCAGCCAAGAAAAGGGGCCATTTACAAACCCGGTCTCAAGTTCTTTTTGGTCTTTGGTGGGGACAAACAGAAAGAGGGTGGGAAATTAGTCATATCCTTTTAAGTCAACCTGTCTTTGGGCCTTAGTTTGACCTTGTAATCCTTGTTTCATCCCCAATTTAGAGTGTAGTCATATAGCAAACGAAACTGGGTACCATTTAATGAAATTGGGGCATCAGTTCACAAGATTTGCAGGGTTTTATTATGCCAGGACATGATTTGAAGCAAAAATTATGAGCAGCAGCAAAGTAAAGCTAATCCCAAACTGGGGATGAAATTCCTTTGAGGACGAATTTAGGTGAGAAAACCAGTTGGGTCCCACCTCTTTTCTCATGTACTGTTTTCATACCGATTTTTAAATTTTGCCCACAGTTTTGGCAAAACTGGGGTTGGGGGTGGCGTGGGGTGGGGTGGGGACCCAGCACCCCCAGTTTGAAGTTCTTAATGTATACCTCTATTGGCTTCAATGTAAGGAAGAGAATCAGATGTATGTAGTTTTCATTTGGTCCCACATTTAGAAAGTTGTTCACCAAGTGTTTGGTATGAACTTTTGAGTTCCATTTTCTGATCCCCACATTTTGAGGAAGCTTCACCAGGTGTTCCCATTTTCTGATCCCCACATTTTCAGGAAGCTTCACCAGGTGTTCGCATAAACTGCGGGGTCATCTTCTGGGAACTTCGTGGAACATTTCCTATTTTAACTGGTTCAAGTTGGAGCTCCATCTCTGACAGATTTGGGTCACAAGGACTAATGGGTCCCATTCCTTAGGAAATAGTGTGATGACACATTTGGGTCACAAAGACTAGGGAGTCCCATTACTTTGCAATAGTATTATTGAACCAGTTGAGAACAGTTACCAGTTGAAGGCCAAAAAAGGGTTTGTGAGGGGGTCTTTAGGTTGGCAATGGGAAACTTGGCCCACAAATAAATAGTTAAGCATCTACAGCTAGCTTCCAATTGCACTTATCATGACACTACTAACTAAACAATCGTCACCCAACTAAGTTGTATACAAATCTTCTGCACTAAAACCCAGTGATAATATATATGCATTTTAAAAATGAATGAGCTAACTATAAGCCAATTTGTGTCCAAAAATTTGGGACCTTTCCATTGTGTGAGTTTTTGTAGTTTTTTGCAACATAGCTCAAGCTGACAAACCAATGCCAACACAGAAAAAGATTTAGACATAACAGGGAAAAAGAAAAGATGCCTAAGACCTGACAATGTTCCTGCTATGATCCTTTTCACAACTAGCTGAGAGCCAGATTTCTATGGTCTTCAAAATTGGACTAACCCAAGTTTTGGTGTAAAAGAGCCCCTCTATTTTCCATTTGCACAAGGGTGGAAGAAAATGTATGCTCACCTGATGCCAAAGCACATCTGGGCATGCTACTGTTCTTCACACAAAGTTGCACTAAAAGATCTGAAGACAATCAAGTGTCTGCACAGGTAGAGAAAACTTGAGTTGTACCAGCTTTTCAGTCTTGCAATTGATTTATTCAACATTACCTCCTGTGGAGTGAGAGATGGGAGGTCATATCCATCAACTGTGTTCATCTGTCAGTGCTCCAAACAAATTTGATGTGGTGGTTCACAGGGAAGCCTCCCTTGGCTAGCCTCACATCACTGATTTTTGAGCAGTGCAGGTCCCACCTCCTGAACCTGTACCAGATCCGAGGCCCTGAATGCAATGAATAAAAGCAAAACTCTAGATATGGAGTGAACTACTACTACCCAGATGCAAACATCGAGAAAGAAGTATGAGGCAGGTTTTGTCTACTGGGGCTGGATTTTCAGGCTAACTGCACCAGGCAGAACATCCGTGTGAGATCTCCATATTTACAGCAAGCAAATGGTGAACTTCCCTTGTTCTAGGGTCAACCTATGCAGCAGGCACTTCCTGGAAACAAAGAGATCAGAAGGAAAACATCAATCTACTGTTCAATCTCACAAAAAAACAAAACCAAAACTAATAGAAGCAACCAAGAGGAAAAGAGCCACATTTGGAGAACCGGAATAAATCACCTCTTGCTCAACAAGGTCACCTCCTGCACCGTTGTCCTCAGCTGATTCTGGAGCCTGGTCATCAACAGACAGAATGTTAACCTCATCTGCTCCCTTCATTGCAGGTGCCTCCTTTTCACCCTCTTGGCAGTCAAGAGGGATTGCTTCAGCCTCAGCACCTTGGGGTGCCACTATTTCTTGTACTATTTCTCCTGCTTCAGTCTCCTGTGTAACAAGCATCTCTCCTTCATCTACTAATGCTTCGATGACTGTCATGATTTGCTCCTCTCTGGTTGCTAGTGCTGTCTCTGGCACAAATGGTCCAGCCATATCCAGTTCTGCAGAATCCTTTGGAAACTGGGCTAGTGCATCATCGACCACTTGTGCAGAAATAGTATGAATGACCTGTATTGGGGTATCATTCAGGGAAGCATCAAGGGAACTTGTGACTATCTCCTCTTCTTTTCTGCTATCTTTATACAATTGTTCATCACATTTTCCTCTACAAATCCAGCTACAAACAAGACTCCCCCAGTGATGCTAAGAGCTGGAATACATTAATACATCAGAGAAATCACTCTGATGGGTAGCAATAAAGCAGCAAGGAGCAGTTGTCACATACCTCTGCAATTCGGGACTTCTTCTGAAGAGGGGCCCTTTCTATTTTGATTTCTTGAGACATGGTATCATCAGTAACACTAGATTCTGCAAGTGGTGCTGAGCGCTTCCGGAAAATTGACACTACTGCCATAGAAGGTGCCAGAACAATTGGTCCAGCAGAGGACTCAGCCACAGGTGCAGTTGCACTGGCTACAGCACTAGAGAGAGCAGGCATCCAGGAGGAAAATGTGAGGGCACTTTCTACAACCTGTTCTGTAATAATTCCTCTGGTTTCTGCAAGAGCTTCAGTATCAGCACTTGCACCCTCCCCTTCTAAATCTCCAGCTTCAGTGTTTGGCTCTTGTGTACTGACTGGCTCTACCCATGGTTTAATCAACCTGCAAGTTGTCTTGCATGCCTGTGCTGCTTTTGCTGCCTGTGTTGCCTTCTGAGTTGCAAGCCACAAGGTCAGTGTCTACTGCTCATTCTGACATGTGCAATAGAAACAGCAACCAGAAGAAAACTGAAGAGACTGACCTCTTGTTCTTGAATCCTGGCATGTAGCTGCAAGATTTCATGTTCGCTTTCGACAGATGAGGCCAATGCTGGAGCTGGAGCTGAAGCTACTGCTGCTGTTAGAGCAGGAGTTTCCTGCACAGTTGGCTGCACAGGCATAGGAGCCAAAGCAAGTCGAGTAACTGGGCAAATGCCAGGAGGAACAGACACAATTGCAACTGTTGTGCTTGGTACAGCAGTCATGGCAGAAGAAGGCCCAGCAATGGGAAACAACACTGAATTACTGAGCACTCTGCCTCCTGCAGAAGACGCTGTAGCTGCTGCAGGTGGAATCACTGTGGAAGACGGTACAGTACCAATTGATGTGTTGACAGCAGCCATGCTCTCTATCATAGAAGGAAGTATCACAATTGAAGCAGGAAAATCTGAGATGGCTTTTGTGCTTGATGCAGGAACAGATGGTGTGGCTGGAGTGTGGGTAGGTGACACTTCATCTGCCAGTTTTTTCATGTCATTAATAGCCACCTGGTAGTTCAAAGCTCTCTCATTGATTTCCATCGCCTTCACAGGAGGTTCATCAAGGGACCCTGCACCATTGACACGAACTTTCTGCAATTCAAGCATGTGACCCCTGTTATAAAATTTGATATAGAGGAAACAAGACTTAAGATTCTTGTGGTTACATGGATACTAAGGAAACTTGACAATGTGTTTGTGATCTACAGCATGGAGACCAGAAATGGTGTGCCTCCGGGTACAACAGAAGGCATACACAGGCAAATACACATATAGAAAGGGTACAAGAAAGAGGATCAGATGTGGAGGACACCAAACATACCGACTCGTAATAAGTTTTCTCATGCTTTAGGTTCTCCAATTCCTCTAAAAACCGCTTCTTCTCCTGTCCAGTAACCAACACCACAGCTGGGACCTGTGAGTGAAGAATAGAATCTGCATAGCACTATTGGGTAGTCCCTCCCATGAACCAATTGTTGAACACTTACCTAAATTACTCAATGTGCAGATTGCACTTTCCTTGGCACACAGATTTAGAGACTAGAGGTGCTCCCCTAGAAGGTGGAATTCCAGTAACTCATTTCAGCAGGTTTCATTGGACATGACTGCACCAGCAACACTGAATGGAATTCAGCCACTAGCCAGCAAGAGCAACAAAACTTCTAAAAGTTCCCTTGAAAATTTGTACACATACCGCTGCCGCCTTTTGAACTACCCCATAGAACAGTTTCAAATCCTTCTGCTTTTTTGATTTCCACTGCTTTGCTTGATGCTTTTCTTTGTCCAGTGATCTCTCCAAGGCCTACAAAATCTTGAAATAAAAAATCACTGCCCCACTGATATCACCCAATATCCATATAACCTTCTATTCTGGGAGAACTACCCAAGCATGGGTGAAGAAATTACAGGTTTCTGTGCTGAAGAACTTTGGAGAGATGAATGAAGATGCCATGCTTCAGCATTCAACACAGAACATCCACACAACACTGACTTGTACAGGAAGAAATATACTTGATGTGAAAGTATAGCACGTAGGTTGGATGCAGCAATTACCAGAATCAGGGTTTCTTTCTCCCTCAACTTAGACTCGATCTCCTTTTGAGCTTGTTCCTGTCCTGCATGAGACTCCTCATGTTCCTGACAAACAACAGGCTCCTTATGGCCCAGAGACTCCTCTTGGGCAGCCATGAACTGATCTCCAGCAGTTCTTTTCCCTGCAAGCACAAATATACCCAATAAGAACCATTGTGGCATTAGAGCAGGAACATAATTCTGCATTACTGTGAGGTGAGCTGTATTGCTAGAACTACATCAGAAAAGACAGACCTGCAGAGGATCTGAGCTCTTCAATCTGCTTTGTAAGGTTGTCAATCTCTTTGCTTGCCTCCTCTTTTTCCTTGCCTAAGCCATCCAACTTCCGCTGCACATTGTGACAGATTAAAGCATCATGACAGAGTCTGCACATGACTTCATCCACAAACGTCCCTTGACTAAACCACATTTCCTCAACAGGAAACAATGCATTGATACCCCCAAACCAGCAAGAGAAACTACCTTCTGAAATTGTGCAAGTCTTTTGTAGCAATCCAGTTCGACTTTGACAGCTGCCTGCAGTTCATCAAAGGAGAAGATAATCCACAATCAGAAGTTGCCTTAGGCACACAAGATGGGCTTTGGTTTTCTGTAAGCAACTTTACACATTTTAAAGCTACTTCAAAGCCCTGGATCATGTGCCCACTCAGGACAAAGGATGCACTAGAGAAGCACAAAAGATTTCAATGTCACCTTTTACCTCAGATTGCGTAGCTTCCCAAAGTTTCTGGTCAAGCTCAGTGACCCGACCTTCCAACTCACCTAGCTGCTGAGAGCCTTTACTCTCTCTCTCCTCCTCCATCTGTGTCACTGTCACCTTCAATGCTTCTACCTCTTTCTTTGCAACTGCCAGCTCTGCAAGAGTTTCTCGATCATGCTTCTGCAACCCACCATACATAAATCTTGTGAGATGTAAAGGTTCAGTCTTTAGACCAGATTCTTCCCGGTGCATCAGTTGTTTCTACAGCACAATCCATCAAAACTCAACATCAGAAGCTCATCTTGGACCATGGAACTGATCTTCCATGATTTTCTCCAGCTTCTTATACACCCTCTTTCATCTTCTGAATACCAAAGCAATGCCTTTTCTCATTACCTGTATATCCAGCTCTTTGACTTTCATCTCTGCATCAGCCTTGGCTGCTTCCAAAGATGTCTTTTCCACTGCCCATGTGACCTTCAATAATTCCTGTTAAATACCATGCACACCAGTTGGATTCCTCATTCTACATGCAACTTCAGCAAAGTCCAACATAATCTGGTGGGGTCACAATCTCAGGCTAACATAGTGTGGCAACCGCTCTGTGTGCAAGTGGGGTTCCCACATGACACAAATAAATGTAACTCAAAAACATGTTCAGAATGCATGATGCATGTAAAGAGGGATCTGTGGAGATGAAAGAGCACACCAACTCTGCCTCGGCTTTCTCTGTGTGTGCATGCAGAACCCTTTCAACATTCTCCAGTCTGGAAAGCTTATCAGATATCACAGTCAGCTCCCTGATCATGTCTGCTTGTAGTAAAACCTGCACAGTTCTTTACAGACATTTTTGTCAATGGTGACAGCACAAATAGAGAACTGCACTGTCCCACATGACAATTGCATAGATCTAAAAACTGAAATCACCACCACTACCACCATCACAGAGGAATATGTGATCAAGGAACAGTAGCATCTCTTCAATAAAAACTGTGATCTTGCCCAGATTCACTCCCCATCTGTGAAGCAGCTGCAACAGGACCCACTTGCATATCTCACCTGTCTCTCATAGTTGTTCTGAGCATCATGCCACTGCAGATGCAGCTTGTCTAATTCCTGCTGTAAGGTTATGTTCAGTTCTTCTGCTTCATCCAGTGCCACCCTATACGCAACACATACACATGTTGAATTCAGGAAGTCCCTTGGGAGTAACCAAAGAAAAGCCCTTCAGCAGACATTGCACCCAATATCATGCAGTTCATCACAACTCCATCTGTCTAAGTACAGAAATTGCAACATTAGCTCTTTTACTGACAAGCTGGAAGTCACAAAAAGTAAACACAGTTTCTGTGATGATTTACTGCTTTTTTGCTTCAGAATCTTTCAATGCTGTGACCTTTCGTAATGCACTGGTAAGTGCCTTCTCTTTCTCCTCAGCTGCATCAGCTGAAGCTTTATCCTTCTCTGATAGTTCAGCCTCCAAATCACTGATGTGCTTCCTCAATGCTCTCACCTCTGTCTCCATACATTCCTTCCTGTGTTCAGCCTGAGAAACCCACAACAAGCTCTCAGCAGAAAGAGAGCAACAAGTAATTCTTGGGTACTGTGGGAGTAAACCCATTCATCCTTCCCCTGGACTGATGAGACAGCTTCAGTTGAACTGCAAAAGAGGGCTCATGGAATTCTCAAGTTCAGCAGCAAATAGTTGAACCCCATCAACCCTTCTGGACTTTCTAGAGAGTCCTGAAGCTATAGCAAGTTCTTTCTTTCTTCAGAAAATTCTTCACCCAGAGATGTAAGTAAAGAGTGTGAGTACCTCCTCCTTGTAGTTGTTATACACTGCCTCAATTTGCTTTAGTGCTTTGACACTGAACTCAGTGATATTTTTGTACTGCGAGACAGAAACGTTGTCTGCTGAATCCATGGAATTATCAAGGAAATGCAGCCCATCACCACCCACAATCCTAGAAAACTAAGAAAGATGCATAGATAGACTCTACCCTTTCTGAACATCCTCTTCTAGAACATAACTCTTAGGCTTCCAATAATAAACAGTGTAGTATGAAGCAGAATATAAGAGGCCAACCCACTCAAGTATTGGAACGTTACTTGGTCTGTGTGGGCCATTGCAGCAGCCAAGTCCTCCTTCACTTGATGAAGTTCCTCCCTTGCTTGTTGCAGGCTAAATACGATCTGCAAATCAATAAGACAACAATTTTTCATCATTAGCAATAAATGATTTTGCCAAAGTTCTCACATCATGCAGATCAAACAAACCTCCACACCAAGAGTTGACAAAAACAACCAGCCAATCAAACAACCATCTACACGTAACCCGACTGAAATGAAAAAGAAAAAAACAACAAACAAACTGTCATTTGGAGAAAGATGGCAAAGGAAGAAAGGACTACCTCCCCATCTACATCATGAGCATCTGCCTCCTCACTGATTGTATTCTTGGTGCCTCCCAAGGCCACTGGTATCTGTCAGGGAGAAAAGCCTTAAATGGAGCCTCCACCATTGTTGAGATGGTCCAAATATTGCATCTGGTAAGTTCTGGAACAAGCATAATTTGGGATGCAACAGGGTGACACAGCTGCAAAACTACAAGTGCTCACCTTCTCATCTGCCTTCAACTGCAGTTCCAGGTCCCAGCATCGTGCCTGCCAAGAGCATTTGTCAGCAGAGAGACTCTATATCCATATTTCTCACTATTGTAATGGAAAAAATATAATTACACAAAAGAGACATCACCCTTGATAACTGCCCACTTTCATCTAGCTTTCTCCATCAGGCACTTAGCAGTTAATTACCTCAGTCACCTGGGCATGGGTTTCAGCTGCAGAGACAGCCTTAAGGGCCTGTGAAAGCTCCTTGTTAGCAAGTTCTACTTGCTTGAGGGCTTCACTCACAGCTGTATCCTGCTGAGCAATGAGATTTTGACCATGTGCACACTCCATCTCCAGTTCAGTTTTTGCCTCTTTCTGTACCCATAGTCAGTTCTTGAGAGCTATCATTTTCACCTTTCTTGTACCACACAAGAATTCAAAATTGACAAACTCCAAATGCAAATCTGTTGATTTTAACACAACCCAATATGCCACATGCTCAAGACTTGACTGACCTGCAGCTGGTTGACTTCATCCTCGAGTTTCTTTCTCTCTGCAGCTCTTGCACCCTGCAGGGGCACATCAGTTATGGAACAATCACATTTAGAAAAGTTGTGGGAGATTGAATGAACATGGTCAATACAAACTCAGAAGTAGCAGAGACAGGTTCAAACTGTCATCCTAGACCTGAAACCCAAGCCCAAAAAAAGTCACAAGAAAAGTTAATATACCTCATGAGCTTCTTCCATTGTCTGAATGGTATCCAGTGAAGCCTGTAACACTCCATTCATATATCACAATTGAATGCTCCATGTCTACAAAGACTCTCTACACAAATGCATATAACATGCCATTCAGCTGTCTTGCATGTGGACACATTTCAGCAAGAAAAGATCTGAAATTGGCATACATACTCAACATGAGAAAAGATGTCAACCTGCAATCGATGGACACACTTAGATAGTGATGCCACTTCCTCACTTGCTCTCCTCTCCACACTAACCAGTATAGCTTTCTCTTTTTCCAACATTGCCACCTGTGTTAAAACCATCCCCAGATCATTTCTGCAACTATAGATTCTTGGATTTTCTTCATCATATACGACATCCCAGCATGGCAATATTCTCAATGATTTCACTTTTATACACTTGACTGTGCTGCTTATGAGTACCCATCAAGGAAAGTTTCACAAAGAGCCTTGAATTGTTGCTTAAGAAGAGGAAAAACTCTACCTCAATATTCTGCCAGTGAACAAGCTCCTCAGAGGCCTGCAATTTCTGGGAACTCTCCTGAAGCTTCTGCTGGTAGTCTGTGATGGCTTGAGAAAATTCCACGTTTCTTGCAAGTACAGTGCTCATCTCCTTGCACTACAAATAGTGATTTTAAGCACTCTTTAGAAACATACATGCGCAAGCAATTTGAAAATGGCGTTCACACACTTGGATTCTCTTGAAGTTATTATGTTGATGTATACCCAAGACCTTGATGAACCAAGCAATCAACATCCAGTGTACCCAACAGCACAAACCTGATTTTCTATCTCTTTTCTCAACAATATCACTTGATCTCTTGCAGATGTTGCTTCTGCATCAGCCTGTGCACACTTTATGCAAGCATTTGTAATCATTTGCCTGCATGTGAAGGAGCACAATACAAGGTGAGGCTATGGCTTGCATCTCAATATGCTCAAAACTTTGGAGAAACAAATTTCTGGGACCTGAGATTCTATTGCATTTCCAGAAGGAATGTAAAGGCAAGAGGCATAGCTAATGAAAAAATCATTAGTCTTGGAGAATGTACCTTGAGGTCCACAAGTAGTAGATAAAACAATCAATCATCAAGCAGGAGCAGTTACAGTGTTATAAGTACAAACCTAGCATTATCCAATTCTGCCTCCAGCAACTGCATACGAGTTGCCGCTTCTTTGTGCACTTTATCAATCTCCTCCTGCTATAACAAGAGGAACATGTCAAGGACCAAACACATCTTGCTTAAACTTTTGCTCATAACATACCAGCAAGGACCCTTTCTTATTAGACTGACATCCAACACAAACTACAAGAACGTCAGACATCATACCTTTGAGCCATCCACCAACTGTCTTAGGCAAGTATTTTCTGCACAAGAAGGGCATGCACATGGATCAAGGACTTCAGCAATTGAACATATTCCTAAGAACCAAGAATTTCTCAATACTTATGATTTGAGTCCATATCTGAAAAGAATTGAGAGATGACCTGAGAATCAGATTCTGGATATTTCAGGCCCGACAACATAACAATCTCATCTTGAGACACAAATTCATGTGGGTCTAACCATGATTGTCATGAAAGAGAATGGTGGGTGATCTGAACCTGCAACTGGACCCATGTTCAAGAGTTGGGAATCACGATGAGCATTCACCTCTTCTTCATATAATCTTCTATACATGCCCACCTGAACATATCACACCCGCCTTTGTGTCCAGAATTATAAATGATCCTGTGTAGGATCCAATTTCTTGTATCACAAACTTCAGGTCTTTGACAGCGACATTGTCCCATCTGAGGGATGCCAAATGAATCAAGGATTAAGCTTACAAACACAAATAAGCTATGGGCGCTACTTTCAGTGACTTGGATATGGCCATTGTTCCAGCCAGTGACCAATGTATATCCACAAAATGCCAGGCATGGTTTCACATGTAAATTAGAGCACGCACTTACAGTTCCTTGAAGCCTGTCAATGATATCAGACTGCTCTTCACTTTGTTTGATCATATCTACAACTTTATGGCCTAACTCATCAAATCGCTGCTTCATCTCCGCCTCAAAACCTTCCTGTGAAACATTAGGTCACAGATCAATGGTGAGTGGATATTTCTGAAGATCTAGGGGGGTTGGCATTGGAGCTGTAGAGTTGAACTCCGTCCAGAAAGTAAGATCCAACTCCTACTTTTTGGATTTCAGTCAATGTACACATTTGCAAAGTGATCCAACAGGGTTTGGAATCAAACCTTCAATTCTTGTTCTTTCTGCTCATTCTGCTGGGCAAGAGACCGCACCAATGTTCGCAGTTGGGAGTTGTGTTCAACCATTCCTCGAATATCCTTGAAGGTAAGCTGTATCCGCAGAGCAAAACTCAGCTCCTGCTTCTTCAAATTCACCATTCATCATAGTTTTCTAGATAATACCATCTGACAGAAATTCTCCTGCAGTGCTAGAGATTTGCAAGCCTCCTACTTGCTAAATCAAACAAGACACAAAAGACAGGTGTATCTGCAATTACAAGTTTGTCAGATATCACCGCATCACCAGCTGCAGTTTCACCCACAGATGTTGTGAACTCAACCACAGTTTCTCCATTCTGATCACTGACTCCAAAGCGCTGTTGCTGAATGTCTGCACACTCTTTGAGAAGCACAGCAACCTGTGAAATCCAGCCGACAGATTACACAAGTCAGATTTCATGCAACCAAAATGGATACCAATCCCATTAAAGCCATGATCAGAAAGAAAAAACCAGACCGCAGTCTAAAACCAAATGCTTGTATACATTGGATGAACCCAATATTGACAAGCAGATGCCAAACCTGGATTTGCAGGTCAGAAATCTCCTCATGTTGACCTTTGAGCTCTCTCTCCTTCTTCCGCAATTCTGCCTGCACATCACAACTACTGCACTATTGGTGATGGAAAAAAGGAAGCAAATTGGACTTACAATTCACTTGAAGAGACTGTTAGATAGAAGCCAACCCACTTGCTTCACTATTGCTGTTTCCTACACAATCAAGCAGGTGCCCACACTGAAATCTTACACCAACAACACACCTTCAAGTCTTTGTAAGAACTCTTGATAGCTATTTGGTCATCCATGAAATTCTGAAGCTTCTCCTCCAACTCCTTGTAGGCTTCCATCATCTCTCTGTGCTCAACTGGTCACACAGTTCAGTAATCTCAGTACCCAATGTTTCCTCATGTCCAAAATGCACAGAAAACACTACAAACATATTTCTCAAACATGTTTTGAGTCATTTGGAAATACCAAGTTTGAGCAAACAGAACAAAAGTAACATATTCAGTCCACACACACATAGGCACAATACAAAGTCCTTTTGACTGAGGGTGCTGACACTGCAAACTGAAGGGAAACTTGTGGCTACAGAGTGTCACTTGTTTTCTTAGAATGCACTGTTTACCAAATCAGATCAAGACACAGTTCAATGTGATGAACTTACCTCGTTCCTCCATGATAACCACTGCCCTTATCTCTATTTCATGCAAAACCTGCAAGTGATGAAGAAGGAAAAGAAAGAATTGTCAACTGAAGGCAATAATGACACCAAATCTATGACAAGACTATCTGTCTATGCACTTCATGACCTGCCTGATCACTTATACCTCTGGGCTGAGATACTATTGTACCCATGTTGGTGGCACATGACCACAAAACAGCCTAACAGACAGACTGAGAGATGATGTGTACTCACTCGCTCAAGAAGTGATTGGGAGCGCTGGCATTCCTGCTTCTCATGTTGCCATGCATCTACAGCCTCCTGGTATTTGCAGTACATCTTAGCAAGCTGCAAGTCCCAAACCTCATATCAGAATTTCCTAGGATACATAAATTTTCTCATCAACATGGACCTGAGAGCTATATCCTTAACCCACAATGTTCACTTATTATCTGAAAGAAGTTGATCTTTGAACAAGGCATCAAACTGGCCTCTTAAGCCCTTCTCTTGTGAACCACATGGCTACAACAAGACCCAACCTCTGCAAGGGGCAAATCCTAACCTGTCAGCTAGCAGCCTGACAGAGCTTTGCCCAGCAAACATTCAAGAAGTTAACAATATACATGGCACCAGATGACTCACACTCCAGCCATCCTGTAGAAGAGCTGCTGCAAGAGCTGTGCCCGAAACCTCTGAATCTACTACAGGCACTACAGACCCATCTCCTGGAAATTCAAAAGCTATCTGTCCCTCTCTGCTGAAATCACACCCCACAAACCCATCTTCTCAAACTTCTCATGCCCTAAGTCCTCAATCTCTGTTAGAAGAGAATGACCAACTGAAACAGGTGAAACAAGGATATCTAGTAACTAGCAGTAGCCAATTCTCAACATGAACTGCTCACAGAAAGAAAGAACTCCACACAATGGGACTACAAGTCACACTTCATCTTGGTTTGTAATGGAGAGTAATATGGACCAGGGGAAAACTGGCTTCTGAAAGTAGGTCTGCAAGAAAGAAAATTTTGACATACCTGGATTTGTTGTAAGGCAATGCAAGAAATCCTCCATCCTTAGCACATTTGGAAGCATCAGTGTTCACTCCCATAAGGGTCTTCTCCAATTTCTCTTTTGACTCAGCAGCTTCCTGTCCATATGAATTTCACTCATCAGAACCACGAAATAGCACTGTCGAGCTTCCTGGCATTCAGATTCATGTACACATGATGTCAGAAAAATAAAATGAAATTAGCCTGCCAACAGCATACAACCTTCCTTCACATCCCCATAATTGCAGGAGCACTGAAAGAGAAGAGCAGAGATAGATTGACTACATTTTGATACTGCAACCGCAACATGTCATGTATTGCTAGAATTAGATCAAGGCCAGATATCAAGCTTACTCTGGCTGTTTTCTCTTGGGCCTTCACCTTAACATCCAGTTTCTCCTTGTATTCTCCTTCCACCTCATTTAAATGTGCCTGCAGCAATCACCAGAAGCCTTTTTCACCTCTCACCCTGAGACTGACCCCTGGATCCCTGTCTTCTTTCACAAGAAGACAGGTTGAAAACTAGTGCCAAAACAGATTATTCACAATACCATATTGACCTCCTGATGATCTTTCATGACAATATCAACAGATTGTTGTCTCAAAATCAATACTCAACAATAAAAGTATACACAAGTGTCCCACCTCAAGTGCCTTGATTGCAGCTTCCAAATCATGAGACTTATGTGACCACTCATCTGAGCTCTGCTTGTACAGCTCCACAAGCTTTGTAGCCTGCTCAAGGCCAAAACAAAAAAAAACCACGCACACACACTTTCTAAATAACTTCACTGAGATGCTTCATATTTCAGCAAACCAAAAGAAGATGCACTCGAGAAGAAGCATGTCTTCAGTCTGTTCTTATTGTATGAGTAAACAATTTCATGTGGGCAAACTCCCTGCACTAGTTTGTCAAGTCTCATGACCAAGAACTGGAATAAATTATCCAAGCCGCTTTGTACCGTTGAAATCTCAGCATTGAATTGTTCATCCTTTATGGCAGCATCTTCTGTAGCAAACTTGAGCTCCTGCAGGGAATTGACAAGGTCAAGACACACACTCAAAAAACACAGCTCTGAACATGCCCAACACCAACTGGACTTTTACCACCTCCTCAAATTGGAGTACAGTACTCGGAATCAAGAAAAGAAAATGCAGAATTAGGAGGTGTAAATATCTCTGATACAGCAGCTGATAGAGCTTCAGTTGAAATACAGAAGCTGATGAACCTCTTGTGTCCGATTGAGTTTAGCTTCCAAATCACTGTAGTGCTCCTTCTCTTGAAGTAAATATTCTTCAGCTTCTTTAGCAGCCCTTTCAGCCTACACCAACCATACTGCTGTCAACAACTGCAAGCACCAAGTCATGCCAATATATCAAGATGACCCAAAATCTCAACATTTCAAGGACCTGCAAAGAAGAAGGATGCTTCCAGAGATTAAAATACAACCCTAAGCATACATCATCAAACCGTCATATCTGATGCCATTCATTAAGATGTGCAAAAGGAGGCAAGTCCCAAAACTCCCATCAGCTAGTTATCAGGTTCAAACTGAAATGTAAACTCAGGCTGACTTTTATCCTAATGAAAAGAAAGGTAGTGGATACCTTGGCAAGCTTGGAATGCAAGTCAGCCACAATCTCAGCATTGTTGTGTTGCTCCTCCAACAGTGCACTCAATATGGCCATCAATTCCTCATCCAAAAACTCATTGTGCTGTTCTCTCAGCTCCTTTGCCTGCATGTCAAACGGGTATAGAAGCAAAAAAGACACCCACAATGCATCAGGACCGTGCTGCTTTACACACTCACCATGTTTCTCCACTGGTTACATTCACACTGAGTACTAAAACCCCTAAACCCTAGATAGTTCCTCTATTAAAACCTTGGTATCTATATCGTGGATCTGGAGCATTAACCTTAGATTGTTTCCTTCTGCGTACATGATAAACAGAACACATAATAGCTTATAATCTGATTTCTAAATTGAGCGCAAACAAAACACAGCAGTGAGAGCACATGAAAGATGCACCTGTGACAGTTGATCTTGAGTTGTCTGTAAACGACAGACTTCTGCCTCATGTTCACGCACGTTGCCTTCTAAGAATTTTTTTCGCTCATGTGTGAAGTCAACCTGTATGTGGACACCACCTCTTTCTTAAACAAGGAAACTGCACTTCGCAGATGCTCAGGAAACCCATAATATACCTTTCTTGACATAGCATGAAGAAGGGGTCAGCTCTCGGTCACCTAAACCCTAAACTCAAGCCCTTAAAGAATAGAGGAGGTGGGGTTTGTCAGCTCTGCATGACAGTAACAAGAGCGTTGTTGGCCTTTGAGGATTGAAGCTGAATTGGGACTGGAATGGCGCATTCTTCTCACCCAGCTCTGAATTCCTTACGCTACAATATAAGAAGAGCATAAGAATGTGCCTACAAGCGAAGCAAGCAACCAGGAAAATGGTGCAAGATTGTAGAAGTTCTGATGGGTGATGGTTTTGTTACTGAGGAAACCGCATCGGCCCGGGTCTTGTGCGTCTCCAGCTGCTGCTCCAACTCCCGTATGTAGAGCTCTGCACGCGCCACCACTAGGATCACATTGCCTCCCTCTCTCTCCCACTCCGCATCCGACATAAACAGAGGCATTTCGCCGGGTCCGCACCCGCCTTGCTCCTCCCTACGTCCCTCCCTTCCTCCCTCCCTCACTGAATTCTCCAAGAACAAAAACCCACACAACAATTCCCGAATGCAGACACGACCATGAAGCGAAAAAAACACACCACGTCGAAACCCAAAAAACCTCTTGCGCGAAGAAAGCTTTCAGCTCTTATGAATTTTGCTCTACAAAGCTTCCAACTCTTGTGATGATTCTTTGTTGCTTCACAAACCTTCCCAACTCTTGTGATGATTCTTTGTTGCTTCACAAACATTCCCAACTCTTGTGATGATTCTTTGTTCCTTCACAAACCTTCCCAACTCTTGTGAGGATTCTTTATTCCTTCACAAACCTTCCCAACTCTTGTGACGATTCTTTGTTCCTTCACAAACCTTCCCAACTCTTGTGACGATTCTTTGTTGCTTCACAAACCTTCCAACTCTTGTGATGATTCTTGCTCCTTCTCTTCAAAGAAAGAACAAAAACTCAGGAATTCGCCGCTACCCAACTGCGTAAATGAGAATCCAAGAACGACCCAATCGAGAAAACTGCGATTTTCAAATTCAAGAACCTTCAGGCCCAGTTTTAGAACAAGGTTTGAATCCATCGTGATCCCATGCTACACACCTCGCATGGCTACAAATTCTAACGACGAGACGTAGGAACTGGATTACATGGGGTTCTTTGCAAAAAGTTTTGTATGTCGATTCTACACGACCATTCCAGTAGAATGGTCGTCCCTGGACCATTCCAAAGACAATTCCAAAATAATTATCTCATTTTCAAGCTTAACTATTTCATAATTCTTTTTTTTTATAACTATTTCTTTTTTCTATTAACTTTCATTATAACTATTTTCTACCTTTTCTAATAACTACCTCCATTTTATAATTACCTCACTCCTTTTTCCTATCCTTCAACATGGATATAAATCAAATAAATTAATGCATCTTTTCATGTTCATGAAATGTATATTAATTTAAATTAAATTTGATATTGACATAAATATATGAAAACACAAAAAATAATTAAAATAATTAATTTTCACTGATAACACGTAGCAATGCAAAGCTCAAATTTTATAAATAGGCTATTGAGTTTTACAAAAAGCTAAAACTGAAAATTGTGGAGTATCAAATTTCAAAACAAAATTGAAATTGAAATTTAATCAAAGTAAGCTACTGAATTTTGTTAAAAAATTTAAAACTAACCACTTACATAAAAAGTAAAGTTCAGTCTGCTTGTTGAACTTTCAAAATAATTGAACATGTTTATCTTAAAAACCTAAACTTTTTTTCATTGTTTGTTTTCGAAAAATAATTAATTAATTAATTTTGATTTTAGCAAAAGCTAGTTCCATAGTGTAATAATTGTTGTTCATTCCATAAAAAGGAGTGGGGTTGAATCCAAATCACAAATACTTGAACCCCAGGTTTAACACTCCAAATTGGAGAAATTATGAATCACCATGCTAATTAAAACAAACATGGAAAAAAACTTTAAAATTTTTCATGAAGAAAAAATTACTGTTGGTATTAACATTTGTTTTGAGTGTGAAATTGCATTTGAATGTGAAATCTCATGTAGACTTGTGAAAAGTTGTAAAAGGAAAAAAAAGATATTAAAAATTTGTCAAAATTGAGCAATTTTTTATTAGAAAAATCTTGTAAGTTTTTCATTGTTCGTTTTAGATTTATCAATGCTAAGGTTGGATCTAAAGGTAGGTCAAAATTGCTCGAATCACCATCCTATCTCACGTCCATGCACTAAAAATGTTAATAATTGTCATTTTCATTTCCCTTTATTCATTTTCATTTTTTCAAGGTTTAAAATATAGGGTGTCTATTTTGCAAGTTGGAGGTGAATTGATGGCGATGGTAGGAACAACAAATGGTTTCCAATTAACATTCAAGAATTTTAAATGTAAGTTATTTTTTCATTTTTTTAACATTGCATTTGTATCCTTCTGATCTTTACATATCTTCTATTATCGAGGGGTGATGTTTATAAATTTCAATTTTTATGCTTCTTATGTTTGTGTGGAAATCGTTGTGTGCTTTCAATTCTTGCAATTTTTGTTGTGAATGTGTGGATTAGAGGTGTTTAATTATCAACAAAAGATAGTCTTTGCTTTTATGTGATGCCTATACTAGGTGTAAAAGATTTGAATAAATGCACATAAAAATTATTGTTATTAGTTTTTTTTTGTTTTTTTTGAAACAAGGAATAAGTGCATAAGTTTGTTTCAAGAATGTGTTCCCAAGTCCAAATTAGAACCTCCCATAAATGAAAACATTCAATAACTTGACTTTTTAAGTGTGTTTCTAATTGGTTTAAATCTATAGTTTGTTTATAATTCGTTAGTTTTAAGTCTTGATTTATGTTTTTTCAACTATTGTTTGCTTGTAGGTGTTTGTTATAATTGTTTGTGGGTGCCATGTGTTTGTAAAAGTTACACAAGTTTATAAATACTTTTGTTAAATCGTGAAATTAAATAACCTAGTTACCATTAAATAAAAAAGTTGTCGAATAATGAAAGGAATAAGAAAAAAGATGAAGACATATGAAAGTAAGACTTGTTTATTATTTGTCTATTGTTTTGTAACAACTATTGTCCTACATCAGTTACCATCATGCAACAACTATTGTCCTACATTAGCTACCATCATGCATATATTGTCATCTATAGACTTGAAAAAAGACCCCCAACCACTTGTAGACTTCTAATATTTGCTGCTTATCATTTATAACACTTGTTTACCCTTTTGTAACTAATGTTTACCGTTTGCATTACCTATAGACCTTTTGTGATTGTACCTACCATTTGTAGCAATGTTACCATCCCTGTAGAACTCAAATCTCATGTCTACCTCCATGTTACTACTTTCTAATGGCAACTACCATCTTGTGGCAAAATGTTATTTTTTAGTCCAAAATTAAAACAAAGAGTAGATAATATTTTAACTTTACAAAAGAAAAGAAAAATTAATACATGAAAGTAACAAAGCTTTATATAAACTTGATATGAGCTACTTTCCCTTCCTTTATTACACTCTAAGTAGGACACACACTAAGAAAAAATGTTAAAATTTATATAACCTTCAACCATTTTCCATTACATAAAGACAATTTTCTCCCTTGTTCTTTTCCTTCTTTTTCACACAAAAATGTCACACAAGCATCCTCCTAATGCTAATGATCTAATCTTCTAATCCTCTAACGAAATCTTTCACTCCTTTTAAAAAATTAATAAGAAACCCAAGAAAGATGTTACCACACAAAGGTTGAGTCCTTATCTTTTTAAATTTCCTTATGCTTTAAGATCTTTTTATCTTAATCCTTTCCACACATCCTAGTCAAGGGAAATCCATCCATCCCTTATCCATTTAAACTAATTGATCTAAATAACTTCACCCCCTAGTAAATGGAAGATGGTAAGAAAAATATTTACCACTAGTAACTAAATAGTTACTAGGATGCCTTTTTAAATGAATTAGACTAAGATATTATTTTTAATAATTAGTATTATTTTTATTAAAATTTCTCCCGGAATTAACTTCTAATTATTCTACCCCATGAAGGTAGTTCATTATACTAATGGTACTACTATCAAAAAAGATTTTCACTTCAGAATTCTCTTAAGATTGTTTTGCCATTTGATGATAATTACCATTCAATGATGGTACTACCATCTCCTAACACCCATGATGTTTAACCAACAAAGGAAAATTTTACCCATTAACAATTTTGTAGCAATTACAGAAGTTTTCAAGTGTTTATAATAACTACACAAAATTGCATGTGTTTTAACATTGTTTATTGATATTTTTAGGTTTTGATTGTAGGTTTTGAATTATGAAGATGTTTCATGCTTTTGAATAATGTTAGGCTTATGCACTTTTTTTTGTGTAAATTTCATGAAGGTTCATGTTTTATGAATTTAAAAGAAACCAAAATTAATGGTCGATTTGATTTCTTCAATTTCATTAAACTAGAACCTTCAAGCTAGAAAAATAGTCCATTTTTACCAAGCCCAAGTCTAATTGAGCTCCTAAGGTTTGACCTTATTTGTTTTGGTATGTATAGAAAGAAAAACAAAGTCCAATGTTTCATTCCTAAGTCTATAGAGTCTCTAGGAGTCTTCCTTTTTGTTTAATATGTATAAAGAAAGAAACAAAGTCATTTTATCCATACATGTGTGCTTGTTTGCAAGTGTGGTCACAGTTGTTGGTTGGAAGTTGGATTTAAGTTTTTATGTTTTAGTGTTTTATTAAACCATGGTTCCATTGAAAAACCCTACAAACCTCAATTTCTACTTATTTTTCTTTAGCTCTAGTGTTGGAACTCTAGATTTGGCATTTGGGAGGCAACTTACTCAATCGCTTTCTTGTATTCATTTTAGAGATAGTGCAAGCTAAAATTTGAGTGCCTTTCCTAGTTTTGAAATTAACATAGACATTAACAAGCCTACATCTTCTAATCCTATTCAAGGCCATTTAGAGAATAGGAAGTTTGAATGGGAGGTGTAAAAAAAATTCCAAGATATTTGGGCTTGCCAATTTTCCTTGGGATGAACCTATCTTCAAAGAAAATAACAAGCTAATCATGTGAGGTGTAAAATATGCATTGTGAAAAGTCATTGAGAGTTTACGTCATTAGTGCCAAAATTGGATGGGCTCAACAAGCATAGTGACAAAAGAAAATGTATGCACACCCTACTTTGAAGCACAAAGTGGGTGATTTTTGACAAATTCCAACACCAAACGTGCAAAAAATTAGAGGATTTATGCATTTACAAGGCTTGAGTCTATTTTAAAACAAATGGTCAATGCATAAAGGGTTACCATAATGAAAAAATACATGCAATTTGTTATTGTCTATCATATTTTGAAATATGAGAGGCCAATGATTGACTTTGAAAACATGAAGTTTGTATGAATTTTTGAAAGTTAACAAAACACCAAAGAAGCATTGGATTGATTCCAATTGATCGGAAATGGCAAATTGCATGCATAATGTGGTCTTGGCTACAACTTGACATGTGATTCAAAAGTCTTGTTTTTTTCATTGATTTATGATAAGGCAACCACTTTTGATATTTAGAGTTAGATGTTTGTTCATTATTACATGGTTATAGGAAGGTGCCTATATTGTTAAATTTACAAAAAATCATTGAAGGTGGTGGTTCTAATGAGGTGAACATTGTGTTCCTAAAACAATATCTTTGTTTGGATTTGTGGTTGGTTACTTATTGGATCCATCATTGTTTGATCAATAAGTTTTTTTCTTTGTGTGCATTATGAAGGTCAATAACCATGTTACCTTTCATCCATTGCAATTTAAAAACCCTCCAAATAAGATGTAGGGACATTTGGTTTTTAATAACATCATTGTTCGCATATTGTTATAATAGATGAAGCTTGTGGAAATGGCAATTGTGATGGTTTTCAATAGTGTGGAGGATGAATGAACTTTCTTTACATTGAACTTTGTGAAATCTAAATTCCATAATCAATTAATCACAAATTTAAATTTGGTGGTTTGCATGTGTGCACAACAATTTTATTAGATGGAATCTTTTCCTTTCTACATTGCAATTTGTAAGTGGACCAAAGGAAAAGTTCATTATTGTGAGCAACAACAATTGATTGAAAAATTAAATGACTAGGTATTTTATTAACCAAGTTTCAAGTAAAATCTTATGTGTCTTTTGGGCTTACTTTAAATGGGCAATTTTGTTTGAAGTTTCTAGTTGGTTTTTGTCAAAACTTGGAAAGTAATGGACCTTTGAAATTTTTTTAGAAAATATTAAAGGCATGATTTTTTCTTGCCTTCTTTTATTTGTTGTTAAGTGGAAGTTGATGCTTTGTTTGTGGGATGGGGGTTGATGGACTTGTTTTAACATTTGCAAACACATGAAGGTTTGGTGAGTAGGGTTTCTAATATTTCTAAATTTTTTTATAACACAAAAATTATTTAAGTTTTGGAATGTAACAATATTAGAATTAAAAAATAAAAATTGAATGGATTTTCAATTTTTAGCCAAGTGAATTAAGTTTAAGTTCTAATGTTGTTTTCCCCCTTTAGTTGGGGAAATTTTCCTTAGGAAGCATGTTGGTATTATATTGAGTTTGGTCTCATTTTAAGATGTGAATGTACAATTTGCTTGAATCACAAATATTTAAACTTATTATTCATTGGTGTCACTCAATTCCCACCATTTACTTAGCTTTGGTAGTAAGGATGGTGCTTTGGGTTCCATTACATAATCACACTTAAAAATTAAAACCTAGAACATCTTTGTGGTTAACAATTTACATTCTTAAAATTTCTATGTAGCCTTTGATTTAGGAAGTTCATGATCATAGTAAAAATTCATATTCCCTATGGAATTTGCCACTTGTTTATATGAACAACAAATGAAAATTGCTAATGACATAACATACAACACATGAAAAAAAACATTGGTTGATATGATGATATCATGGTTTCCTTTCAATTTTATGATGTTAAAAATTTTGACAAATATTTCCAAAAAAACAATTAGTTGAATTTCCATTAGAAAAAAAATCTTCCAAAATTTCCCAAATGTTTTGGCCAAAAAGGAAAAACACAACTATGGTGTATAGGTTTGCACCCAATATCAACACTTGTATCAATTTTTGTAAAAGGATGGGTTAGTTGACAAATATGATTTGAAACAATACCATTAGCCTTTGTACAAAAACATAGTTTTGGTGTTCACTCATAAATGATCCAACTAGTCACAATAGCCATGGTAGTTGTTATTTACCCCAATAGCCATGGCACCCTTCCATAACACCTAAAAACTTAGACCTTTAAACCCTTGTACTTGAAAATTGAACTTGAATTTCTAATGTTACCTTCCTTGGGTATCACTTTTTGGAAAGATATATGAAAAGGTTAGTTTTCATTTTAGTGGAAATTGTTGAGATAAATCTTATTTGGTATATCACCATTCAAGGTGACAACATCTACTAATCTTCATGGTGAAAATAGGCTTGAAACCCTAGATGGTTCCCACCTTGTTAATGATACTCACCTAACATTGGATTTTACGATAATTTTCATGTTTTTACCTTCACAACATTAAAAGTAGAGATGCATTCCTCTATCATAAAACCTAGTTTGATTTTTAAATGTATGTGGAGGGTGTGTTATCAATGTAATTTTCCTCCATTGTTGGGAAGGCATTTTGAAAAAGGAACACTTGGCCAAATTTTTTTTTCAAAAAATCTTAAATTTTTTTTTTCTTAATTTAAAAAAGTTGAACCACATTTTTACACTTAGTAAACCTTTTTGGTAGTGGGTTTTATTGGAATTAGGTCCACTTTACCCAAGCCTTTATTCGAATGAAGCCAAGGGCTTTCCCCTTCACTCAATCCTAGTAAAAAAAGAAAAGTCATTTCTTATGTTCATGCCAAGATGTTGTCCACTTTTTTTTTTGCCACTCACCTAAAAACATCTCCACCACACATTGCATCTTGTGTGCAAATAACATTTTTCTAAACTTAACGATGACCACCATTGATTTGTTACCCTAGTGTGATTGTAACTTGGGAAACCATGCAATTGACATTGTTGAAAGCCCTATTGTGCCTTGCATCTTAGTGCACAATGTCAAGCTTGACATACCTTTTTATTTATGAAATAATTATGTGGGAAGAATCACCATACTACTGTGCAAATTTTGTTGTTTTTACTATGCTACCTATAACCATGGCATTGCAAGATGCAAACTTTGGAATAATGAAAAAGGGGAAGAACTTTGTCATAGAGGAGGATAAATTACAACTCTCCAAACATGTGTTTCACATCTCCCAAGATTCAATTGTAGGAAATGAGTGAAAAAATTAAACATTTGTGCATAGCTTTTCACTACAACACAAAATAGGCATGCTGATTGCACGAAGAATGCCCAGCTAGAAGTTTGTGGGCAAAATGAGGCTTGATAAAACATGGCATTTCAAAAATTTGTGATAATTACTAGGTTGTTCTTGCATTGAATCCGAGTCGTTGTTCTAGTGAAAATGTTCTTACGAAAGCCTTGGAATTGTACGAGTCCAAGCACTTGAAGACTGCATCTTTTGTGTTCATTCAGTGTTGGTTGCTCCTCAAATATGTACCTTAGTTGGGCAAAACAAGAGAAAAAAGTTAGAAAATCATGCCCATGAAGAGGTTTGAATGTTTTTGTGCAATAGACACAGAGAACACAAATGAATCTACTTAAAAAAGGATTAGAGGTAGATGGGGGTGTAGTTATGACTATGGTCTAAACTTGAAGCACCCTTAAGCTTCTCATGTGACAAAAGACAACTTAAAAGCCACAAAAATGTGAAAATGTGCAATCATGGCACAAGCAAAATTTTCTACTACTTTTAAAATAAGGATTCCTATTGAATAAACTAACTGCGAACTAGTTGATGAACACCTAGTTGACCACATTGATCATCACTGCACTAATTTCTCTCTAGCCACATCTTAGTTTTGCCTGCTCTATTTGCCTCTCTTTCCTAATCTATTCCATTTTACTTCATCAACCCAAAACCCAAACTCTTGAATACATCCTTGAAAAAGCTCTTCATATCATTGTTAAATCTGGATTTCAGATTTCGTTGAACCATATCAATGACTGATATGGACTTATTCTTGATAATATGGGTTGAGATACATGAAAGTATTCAGGCTACTCCCAGCATTTTTTGGCGAATTTTCACCACTTGGTGACAAACAAAAAATCCAGTGTGACTCATACATACAAAGGATTTTTTGGGTGGAAAATTCATCAAAGTTGCCTGAATTTGAGGAATTTGTCACCACTTGGTGACAAACAAAAAATCCAGTGTGACTCATAAATACAAAGGATTTTTTTGGTGAAAAAATTCATCAAAGTCGCCTGATTTTGAGGAATTTTTTTCTTCTGAAATCACCATACTTACAGAATAGGTTCCAGCAAGTCACTGAAGCATAGCAGGATTCTTAAGTTTTTCTACTTTCCTCTCAGACTTGTAGCCACATTTGGCTAATTCTTCTTGTGGTTGATTGCCCGTGTTGTTGTTACATAACAAAATTGAGAAAAAAAACCCATTGCAATTTTCTGGACCATTGGGTATGAAAAAGTTGAGAACTGTAGAGTGTCAATTTTCTTAAATCACATTTCTTAATGAAGAAAGTTTCCTTTATTTTTTTCACATTTTTTGGTTTTAAGATGTAGCTTCTTTGGCTGAACAAACTCCTTAAATCCTCCTATTTACCATGCATCCTATCAGGCCATGATTTCTTTTGTTGCAACTTCAGTTACCTGAGACCAAAGATGACTCATGAAGAAGAACTTGCTGGTTATCAAAACCTGACCCCCAGGGTCAGTATTGTCATGAAATGATCCTTATGATCCTTAAAATATTGAAATGATTTTTTGTGAAAATGCAAAAGCTCATGTGTGGAAAACCATCATCATTATTGCAGGCTATCATAATCTGAATAATTTCACAGTTATATGCCCATTATCATAGTAGACTAGTATAAATCACCCCAAAAAGAAAAATAAAATGTCAAAAGTTAAGAACAAATTGATGTTTTCAATATGTATATATATATTTCTCATTCTTGTCAATTTTGGAAGCTGAGCCTGAGGCTACTAAATTGCTTCCAAATATGGAAATATGTGTGATCTGCACAAAAGTTTAGTCTCGATGCATGACCAAAACAAAAAAACACAGATATGAAACGGCCTAAGAGAAATTTATAGTTTTAATAAAATATGACAATTACATTTGAACAGTGAACAGTGGCTGGCGTTTGTAGTCCAACGGTTAGGATAATTGCCTTCCAAGCAATAGACCCGGGTTCGACTCCCGGCAGACGCATTGGGAACACTTATATTAATTTCTTTGTGGTTTTTGAATTCTATAACCTCTTTCAAGACTCCAAACAAGAGGCAGAGAGAATTCGTTTTTACTTTGAAAGGTTGATTTTATTATGTTTTCCCCTTTAGAAGATATAATCCAACATTTCTCAGTGATGCAATTGTGATAGAGTTTTAAACTGTTAATTTTCAAGTTTTGCCATTTATCAATAAAAAATTATCATAGGAATTTAAAAGACACATGAAATTCTCATCCATTGCCAGTAAACAAAAAAAAATTCAAGACAATTACATGATTGACTTCTAGCCTTCGGTTTCCACAACTGTTCCAAACATCTGTACAATCAAGAGCTCCTCAAGTTTAGTTCTGCTTTGAATGCACCCAGTCTCATGGGGGTGCAGTGTGCATGAGGATTTTTGCATCCCAGCGACAAAAAAAGTGGAGGTGCAAATGGTACAAAGGACTTTTCTTCAGCAAAAATGGTCCCAAGTTGCCATATTTAGACAATATGTTCAGACTTTCCTCTGAGCCAAATATGTGACAAGTACATGCTGCAGCACAAACCCTTGACCATCTGAGATTATGTTCAGCTCAGATTCTATTTGACAAAATCTGCTGCAGCACAAACTCTTCCTTCAGAATTTGTAGCAACACAAAATTCAGAAAAAATCACAGTTGCATTGTCTGGGCAAAAGAGAGGGTTGCAGTGTCTTTGGCAAAGGAGTGAAAGAGAGAGAGAGAGAGTGCGAGAGGTATTCTTGTAAGATATACGAGCCAAAGGGGGGCAGTCTACTTATGAATCCCTTGGAATCCCTTTGCCCAAATTCAACTCTGCATTGACAATGTCTTTTGCCAAAATCCACTGCAAAAACATCAACACCCACCTCTGATTTGCCCCTTCACTGTTTTGAGACAATGTGTCTAAGGCAAATGCCGATTTGCTTTGCTACACCCTCAGCTTTTCTTTAGCAGCTTGTTTCTGTGGTGGAATCACAAAAAATAATGCTTTTAACCAATCCCTTCAGCTCTGCAAACTGAAAAATGACAACAACAGTCACCATGTGACACCTACCAGTACAAACCTGACTGTACTTGTCCTGGTAGGAAAAAGCAAGGGGGAGGTGAAAGAGGATTTGGGATATCACCCAAGAAAGTAGTTCTCCAGTAGATCATCATCATCATCTGGTGTACTCTGAACATTCAGGAACATCAGGAGGTGTTCTTTGAAAGAATTCTCAAGTTGGTGGCTACAAAATGGCAGCAACCAAGGCTGCAAAGATTGTGCAAAAGGTTTGAGGCTTTAAAGATGTCCAAGAGTATTTTAAGATTTGTTGAAAAGATGTCTCCAACTTCGAGGGTCAGTGTCCCTTGAACAGATATGTTTGAAGGAGCAGTCTAAAGCTGCTCCCTCAACCACTACTACACCCTCCTGTTCTAATGAATACGACACATTAATACCCTCTAGGATCAAATGATAAACCACCTTCTGTTGTCTCAATGTGTGATCACAGTTCATGGACGTTGCAGCTGTACCATTATAATAAGCTTGAGTAGCTGAGGATTTATCAACTGGCATTGACAAAATGTCAGTGAGCTGCTCTTCAACACATTCTCCATTGTTGCGACCTCTTGCTGGCAGCTTCTTTGTATCAGTACTTGGTTCAGCACCATCTGTTTCAATTCCCCCGTCATCATGGAGAGTGTTTAAGACCCCATTGTGGGGCCTTTGGCGTTGATTTAGTGACCGGATATCTCGTGATAGAACTTGCTCTACCAGACTCTGAATCTCCACCTGGCTTGAATACAATGAATTTTTGCCCTGCTCACACATACACAGATGCATTTATTTGTGAAAGTTCTTGAGCAAGAATCCACAAGTTCCCTCAACCATGCCTCTCCTGTAAGCCAATCTTGGGAAAGCAAGGTTCTGGAATTCAGAGTGAAGACAACCCACCATCACATCCCAACACTTGGCAAGCTCGGTCACAAAATTTTCAGTAAAGCTGACTGAAGCCATTGCTATAACATCATCTTCGCCTCCTGCCTGCAGCTGAATATCTTTAGACTGCCCCTGATCTATCTCCATGGCCAAAAAAATTAAATTACTGTTGTCATAGTTTTATAGTGCCTGAAATAACTGTCACTCACAAGTAGCTGTTTGTTTCTATCTCTAATTTTGATGCTAATGTAGGAGAGTTATACAAGGATTAGGGGATTCTTACACTCCAAAGCATATAATAATCTCCCAGAAAGAAAAAGTCCCTGAATGTGTATGACGGCCATGCCACTTACCAATCTTCTACCCCTTTGTATTATGTCTGGGAGTGGGACAAAAATGTTACATCAACTAAGGAGCTCATGTTTTAAACAGGGTAAGAAACCCACCTGAACCCAAGATGGTGCTGAGGATTCTGGAACAGAATCACAATATGGCAAATATGGCTTTATGTCAAGGACTGGCTGCAACCAACATCCTGGTGCAAATTCAACATCCAGTGACTGTACATTGCCAACACCTCGCAATTCTGGTAGAAGAATCAAAGTAGATTGTGCCCAACAGAGAAACCCTCTGAACCCTAAGCCAAATGAAGCTGTGAAGTGGAAAAGAGAAACAAAAGGGTATGCAGTTTAGGCAGGAAGAAACATTACCGTGCCATCAACCAAATCAGCACCTGACAGAAGTAACGTAGCACCTTTTATGCCTTCCACCTGGTGTAATCCAGACCCCAATTATTTCAGTTCAGAAAACAGAAGCAGAACTCATCAACAGATATAAACAGCAAAGTTGCACGAAGAGCATCTCCCATGTAAGATAGTATGAAAACTGAAGCGAAAACAGTAGTAACACACTTCAAAACAACAATTACTTCAGACATAAAAATGTTGTCATTGGAAAATCTTTTCAGAAAGATCTGGACCTAGAGAGAGCATCCTGCACAGCAACCTTACAAATGCCAACTATAAATTCTGCTATTCAAACAATCAGTTTCATCAGTCTCAATCCTCATAGAATTAGATGTGACAGCAGATCTCTCATGTGTTAACATTGGGAAGGAATTGAACCTTGGCAACTGTTAGTCCAATGGGGCAGGGGCGATGTGGGGTGCGAGTTGCAAACACTCCTAATTTTCCACCCTCCAATCTTGGTACCCGGACCTGATGTCCCACCACCAAGCAATAATTTACATGAATGTAGTTCAAATGTAGCACGATGCTGCAGGAATATTGTAACTGGAAATTCAGGCAAATACTAGCATGCTATTCTCCACTGAAATGTCCCAGAAAGAAGGAGGTGAGAAGGAACTTCTGCAAATATGTTCAAGGACTTCTAGTATGCCTCAGGAAGTAAATTACATTGTGAGCTTAGCATGACACTGAAGTGTTACGTTCCATCCTGAAATAGAAGAAAGAATATGCCTTAATCCAGTATCATCAACATCTGCAACCTCTTACTTTTGCTTTAAAATCTTTGTGGGCAGGCTGTTTCCATAAACTTGGGAGATCGGTATTCTCATGAAACACATAGAGCAGCCAGCAATGAGAGTATTTTAAGAGCCCATCCAATGATTCTGCTGGGACACCCTTGCTCGACAGCACCAAACTTGCCCGTGCTAATGAAACCAACATTGGTTGCCGTGGAGTTCCATTTCTGCAATGACAGTCAGTTGCATGTTTCCCCACCAATCACAAACACAAACCTGGGTGCCCTCAACCTGTGAATGAAAATTGTAACCCAGAGGGTGGAGCTCATAGTTAGATTCAAAAACTGGCAAACTCTTCAGTTATGAAGAAGCTCATCATGTGATGACTTTGCCCTGTCATACAGTGGCAAAAAGATATAGCTGCTGAAAGGTGCAAGCTTCTCAATTCCCCAGATCACAAAGAACATATATATCTCTCATAAGAACGAGAAATCTCCATTCTCACAATTAAGAAAAGGCAAAGCAAGGTTAAAACTTCTTCAACCAGCCACAGAGAATTCCAAAGAAGGAAAGACAAAAACAAAGAATAAAGGACCAAGAAACAAAAACAACATGAAAGCAGTATGAACAACAGTGCCAATCTCACACCTATTCAGGGACCATCAACAGTAGCATGTATGATAGTCAGTGGGATAGTTACAAGAGAAGCCTTTAGAAGTACAATTCAACTTGCAAGATGTTTTTGGGTATATGCCACCACCGAAAGAGTCTTGGTCTAGGTACATAAAATTCCCATAGTCTGGAAAATCATGAACAAAAAGATCATCCACAAACCTACAAACAAGGGAGAATCTATGAAGCACAATAAGACATGTGTTATTCTTCAAGAGACACTTTAGGAAATCAAACTCATAGAAAAAGATAGAAATTAGCTAAATAGACCACACAATTGGTACACATGGGGATACCAATACATTGTCTATAAGCACAATGACCAAAACAAAGAAACAAATTATCTAGCAAGAAATCCAACAAAGAGATCAAATCTGAAGCTTCCACAACTTTAAAGCTATGAAGATTTTCAAACAAATTTATCTCTTCTTTACTTTTCAGCCACAAAAACCTAAAGTTCAAAGCAGATCTTTAAACTGACAAAAACTTAAAACAATGAAGCTTCAATGTCTGATGAAACAGGTTATTGATCAGAACTTTCATACTAGCTTTTAGGTCAATTTTAGTGTACAGAGTTGAGAAATCAAAAGACTGCAACAGGAGAGAAGTTTTATAAAATTCTGACCTAGAAAGATTCAGAAATTTTATCACATCCACTACTCCTGTAGAGTCATTGAGAATCCAACTACTAACATAAGGAACATCTGCCTTTCTGTGATTTGACACCCAAAGGTCATTGACTGTAGGAAAAATAGCTTTGTAAAAGAACTCAGCCACTTGGAAACTTCAGTAAGAGAAGTAGAGCTGGCTGTACAAATAAATCTAGGTTTAATTGGATTTTCATGAAACTTCCAAACAGGACAAAGAATTGGAAGACGAGGGCCACACTTTTCACCACTAAAATTATGAGCCTCATTAAAAGAAAGATGAGATATATTTATTGAGCAGGAACCAAACAAACTTTACATAGTTCGAAAAAGTGCCGAGTACTGTGCAGTTGCAAATCAACCTGTTTCAGATCTGCTAGAAAGTACCACATCATGATGGTTCCACAAGGAAGCCAGGAGTAGATTAATACCCCATACCTGGTGGAAAAGCAAGAGCGAACTGTCCCGATTGGGGTCATGGGATAAGCTACTGCATTTCCTTCTTTCAAATTCTTGCCACCCAGTAATGCTTGCCGCAGCTCCTATACTCATACCATAGATGCCATAGCAAAGAGTTAGATTCAGTTTATAGCAAAGGCATGTTAACAACAAGCTTTTGAAATGGTAGTTGAGGGGGTTTACATCATAGAACACCAGTTTGGCACAGCAGGAATGCGGAGCTCAGAGCATAAGAAAGTTGCCAAATCAAGCTCAAAACTACACAAGTGCCCAGTTTTGCAGTCCATGTTGGAGCATCAGGAATTTAGTCTTTGAGCTTAGGGTGTAGGGTTTTCTAGGGTTTACATCATAGAACGCCAGTTTGGCACAGCAGGAATGTGGAGCTCAGAGTATAAGGAAGTTTCCAAATCAAGCTCAAAACTACACAAGTGCCCAGTATTGCATTCCAAGTTCTAGCATCAGGAATTAAGTCTTAAGCCTAGGGTTTAGGGTTTTTCAGGTTGGTTTGGAAGAGGAAATATAAGAGAGTGTACCCGCTGGGCGCGGATCCGACCAGTGCGCTCTGCTGCCCGTTGCTTCAAGGCAATTGCCAATGCTGCCTCAAGTTCCACAATATGCGACTTTGTACTCCTCCACTTCCACACTGCCCATAACAGACACACCCTTTTCCATGCTCATTTCTCCCGTTACAGACACGGAGGACTTACGCCCCTTTTGATGAGCCCAAAACTATGCGTTTCTTCTTTGCAACCATCGCCAGCCCATAGAACAAAAAGGCATTGTCACCTCTCCTGCATTCACGGATCCTTTTGAAGGGGTCCTAAAAAAATTCCTGATCTGATCGCATTTATCTCTTTACTTCCTCAAATGGAGAAGGGAATACTTAGAGTCGTAAAACGCGTCCTCTTGTGGCATGATGATTAGGGTTCCAGACATGGTCTGAAACGTTTATCCATCCGTGTACAGACTTTGTCCCAACATAGAATTTTCTGCAATCACTCAACATTTGGACTTCGTTGACTTTGTGCTTTTAATATATCCTTTGAATTCACCAAGAAAGTAGAGAGATTGAAGAGATAACAAACCCGAGAAGGATATGGCAGCCACGATGGCCCCTGCTCCAAGGGGCAAAACAAACGTCCACGACGTCCGCATCACAGTCAAGGATATGTATATTATTCTCCTCACCAAGAACGCCCTCTCTCTTCCTTCTGTTCTCAAAACACACCCACGAACTGTCCCGACTACAGAAGGATCCTCAAAGCATGCGTGTTGCCGACCACCACCACCATCAAACCAGAGATCCCACGGAGGTTTGAACTCTGGACCGTAAGTTTGCAACACAAATGCTCTACCATTGAGCTGAAAACAAAAAGAGGAAAAGCGGAAATTTTCCCAGAGATTCTATAATGTCTCCTCAAAATATACTAAGAACTTTCTTCTAGGTCTTTATGCTAGGTAACGCACTCAGCGAGAGGCCTTCTCCAAATCAGCGCCCTCTTGGCTCAGGGTGCCCTGATTCATGAGGCCCTTATTTTGGGAACGCCCCACTCCTCAAACGTTACCCTACACATAACTGGTCTTGAGGTGTGCCTCATCATGTGATTGGCTGGCTGCATTGCGGGTTAGAACTCATGCACGCCATGTCATTCAATTGGTTGTTGTTCATAACATGCATTGACTCTTGGAGGAGGGCAAGCCATTGGCCTGTTTTCTCATAACCCGCATCTACTACATTTGGTACAAGGGGAGTGAGTGACCACTTGATGCTCTTCAACAACTGGTTATGTTCGGTAATTGCTCTTGCTATTTGGTTACCATGAATAATCTCACCTCCCATGCGATTTGATTATATATGATAACCTACCAACTTTCAAGATTACCTATTCCTTAACTTAAAAAACATTTAAACGAACCCCAAAGTGTAAGATAAAGCCTCATGGTGGGAACATTTCCAAAACAAGGGGCTTAGTATGAGGTAGTAGCTTAAGTCACGCTTCACATTGTGGGAATGTGCTTCATTCATCGCCTTTACCCATTGTAAAGCACAAGGCAAATAGTATCATGGATTTAAGCTACAATCACACTTGGAGGTAGTAAATTTTTCAATTTTTGCCCTACCTTTGTGAATAGGTGGTTTGTGGAAATATAAAGTTACATATTAATTTCTTACCACTAGAAATGTGACTTTTCGCAATCATGATAAATAACTTCATGTTTTTGAGTTGGAGTCACACCTATTCATCATGGAGTTACATATGTTGGACCTTGATTTTTCAACATTGACGCTCTTATTTCTTTTGCATTATCTCTTTTCTTGATCAATAGTTTTTTTTATTTGTCAATTTGATCACTTGTTTGTTGTTTTTTTAATTATTGTGTTTGCTTGTTTGCCATGGACAACAATGAATTCATGATTGTAGTGGAGACAATAGTTTTGTTAATATAACTTTTTTGCATATTTGGGAAAGTCCTAAGCTGTCCACCATTTTTAGTTTTTGATTTCGAAAGTTTAATGTTCAAACATTGATTGCAAATTTTTTTTGTACAATTTTCATTTTTGATGCAACTCGATTACATTGACCTTGAACTTTGGAGTATTAGCACTAGTAGAAATCAGCCAAAATGTAACCAGTCAATTTACGACTACATGCGATTTATAGTCGTTTGCGACTAGATTTGAGAATATTTGCAACTACAAGACCAACTTTCAACTATTTTGGTCATTTTCACAACTATGATGCAACTATTAGAAATTTCAT
>Ga0209611_10001068_pt1 | contig 45362 bp, 36 predicted proteins | sample S1TSphgellanicum_3_FD_187693 | JGI IMG/M metagenome (GOLD analysis project Ga0209611, IMG submission 187693) | Host-associated microbial communities from peat moss isolated from Minnesota, USA - S1T2_Fc - Sphagnum magellanicum MG (SPAdes) (version 2) | ecosystem: Host-associated > Plants > Peat...
AATTACAACTTATACCCACAGAAGTTGAACCATGGCCAAACAATATGGGATAAAAAATGAGGTGCTATTGGGAAGATCTTGGGGAACACATTGGGAATATACTAAAAGCAAAAAATCCTCTCCCACCCACCTAACCCCCGCCCCCTCCCCCCCAAAAAAAAACTAAGGCCCATCAAAGCGTTCTCATGGCTGCATGAAAATTCAATTTTCAAAAGGGTTTGTCAGTATTTTCAACTTGGACTAAGATGCCTATTATAAGTTGAGAGTACTTATTCCCTCTTATATGGGTGCTACTCATTTTGATACAAATCACACCCCAGTTAAAGTTAATTTGATTGGCTGGTAAACTTCGAGTGGAATCTTTGTTTTTGCTGCTTTTTGGACGTTGGTGGGCAATCCTGTGTGGATGCGCCTAAAAAGAGGCGATCCAGAAGAATAGATTGAACCTCAAATATTCTCAAATCCCGACTGGTTCGCGGTATTGCAAACATGAGTACCAAATTATGCAGGCCTCCAATGCGAATCCAACCGAATGTATCGAACATTCCAAAGAGGATCTTGGAATTGCAGCTACAAATGCACTTGTTGCCCATTTGGCAGAATATTATTATTCTCAACTATAGGTTCTATAATACGTTGGAGATTTGGTCGCCAATTTGGCGCAGGGCACAGAAGTTAGAAGGGATCAAGTTTTTCTATAAGCTGGCAGTTTCACTAGACAGAATCATTTCCACGTGCGTGCATTCCATTCATAGAAGGTAATATGAATTGCTGTGGTTGTTGCCTGATATTCTGAGTGATGGACTCCCCGGTTGGAACTTGACCACGTAAGCTAGTTCTTGATGACAGATTGACAGATGCTCTAGTGTTTCTTTAAGAATTGATGGTTTGGATGATTCCATTACTGAATTTGCAACTATCAAGACAAGAGTGGCATCTCTGGCTATTTTTATACATGGGCATGATGTTATATACTCCCCCATTGAACTTTGTGAGCTTGTCGTTTCGTCTCTTGCATGGTTCAAGTTTTGAGCCGCAGAATTCATGTTTTGATCAAAACCAAAAGTTTAACACGTTTTACAAGTTCTTAGTGCTGCACAGTTTTCTTGGTTTGATGTGTTGAATTGTGTGCATTATAATACTACATGCTTCGTGTCGACAAGCCCAATATATTTCTTGCTAGGGCCAGTTTTCCATTATTAGATCCAAGGCAATGGAAATCATTTGGAAATCCCTGGGGCCTAGCAGCATTTAATTAAGCAAGTAACCATATTACTTGTTTCCCTTAAAAATTCAAAACCTATGTAAAATTGGATTGTATTGAGTTTGTGATGTGCCTTCAAAGGTTTGACACAAGGTGTTGAGATAAAGTTTTTGATACAATGCATTGTAAAAAACTTGAAAGATTTGGGCATGATTTTTGATTCTTTGTAGTGTGACAAGAGAGGCATGTGAGAGCTTTGGGATGGGACTAGGTTGATTTTTTAAAAGTTGAGTTCATTTACACATCAAGATGCACGAAAGAAAGAAAAAGGTGGTTAATGCATTTGGAGCCAAATTGGTGCATGGACAAGCCATTGACTCACAAAGTTCACCATGGTTTGGATTTGGTAAGAGTCATCACCTTTCTAATGATATTTATGAAACTCCTCACAAAGATTACATTAAAATAGTTAAATTTTCAAAACTACTAAGTGGGAGTCTCAAAACTATCAAATTATTGTTTTCATTATTTTTTAAGCTCATATTAACTTCTTCATATGAATTCCAAATCAAAAAATTTAAAGAGAACTATTGTAATCCCTTAAAAGGTATTTTCAATTAAATATCAAGTTTTTCAATTTGATTCGATCCCTAAAAAGTTTGAAGAAGAGGTTGATGAAAACACAATATGGTGGACCAAAATGGCTAGTTAAATGCTTATTTTGAAACTCCATATATAATATATTTTGACCTTAGTGACATTGGGCTTCAAAAAAAAAACATGATTATATAATACTAAGATAAATGTTTTTTTTTTCCTCACCATGCTTTAACCGTCTTTAATGTGGTGCCACTCAGTACATTTTTGGTACTCTTGGAAAGGTAGGGTGTAAGGTGGTCATTTTGTAATTTTTTGACCAATTAAACAAAAGTATTGAATTTTGAGTGATTTATTTCATTGTAAATTAATTAAAAATTTGGTTTTTCAACCAATCAATGCTTTTCATCTATGATTATACTTGAATTCACATTTTTTTTTTCACATGATGAGGAAATGCATATATGGGGAATCACCAATTGGTCATTTTTTTTACATTTAGCCATTTCAACCAATTAATGGTTTTTCATGTGACATGAAGAAATGCATTTACTTATTCATGCCATGGGAAAATGCATGGGGAATTTCTCATTGGCCATCATATTGTATTATTGTAAAAACATGTTATTTTGATTAGAAAATTCAATCAAGAAGGACCCCATTTTGGACAAATGTCAATTTAAAAACCATTTTGTTAATTCAAATAAGTCAATTTGGACCTATCCTACATGATTGGGGTGGTCTTTTTTACAAGCTAACTATTGGATTATTTGACTAATCATTTTGATTATTGGATAGTGGACCATTTGACTAGTCAAATTTTTAATTTCACTTGTTTATCTCACATCATTAGTTAATATAAAGATAAATAAGAAAGTTAGATAATTAATAGCTAGGTTACATGATGCTTGTTAGGTAGAGGGATAAGTAAGTAGGTAACTTATAGTCCATAAGAAGTAAATAATTAGGTAGGTTAGTGGCTAAGTATGCAAGGATTTCAAATGGCAAGTAAGAAGTAGGCAATAGGTAGGTAGGTAAATAAGTAAGTAAGTAAGGTTATAGGATGGTAGGTGGGAAGTAAAAGGTAAATAAGTATGTAAGTAAGTAGGTTGGAAGGTAAATATGTAAGATGATAGGTGGGAAATGGGTAGATGCAAGTTAGGGTGGCTCAAAAAAAATAAAAGTCCCACCCCCAAAAATCCATATTTTAATAGTGAAAAGGAAACAATAGTTAAAAACCAATGTGGAATGGGCCTTATGTAGTGATTAGTTAACTAATAAAATCCATAGGAAAAGCAATCCATCTAAACAACTTTTTGTCATATATGTTAAGGGGAAAAAAATATCAATCCAACAAAAAATGACCAAGAAAGGGACTCTTGAAAATAAGGTCCAAATCTAATCATTCAAAAGTCCATAGTTATTTATTGGTTAAATTTTTTGTCACTACAAAAAATTGCAATTTTTCAAAAGGTTCAACTTGATTAAAATCTCCACATTGACTAAAAGGATGTTCATTTTGACTAAAAACATGGGGCATGAAAGACATATGGTTCTTTTGGTTGGTTCTTTTGATTGAAATGACCAAATGTTAAATTGTACATTTAATAAAAAAGGACAAATTTTTTAAATGGTCCATCAAGATGCCCATGGCTTAGTCAAATTGGCCATATTGAATGGCCATGTTTAGTCAAATTGGCCATATTCATTTGGTTAGTTAGCCTACTTATTATGCTTATTAAATTACCTACCTACCTATTTACCTAACATATATACCTACCTACTTACCTAAATATATCCTACCTACTTACTTATCTACTTATGGTAAATTTATTTAGGTATTTACTAATGTAATTATGAAAAACATTGAAATTCAAATGTTGTTATATACATTGACAAAAACATTCGTGGAAGTTCAAAAAAACATGTTGAATGTATTTGATATTATATTGTTTTACAAAGTGGTGGGGTGGTTTGATGGTCAAAACATTAGTGTGGAGCCAAAGAAACAAAGGTTTATTCCATTTTATCAACATATATTATGTGGGGTATGTATATTTGTATATGTATTTTGTACATGTGTGTAAATGTATAGTACCTAGGTGGGTTGTAAATAGGTAAGTAGGAGGCCATGGTGGGCAGGTAGGTCATGGGTGGGTTGGTGGGTAGGTAGGTAGGTAACTATTATTTATTTATTATTTAAAATCTATATTTACAAATTGAGTTTTTTCTGGCTGCCCAATTTTTTGTCCAATTCGACTAGTCAAAAATATCATTTTATGGTCAAGGTGAAAACATAGTAAAGTATACCAATTAGTGATCCCTACCAACAATAAAAATAGATTTGGATTTTTTTGCATTTTAGGCATTTTAATCATGCCGTAATGTTTTGGGTATACTTATCATATTAAATAAACCACATATGATCATTCTTAACATATATTATTACTCTCATTAGTTTTTTTTTTGGTTGAAAGTTTATTACTTTAGTTGATATTGCACATTTTGGAAATCAAACAATTCAAATGATGTGTTATTAATGTTTAAGCCATTATGCACCTTGATATTCATTTTTTAGAATTTGAATTTTTGGATTATGACAATGTGAAGCCCCTCAAAAGTAAGTTTTCCATAAACTTAGATTTGACATCCAAAACATGTTTTTTGATATGATACTAAAGTGCATTGCATGTGTTTGATTCATTAAATCATGCCCCAAACCCTTTCAAAATGCAACATATGAATGAAAATTTCAAATTAATTTTTAAAATTTACTTTCAATCTATTTTTTCAAAACAGGATAAATTGGCAAATTTTGCAAAATAGATTGAAAGTAGGTAATTTACAAAGTTGATACAACTTTTGAAACTTTCAAAAAGTTCAGTTTATCACATTTGATGTTTTCATGTAGTTCAAAAGGAATCTCCTAAACCATCACTTACTTTCTAATCTACTTGTCATGAATTTGTGTTTTTTTACCTAGGAGGACTATTTTTTTTTTTACTTTAGCATGCTTTCACCTATTAGTAAAAAAAACTAGTAGTCAAGTTGCACATTTTCAAATTGACTTGTTCAGTAGAACTAAGTGGTCAAATTGACCAAATGTCAAAATCACTGGTTTTTGGTTTAATTTTTAGTCAAATAAACTATGATTTCTTATAGATTGAATGTTGTAATTTTTTTCCCATCATGTATCATGTATTAAGTCCCTATAATAAATATTGAGATGAAATCATAATGAAAAATGCATTTGAATGTTAATGTAGAACCCAAAATATAATCCATATGTCCATTTTAAAAGTCTATTATAATATGATTGATGTATGTTTATTGAATTTCATTATTCAATAAATATTCATATTCAAGTTGAAACTTTTAGTCCATAAATGTTTTATGATTTTATAACATGTTTGTGGCATTTGAATAGAATACACTTTGTAGAAAGTCCCTAAAGATGTAAAATGTGAAACATTGTAGCTTACAACTTCCCAAGTATGAAGTAGGTAGGTAGGTTGGTTTGTAAGATTACAAGTGGATAGGTATGTAGGTATGTAAGTAAGTAAGTTGGTATGTAGACAGACATAGGTTATTACTTAGCCTAGTTAGTAGTTATCTTGACCAATTAGGTAGCATATGATGTCCCATTTAACTAAATCACCACTGTCCATCTTGACTAAGGATGTCATTTTGCTTTGTTGAACTTGATTAGATGTTCAATTTGACATATAATCAAATAAGTCACTTTAGTCAAGTTTATCATTAAAAAACACATGTTATTCAAGCTCCATGCCTCATCTAGTGAAAATGTACATGTCCACTAATAAAAAAAGACTTGTTAATCAATTTGAACCTTTTGAAAAACCATGAATTGTAATAATGTTGGCCATTTTCCCATTTGGCCATTACAATGGATTAATGTTTCTTCATGTCACATGATGAAATACATTTGTTTCTTTATCTCAATTTCTCATTGGGCATCTTCCCATTTACCCATTTCAACCAATCAATGTTTGTTCATGTTTCATGAAGAAATGCATTGGGACTTTCCTATTGGCCACCTTATCTATCCTTTCATCCTTTGTTTTTTTCGCATCTATAAGCTTAACATTTGGGGCCAATGACATTTCAGTTTCAACTTGGGCCAATAAAATATTTTCAACATTGATTTTTTTTTAAATTCATGTTTTTAGAAGTTTGAAAAGGTTTTTTGGAAAGTTATATGCTTTAAAGCCTTGAATATGATCCTTTTTGAACCAATGGCACAAGGGTCTAATAGTTTAAATGATTTTAAAAGTAACATTTCTTTTCATTTCCAAGTTCATACCATCTTAATTTAAACATTTTAAAACACATATATTAAAACTTAGTAAATCTTTAAAAACAAATTTAATATCTAAATGGAATTTACAGGATTGATGTGATTGATGTGATTATCAAGTTTTTATTTGAAATAAGGTTGAAAAAAAGATGGGCGATTTTTTAAAAAAATGTACCACCTAGGATGAAAAAAACCTATTCTTAATTGCATTTTTTTTTCCCATATATTTTCATTATGCCAAAACAAGGCAAATATTATTACACCCATGACTAGGTTTGTAATCATAAATACCATTCATAACAACATGACTATGTACTATGAATATGGACATGTCGTTTTACCATTAGCCGTAAATCCTATGGAATATATTATATATTTCAATTCAATCTAATCATTTGGTAGGTAGGTAGGAATATATAAGTAGGTACATAGGCATAAATATGCAGATAAATAGGCATATGTAGGTAGGAATAGGTACATTATGAGAAAAAAAGTTGTTTTGTAATTGGCTTTGCAACTCCCTGTATATATAGTGTAATTCATTGCAACTAAATTACAACTCAATTGCAATTGCAATTTTGTCACAACAACTTCTTTTTAATTATTACGCAACTCTCCTATGATTATAACGATAATCTCATGTTGACATCATTTTTCATCGAATCATCAAATTTAACATGTGGCATTATGAAGATTTTTTGGTGATTTTTTTTTGAAATATTGATATTTATTATCCATTATGATTATTCATTTTAGATCGTCTTAGATTATGACATGTGGCATAATCAAAAGTTGCCATGTGGCATATTAATTGAATTTTGGAAACATGTATATATATATATATATACATAGGTAGGTTAATGCATAGCCATAGGTAGGTAAGTTGGTAACTCTTACATACCAACCTACTTATCTACTTAAGTAAGCAAATAGGTAGATAGGAAGGTAGAACCTTAAAAGGGTAGGAGAACTAAAGAGAAGCCACATAAATTTTATAATTTTGTTTTGTGTTTTTCTTTTAGGGTAAATATTTATGAGCACATCCCAATATGGCACATGTATGTTAATGTGACAATGTACAAGAAAAAACCCTTCATATAATTTGTGAGATGAGAAGACAAAATGTATGGGTTAAATTTTTTAGTAGCACCTTACTTGTGCAATTTAATTACAATTACCAAAAACAATTTCGACATGCTTTGTGTTTGATTCTAATTTTATAATTAATATGAATTTTATAATCCATGATCTGACATAATTATTTGAAATTCATTGTTTGAATTAAATATCTAATAATTATTTTGATTATTGTTGATTTGAATTCAAATAAAATTCAGTAATTACTCATTTAAATTTTAAAAATTTATTATCTAAATTATTTAAATCAATTGATCAAATTTGAATAGTAGTTAGTGAATTCAGATGATTAATTATCTGATTTTAGATATTTATTTATTTATTATCTGAATTAACTAATTATTATTATTATTTAAATATGATTAATGAATTCATATGAATAGTTTATTACTTAGTTTAATTAATTAGTTCATAGTAATTAATATGTGATATAATTAATTACTAATTAATAAATTATTAACAAATAATTCATTATGAAATATGAAATAATTAACATGAATTTGAATAGAAGGCATTGAAATGTATATAGACATATACGTATGTGCACCCTTTTATAATGTTTAATGAAATTCAAAAATAGACTTTCACCCTTCATGAAATTCTATGGTTTGATATGTATGTATGCCAATATGTTATTGTGAATTCCAATGTAGTTGATTATTATCAATACAACAACTAAATACCAATCATTAAAAATAGGACCGTAGTATTTACTATAGTATTTTAAAAAAATTATTTAACTAATTATGAAAAAATGAACTATTTGAATTAATTAATTTAATTGATTTTTTGAATTAAATAAATTAATCTATATTAATGGCTAATTATTTAATCTAGTTTTTGATTCATTATAATTAAGTAAATTAAGCCATAAAATAATATTTAATATTTAGTAAATTATTTATAATTATTATATATCTATTATTAATTTCGCACTTACTTATGTAGCCTAGAAATTTTTTACGTGTATAAACTTGAACACCTTGATCTACTTCCGATATAAATATTTTAAATATAATTTATATAACATTGAGATCCAATTTGAGGTTTACAAATTCACATTAAGTTATATGAATAGTGAATCGGTAATACTTTATTAATGGCCAAATAGTGGGACCGTAATGGCCCTCTAGTTGTAAAACAATGCCAATATTATGGCCCTATAGTTGCACATATACATGTAACAACTAATAGCATATGTGTAGCCACATAATGGTTCAATAGTGGCATAGTAGCGGGCAACTAGTACTATAATAGTGGTCATTTAATAACAACATAATGGCCAACCAACTTTAAGAACATACTTCATAGTTGAAAACAATTATAAAGCTTGTATTTCATGGACGATGGGAATGCGAACAAATGGCATAATCACACGTATGAAAACTGTACACTAGTTGCAAAAATTTGCTTAATGCATCACTCATATTTAATAGTCTTAAGTTAGTTTCACATTAGAACTACAATGCAACTTCTCAAAAAGTCAAACATAGTTGACTACATGTGTAAATATGATGTGTATAAATTATTGTATATGAAACACATTTAGAACTACAATGCAATTACTAAACAACTAGCTTATTCTTTGACTTGAAAATTTATTAACTGAATCACTGTATTTATAAAATGTAGTTATATGAGAGTTGCACTTTGGAAGACATAGTTGCAACACAATTGTACTTGAGTGGTTTTTGAATTTTACTTGCAAGGTAGTGTGGTCTTTGTGGACACAATTTTTCATAGTGGTAGGTAAGTGTGTATAGGTAAGTAAGAATGGGTAGGTAGGTAGGTAGGCCTAAGTAGGTGGATAAGTAGGATCCAATTTATTTTTTGGTGACAAGCCTTTTTTATTATCCTATCACAAGTAATATTTGCACCTTGAGTATATTTAGTGCATGTATTATGTATAGATTAATAATTTTCATCTAATTATATAGTTTACAAAGTTGAACTTCTTGACAAAGGATATGGGATTATGTCACATCATCCTTTGTCCCATACAAAAGTACTCAACTTTGATTGTTATTATCTTTTTCATATTTTTTTCGAAATGAAAATAAATAAATTTCATTGTTAAATTTTCCTCCAAAATCTACACATATATAAGAAATGTAAAACAAATATATCAAGTAATTTGATCAAAAATACATTTGAATCTTCACTATTTCATACATTTGATCAATAATGATATTTTGAAGATTTTATTTATTTATTTATTTTTTCATAAAATGATTTTAAAATAAAAATGTTTAAAATAAAAATGGTTTCTTTTGGATATTATATATATATTTCCCCACCTGTTTTTAAAAAAATGAATCAATAAAAAATTGTATAAATGTTGTGTTATGTTTATTTTTAATTATAAAAAATATTTTAAAATAATATATGTTATCTATGAAACATTTATTATTATTTATAATACTTTAATATTTATAAAAAGTATCAAAATGATTAAAATGTCATAATTATTTATTGATACACATATACTTTTTAATTTCATAATTTTCAAATTTTATTGTGAATAATTGTAAATTATATTTTTATCTTATTTTTAATTTTTGTTCAGTTCATTAAATGTGATGTAATATAAAATATTAAAAATATTCAAGTTTTATGACCGAATGGAAAATACTTTGATAAATTAATAAAGATCGAATTTTATATTCTTTGCTACCCATCACATGGAAACATGAAAAACAATGCCATTTTGCGGCATATGGATTTCTTTTGAATTTTTTTGGGATATCATTAACAATAATATATTTCATTATTGAATGCAAAAAAATGAATTTTTAGAAAAAAATTAAATAAACCTCTGAGTAAGAATCTGAGCTTAAATGTTTTAATTATATTTTAGGGGTCAATTTTTTATTTAATTTTATGGGTTCAAAAACTTTAGCAATTTGTTGTTCATGTTTTTAAAAAAATTCAAAAATGATTTTTTTTTGCCCCAAATTTGTTTATAATCATTATTTGGAAATTCACATTAAATAATGAATGCCTCTAAAGCAAAAGTTCGAAAAATGATGAGGTATTAGTGCATTAATTATGTGTTTGATCATCTACAAGCTTTAATATACTTTTAAAGTACATATGTTTACTTTCTAGTTCTTTTCCCTTTTATTTCACAAGATTTTAAATAATTATATTGTGTTCATGAAGAAGATTTTTAGTCATGAATTATGTTCATAGTTACAAAAATATGATTAGGCACAAAAACATGGCATATATGACTGTATGATTAGAAAATGATCATTACTCATATTTGTTGACATAATCATAAATGTCAAATTTTGATCCCCCTTCAAAATTAATGAATAAAAAAGTGTCAAATATTTCATAAATACCATATTTTAGATTCCATGATAATCATCCATAAATGTGTTTTTACATGGTAAAAAAAGACTTTATTACAAAAAAAAGGTGATGATGTGTCATGATTTTGGTACACCTTAAAAAATTTGGACCAAGGGGGTACCTTTTCATATTCGATTTTCTTTCTTAAGTGTTTTGATACGTCAATATGTAGTGTTCCAACTTGTTGTAGGCATATTCTCCAACTCCTCTAAAAGCAAAAAATTCATAACCATATTTGTAAAAATATGATCTTGATGTATCTTACATCGCAAAATCCACATGTTTGGTTAAGAATATTGATGTTTTCAATGTATTGTTTTCCAAAATTCAAAGGATTGAAATAAAAGTTTTTGTTTCTTGGGTGTATTGATTGTTTAATGGTTCATTTTAGGTAGATACAAAACTCACACGTGTCACAAGCAAATTATTATAAATGATCCATATGAATATGGTTTTAATTTTTAAGAATTCATTAATGTAATTTTTGACTATTAAAGTTTCAATCCTTTGTGAAACCATTTAAAACTAGGTCAAAACCAATATTGAAAAGAATTGCTATTAACAAGTTTGGTGAAATCACTTTGAAAATCCTAAAAGGAAAATCCCATAAAGTTGATAAGAATGAAAGCCCATTTAGATATTTCAATTATGTACCCATTGGGCACAAAAAAATTAACAAATGAAAATAACATTCATCTTAAAAAGATTTTTGAAAACAAGGTCCAAATTTGGCCTTCAAAAAATCATAACTACCATTTGTTTAAGGTTTCACAAAAAACAATTTCACATTTAACTTTATGATTTCTTTGTTCAACCCATGTTTAATCATTATAAACAATTTGGAATGGAATTCAATATGAATTCTTGAATTTTTTACAAATCCAATCAACTAATTAATCCATATTTTTTACTTCAAAAATATATTACTCATAATGAATGCAAGGTGAAAGCACACTATGGTGACCTCCTTTGGGGCACTTTTGGGTCTAGTATTATATTACATTAAAGTATGGTACATTTAATTTTTGGTATCAATTTTAGTTTTTGAGCCTTACAATTATTATTTTTACAAAACTAATGTTATGTAATATTATTTAAATAATAATAATAAATTTCATAATTATCTATATTGATGGATCCATGAGTATATCTATAGTATACATTGGTATAATAAGGCCATTGTCTCATTTTGACTACATTAATTTTAAAGGCTCATTAGTCATTAAAACAATCAATTTTAATGAAATTAGAAAAATGGCCCATCTAGTTATGCTTGTGATCTTCTTGTGAATGTGATTATTTGTCAAATTTTCAATTTACCACACATTTATTGCATCTTTGTTGAAAAAATTCATTTCTTGAGATGAAAAAGTTCAAATTAATCACATGATATCCAACATCATGATTCAAATTATGTGAAATGATATGGTTCAATATACCTTCAACTTTCATAAAAATTAAAAATCATTTAAATTTTTTTTGGAGTATTTTTGTGTTTTTGAATACACAAGTACACTACATTTTGTTTCCACAAATATACTCCAATCTCCCCCTTTATAAAATGAAATGAAATAGTTATTTTCTTAATATCTTGCCTCTAGGTTATATTCTAACATATTATGCAAAAATATTGTGAGATTCTTTCAAAAGTTTGAAGTGGGATAGATTCAAACATGCACATGCCCGGAAAGTCATATAATGTGACACCCCAAAAGGGCTCACTGTAGTGTGCTTTCACCCGACATTATTTCAAAAAACAATTGTGTAAATGTCTTCATAATCAAGTTGTTAATCTAGAATGAGTCATCATTTAATGTATTTAAAAATAAATTATTCACCATAAACATTTAAACATAAAGCACCTTATAGAAATTGCTATCTTGACACCAAAATTGAGCCATCATACCTTGTATTCACCCTCTCATTTCATTTTTGCTAAACTTCTTAAATGCATTTGAGTCATATATAACAAGACTTGATCAAATAAGAAAAAACTACCATTTTGACTTCCATTAAAATCTATTGTAAATGTGTCTTCACCCTGGATAGGATTGCATTAAGCAATTTAATTCCCAACCTTTAAATGGCCATAACCCCCATTTGGTTTTGCAATGCACACCTTTAAGTAGAGTATTTTATTCTCAAAGACCAAGTTTCCAATAATGTAATAAAAATTTAATTTGGACAACTAGCTTTGATTCCTAAACCTTGTAAGTAAATGCAAGGTATAGTGGTTCACAAATGGTGAATTATAGTGCGCATTGATCCATACAAGTCCATATATAAACAATGTTCATATGGACATGGTTGTTAATTTCTAAAATGTCATTAAAATTGTAATCTTTGATTAATAAATGTTCACCCACTTATAAACCCTCCCAAACCTAGGTAAAAACTTGCATCAAAATATAATGATGTCATTTTGTAATTTGGAAGTCTTGAAAGGAGAACCTACAAAGTCCACATGAACAAAACCACATGTAAAGTTTTCAAAAACATAAGTTGGGAAAAAAATTGAAAAACAAACAAAAATTGTAACTCATATGGACTTATGGGATGGTTGCAAGGTATGGTGGCTCACTTTTTGTGTCACAATTTAGTTTTTTGTAGAGTGGCATGCATTTACATGCTATTAACATGATATAAAAATAATAATTTTCCAAATTTGTGACTAGATTTAGATTGTGAACTGAAAAAAAAGACATTTGCGACATATATACACCAAATATGTAGTAATGGACTTTTGAAGTTGAAAAATATGGATTGGTTTGCTATTTGTGCCTTTATATACATGCATTTTTGTGAAAAAATTTTATTTGGGATATATTATAGGGACTCAATATATGATATGTTAAAACAAAAAGAACATATGTGCAAAACAATTGTTAGAAAAAAGTTAATCAAAAAAAAGTTATGGACTTTTGAATGGCCTAAAATGAGTCATATTTTCATAAGTCCATGTCATAATCATTTTTGGGTGGATTCAATTTATTTATTTATTAACATGTACATTAAAAATTTGTTTAGAATGATTTATTTTCATATGGGCATTTTAGTTAATTAACCACCATGTAATTCCCCATTAAAATAATGATATCAAAATAAACTATCATTTTAACATCACAATATGGATTTTTAGGGAATGGAACATCCACCGAAAATGAGCCACCTTAGAGTGCATACACCCTATGAAAATATTGTTCAATTTTGACCATTCAAAAGTTCATAACTATCAAACATTATGAGAAATGATGTTCATGACAACTAAATTACCTTACAATTAAAGTTACAAAACATGTAATATGTAAATGTGCTAAAATTATCCCATAGGGCCTATGGAAATACAAGGTATTAGTAAATGAAATGTCATGTTAGAAAAATAAGGAGTTGTATTTCAAGTAATTGCTAGTTACAAGATGGACATTTGTACAATAAAATGTACATAAGTTATAAATAAGGTTGTGTAAACTAGGTTCACTTTTGTTACCAAGTTGCACTTTAGTATCATGTGACAACTACATTAGGCAATTCCTTCAAGCCAGTCATGTGTTTATGTTTATAATAAAAAAACTCAAGATAAATTACAAAAGATAGTTTTTTTTCCCTTTAACAACTAACATTTAGTAAACATGTAAGCCAAAATAACCAAATTGGCCAAGCCGACATGTGAACACATTAGTCAAATCAACCAAATCAACCATGATCATTGTGAACAACTAATGTGTAGTGAGATTTCAACTTGGAATTTGAAATTTGAAAATATAAAATTTGGGCAAGAAACCCTTAAATAAATTACACATGGTAGTAAATTAGCAAATTTCCCCCTTCACATCAATGACCTTCATGCACCTATGCTTATTGTTAAGAAATTCAAAATAAACTACAAAGGTTGTTTTTTTTTAAAAATGTTTTTGCAGTTTTTAGTCTTTTGGTGATGTAATTATTATATCATGTGCTACATAATTTTATTTTTTAAAATTCGAATTTATAAGTAGAGCTATAAAGTTGTTTAATTTTTTTTTTGTTTATTTTTAAAAATTAAAAGTTGAAGGTTTGTGACTTATGTTTTGTGAAATGTTTATTTGCATATTTTTTTTAAAATGGTGTGAAAGAATATTTATTTTCTTTAGAAGTTGACTTGTGAAATATAATTTATAGTGATGAAAGATTTATGAATGGTGAATTTTTTTTGTGATAATCATGTTATGGCTTTTGTTTGTGTGCTTATGCATTTTGATTTTTGAAGTAGACGGTGGAGTTGAAATTAAACTAGGGTGAAAATATGGTCAAAGGAGCTAGGGGTGCCAAGGTAAAAGTCCTTTTTCCAAGGACTGCACATGATACGTGTTGTTCTTGTGCTGATTTGTGTCAAATTTTGAGCATGTAAAATTTGCAATCAATGGAAAATGTTTCAAAAGAAAAATGGCAAATCCAAATTATTACACTACACTTTTGATCTTTTAACATTAAAAAATATAGTTTTAAAGAGTGTCCATTCATTTGGGTGGCTCCTTTGACTGTGTTTTTACCCATTAATTTGTTCAAACACACATGTTATTTTTGTGCATTTGGGTGAAATTGGTCAAAGGAATTAAGGGCGCCAAGGTAAAAGTCATTTTCCAAGGATTACACATGACACACGTCATTTCTCTGTTGGTTTATAATTTATAATTTTGTATTTCAAATAACCCATTTAACATGACATTGTAGATATAAATACATTTTCACTACAAATTGAATTTATATCATGTATATTATGCATTCATTCCCTCTATCACATATATGTGGATAACTTTTGTTAAAGGTACAATTTCATAATTTTCAGGGTCAAAAGCACTTTTGAGCCAAATGGGTTATAAAAATAATTTTCATTAATTCAAATTTTTTTGCCCTTCTAATCATCAATGTTAAAATCCTCTCTGATTTTCAAAAGGAATGGTGCACATTTTGTAGAAAAAAAGGAGATTTGAAAACACCAAGGATTATCCACTCTTGAAGTTTGAGTGTTTTGAACATGCAAAAACATTTTTGATTTGTGTTAAGCTTTGAGCATGTAAACTTTGCAATTGATGGAAAATATTCCAAAAAATTTATGACAATCCAAACTATCATGCTTCCCTTGTGATCTTTCAAACATACAAAAATGTAATTTTAAGGAGTGTCCATTCATTTGGGTGATTCCTTTGACTATGATTTAACCCATTTATGATTTTTTTGTTGTTCTTCTGTTATAGGGTGAAACTTTGATAATGTTTGAATCCATGAAAATTGAAGTTGTGCATACAATGTAAGGTTTTTTCAAAAAGAAAATGGTGGTTTTCTTTGAAAAATATAGTCTTGAATAGAGGAACATGCACATGCCTGTTGTATACTTTAGTTAGGTTGTTAATAATTATGTCATTGAAATGTGTTTTTTGTTGTTTAATAATCCAAACCAATACAAGCAAAAAGAAAAATTCCAAAACAAAAAAAATGAAGTAATATACTAAATATGATGAATTTTAACTTCAATACTCCAACTATGTGATGCATTTTATTTTGAGAACCACCATTGTATGCAAGTGTAGTTGATTATAGTTTAGTTTGTTTCAATGTTATGTATGTTGCATTTTAATGATAATTTCTTTTTGTTAGTGGCAGTATAGTTGTAAATAATTTTATTTAAGTTGAAAGGATGAAAAATTAAATATCTTTTATATTACAATGGTATGTGTATGTTGTTGATTTCATTTCACATGTGACATTGAATATCATAATATGACAGATTTCAAGCAAACAAGATGGAATGAAGAAATTATGGTTCAAGCTTCATTTTAACAAAAATAAATGAAAATTTTAATTTATGAAAACATAATGTTTTGAATGAAAATATTTGATTGTTGTGGTTCATTGTTTTTGTGATGACCTTTGGTTTAGGTAGAAGAATTTTTTTGTTATAAATAACTTGGGCAATATATTACGATTTATAGTCAATTATTTTCAATTATTTCTGTATAATTATTTTTTATTGTAATGCATTTTCCAATCTTGAATGTCAATGCATAAAATTTCAGATCCATTTCAAATTTATAAATAATGATGGAATGCAATTATGCAATATGTTTCATATTTTGGACAATGTTAATTTATGTGTAAAATCTGCAAATTTGCACTGTAAGTTGTAATTTGGATATCCAATATTACTAAAATCAACTACCATACACCTACATTGGAACCCATAATTAAATAGCTAGTTGCAAAAGACATCAACAGATTTCATTTGTTAATGGCCAAATAAAACCAATTTGTAAAAAAAGACAATCTATTCACATCTATTTATATATAATTTAATTCAATATTATTTTAAGGGCGTCAACAAGGTAAAGTAGACGAAAAAAATAGTCCATCCAAAATCCAATGAAGAAATGGAACAATTTTTGATTTGGACACACAAATGTAGATTAATTTAATATCTTGAAGTAGAAATACAAAACCATAGGTCATTACATTTAGTTTATGGGAAGTTGGATACAAAGTTTGAACAACTTGGGTGTCATAAAAGTAGGTTGAAAGTACATTTGAAATTAACTCAGTCAAAATGGTGTTCAAACCTACTTCATATTGAAAAATTTATATATTATGATTATAACATCCATAATTTGATAATACACAAATATCTTTTAGGGCTCCAATTTTCAAAAATCAATATTTCATCTACATGTAGCCCAATTTGTAAAATCGAACATTTTGTGCAAGTAGAATTTTAAAATAATTCTACTTTCAAGATGGGGTTTTTCAACATTTTAAATATGAAATGAAAGATTATCATCATTAATTATTGTACAAAAAAAATAAAAACTTCAATACATTAAAACTTTTTCATGGCTATTTAAATAGGCTACTTAATTTGTTTAAATAAATATATTTATAACTTAGGCTTTACTTATGTTGAGTATTTGTTCCAGTACTTCACAAATTGTGTAATTATCATTAGTGAATAAACATTTCCACCATCTGTGGGTAGCTAAAACAATGATCCATATCAAATTGGCTTTTTGTTTCATGTGGATTGGAACATTCCAAAAATGATCCATGTTGTTTTGGGTGATCATAAGTCATCTATACAATTGAGTTTTGTTCTTTTGTTGTTTTGGGTGGTTAAATTCAATCTCCACCAACTATGGCACAAAAAAATGATTTGCAACATGCATGGGCAATTGGAAAATTATTTTATTTTGATTGTTTCATATTACCAAAAATAATTCAAATCTTAAACATTTTGAAAAAATCAAATTTTTCTTCAATAATGTGTTTTTGAATGTAATTAATAGTTTTCCAAAGTGCTAGTCATCTTTTTAAAATCAAGAAGTTAAAACCTAATATTTATCAGTGCAAAACATGAATTATAATATCAAGTACAATGTATATATATCATCAACCATAGATTATTTCAAATAAGTTTAAAATGTCAATGATTTGGTACTTTAAGATTTTTTTTACAAAAGTGACATTTAGTTTTATTGAATTGATAAATTTTTGTTACATGAATATTTATGTGTGATTTTCACGTGCAATTACCATTTAGCATGTATTTGGTTCTCTTTTCATTATATTCTATTAACCTTAATAGAAACTTGGTTTTTATTGTATGTATCAAATTTAACAATAAATAATTAATTGTATGAATTGTACCCTAGCCCATTATAAACCATACTGGACATTGTACTATATTAGTGAGGTAGGTTGTGGGTTTTATATATGTATATGCTTTTGTTGAGTTGTTTGTATTTTCTTTTGAGGTGTGAATGTTCTTTGTGTTTTTTATGAGTGAGTGAATGTATTGAAACCTTCTTTTAGTGTAATTGACATTGTGAATGTTTGTAAATTTGATTCCCTTTATCAAATACACATAAGAAGTCTTGGTGAGGTCTTGTTTGAATTATTTTTCGAAGTTTGAATGCCTATTGGAATATGTTTTGACTAATAATGGAACAATTTTTTTGTGTTGTGGTCAATTTTCTTCAATTTTCTTCTATCAATGTCTAAATTACAACTTTAAAACATGAAAAAACCAAGCAAACGTTACACTTGGTATGGTACATGTTATTGTCGCTGTACCCATTAACTAACCTAGGCTATAACCTATACCAACATAAACTACTTAATATATTAGCTTATGTGTAAGTACTAACTTCTTAGGGTATGTTATATTAACCTATTATCTTAAGTTATGTATTAGTTAGATGTAGACTTAGGTAAGGGCTATGTTAGGCTGTGTAGGCTAAATAGGAGGTATGTATGGGCTACCTAAACCTATTTAGGGGTTATGTTAGGCTATATATGTTGGCCTAAATCGGAGGTATTTATTGGTTACTTAAGCCTATTTAGGGGCTATGTCCTTTATGTAAGGGTTATGTCTAGGCATAAGTAAGGCCTATGTAGGGTTATGTAAGGATATGTAGGGGTGATGTCTAATCATAAATAAAGGTTATATATGTAGGGTTATTTAAGGGTTATGTAGGCTATACATAAGCTTAGTGGGTGGTTGCAAGGTAGGGTGGCTCATCCTTTGTGTCATAATCTAGTTTTTTGCAGAGTGGCATGTATTTACATGTTATTAACAGGACATAATAATAATAATTTTCCAAATTTGTGGCTAGATTTAGATTTTCAACTTGAAGAAGGCATTCATAAAATAAGATTGCAACATATATACATCAAATATATAGTAATGAACTTTTGAAGTTGAAAAATATGGACTAGTTTGCTATTTTATTTGTGCCTCTATATACATGCGTTTTTGTGTATGAAATTAATTTGGGATATATTATAGGGTGTCAATATATGATATGTTAAAAAAGAACATATTTGCAAAAAAAATGTTAGAAAATATTTAACAAAAAAAAAACTATGGACTTTTGAATGGCCTAAAATGAACAATATTTTCAATAGTCCATATCATAATCATTTTTGGGTGGATTTCAATTTTTATTTTCTTAACATGTACATTAAATAATTTTTTTAAATGGCTATCCTCATATGGGCATTTTAGTTCATTAACCACCATGTAATTCCCCATTAAATTAATGATATCAAAATAGACTGTCATTTTAACACTACCATATGAACTTTTAGGGAGTGGTGCATCTATAAAAAATGAGCCACCTTAAAATGCATACACCCAAGTAGGGTCTAAGTAAGGGCTATGTTAGGCTATGTAGGGCTAGGTAAGGAATATGTAGGGGTTATGTAGGGTTTTGTCTAGGCATAGGTAAAAGCTATGTAGGGGTTATGCACACTATGGAGGCCTTGGTAAAGTCTATGTAATAGCTACCTAACTAGGTTTACGTAGGGGACTATATAGGGGCTAACTAGGGCATGGCTATTTAGGCTATGCATGGGTTATGTAGGCCTATGTAAAAATTATATATGTAGTTAAGGGGTACATAGAGGGTTACATACATAGGGGCCAATATTATTGGGGTTATATTGTAGAGGCTATGTGGGCCTATGTATGTAAGGTTATGTAGGCTTTGATAAGCCCTAATGTATATAGCCTTACATACATTGGCCCTACATAGCCTACACCATAACCCTTACACTACCTAGCTACCAAATCTATGCAAACCAAGGCCTACTTAGGTTAGCATAAGCTCACCTAATATATAACTTAGATTCATGTAGGCTCACATAGGTGTACTTATGCTAATCTAGGCCTGTTATTTATTTATGTACCTTTTTACAGTTACCTTCCCTACCTCAATTTCCTACCTACCTACCCTACTTTAATTTCCTATTTCCTAATTACTTATTTATATGTGATTTACCTACAACTTGTAAACACTTATATGTAATATTTTCTTTTCCAAAACTTATCGTTGTACATGTCCCATTTAGCTCCATGTTTCATTTTATTACACCCATGTCCATTTTGACAAAAAGGCTCACTTTTGGTCATATTTGACTAAATGTCATATTTGACCAAGTAAAAGGTCATTTTAATCAAATGAACCAATGAAAAAAATCATGTCACTTTAGCCACTAAGGCTTTTAGTCAAATCGACCAAAGTCTTAGTCAAAATGGACATGGCAATCAAGTTGGACCACTTGAAAGCTGTGAATTCTTGTAGTGGATCTTGTAGGATGCAAAAAGAAATTATAACTTCTACATGTATAAATTGACATTGTAGTAAAGTCATTTGTATTAAAAACCACTATTGCAATTTGATATAATATTTATAGATATTACATGAGAGTCATTTCAATTTTGAATACCTTGTTGGCCAATTTACATATATTGATGAGCCTTTAGGAGGTTGTAAGAACATTTTGAATTATTACATTTTTGTCCATCTAAACATCTGACTTTTGTGTGAATTGAAGGGAATCACCTCTTAAGTATTTAAGATGATGCATTCTAGTGTTTTATTTTTTTATGTTTGAAATAAGTTTTTTAACTACCCCTTTTACATTAAAACATGAAAGCCCATGACCATCAAAATTGAAAATCTCTAATTGGAAGAAAAGACATGTTAAGGTACATTGAATTCATTTTACACAAAGGTTGAAGGCCTAATGGACCAACTTGCAAGGTGAATGGATGAAATTTTTTCATTAAACTTGCACTTTGGATAATGTTTCATGGTTTAATAGACTTCATATTAGGCCCATTTATTTGATGTGGGCTTAGCATGAACTTTGAAGTTTGTTAAACCATAAGCCCAAAAATTTGTGATTGGTTAGACAATTTTTCTTGATAAATTTTTGTTTGTTATATATATATATATATATATATATATATATATATTAGTTCAATGGGCACAAAGTTCATTAGACCATGTAGACCATGGGCCCAAAAGGCCAAAGTTGGTTGTAGAATTTTTTGAGAATATTTTAAGGAATATTTTCCAAAAGCAGTCCATAAAGTAGTTGGGCACGGTTCATGTTATCCCGTTTGCACCCCTTTGCCATATGCTTCTTGGCCCCCCCAACCTCCTTTTACACCAATAGACATCCTATCATTTGCAAATGTCATATGCAATTGATTTTTAATTGCATGTGATAATATGTATGAGGATAATATATACAGTACGAATTCAAACTTCATCCATCTATATATTCTACGAGGGTTGCACATGCAACTAATTAGGTGCAACTACTATGATGGTGGTCATTTGAATTTTTAATGATCAATTATATGGTGACATGTGGCATTTAACAACTAGCTTTCTTTCAACCTCATATTTCATTTATTTTTATTCTCAATTAAGTTTGAACACAACATTTCCCAAGTAGAAAGGTGTGTGGGCTAGACCAACAAGCCAAGTTTTTCTTAAATCACTTTAATTTTAGAAAACATTTTTCCTTTACTTCTTATAATTTTTTATTTTTAATGTAAAATGGAATCTTTTTGACAATTTTTGGTCAAAAAATATGTTTATACATTATTTAGTTATTGGTGAGTCATGTGTATGCATTTTATATTATTATGAAAGGTGTATGGGTTAGGCATCTTGGCTTAAATTCCAAGGGCCAAAACAAAACAAAGTATATAGAAAAAGTACATGTCTCCACTTCAACCCTATGCCATTCATATAACTACCATAAAGTATCATCAAATTAGGTGAAAGTATGTGTCATGTAGCATTAAAATTTTTTATTAATTTTATAAAAATCTAATTAATTTTTTTTAAATCTAAAAATTGATAAAAAATAGATTTGAAATGGATTAAAAATATGTGTTCAAATCTACTTTTGGTTTAAAAAAATGTCATATCAATTTCAATGACCATTTGGAGATTGAAAATTTGGAAAGAAACTTTGATTTGGGGTCCATCATTTGATGCAACAATAGATATTAATAATGTTTTGCCTTAAAGAGATGTTTTATTAAAAAAACTTGATTTTAATCACCGAATTTGAAAAGTCCATAATTAACATTTTAGTCTAGAATTTAATTAAATTCATGTCAATGTAAGAAATTAGAAAATGAAGATCAACATATGTTTTAAAACATTATAAAAAAAATCTATTTCCTTTTTGTAAAAACCTATTTGACAACTACTTGGAACCAAAAGCTCACATTGAAAAATAAATGTCAAAAACTACTTGTATTTTGAAAAACTTACTCAAAACTCATTTTTACAATTTGAGATATAAAAACCAATGCACATTAGTGTAAACATATATTATTTTATTTATTGAAATGAAAACATTCCACATTCCAAAGTTTTATAATGTGTTTTGTTGATATTTTAAATCTACTTATTTTTATTTTAATAAAGTAGTAAGTTGTTCACTTTATCTTGCTTACACCCCAAGCACACATAATTATCTTGCAAGAAAAAATATAATAACTTTTTATAGAATACACGAATGACAAGATATTAAGTGAAAATTTTGGCACCATTGATAGACTCAATATTTTGGGTAGATGGATTGGCACTAAAATAAGTGCTAGCAAGTGCCATCAAGGGAAAATAAGAACAAGGTAGTCCAAATTCACATCAAATTTCTCATGAATCAGATGCAATTGTGCATCCCCAAATTGCATTAATGCAAAATAGGATTTTTTTCAAAACAAATTGGAATTGTTTCTGAAACAAGTGATAAGCAAAATATCAAATTTAATTGCAACATTTCAATCAACCACACAACTTTATTGTAAAATATGAATGCACATATGGCTACATTAGGAAAAAGATTGTAGGTAGTCGTTCATAGATTTGATAGCACTCTTCATTGGCAGAAGAATTCGCCAAACTTCGCCCCTCTGTGGGGGGCGTGTCGCCACAAGTCTGTCTACTGGCGACAGTTTTAGTGATACTGCTCAAAAGTGCCCCCAGTTAATGCGAAATCTGACTGAATATGTCTGGGGTCGCTTGCGAGTGTTGCTACATTACAAAAATGAAAACAGAAGGACTGAGTTGAAGGACGTTAAATAAGCAAACGGTCCTTAAACCCTTCGCTTATTTAACCTCTTCTGATTGAAACCTGTAGGAACGCCAACCGAGGTGGTGTCTTATTGATCTCATTTTTAGGGTCAAATGGGATTTTAGGAAGTTCGGACAAAGGGCTTTAGATCTTCGCACCCTTTTAGGGATCTTTCCGAACCTGTTTGCAGTAAGCTCCAAAATACTGGTCGACATTTCGTAGTTACGTTAATGGCAGCAGGAGATTCCACACAAGAGCAACAACCACTGCTCTCAGCCTCTTCCGCCGAGCAATGCGTGTGCAGTGTAGGCTTTTCGCCTGGTGGATAGGATCGCTCGGCGTATCTTGTTTGGCTTTAACCTTTTTTCTGTGGCAAAGTCCTTTTGCCATAGGAACGGGGTTGCTCAATAAAAGACGATGAATGTGTGTTTTAGAGCTCATGTGATCATAATGTATGATCATTATATCAATTACTTCAAGGGTAACTTGAATTGAAAAGGTTAGTTTTCGTCCACAGAGCAGCTGCGAATTTTGCGTTTTTCCCATCAACGTAATTTCTTCGCTTCAGGAACTCCCTTTGGTTCGGACTATGAAATATATAATATATATATCCATTCCGGAGGACTTTTTCATGTGCTAGACCAATTCTCGGCCTTGTGCGGATTTAACCAAGGCTCCTTCAACTTTTCTATTCAAGCTTTTCAGCAGCTCTCCATCTCATCTTTTGCTCGTTTTTTCTCAAGTTTCGTTCGTTATAGCGGCTTGCAATCCTTTCGTCGCTCGAGTCGAAAACTTTTTTGTTTTTGCACTTGGGTTTTCTTTTGGTCAGCAATTTGTCTCGAAGTCAGGGACTGTGGCAATTCACATGAGAACAGACAACCCTTGAATGACACGCTAGCGATTCCGGTGCGCGTAATCAGACAGCAGCATTCGGTATTTTAAGTTGAAGAATTCTCAATTCGAGATTTACTTCGGTTGAAGGAAGCAGATCTCGAAGGTCCAGGCGGCACAAAATCAGCTATTGCAGAAGGGGTTTAGTGGAACGCGCCAGCTCAAGATTGTGATGGCCTACTACTTGCAGATGATTCAATGTTTAAACCAAGACATGAATGCGATGCCTGTGATTACTCTGAATGCGTTGAATGGCCAGCCAGTCCGGTGGCATAGTGCTCTAGGCCATCAGGTTCCGGTCACCAGTACGGCACAATGCCATCCGCGCCGACTCTCGGCTGTGGTGAGAGCGAACCTTAATCGCGTTGATGGTACAGCCACAGAACTCAAGACCCCGCAACTCGGTCCTTCTATCTTCTCTCTACAGCGAGTCACCACACCTGAATAGTAGTAGCAGAGTCGTGCCACGCTTAGCGATCAGTGCAAATAATCTAGGTCTCCCATTCAGTTCTAGGCTCAGTTTTAAGAGAGGAGAGTGAGGTAAGTCCGTCTGTTCTGTTCACTTCGTCTATTTTGTTGGTCATCTGATCGGGTCAAAAAGTCTCATACTGTGATGATCGGAGGATCACCGAATCCTATCTACATAGGTCAAATGTGAATTTTGAGGTCATCTAAACCAAAACAAGACGCGCATTGCTTGTATCCAATTCTGTAACTGCTAAGACTTTCATTTCCCTCATCGCTTCAATGTCTCGCATCATTCATTGTGGACACAGGTTTCAGTCCTTTCTCAGGCACATCTAGTGGAGCAAGATCCAGCGCCTCTGCAACTCCGCATCCGCTACAGGCAACAGTTCCCACGCAGACAGCTCCTGGTAACGTTTTTCTTTTCCACGAAATTCCTCATACTACGAGTTTGGGATCAGCCTAGAGCTGTCGGATCTATCATATTGCAGCTGCTTTCAACAAGCTTTCTAGGGCAAAAGTGTTTTCCAAAGACTCTGTGCAAGGGTATTATTGTTAAGTACGCTTTGGTTGTAGAACAGGTCATTACTCGATAAGGTAAATTTGAGCCCTCTTCCAGCCAGTTTTATATCTCCGGTATAACGTCCACTTTGACAGCGATGTCTTCCTTTTGTAACGCACTTGGAGACAAATTGTGTCAAGTTGTCTAAGCTAGGATTCTTCGACGAATGTGAAAATTATCTTAAGAATGACTTGTTTCTGGCAGCTTATCTTCAACCGGTAACCCGCGACCTCCAATCACCCTCATACGCACCGGACGTATGGAAGGAGAATCTACAGAAGCAGCTTTTGGAAACAGTGGATCAGGTACCATCCTTCTGACCGATTGAAGAGTCGTATATGCCATTACATTATGGATTTTTCTGGAGATAGGCAAACTAATTTAACAGCAGAGATGCATATGAACCACAGTTATTACTCAATGGCTGGCCCGTCGACTGATGTTGGTACATGAAGTCTGACTAGTGCTCACGGTCTAATTGTTGCTGCAGAGTTCTATAGAGGGAGAACAGATAAAGGAGTGGATCAACACGATTAAGGGATATTTCCGTTCCATGACCATGGGAAACATCTCTGTTTCTCCTTACGATACGGCCTGGGTGGCCTTGGTTCCAGCGCTGGATGGGTCAGGAGGACCACAGTTCCCAAAGTCATTACAATGGATTATCGATAACCAGCTCCCAGACGGTAACTGGGGAGAGCCTGACCTTTTCCTTGGCTTCGATCGCGCTTGCAATACTCTTGCATGCGTTATTGCGCTCAAAACCTGGGGCTGTGGTGCTGAGAACATCGAAAGGGGTAAGTGTCCCGTCTAGTAGCACCTAACACCACACCGTTTGAACTACAATGGTCGATGTATGCCGTAATGTGTGATCATCGTCTACTGATTTTTCACGTTTAAAAGCCGACTTCATCGTTTTGAGAGGCCAAAATATGGTAACGGGCTGATCTCCTGGACTGCACCCGCCAAACTAATAGAATTTGTTCGTCAATTCCACTTCAACACAGGGCTGGAGTTCATTCGGTTGAATCTTGGGAAGATCGAGGAAGACGATCCCGCTCACATGCCCATCGGATTCGAGATCGTATTCCCGGCGATGCTGGAAGAAGCAAAAGCTCTGGGACTGGATCTTCCATACGAAAGCCCGATACTGCAGTCGATCCACGCGGCAAGAGCGGAGAAGATGAAAAAGTAAGCCCTTTGCTAACTGCAACTGTAACATGGTAACTAACTGTAGCATCACCAATAATTCCGTTGTATCGGCGCATATACCGTCATTTATATAGGTCATCAAACCAAATAGGAATGTGTATGTTTCATCCCTGACGAACCAGTGGCCAACGTCACGAATCCCATTTTGACGAGGTCCATTTTACTTCAGAATATCGAAGTTGATTTGCGACGTTGACCTTGAACTAAATTCTGTTTGTCAATTAACGAGAAGAAAACAAAAGCCCATGTGATTGCCACCTGGACATTTTTATTCTGTCCGAACAAAATTTCGGAAAATGGCCCACTACCAGAGTATTTCTTAAGAACCGCGCCGCGACTGTACCGGGATTGAAAGAATTTAGTGCCAGAACGTGTAGCCCAAATTTGGCAGCATTGGCTAAAATTCAATTAAAGCGACCGTCAAATGATAAGCGGAAGAATCTGAAGTTGGAAACAACTTTTTCTCTAGTCTCCTATCAGCCCCCAAAATTCGCCCCATGCGACAAAACCAACCAAACCCTATATTAACTTACGTGAAGTAGGAATTCCAGAACAAATTTACGGAAAGAGACGTGGCTCGTGAATCGTTTTTCTGAGACCATTTCAGTTGAATGAGTGAATGCGATTTTGTTTTGAGGGCTTTTTCTTATTCTGATTCCTGACCCAGGTTTGACTATATTGAGTGTGTGAAAGCTATAACAAGATTAGTGACTTAAACGCACCAAACCTTTCTGATCTGACTTCAGAAAGCCGTCCACGTCTGGAGCAAATATCGGACGAACGCCAGCTGATAGTACACGGTCCAATGATATCATCAGACGTGCAAGAATATTACTAGTACTTTGACAGTGGCATGCAGGCTCAAAAGACTCAATTGAAACTGGATTGCTGGATCATGAATAATGTTGCGATGCGCGGTGAGTCAGGGCTCGGAAAACAGCGGATTCTGTTTTGCTCGCAGAACTTAGGTATTGACCCTGAAGGCCTAGGAAGGTTAGATGGCTCGGAAAAGACTGTCCTGTGTAAAGTTTTTGTGTGGTCCATTGGCGCTCCTAATTATTTTGTGACATCTGGTACAATTCCTTGAACAAAAGAAGCATCATGATCATGCAGGATTCCAATGGAGATATTGCACAATTATCCTACAACACTTCTACATTCCTTGGAAGGTCTTCACAAGGACGTAGACTGGGAGAAGCTGCTTCGGCTGCAATGCGCCAATGGATCCTTCCTCTTCTCACCGGCATCGACTGCTTGTGCCCTCGCCTATACTAAAGACGAGAAATGTCTTGACTATTTGAACAAACTTCTCGTAAACTTCGATAACGCAGGTATTATAACAGTTCTCAACACACCGGGCATAATTTCAGACAAGTGATTTGCCATTTGCATGTCCAACAAAATGACTTGACTATCACGATTCTTTGACAGTCAAGTGTCTTAAAATATGAAATTGTATGTCCTCAGTACCCAATGTCCACCCAGTGGACTTATTCGAACGTCTCTGGATAGTGGATCGCCTCGAGCGACTTGGCGTGTCCCGCTATTTTAAACAAGAAATCAAGGACGCCCTGGAGTACGTGTACAGGTAAAATTCGTGTCCCAGTGTGGCGTCACTCTAGAAATCAGAATTTAGATGTGCACAACGAGATTTTAGTGAAGCTTGCAGCAGTCTCATTATTATCATCTGAGCATTACCAAAAGCACGATCTCACGGGACATGATTATCTTAACTTAAATGTTTTCGCTGGCCGCCACAGATACTGGACAGACTTCGGTATTGGCTGGGCCAGTAATTCAATTGTACAAGATGTTGATGACACAGCAATGGGTTTTCGACTGCTTCGCCTTCATGGCTTCGATGTGTCTGAGGGTACGTACCTGATCACCCGAAGCTTGATTACTCGTCTACAAGTACGTTATAATCAAGAAGAGCTACCTACTGTTTCAATGCATCGAGTCATGATTTCACCACTTAAAGTTTATCAACAGCTCACACCAATTGGCTCTAGTACTTCTCTTACGGAGCTCGGCGTAGAGCTCACCGAGTAGAGAGCTTCAGAGCTAGACGTCTTATGTGGAGTTCATGCAATGTTTTCGCAGACTGTTTCCGGCAATTCTACAAGGGTGGCGAGTTTTTCTGCTTTGCCGGCCAAACAGGCCAAGCGGTCACAGGCATGTTCAATTTCTACCGAGCTTCACAGATACTATTTCCAGGCGAAACGCTCCTGGAGGAGGGGAGGTCATTCACTAAAACATTTCTGGAAAACAAGCATGCTAGAGGCGAATGCCATGATAAGTGGATCCTGACAAAGGACCTCGATGGCGAGGTGAGCTTCCAAATTCCGTCTTCGTCTGAAAAACTGCCAGATTAAAACCCGATGTATGTGAACTGTTTGAAACCTTCTTGCATAATTCTTTTGACGGTCAATTGTGGAATCTTGAGTTCTTCTTTAGAGGATTTGGTAAGACCAGAATGAGAGATAAACACCAACTTCTCTGTCTGTTCAAACAGGTTGAGTATGCTCTCAATTTTCCATGGTATGCCAGTCTCTCACGTATTGAGCATCGAACGTACTTGGATCACTACGGAACAAATGACATCTGGATTGGAAAGTCTCTTTACAAGTGAGTCTGTGTGCAGCACCTGAACCATGGTCCATATCACTTCACGGAAAATTGTGGGTTTGGGGCTCCTATACTTGAATGAATTACTGTCAGCTTCACTATTATATTTAGAAGCTTGGGAGACTGGACTCACAAATTCAGGTAATGGCATAGCCATGACAGTAATAATGATCAGCTCCTAAAAGCTATTCTGCATGTTTATGACATTGCAAACAGGCGTTGAACATCCCCCTATGAATCTAGGAACCTCTCAAGTTCTTCAGGACAAAGGTCCTGCAGGCATGCACAAACTTATAATTTTTATATCTTGGTTTGCTTGTATCAGGATGCCTTACGTCAACAACGAATTATTCTTGGACCTAGCCAAGGCAGACTTCAATATGTGCCAATCCATCCACCAGAAGGAGCTTGAGGAGCTTGTCAGGTCAGAACTTCAACCATTGCGCATTCATTGAGCTACGCGACTCGAGGACAAAGCAATATGAGTGGTAACTGTGTAATGATGTAACCTAAGAAGAAAGAATCCGCAACATGTGCGAGGACAATTTGCGAACTCTTTCATGTCACGGATTCAGTCAGTTGATTATTAAGCTCATAGGCCGGAATTTACATGCCCGTCTTTGCAGGTGGAATGCCAAATGCAATTTCAAAGAATTACAGTTTGCCCGTCAAAAATCTGTGGAGTGCTACTTCTCGGCAGCTGCAACCATGTTTGAGCCAGAGATGGCGAAGGCTAGATTAGTGTGGGCACGATGTTGTGTTCTCACAACTGTTCTGGATGACTACTTCGATGTTGGTGGCACGATTGAAGAGCTAAGGTTATTTTTGGAGGCTGTGAAGAGGTGATCATTCCTCTTATTCCGATTTCCAACATGTCCTCATTGTCTCTTGATCGTGAGTTGAAATTTCAAGCAGCAACGGAACCAACAAAGAAGAAAAAACAGAACAAAAGATTTCTGTGTACTCAGATTCAAGTGCTTATTTGTGCTAAGCCTTACATTGGAATTCAATCAAAAAATTTGTATTGATCACAACATTTCACATATGGATGTGCAACACAGGTGGGACTCAACCTTGGTTGAAGGGCTTTCAGCGAAAGCAACGGTGTTGTTTTCTGGCTTGTACAACACAGTCAATTCAATTTCGCAGGAGGCATACCTTGTTCAAGGGCGAGATGTGTCACACCATCTCAGATACTTTGTAAGTAAACCCTAAACCCATGAACCAAAATCCTGGTGGTCAAAACTTCAGGATGATCAAATCAAAGCAACTCGCTGAATTTGAACAGTTAACTTGGAGTAAATTGTTTGCTCCAACGTCCTTAGATATTTTTGTCCAATAGTCTTGGTGTCGTAACATTTCCATGATAGTTCTTCTGCCACAGGGTGATGAGATATATGTACCTTTAGTTGATGTTTAGAGGACCTGATACAATTGATACATTTGTGCATACAGTGGGAGAGGTGGCTCACATCAACACTGACGGAGAGTGAGTGGGTTGAGTCCAACTATGTACCAACAATGCAAGAGTATATGAAGGTTGCAGAGCCATCCATTGCATTGGAGCCAATTGTGTTGAGCACGCTGTTTTTTGTGCCAGGGGAACTGTTAAGTGACGAAGTAATTGCAAGCTATGATTACTATCATGTGATGCAGCTAGTGAATCACGCGGGTCGCCTTCTCAATGATATCCAGGGATTCAAGGTGCGCTACGACATAAAGTCCTGACCTAATTTTCCTTTTGTATTTGCAAGTATCTTACAAAACGTAACCTGAATATGATGATTGAATGTCTACAGAGAGAGTTGGGTCAGGGGAAGAAGTCGTCTGTGGGGCTATATATGATAGAGCATCCGGAGATAACAGAGGTAGAGGCCATTGCACAACTGCAAAACATAATAGACAACACAATGCAGCAGCTCAACTGGGAGGTGATAAGACCAACATCAGTTCCCAGCGCATGCAAGCAGCTCCACTTCAACATGGCACGCATTATGAATGTGTTCTATAGACGCACAGATGGCTTCTCATCTCCCACAGAGATGGTTGGTTTGGTGAAGAAGGTCCTTTTTGAGGTTGCGTCCTAGTTTTCTTGTTTGGTTGCTTGATTAATTACACTCCAGATCTTGTCCCAACTGTAAAACTGTAGAATGTAGAAGAAGCTGAAAGAAATTACATTGTACAGTAGTTTCCAGTTATTTATATCAGAGTAAGTGAGCAGGCGGATGCACGCTACTTGGTCATATTCACCCTCTTTCATTAACCGTCGCCCATTTTGCATGTTACCCAACCTGTAATTTCTGTTATATTCAAACTTTCTTGTGCCAGCAAAATTCATAATCAATAGAAGAAAACAACATTGAAATAGGATTGCTCCAAAATCTCTGTTTCGCCTCTGTGGAATAAATAAAGGTCTGGTATATTGTCAACCTATTTGGTATTGTGAGACAAGTCGTTACTCTTATAGGCACTCTCTCTTTTTTGAAAATTTTGTAGCACAAGTAGTTGAGATTCAAAGCACAATTAGGTGGGCCCTAGGTGATGGTTCAATGGCACTATGACCCCTAGTTGGTATCACAAAGGTTTGTGTTCCAACCCGTTGGTGAGCAAGTGAGAATCTTATATGGCCTCCTAGGTGATGGTTCAATGGTACTATGACCCCACTTTGGTAACATAAAGCTCTTGGGCCAACCAGTTGGTGAGCCAGTGAAAATCTTATCATATCCTCTACCATTGAGCCTGACATAAAGCTATTACCAAGAACTTGTCAGTGTGAGGGGTTAGCTAATGATTCATCCATGGCGATGGAATGACGAAAAGTACAGGCAAATAGAAGATAGAGATAGAAGTCAGAAGCGTGAGAGCAAGGAAAAGTGTGCAAGAACTGGTGATTTGCATTCGAACAGAAGCACTACTTATACATGAGCTGTCTTGGTTTGCTAGGCTATATTTTCATCTTAAGAATAAGATGGTCACTAAAAAAACATTAAATCCGGCTGCATGTAGTTCTGGTGATTTTTCTGGCAGATCTACTTCTATCTATGGTTCTAGATCTCTAATGATAAGGCTAACAATGTTTTGCTTATCTGATCGGCTAATTTGTAGCATATGGATTAGATCAATTTGATCATATGGACAACACTCCCCCTTCATCAAATTTCTTCAATCCTAACATCTGCATGCAATGTGTGCTTGACTGCTGGCAATGGCTTTGTGAATAGATCTGTAGACATATCAAAAATGCTACAGTACTCAAATTCTATCTCGTCTGCAACTACCATCTCTCTTACATAATGATGTCAGATGTCAATGTGTTTAGTCCTATTATGGTGGATAGGATTTTTTATGAGAGCAATGCTTCCCTAATTGTTATTTAATATCACTGTCGCAACTGGCTAAGTGAATCCGAGCTCTCCAAAAAATCTCCTGATCCATATGGCTTCACTTTCAGCTTGGGAAACAACCATGTATTCTGCTTCTATAGTTAATAGCACAATAGTAGGCTGTTTTTTATTTGACCAGCTTATAACTGCATTCGCTAAGAGGAACATAAAGCCAGTCATTGATCATCGGGTATCCAAGTCACCACCCCAATTAAAGTCACAAGACCCACTGATGATCATTTTGTTGCTAGATTCACATTGTCTTCCAAAATAATGAATCCAATACTCCTTAGATCCCTGTAAGTATCTCAAGATGCATTTGACTGCTCTCTAGTGTTCTGATCTGGATTCTTGCATAAATTGACTTACAATCCCCACAACTATAGCAATGTCCGGTTGTGTTCCCACCATCGCATACATGAGATAGCCCATGGTTTGTCTGTATGGCACATGTTTCATCTCTTCAAGTTCCTACTAATGCATTGGCGTCTCATCCTTGGTGAGTTTAGTGTTGCTATCTAGGGGCATGTTTACAGGCTTAGAGTTCTCCATTCCAAAACGAGTAAGAATGTACTCGATGTACCTCTTCTGACCAAGTTTGATGGTCTTCTCCTCCCTATTCCACCCAATTTGCATCACAAGATAGTACGACACTTCCTCCAAATCTTTCATGTCAAATTCTCCAAAGAGTTTCTTTTTCACAATGTCCAATGCCTTTACATTCTTATTAAAGATTAGTAACTCGTCAACGTACAAAACTAGAAACACAGTATTTGCAATGCCTACTGCCGTTACATAAACATTGTAATCAGACTGGCACCTAATGAACCATTCCTTCTGAAAAATTTATCTATTGTTTGTGTTCCAAACTCTTTGTGACTGCTCCAATCTGTAAATGGATTTGTTCAACTTGCACACTAAGGCCTGCTTGGTTCTTGAAACTTCGAACCCTTTTGGTTGTGTCATATAGACTTCTTCGAATAATTCTCCATTCAAAAATGCACACTTCACGTCCATATGGTGGATTTCCAAATCTAGTATTGCTCCAAGCGCAAGCATTGTTTTGATTGACACAAATTTGGCTACAGGCACATACGTTTTGTCAAAATCAATGCCATGAATTTGCAAAAACCCTCTTGCCACTAGCTGAGCCTTGTACCGATCAACTTCGTCTTCTGCATTATGTTTCACTTGAAACACCCATTTACAACTCACAGGTTTCCTACCATTCAGAAGTTCCATCAGCTCCCATGTTCCATTCTTGATGAGAGACTGGTATTACTCATTGATGGCTTGCTTCCACAAGTGCACATCCTCCCATTCTAATGCCTTTGATAATGTTTATGGCTCACCGATTTCTATAATGTTGCAACTATACTTAGTGGCAATGTGTACAGGTGTGTTTCAAAGTCTAATAGAATGTTCCCTTCTTGGCAAATTTTCGTGTGTCTGTGCAATGGTAGTCATTGATTCTGGCTTAGTTGCCTCCAATTTTTCAACAATAGCTACCCCTTCTACAACATCTCCAACATCTCCTTCTCCCACATCTCCTTCTGTTCCATGATCTACATCTTCCGAACCAATTTCACAATGTTTGAGACTTGCAACTTTCTCAAGCTCTTGAACCTAATCTAGTTCATGATCAACCATGGCTCCATTGCTCCTACCCAACTCATGTCTAGAAATTGGAGCTAAGGTAGTATCTAACTTTGAACATGAAATGTTTGCTTCGTTAAAGGCCACATTGCAACTCACCTTGAATTTTCCCGTTGTGGAATCACCGTTGTGGAATCAATTAGCTGGTAGCTTTTGAATCAGCACTATAGCCAACAAACATATATTTCACACTTTTGGCATTAACTTTTGATCTCATTTTGTTAAGTATGAGAGTGTAAGCTTCGCAACCAAAAATCCTCAAATGATTTGTTGTGGGTATCTTCCTGCTCCATGCTTTTTTTGGCGTCATCCCTTCAACTATGTTACAAGGGCATCTAGCTCTCAAGTATGTCGTTGTATCGATGGCCTCTGCCCAATACTTCAAGCTGATGTTCTTGTGATGAAGCATCGACCAAGCTACTTCTACAATAATTCTATTGAAGCATTTAGCTACGCCATTATGTTATGGTGTGTAAGGGGTTGACTTCTGATGTTGGATCCCATGTGCCTTTATATATTTTTGAAATTCACTTGACACATACTCCCTTCCATTACCACTTCATAAAGTCTGCAACTTCTTCCAAGTTTAGCTCTCCGCAGAAGCTTTAAACTCCATGAATTTGGAAAAGCGTGTTCCTCTAGCCTTCATGAAGTAGCAGAATGCATGGCTTCCGAGATGCATCGATCATCAATGAACGTGATGAAGTACCTTGCTCCTCTGAGAGAAGGTGTTTCTGCTTGTCCTCAAATGTCACTATGTACAAGGCCTAAAATTTCATTGGCCCTTGTTGCACCCTCTTTTGGGAATGACTCCTTGTGCTATTTCCTTAGCACACAACCTTGGTAGAATGGCAACTTTGCTTCTACTTCCAAAAACAAGCCATCAACAAGATTCCTTTGTGCAAGGAGTTTTAAATCATCTGCTCCTAGATGACCAAACCGTAGATGCCACAAATTCATGTTGTCGACTTGCTTTCCTGCGAAGTGGGCAACTTGAGTGATCTCCACCGTTGCTATGCCTAATTTTCTAGTGCATCGTAGTTTATGGAGTCAATTCTCATGTGTGCCTTCTCCAACCACATGGTTGTCTTTGTTTTTTAATGTGCATGAATTGTTCTTAAATTCAAACATGTGGCCCTCTGAAATAACCTTGCTCACAAAAAATAAGCTTTTAACAATTCCTGGTACATGCAACACATTAATGAAAATTCCTCTGACAATGCTCTCTCCTATTTCCATGGTAACATCCATGCTACCCTTTTGTATGGCTTCCTAAATTGAGTTATCTCCCATGTAAATCTTTACAAGGACGATATTCTCATAATCATGGAACCACTCTTTACAAGAAGATAGATGCATTGAAGTTCCAAAATCAATGTACAATGCATCTACTTCATGAGAAACTAATAATGTAGAAACAAATGCCTCTTCACTTTCTATAACGTTTCACTACCCTATTTTTTGCTTTTGTAATATGTCACTTTTTTTTTATTATAATCTTTATATCAATGGGGTGCAAATTTTTTAAGGTGTACCAAAATCTTGTCACATCATCCTTTTCTGTCTTTTTTACTATGTAAAGACACATTTATGAATGATTATCATAGAATCTAAAATTGTAATGGTTTAAATTATAGTCCTTCTAAAAATTTTTGATAATTTTTGACTCATTATTTTATATGGGGATCAAAATATAGGGTAAAAAAAGATTATAATAAATACTAGGCCTTTTTTGTCCTATATGGTACACCTTAAAAGATTTTCACCCAATTGCCAAGTTGTTTACAATAGTTGCAAACATCTAAATGTTCCTATCTTTCATATCTTTTTTGAAATCAAATTACTTCTATGTGAACAAAGTTATTTCACTACTTGGACTGCCTTTCTCTTTTTGCATCAACTTTTCATTCAACAATCTAATGCATACATCATCCCATGTTCAATCTTCTAGCTTCAAAGACTCCAAGGCTATGATCAAATGTCAATAGTTGTCTAATAAATTGATGAGAAGTACCATGACTTTCACTTCATAAAAACTCCAAATTTGATTACATCAAGCTCTTCTGCCATTGCTCCAAACAAATTCATGTGTTGCCCCATTATGTCTAACGGGTTCATTTGTGACATAAAAAAATTTCTAATCAAAAAATATTTGTTAGTAAGTCCCTTGACAATGAAATGTTTCTCCAAAGATTCCTAGATGCCATGTGCAGTGGTCTCCTTTTAAGCTTTCATCAACTAATTATCGAACAAACTTTGGACGAATGAACTACGTTCTTGATTCTCCTTATTAACGAATGTTATAGTAACAACAATGTCAGTTTCATTTGGTTTGACCTTAGTCTTGTTTATCAGGCCCCACAATTCCTTCACCTTCAACATTATCTCCATCTTGAAGCGCCACAACATATAATTCATGCCTTCAAATTTATCCATGAATGGGCCCATAACTTGTGAGTGGTTAGTTAATGATTCATCCATGATGATGGAATGACAAAAAGTACAAGCAAATAAAAGATCAAAAGTGTGAAAGCAAGGAAAAATGCATAACAATTGATGATTTGCATTGGAACAAAAACACTACTTATAGATGAATTATCTTAATTACTAGGTTACATTCTCATTTTAAAAGTAACATGGTCATTAAAAAAACATTAAATCCGACTACATGTAGTTTATTTGATTTCTTTCATTGATTTACTTTTATCTAGGTTCTAGATCTTTGATGATAAGGTTAATAATGTTTTTGCTTATCTAATTGGCTAATTTGTAGCATATGGATTAGATCAATTTGATCATATGGACAACAATCAATTGAGTTTGTTGTTGTGTGTAACCAAAAAACAAATGAACATAATTAAGCATATGGTTGGAAAAGGGTTAGACAATTATTTGTTGTTTGTTGTTGTGTCCAACCAAGAAAAAAATGTAATTAAGCATGTGGTTGGAAAGGGCTACACAATTATTTTCTTGTTTGTTCTTGTGTCCAACCAAAAAAAGACAAAACATAACTAAACATGTGGTTGGAAAACGTTAAACAATTATTTTCCATTTGTTGTTGTGTCAAAAAAAAAAACCAAACAAAACATGTTGGAAAAAGTTATACACGCTATTAAGCTCTTGCAGCAAATCTTGAGCCATAAAGGTTATTTACCATAGTTGTGTAGTTTTCTGAACTTTTAAAGAACCATCAATGGTAGTTTTTTTTTTTTTGTTTGCTTCCAAAAATCTTAAAGAACTTGTGGTTTTCCAAAAAGAACAAACAATTTATGGCTTATTATTTAATTTTTAAAAAATCTCTTTGAAAACTAGATTATATACTAAAATTGAATCTTCAATTCTTTCATAATCATAGCTATGAATCCTAAGAACTATCTTAGTAACCATGGGGGGTTTTGCTCCTATTTCTAGTGAGTGCCCAAATACAAACAAAGATGATGTTGTCAAGAACTTGGACATGTGCATGAAACATCAAACACCTTGGAGTGTTTAACATGCAAAAACAAGTGTTGTAAATTTGCAATGCATTTTTAATTTCATGAATGTTTTTTAACTTTTCAAAACTTACGACATGATTGTTTTGATGTTGGATTCAAGGTTTAAAGACTTGAGCTTAGTTTGAGACTATGTTGAACATGCTTCCACAAACAAGATTGCAACAACATATGATATCAACTTCCTTTTACCAACCTTCAAAACAACTATGTACCAAAAGTTGCATGAAATGCCCAAGTAGCACAAGTGTTTTGCAAGATACTATGCATAATACTAGTGGAGTTTTTGAAGAAGGGGTGTCTAAGGAAGAAATGTGTTTTGAGCAAGCAAGCATTGGTCTTTTCATATCCTTAGACCTTTTTGTGAGTTAAAATTCCTTTCTTGTTTGTGTTTATCACTTTGCAGATGTTACTAATTTGGGGATTATATTTGTAATTATATATTTGATGAGAATTGTATTACTTCCACACATGTTTTATGTGCCATTAAAGATTCTCCATGAGACCTTTGGTGGTTGAAGCACAAAGGACAACTTTTAACTCTTGCATAGGTAGCTCAAACAAATTTAGGCATGCCTAGTAATCAAATCAAGACAAAGAGATTTTTTTCTTTTGTAAGAATTGGTTGTCATCAGTATCTTCTTGGGGCAAAAAATTTGGACCTCTTAATTTTTTTATTAAGAATTGGCCTAACAATAATCGTGTTAATGTTGAAAATGATGAAAGACTTGGGGATGAGGATAAATTTGGGGTTCAAGCCAAGAAAGGTGCTTTAGACCTTCTTGATATGGAATTTCCCAATGAAGTTGAAGATCATGTAAAGACAATGTGTAGAATTAAAACATGTATGGACATGATTTTGGACATTGCCACTTACCATTTTATAATATATATCAATTCCTATTCAATTACATTAATACTTATATAACACTTTTATGGTTCAGTTTGTTACACTTACATGGTGTGTAAAAACATTTCCTAATCAATTTACACTTACATCAATTGTGTGTCAAAAATCATACACGCACAACACATGTTTAGACCTACAATGTGAAAGTTATTGAATATCAAATAATTTTGTCAAAGAAAATTCAACAAAATCAAAACTAATTATTTTAAGGAAATTCAGGTGCACTTTTGGTATTATTGGAAAGTGCTCAATGATTAAGATTTTATGGAGGTGATTTCATAGTGTTTAGACCTAAGATGCACAAGATAGAAAATTTTGAATAATCTTCGTCATTGGAAATTCAATAAATTTTCCAAATTCAAATTGAATTAGTTGGAATTCGCACTTGGGCCAAGTGTACAACCACACTATATATATACATGGGCCTAGGACATTTCGTGGTACAAATTAAATTCTCCATTTCAAACATGGCTTTTCCTTTTTCATTTGTTCTCTCACCTAGCTTCTCAAGAATTTTTCTTCTTTTGTTTTTCACAAGGTCGTTCAAATTGATATGATGGGACATATTCACATATGTTGCCACATTAAATGCAACAGTCTATGAGCTGACAAAACTCAGGAGAAATGAACCCAACCCCTCCAACCCATCAGGAGAACTAGAACATGTTGGCCCTATTCTGTTCTGGATTGTAAGATGAATCAAGTCAGTTTTGGAACATTTTTGTACTGCAATATTCTTGGCTTGGCTTTTACAGCAGAATGGCACTGCAAATTTCAGTTTTTAAACTTTCTGGTAGTGTACAAGGGTGGTAAACCAGGGACCCCTCCAGAATCCACAAGCATCCAACAGTAACTACATTGTCTTTGTGGAACTTATTTAATACTGTTTTAAAGAGGAGCCCATGGTAAAAAACATTCATGTATTACCAGTTTTGTCTTTGAGCTGCATTCAATATATAAGGCTGCCCCAATTGTCTTCCTGAGCTCCTCACCCTGCATTAGCAGAATTTGCCACTGTAATGCTAGAAGGCTGGACACGACACAAAGGAGCTATGTGGTACCCTCACTAGAGTGGCAACTGCTTCAATCACAGTATGAGTTGAAGCAGGTCAAAACTCCAAACTCTACTACCTGGGAAACAGGTTTACCATTCTTTTGCAAGCAGGAAATCATTTCAATTTAATGACTCAGCCCATAGAAGCTGATGAGGTGGAAATGCCATGACTATTGGTAGAAATCTAGAAATGTACTGGAGGAACTACTTGCGGAGTGCTAGTTGGAGAATGCCTGGATGATCATCTGAAAATTGTTTGTCATCTCGAAGATCTGTAATTGCACATGTTCACAGTCCAAACCACTCTTCAAATCTGGACAAGGCAAGAGAAATAATGCTGCAGATTTATCACAAGGCATCTCCAGAAACAGAAGGACCACTTTCCCTACTTCAAATAAATAGAACCAAACACAGCGACCCATAGTACAAGAGCGAGACAATTTAAAGTGGGGAATGTGTTGCTGGTGTAGGAAATAAGCATGCAAGTCCTCCCAACAGTTCCATCGCTGACTGTTACACACTTGATGAAGTGTGAAGTGCTCATGGCTGCTTCTGAACTAGCTCTACTGCTACATCATTCACCCACTCACAATACCCACACCACTACAACCATTGCCTAGGCAAACAGAAGTCAGGCTTCTGGGAGGCAGGCAGTGAACTGACACTAAACCATTGTCGTTGGCTGCCTGCCAATTCCAAAGAAAACAAATCAACGAAACAGTAACAGAAATAGGGGCACATAACCCTAATCGTATCCCCCACTCGCACATCACCCCTGTAATCGCACACCACCCCTGTAAACGCTCGCCATGTTGTGCACACATGCAATGCCAGACCCCCTGCTATTCCCTTCAGTGAACCAGCACCCACGCTGGTAAGCGCTCATGGTAAAAACCGAAAACCCAAGGTTGATTATATGTACCATGGCAAGTTCAACACTAATCTATCTACTAAGGAAGGTTCTTTGTTTGTTTTGTATGTTTCATTTGCCACATTGAGATCTCTCAAACCACAGCACCTCTTGATACCCTTGGAAAGGGTATAAGTCCTCAGTGAGTAAGGGTGCACATAGTTGGTTTGCACATGTTTCAACCTACATGGCACCTGTTGTCACCCTCTTGATACCCTTGGAAAGCCCTGATGAGTACGGATGCACACAGTTGGTTTCCTAATGTTTTGACCTACAGTGAAGAAGTTATTAAATATAGAAAAGCTTTTTCACTGAAATCAAAACTAAAAATTATAAGGGAATTTGGGTGTGTTCTTGGTATTGTTGGAAAGCCCTCAGTGAGTAGGATTTAATGAAGGTCATTTGGATCGTTTTAGACTTAAGGTGCCAGAGATATTGAATTTTGAGTAGTTTTTGTTGGAAATTTAATTAAATTACAAAAGATGATTTTGAAAGGAAAAATTAGTTGGGTAACCAGCTCAGACTTGAGCCAACAGCACAAGCCACACTAGTTTAAATTTTATATCAGAGATACTTTTCCCACCTTCATCACATCATTCTAACTGCAACTTAATTCCAAAATCAGAGATTTTAACAGCAAAGCTGCAATCAGACCTGATGGAAGGTAGACGATAACTCAATGTTTATATAGGGATGTTTCTTCACTATTTCACACTGAAAATATTGATAAACACAAAATCTGACATGGAAGCTTGCATAGCATAAGGTGCTAGACCCAATGTTAGGCTGGTGGTGGCCAATTGGTCCAGCAACACAAAATCTTCAAAAATCTTAGAGATACATTTACCTCTATAATGTTATGTAGCAATCAAAAAAGGGGTGCTTTAAGTTGATTTTTGCTGGCCTACAACTGTTAAGCTCCCATATTCTCCATTCCCATGAACCCCACCTTCGCCACCAGATCTCCACCTCCATGGTTATGGTGCAATTTTCCCCATTGTACAACAAAGTGCTCCCCAAATTTGCTCTGTAGACACTTTCCAAATTTGGTCTCTAGGAGTTGTAGACTCCACGGAAACCTTTGGCACCACCATATCCAGCTATGAAGAACTTGAGCACTCAAAAGACTTCAAGACCCCTTGTAATTGCACCATTTCTTCATTTCTTGATGAGTCAATCTGTAATCAGAACATTTGTGAATCTTACAAAAATCAGAATTTAGAATTTCCACACTGGAACATAAGTGCAGTTAAACAACAGCAATGCAAGCATGTCACACAAAACACAATAGATAAGCATGCATTAAGTATTTGATTTCACAAGCAACATGTTACAATATATAAAATACAAAATTCATGCCTCCATTTTGCTTTATAGATTGAGCAAATCCCCAACCTAACGATGACACAATTGGTCCAACAAGAAAGAAGAACAAAGGTTAAAAGCTGGCTGTAATTTGGAATCAACTATGGAAGTTCAAAGGCAGCCTCGCCAACCCAACTAGGAGCATGGTGAGATCCAAAGTCTTGTCACAGCTAAGAGAGACAAACATGTTACACATCTAAAAAAAGTCATCAAGACCAATTTGAGACAACAATCACCAAGTGGGAAAAATCTCAACATGATATGTTATGACTATGAGTTGCTTCATGCACATGAGGAACATTCTTGCTTATAAGGACCAGTGAGGTTCCATAGTAAAGCAAATTTAAGAAGATATATTGTAACCAAAAAAGAGAGGGTGACGAGACCAAACAAAGAATCTGATCTACTAATACGGGCCTAATCAGAGTGGACTCCCTTTTGATCTTCTAAGACAGACCACTCTCTCTGACCCCTTTCCCTCCAAATTCATCTTAGAATATTTCTATATTCATTCACTGATCTTTGGACAGGAACAACTCATACACTCACAGATCAGCAAAATAGAAAAGTCGAATTCAAAACTTGCACCTTGCCATTCATGAAAATCTCCAGAGAGCACAATCCTTATGGCTCCAAAGTGTACATCAAAAATCAAACATCAATACAGGTATGGCCTTTGAGGTCAGAACTCTCGATGTTCACTCGATCCTTTGAGCCTCTAACCCAATCCCCTACAGAATGCTACAATGCATGCTTTTCTTCACTATGCTGGACTAGAGACCTATGACCCGATTACCCTCGCGTCCGAATTGCTCTCTGAAAACACCTGACTCTGGACAATTTGTACCACACTTGCCAATGTTATTCGAAGAGACTCACTCTCATGCAAAATGATAAGCAACTCTGCAGGTTTCAAAACCTTTCTACATCCTCATTCAATGCTCTCATTCTTTCCACATTCGGGATCCCTTTTGCTCTCTACTACTCACTCAGACCACAACCAACATCACAGATGCAAAGCACTACAACCCAAACCCCTCATCCTGGATACCTCCTCTCCTCAAAATGCACCCCAATTCTATAGCTCGGATCCCTCAAGTCCTCATCACACCTTGGCACTTACCCTTCCATGAGTCCTTTACACAGCTACTTGGCCTAGTTGCTGGCGCAGCGGAAAGATTACAACAACTAGCCAAGTTCTGCTCAAAAATCAGCTCTCTACAGCTCAAAACAGCTCTAAAACCCGCTCTCTACAGCACTCCTCCCGTCTCTCATCTGCATTCCCGATTTTTCTCTCTGGACCCACACAACCATCAGCTCACCACCTCCTTCCGTCCGATTGCCGCCTTCCTTCCACCTCCCCTCATCAATACAACTCCATGCCTCGCCATCATTTGCGCTGCCTTCTTCCTGCACTCCATAACACCCCTACAAAAAGAACAGCCTCCCCATGCATTTATCTGCAATAGTAATGGAGAGATTCCGGTTGCAAAAATGGCGGCTAATAAAATAGAAAGCAACCCTCAACAACATGTTATGTTCACACTAGTGAGATGACCTATTGTTCGGTCACATATGTAACCCCTCCGTTCTTAAAAAAAGTTGAGTCCCTCAGCTTCACTTAATCTGGTTAAACGTGATAGATTTGAAGATCCCTACGAGATCTCTCCCACTGATGTCCATTAGCATCCTGGATGATGCAAATCCTGCTGCCTTCTTCAAGATCATAGTTCCTTTTCCCGTCTGCATGCCCAATGAATTGGTATAGACCTTCCCAACTTGCAGCCAGAGCTTTCTTCCTTCCCGGTTTCTTCATTTTCACCATTGTTTCACTTGCAACCAAACCTTCAAAAATCTGCTTACCTTTTCTGCCATCATAGGTCTTCTTCTGTTTCTTATGTGCTTGTTCCACATTGAGCAAGACATTCTTGTGGATGCTTGCTATAAGCTTCACCTTCTGTAGAAATTATGCTGCAGCAACTTCAACATCAACATCGTCATCAGTTATAGCAGTTAGAGCGTGCAAGTAATTGTCTACCCTGAGACGGGGTGTGCGACCAGTCAAAATCATGAAGGGTGAGAACTTGATGCTAGACTAGATCCCACATCTGTATCCAAACAATATCTTAGCCAGATGCTCGTCCCAATAATCTACGCTTTCGAGTGCTGCAGCAAGAACGGTAATGTCGTGTTTGATGGTCTTGATCAAACGCTCTGCCATCCCATTACACTGAGGCCACTGGGGTGCAATGTGCTGATGTTGGATGCCGTAGTTTTTGCACATAACATCGAATTTTACAGCCCATTCTCCACCATTGTTAGTCAGTACAAACTTGGGGACTCCATACCTGCAGATTACATCATCTTCCAGAAACCTGGCCGTAGTCTTAGCACCATGATCAACAACGGCCTTAGCCTCACACCATTTAGAATAGTGGTCGATGGCCACTAGAATGTACTTGTTTCCTGACCTGGTTTCAGGCAACGGTCCTGCAGTGTCCATAGCCACTCTGTGAAATAGATCACAAATGGGTATACTCTTCAACTCTTTGTCTTCCGAGCGTATACTCCCCATCCTTCTCACCATCTGACAGTGTTGACATACCTTCACAACAGTCTTCACATCCTCAATCCGATTGTGCCAAAAGTACCTCCTACATATCTCTGCCAGCATTCTTTCTTCTCCAGAATGCCCTAGGTCCTTATGCATTCAGACCACTAGACCCATGCGGTCTTCTGGCCTTGGTACAAATAACCCTTTGAAATAAAGTGATTGATCCTACCAGTGGTAGTTCAACACTCTCTTCCTTGCCCTCCTAGCTTCCACATAATCAATAGTGTCTAGTAGCATGCCTCCCTGCAATAAATCCAGGTAGGGTACATCCTCCCATATGTCTTGGTGCCTTGTGTCTGCTCCCCACTCATCTTCCTCATCGGAACCTGTAGGAACCAAGTCATGCTCACCAGATTCAAATAGTTGTTGAGCTGCCAACACAAGCTCCAATTGCTGTTGCTTGTCATAGTACTGGGGCCTCCTTCTTTTCAACACCACACCCACATCATCGTCCTGCACAAGCTCACCCCCCTTTGCAACTTCTGCCTCACATGGAACAAGCTCCTTGGGCTGGTCTCCTTCTGATACAACGTTAACCACATACAGCTGCTGGCTGCCAGCATAATTACAGTGGTTGATGCCAAAACAACACGCTTAATGTTGTACACATTCCCTATCCCTTCTCCTGACACCGAGCCATTCTATTTTTTTACCAGTCTGAACAAAGAGAGCCTCCCCTTCTCCTCTCGGTGT
>Ga0209611_10001069_pt1 | contig 45350 bp, 23 predicted proteins | sample S1TSphgellanicum_3_FD_187693 | JGI IMG/M metagenome (GOLD analysis project Ga0209611, IMG submission 187693) | Host-associated microbial communities from peat moss isolated from Minnesota, USA - S1T2_Fc - Sphagnum magellanicum MG (SPAdes) (version 2) | ecosystem: Host-associated > Plants > Peat...
ACTTTCACGTTGTGCAACCACAAACACCTGCATTCATTTATACCATCACACATTAGAAACACAAAGAGCTTTGTCAAGTATCAACTTTTCCACAAAGCTGCTGCACATCCTGCAATCTGCTGCTGCTGCTCACCGCAGGTGTCCACATGGCATTTCCACCAGGAAGAGAACCTGTCACTTCTCCCATCTGCCATAAGTTGATTGAGAATGATTTGAAAGAGGCCGCCATCTCCAGTAACACCTCCAACACCTCCTCCATCATCACCTTCTCGCAACTACTATATTAAATGCTGAGATTCAGCATTTCGCACTGAGTTTCAGCATTTCATACTGAGATTTAATAAACTTTCCTTACTTTGCGGCTACTATATTAAATGCTGAGATTCAGCATTTCGCACTGAGTTTCAGCATTTCATACTGAGATTTAATAAACTTTCCTTACTTTGCGGCTACTATATTAAATGCTGAGATTCAACATTTCGCACTGAGTTTCAGCATTTCATACTGAGATTTAATAAACTTTCCTTACTTTGCGGATACCACTAAAAGAGGGGTTAGGGGGTGAAAGACAGGGTGAAGACAAGGTGACTTTACCGATATCTTTATTAGCTGCTGTGAGATTGGCGGTAGTACTATAGCGTCTGCCCAGCGAAACTGGCCAAAACGGACTTCCAGCCTACGCAGCACAAATCCGGCTAACTTGGAGCATGGTTAATATGGCCTTGGCACATGCACATCTAAGCCCCCCCTGAAGTCCCTGCTTTTGCCCCCCACTTTGCCCCTAAGGTTAAAAAAAAAAAGCTAGTATTTTTACTAATATTAGTTTATTTCTAATATTTGTAATATAAAATAATATTAGTTCTAATATTTCTAAATATCAGTTCTAATATTTACCCTAATATTTTAAGAGGGGTAAAAAATAGAACTCCCTTTTAAAAAAATAAAAATCATATTAAGGTTTTATTTTTTCTACAAGATATTCAATTTTAGAGTTCAGTTTGTCTTTTGGGTTTTAGCATTTTGAGAGCTTTCTGATTTTTTAGGTTTTTAATATTTTGTCTTCTGTGATTTTGTGAGTGTAAAGCTTGCAACAAGTTTTAATTATTTATATTTGAATTTCATAGTTGGTGTTTTGCAATGAATTCAATGACAATTGACATTGTATTATTGATTTATTTTTTATTTTTTTGATCGTGTTGAGATTTTGAGAATTAATTATCATAAGACATAAAAAATTGATTCAAGTGAAGAATTTATTCTCGGAGTTCAAAGTACCATTAATTTTCATATAATATCTATTATTATTATTTTTAACACAAGGTGTGATTGGCTGCACTTGCTATTTTTCCCAAAATATTTCCTACAATTCGTATTGTTGTTCAATGAATGGATTACACTCTAGCTAGAATTCCAATAGATTTTCTACCTTTCATCATAGAAAGGTGTAAAAAATGTTTACATGTTCACCCTGAGAATATGTCACCATTTTCTCACACTTGAAATCTTAGGGCTTACATATAATCTATTTATTTTAGTAGCCACCATTTGGTATGCATCTTGCCTATTGCCCTAAGTATAAGCCTTTTTGTTATTTTTTTAATTCATCAATTGTGAAGCCGTCTTGCACCTAAAATTTAAAAACCAATTTCTCCCATGCATTTTGCTCCTTTTTGTGGATTCATGTTGTTGGTTAGCCCTTGATTTATCCTCTAAGGATTCATGACATCAAACTCCCTTCTTATGATGGGTGTAATCATGGTTGAGGTATAATAACAGGAACCATGACATCCATTTGTCTTGTGTCATGAGTCCTAAATCAAGTGCTTAACAAAATGAATGTTTTCAAATGTTAAACAATGAAAGAGGGATATGTATGTTTAGGCTTTCAACTAATATATGTTATAATGAATAATTCAAAGCAATTGAACAAATTTTGTATGTTTTATTCAAATATAAACCAAAAAGGAATGTACTATTACTTAGACATTCTAGAATGACATACTTTCAATTAGAGTGCCAAAACCCTATTAAAAAATCAAATAATGTCTTTTTTTTTAATACCCATATCTCCTATACTTTTTTCCAAACCTTTGGAATGTAAATTTTTAATTAACAAAATTAACATGATTATCCTTATTAAAGCATCCGTTTTATGAAAAAATCCAATTCTATCATCAATTCCACAAAATTTGATGATTTACCATACTAAAAAAATTATGCCATTGTATAGAACATATTTTATTCTATTTATGATTAAAATATGGAACAATTTGAACAAATATTGCTAGTCCTATTGAGTCAACTTTGATAAAACTATGTAATGGGCATAGTTCTTAAACCATCTTTCAAGACATTTAAGGACATGTTTTAATCATCCAAATCATAAAAAATCACCACCATTTTAATATAAAAAAATGTGAATATTTAATGAAAAAAACAATATACCAAATAAATTACTTCATAAATGTAATGGTCATTCAAAGTAATATCTTGAAAGTGATTTTGGGGTGATACATTCCTTTTGTGTACCCTAACCGTGATTACACCTTGATCCATTTTGTAGGGGGGAGTTCATAGTTGAAAATTTAAGCCCAAAGTTTGGCTCTTGGACATGTGTTGTTGAAACCCTAAACATTTATGATGTCGATTGTCAATTGTGTGTTGATTTGAAATGTGTAATATGGTAATTTATAAGACCATGGACCAAATAGCCCAAAAATCAAACAAAAACTCTCAAAAATTACAAAGGGGAAGGTAGTTTCCCATGATTGCCATGGGGAAAGCAACCTTGCCTTCCAACATAAAATTAAAAAAGTGAAATAAAAACAAAATCAATTGAAATTTCTAATTATTCATTGTGAAGGTAGGAAGGTAACTATATTTTAACCCCACATTTTAATAATTGGGAAAGTTGTTGGTCGGGTAAGCCAATAAGCAACTTGTGATTTCCACCAAATTACCTTACCTTCATGAACTATTACCTTCCACCAATTTGTCTACAAACTATTCCTATTGTCTTGCAACAATTACCTTTTAACATGCTTCCCTACTCCAAAGAGCTAATTTTATGTATAACATAGTTAAGTATAATAAACTAATATGAGAACTACAATATTCTACATCAAATTATATTCAATTACTATCATACTAGAAAGTAAGTATAATGAGAATAAAATAAAACAAAATTCTACCACATGATACACACAAGGTTCTTTAGTCTCTACACACATTTGCATTACTCTTTTTTCATATAACATTATCCGTTGCATTCCTCCAAAATTCCATACAAAAATGGTAAGTGGTCCATATCCAAATCCCCCTTTCACAAGACCACACAAGGTCCACACTTCTCCCACCAAAATAGGCTCTCGTATCCTAATTCATTCATAAATCCCTCATGGTGAATTATAAACAAATATTAATCACCCATTTCAATGGATCAATTAATCCTAATGGCTTCATCCTTAGGATAGACTAAGGGGTGATAAGTAATCTATCACTAATGACTATCTAGTTACTAGGATGCCCATATGACTAATTAGTCTAGGTGGAATTTCTACCTTTAACATGCTCTTACAATGAAAATTACAATTCTATTATTTTGAAGTGGTCTATTGTGGCTAAAAACACTACCTCATTCCAAAAGGAAATGTCTCCCTTGAATTTGATGTTGGCCACCTTGTTTACACAATCTCTAGTTGAGAGTTTGTGCAACTACAATAATGTTTAGTTGTGGATTAACTTTGGCAAAAAATGCCTTTATGCTCCTTTTGTGAGTTCATGGCATCCCTATCCTAAAAAACTACACATTTGGGGAGGCTATGCTAAATTGGTCCTTTACATTAGGGGAGTTTGGAAGATTCAATGGGGCTATTGTCCCAAAGCTTAGGTTTATGAAAACTTTGCTCTATTTGCTAAATCATTCTTTGGGTCAACTCATGGGTTTTTTGTAATCATGTTTAAATTAACCATGCTTGGATGTCTCCCTATATTTTGACCAAGGAATTTGATGTCATGATCAAAAGGTTGTTGAAACAATATGGGGCATGGCTCCAAGAATGATGTTTTGGATTGGCTAGAAACATCATCTTTTCCTTGACTTGGATTATTGCAAAAATCTAATAAATGTTACCTCTAATTACACATGCTTACCATTTATATGTCAAACTTGGATCTTGGCACTACATTAAGGGTCTAACTTTGTTTTTAACATTAATAATGATTTCCTTAAGTTCCATGGCAACTTAATTTGTCATATGCATCAAACTTGATTTTCCCAAGAATTAATCCTTTTTGGTTATCACTTGAAACAACTTACGGGCTTGAAGACAAAACTTTTTCTTTCCATTAACATATCTAAGTGTGATGTTTTGATTTTAGCCTTGACTGTAATTGAGAGAATGCATGCCTTTCTAATCCATGTCTAAAGGTTTTGTTCCAACTCCAATGTTTGCCAATAGTTACTTGATAAGTTTAAATTCTAATTATAAGTCTATACTTCTTGATTTTGGTCTAGTAAGGTGGGATGGTTGAAGGGAACCACCTTTATTCTTGTTTTTGCCATATGCTATTATTTTCCATGTGAGGTTAGGGGTTTCTTCTACTTCTTGTTGAGATGCATGGGCAAGATTGAAATGTTCTATTTCAATGTCATGGGCTATTGCCCAAACATGTTGAATTGGTTGGCTTCTCCTATGTGTTGATTTTGTTAGTTGTGAATGAATAAAATGCTTTTGCCTCTTTGTTGCCAAGCTCTAAAGGGGGTTACTAACTCTAACAATGGGAAGTTTATTTCAAAGAAGACCTTGTGATTTGTTTTGGCCAATTTTTCCTTTGGGGGGTCCTTTTTGCAAGGCCTATTTTGAGGAACGTCACCCACTTTCTTTTGACTTTTGCTTGGCTTTTCTAGATGGGGTTGCCTCTTGTTTTTTAGCTATGTTTGGATGCATGTGTTGTTGGCAAGTTTTTAATGATTTAGAACTAAGTTTTTGTTAGTAGGTAGAGGCACATAGGGTGGTCAATAGCCCTACATTTGAGACATCAACTAATTATGTAGACTAGTTGTAGTTTAAAGTCTCCTTTTTTATCCACATGAAGTAGGACAACCGATTGAAATAACTTGCTTAGTTGCTCCACTAACACCTTTATCCTTGGGCCCAACATTTTAGCCTTTTCAAACTCTAAGTTGTCAATGAATTGGACCATCCTTATTTGGTTACAAATTGATTTCTATATGTTTATATCCTCATGAATTGGCTTAACCCCACGGTTTAAATCCAAATTGGGTGATCTAGGTTTTCATTTTCTTTGGAATTAAATGAAAACAAATGTGGTTTCCAACTAAAAAAGGCGATGGGTTGGTTTTCATACTTGTGACCTAAATGGCTTGATGTAGATGTTTTACCTTGTTCCTTTTCAAATTGTATCTCAAAGAATCTTTTTTCCTTCTTTGTCAATTGTTTGAAAGACTTATGCAATTTATCATTTGCCCAACTATTCAATATTTTCATTCTAACTAGTGAGACTTTTTCAAGGTTTGGCATTGCGTGCTAAGGTTTGCTAACGCCTCTTAGGGAAAAGTAAATCTTAGATCTTAACTTTTATTTCCTCTTGAAAGAATTATTGTTGTGTTGTGACAATTGTTTCTATTTACATCATGGTTAATCCTCCTAGGCCTAAGGGGTTTAACTAATGTTGTGGCATCTTTGTTTGTAGAAAAAGGTGTGATAATTTTCTCTTGACCTTTACTATGGCTATAGGAGGCAAATTACATTTGTCATTTTGATGTGTTGTCCTTATTTTCATGGTCTTGGTTTGAACCCACGACATCATATCCAAGTCTTTCAATGTTGCTATATTGTCCTATCTAAAAGCCTCCATGCCTTCTTAAATCATATTTTAAACTAAAATGGGGAAGACTTTCTTTTGGTGTTATCTATCATAAAAACATGATTAGACTTTTCAAGAAATGACATATCTTCAAACCTCATTCTACAACTTAATTTAGATTTTTCTTATTTTCCTTGTGGACGACATTGATCTCCTTCTCATTGATGTTCTACTCCCACATTTCCTTTTATATGGATCCTTGTCCCTCTATTAGTGCCATTCATTGAGTTAAAAGACTCCATTCTATTGGTATTCCAATTGTATAGGTTAAGTTTTTTAATGTTGATCACACACTTTTAAAAGATTGGACTACCTTTTGAAGTGTTTGTGTAACCCCCTTTCGAAAGCTCCTTGTTAATTTTTTAAAAAAAAATTTACTTAAAAAAATCCCATGTAGGTTGAAAAGTGATTTTAAAAAACCATCAAAATTAAAATTTAAAAAACCACAAAAAGTTTGTATTGTTGAGAATAGGAAAAAAAAATTACACAAAATTTTACATTGTTACAATATTTTTAAATGAATTATGACCTTTTCAAAGGGTTTTGTGAAAAAAAAATTCAATTTTTTTGCCAAAAAAACAATGAAAAAAGCTAAATTCACCACATTTAGCATATGTGGTCCTACATGTAACTAAAAAGTAGTAGGGTTATAAAAAAAATTAGCTTCCCATATTGTCGCAACCCCATTATGAGGGAGTTGTGAAGTTGCCATTCGCATTCCTGAAAATGGGACTTGGGAGTCCTCTGGGACTCCCAAAAACTTAGAGCACGATTGTAGGGGTCAAAAAACCTTGCATTGAGGCATTATTTATAATGTTGGAAAGGTCTTGAAGTGTAGATGTCCAAAATGGCCTCGCATGAGCCATTTGGACATATGCAGCACAAGTTATGGTCGAAAGAAGGGCCGGGAGTCAAATTGGCAGTTTGACTCCCGACCACTAAAAGTCGGAAATCGACCTGATTCCGGTGCGTGCATGGGGGAATGTGACACAATTGGAAAGGTCTCGAGGAGAGCTACAACTTTGGTTTAGACCTTTTCCCGATCTGAGTTCGGGGTGAGAAGTTATGAGCGTCCAAACTCTCGGGAGTCCAAACCGGGACAGTTTCGGGATTCCACTTTGGGAGTCCCAGGAAAAAGAGCCATTTGGGTCCAAGTGTGGTGGAGAGCTGTAGAGAATACTATATGGGGGGAGGTGGTGGCTTCCCCCGAGTCGGGCCGTGGTGAGTTAAGTGAGTCCAAGGTAGCCCGTGGTTTGTCCCAACACCAAAAGGGTGCAGAATGAGTTCTAACCAACTTGTTGGTTGGATTTGGATGCAGGATCGTATAATTGAGTAAGCTTGTCCCTCCTCCTAGTCTATCCCGGAGCTTTCAGCACACCCCTCTCACCCCCCTTAAGTGCTGGAAGCTGGGAGCGTGCCCCGAATCCTAAAAATTTCGCAACTTGAGTGACTTAACCCTAACTTGGGGCTAATTAGGGACTTGGGAGCGCGTCACATATGTCTTATAACCAAACCTAGCTAAGTCTTCCTAGGACAATTGCTAGTGTGGCTACATCACAAAATTGAAAAAAAAAACATTAGTTGAGAATAATGATTTATTTACATGTAATATATGTAAGGCTTCTTTGGGGGAATAAAATCCATGAGAAACTTCCCATGATGTCAAATATCTTTTCATTAATCACAATATGATCATTTGTTTAATTTGCCATGACCCTAACTTTGGGCTCAAATGTCACAACCAACATTGAAACAAAAAAAAGTAAAAAATAAACACAAACCTTGACTTGGCTCAAAGACACTCCCAATGTGAGTTGGACATGTGTGTTACTACAAGGGAGAAACCTTCAAGCCTCTCACTTTGGCAATTTGAACTCTTGTGAAATTCCAAGATTTTTGGGGCAAGACTTGGAGAATCAAATGATCTTTAAATCCGTGAAAAAGGTGTCAATGTGAGCTCCAATGTGATAAGCTTGCATTGTCAAATAAAAATTTATAGTTAGAAGTTATGGCCACTTGGAGAATCACAATGAGAATGAAAAATTTAACTCCTATTCACTTAAAGTGTCATTTGGAGTACCAATTCATGTTTTATTGAAGAGCTTGATATGGAATCGAAACGTTATATTTTCAAAAGTTTTACAAAATATAGCTTTAACTCATCTCATTATATACATTTTGAGAAAGTTATGGTGTCCCAAAGTTTCAATTTGGGAATGAAAAACCAAATTTTTTGAAATTTTCATTTTTGGTAATTTTGGGAAAGTGCCATTGAAACATCACTGCTATCTAGTGAGCTACAAAGCATATTATAAAGAGGAGGCCGATGCCTCTCCAAGTGTAAGCACGATAAGTTCAATATGAGTTTGTGGTTGTTAGATGTCCCAAATTTGGTTGTAATTATACTAATTGTCTTCTTATTTTGGTTTGTGTAATTGAGGTGAGTAAAAGAAGAATGTGAAATGTTTCGTCCTTTCATATTATCTCAAAGCTTTTGCACAAACCTCCAATACAACCCTCTCTTCATGACACAAGGAGCTAGGGAATGGCCCCAAAGTTCAAAAGTCTTCCACAGTTGAACTCTGACATGACCTTTGTGTCATAGCACAAGGAGCTAAGGAGCATGCCCAAAGCTTGACAGTCTTGGGTAACATTGTATCAAAGAATTAATTTCATACCATTGGCAAGCTTTTGAGGGCACATCACAATTGCTTCCTTCAAGAGTTCCAAACTTACTTCCCCAAGGGACTATGTTATACTTGCAAACATCATGAATTGATGTTCATATTGTGAACTAAAAGAATCCATGCAGTCAGCATCCCATTTTGTCACTCATTAAGAAAACTACAAATATATTCAATAAAAATTGAGACCAAACAAAACAAACAATGAATATGAGGGATGGAAATGTGTATGCAAGTTGAAAAGACAAGAAAAAAGATGAATCATAACATCCATTGCGTTTTGTAGAAAGCAGAACTTCAAGAACACTACCAAGGGTAATGGAGATTGCAGATTAATCTTACCTCCATTGCCCTTTTCAACTTTACATTCTCCCCAATACACTAGCTTTGCAATTCCAACTTGTGATCGTTCGGTAACATTGTCTTTTCAACTTATGTCTGCATCTCCATTTTCTTCAACTGTGTTTCTAGGCCATGTTGTTCAAAAAGCACACTAATGTTACTCTCACGCATTCTCTACAAGAGTAACATTAGTGTGGTGATAGTAATTGACAAATTTTCTTGTCCCAAATCTCACTTCTCCCCCTTCCGCATCCCTTGTGTTGATGTTCTTGGCATGACACTTACAAATAATAGACACCAAAGTTCCTGACACCACATTTCAATCATGCTACCTAGTTTAAGGAACAATAGGAGGAAACATTGTGCATGAATAATATCACATGTAAGGACTTTGCAGTTAGAGAAGGTGTAAAACCCTACAGAAAATTGGGCCACAAGCATATTGTACTCTTAGTTTGTACGCACAACTCTATTTCCTTACTCTTTTCACACCTTCCCATGACACCACTAACTTGCCAGATCACACAAACTTCCCCAATTGTCAACCGAACTGTGGTGAATGAAATTGTATTATGGAATCAAAATTGCAGACATTTTACTTCAGTCAGTCCTCTGTATCCTCGAGAAGTTCCTCAGGATCTTCCATGATGAATTTCCCCTACTTTGGTATATTTCCGAAGAAAACTATGTCCCTATGTGGGCTTTATAGATAGGGAGTTTAGGGTTGGACAAGAGTTTTTCAAAGCCAACATCCTCCTCAACCCTCAAACCTTCAGCCTTTGAACCGCAACCCTAAATTCTACATATGACAAATTGCAAGAAGTTACAGTCTTGCAGTTGCTTCAGGTCATTTTCAAACCTTAACTACTATCTACTGCCACCTCCAGGATAGTAAGATGACAAGAGAATCTCATGAAAAAGTGTTTTCAACGCTGCCTGGATATCTCAAACACTCTCTCTCTATCCCCAATGGTGGGTTTACACAAGAGCTTGCTTACAGCTATTACAGTCCTAAAGGGTCTCGCTTTCACATTCAAAATCACATCCTCACCTACAACTTGAAGTGAGAATTTTCCTTACAGTAATCAGTTCAGATCAACACCTGAACCCAGCTCTGCAAAACATCACAATCCCATTTGACAAAGCTCTTCCAGCTCTCATTGAGTTCTTCCATGATAGATCATTTGTCAATCTTTCCACAGCTGAGAAGGGTATGTGTTTGCCAGCATTAGTTCTAATTTTAAGGATTGAACAAAGCCTTCTATAAGATTGGAATGCTCAATCTCCTCTAGTGCAGAAAATGTGAATCATGAAAGAATGATCAAGAGAACTGTTCATGGAATCACCTTTGAAGTGTTGGAGGACAGGTAATATACAAGTTTGTCATCATTTGCAGAAGCTGCAAATTTGTATCAGACAACATACTATGAAGCTGACCGCTGCATCAACTCAAACCACTGTCGCAAAAGATCGGCCAGAGTGCGTGGGAGTGCTTCAATATCACGCAGAAGAATGTAGTAAGGAAAGGGGAAGGCATCAAGATACTTTGAGAAGGATGGAGCTCCGTTTGAGAATGAGACAGACTGCATGTCCAGAATTGACTCTTGAGGGTTATCCAACACAAGAAATGCCAGGAGTTGCTTTCGATTCATTGCATCCCTTACACACCTCCTCAAACTTTCCTTCTCATGAAAGCGCCCATCTGCAAGAATGAGCACCAGCTGTTGCAAATTGTTCTGACCTGAAGGTGCTGTGGCATGCCTGGCAGCAAAATCTAGCATGTGTGTCAGATAGTGCAGCAAATCCACCATTGGCTCATCAGCAATGGTATTCTCTTGCCGGAAGGTGAATTGTGAAACCATGTTCAGCCCAGCTTCACTAGAAAAGGGCTGGTCAAAATCATGTAAAAGACGCACATTCCCTTTCTCTCCAAAACTTGCCACTGCCATTTGACCTATCTCCAACTGTGACATGGCTCTACAGATTGTAATGAGTGCCTCCAATGCAATGTGGCCACAGTGACTCTCTGACATACTCCTAGAATCATCAATAGCCAAGACAACTTGGTACTGCCGTTTACTGGCCTTGGTCCGTCGGAGCCATATCTTATCCTTCCGGAACTGGCTGGCCACATAGGGTATAATTTTCTTCATATTGATACGTTTACCAGATCGATAGTCCCCCTCCAGCTTTGCTGCCAAGGTTGGCTCCAGAATCAAGCGTAGCTGCTCTGCCAGCTCCTGAGAGAGGCGGACCGTCAACTGCTCAAACTTCTGCCACATCACTCTTGCAGACTCTCCAGTGCCATCCCCTTCTCTCAGCTTCACTTCCAAATCTTTCCGGACATCTCTCAGTTCCTCTTCAGTCCAGGATTGGGAGTCTAGTTGGCTGTTGGAGTTCATCACCTGCTGATCAACTTGAGGGCCTCCAGCTAAGGATGTAAGGGAGACAATGCTGTCATGTCCCTTGGTTCGCTGTTCCAACTCAAACTCAAGCTGAGACTCCTCAAAGGTGGTACTCAGGGGAGCTTCTTTGTTCTCTTCAACCCTTGCCTGATTCATATCAAGTGACCTTCCCTTCTTCAAGCTCGTGCTAAGTTGGGTTGCCTGGACTCCTTCCATATCCTTGTCATCTATTTCTTCCTCAAGTTGTAGTTTATCCAGACTAGGTGGCAGTGGCTCATCATTGGTTGTATCCTCCATATCCACATCTTGGGGTCTCTGCTGTTGGCTCTGGCTTTCAGCTAGCTGGTCGTCTGTTGCTGCACCCAGAGCTTGAGCACTCCCTTTCTCCTCCTTCTGAACATACTCATACATTCCCTTATCTTCCTCTGTGCCATTAGGCAATTCTTCTCCTGGTACCATGTCCTCATCAGGTACTGAGCTAGCATCCTGTAATTGCACCATCTCCTTCCACTGCTTCAATGCGTCTCCTAGTCTTCTGTACGGATTTGCTTCTAATTTGTCCAGGCTTGGAGTTGTCTTGGAGTTCAGAGCAGGGTTTGACACACAGGAGCTTTTATCCCCACTGCTATTTTCAATAGCTGATTGTTGCAATTGTGATGTTGTTTGATCTGGTAAAGCCTCAGTGTCCCCCATCTGCTGTTTTGCTTCGTTGCTGCCAATGTCCATTTGATCTCCGCTCCTGCCAAATATTGCAGCAGATGCCTCTGCACCACCCTTTGCTCTTGAATCTGACTGGAAATCTGGGGCTGGGATGTCTTGTGACTCTGGCATGGCCTTCTCATTCAAGAGACCTTCTCCATGATGGTCACTCCCATCCACAGTTTCACTGCCTTCCACTCCTTTCTCTTCTTTTGACTTAGTTCCCCCCTCATTATCATGTTTCTCCTCCTCAACATTGGCTTCTTGCTCTGTTTCTGGACCTTCCTCTTGAGATTTCTCTTCATGCTCCTCTTCAACTTTGCCTCCTCCATCAGGGAGCCCCTTGGACTCATCATCATCCATTACCTCCTGCTCATCACACTCCATCGCTGCATCAACCCCCCCCAAGTCTTTCTCACCATCTCCCATATCTTCATCAGCTTCCATGTCTTCATCCTCCTCCCCTTGACCATCTAGATTCAAATCCTCTGGTAGTTCAAGTTCTTCTTCAGTCCGTGGTTTTACCCCACTTGGGTCTTCATAAGCCTCCTCTTGATTCATCCCAGCCTCGTCAGTTTCTGCCACCCCCTGTTCCTCCTCAATGTCTTGTGCTTTTGCTGATTCAGAATCCTTTCCAGGCTCCTCCTTCTGTGGTGTTTTTCCTTCACCACCTTTGTCTTCTTCTTCCTGCTTGGCACGAAGTTCCAGATCCTCAGAACTTGCACCTGCAATTGGAGCCTCTTTCTCATACTTCTCTTTACCATCATGTTGTCCTCCATCATTCTCATCGTCATCATCATTCCACAACTGTTCATCGACAATTTCACTCTTCTCACCAGTCTCACCCATCTGTGATTCCAATTTCCCTTCATCCTCTTCTTTGTCTACGTCCTCATCTGACTCATCCTCACTGAGATCAAGCATGTCACCATCAAAGTCCTGTTCCATCTCTACACCTTTTTCGCCCTTCTTCTCTGCACCATCAGCTGTTGGGGCATCTTCATTCTTTTCAGAAGTACCGATCAGCTGGTCCTCATCCTCAATCTGATCACTTACATCTTTCTTCCCTTCTCCTTCACCCATTCCTGTTCCATCAGCATCCTCAAATTTTTCACCACCTGCTTCACCACTCTCCTCTTCCTTGGTGATGCAAAACCCTTCTGTATACAGTGAGTTGAATAGATTGGACAGAATATATCCAAGCTTAGACACAGTCTTCTGCAGGGCCACATAGTCATTCAAGATCTGCATTCCTGCAGCCTGCAGCATTTCCACAGGGATATGGATACAACCCAACAGCTTCCCTATATTCATTGGAGCATCACTGCCAGTGATCACATTGGCATCCAAAGTCTCTGCAGCCAAGGATACAGTCCTAATAAGAGAGGCATATATCTGATCTAGATGCAAAGCTGACATCTGCATGGTGATTGCAGAATCCATCAATTGGATTGTCCCTAGAATTTCAAAATCCACTTCAATGGGTCTGTCAGTATCATGTGAGACATATGTTTCTGTCTTTCTGAGCTTTTGGACGGCCACAAGCACCTCTGACACTACCATTCCAAACTGCTTCACAAACGGTGTGAATTCATGTTGATCTCCTATCTTGACACATTCTCTGCTCATCTCTGCCTCAAAATTCTCCGACAACTCAACCCCCTTGCTGAGAAGGCCTTGTAACGAACGCAGGCCTGGGACTTGGTTGCCACTATTCTGAGATGAAATGCTGAGGAACTGTGTCTGTGTTTTTTTCAGAATGATGAAGTTCTCAGAGAGAGACTTGAGCATGATAGGAGTGATCAGCAGGGGCCATGTTTTCTCCCAACCTGAATACATTATGTCACTTCCCCCACCAAGATGCTGGTCAAGAGCTCTCTTGCAGTCTTCCAAGTTGGTCAAGAGCGTTGCAAGCATCGCCTTTACAGAGCTGGCCTCACAAGGTATACTATTCTCAGTTGGGCACCTCTGCAAAGCTTCAGATGTTTTGAAAAGAAGAACTGATTCTGCAGATGCATGGCAGAGCAAGTCGAGGACTTTCTTTTGCTGCCACATCCACCACCTCAGTGACGCTTGCTGCTGTGGCAAAGGAGATTGACCAGCACCAAAGGATGCTAAGAGACTTGTCAAGTTCATGAGTTGCATAAGTTTTGTGGTGAATTCATAGGCTGTGCGGCGCTGTTTGCGCTGTAAATAAAGCAGATGCTCCATGTACCTTGTGGAAACCTCCACTTCCCGCAAGCTGAGTGCTTTGTTGAAATCCAGCGCCTTTTGCCAGAGACGCTGCATAAGTGCAATATTATTATAGTAATAGTCATTTGCCTGCCTCCAAACCGTGGAGCTGGTATTGATCAAGCTTGAGCCAAAGTATTTGTCCAAGTCTCCTCCTGTTTCTAGCTTTCCTACAGGTTTCCTTCCTGTCCAGCAATCAAGCAATACTCCCACATCAAAAGGAGGCTCCTGGAACCATTTTTTTGGACTACGCTTATCCTTCGGCACAGATGATTTATGATGTGAGAGACCAATCTGGCGCAACACTTTCAGTAGATCAGCAAGTGCCTTCTTCTTCACTGCTAGCCTCTTCTCTCCTTGGCGCAACTCTGCAGACCGGGTAATTACTGCTAACCCAAGCATTCCAAGTGCATCCACCCCTTCTTGTTGGGCCCTGCGTCGGTCACTGGGCAGGAATACCTCAGCACCTATAAAGCTACCCATCTTGGAAGTGAGTGATGGTAGCCGCTTTACCTCTGGAAACTCCAGAGGGATGGTAGAAATTAGAGTTGTCATTTGAGCTAATTTCTCTGTGCAATACTGACCCCACTCATCCACCTCAAAAGCCCCAACCACTGGGACTCCAAGTGGTTCAGAGACTTGTTTAATATCCTCTGACTCTTCCTGCCCTGAGACAAGTGCAGGTTCAGTGACTTGAGATGAACTCAGTGAGGTCAACATCTGACTGCCCATGCGCAAGGACTGTTTCATTAACAGCTCAATTACAGGTCGCTTGAGGAGATCATCATATTTGCGGATAAGTTTGTGAAGTTTGCGATGTGTCTTCTCTGCTGAGAGGGCCAATGCATAGTAACCACGATCCTCCCACTTTGTAAGCTTGACAAAATCCTTCAGCTCCTTTTCAATGGGGCCCCTACCTGTTGACAGCATCTCCTGCACTGCAGGCAAGAACTGGAAGTAGTACTTCCAGACATTGTAGAGAACATTGGCAAGAACCTGGACAAAAGTTCCATTCTCCTTTGCAGAAAACTGGCCATGAAAAGCAAGCAGGAGATCCAAGCGTTTCTGAAACTCCCCAATCGTGGATGTTTGCATGTATTCCTCTAGGCTTCCAGTTGTTGCTTCAATATCTGCCTCAGGATCCTCACCCCATTGTCGATGAAGGAGCCCATAGAGAAAAAACCAAAGCTTTTCTGCATTTACTTCATGCTGGCGTTGGGTGCTCTCCAGCAGTGCAGGCCAGCCTTCAAGCTCCAGTTTGCGCCACCGCCTCACTAGCCGCATCAGTTCATTCATCTCCTTGCCTATTGATACATGGTTGGCTGCATTCTCTTCCCAGAGTTGAGCTTTTGCCAGGAGTAGCTCCACTCCTGTCACTGCCTTCATCACTGGTGCTTCAAGAGAAATAGATAGAAGAGCTTTTGCAATGTTCAGGAGCTGTTCCAAGATTGGGTGTTCCGGCCACTGCTCCAACAATATGCCCACTCGCTCCACAAAGCCTGCCAATGGATCAAGAATCAGTGCCATCTCTGGGGGATTTGAATCTCTATAAATGTTGTGCTCGGTATTCTGAGAAATTTCTCCAAGGCTTCGGTGTTCAAGGCTTAGTCTCATCAGATTTGCTGTCATGACTTGGTCATCCAGTATTGCAGGCACTGAATGGCCCACAGCTTCAATTAAGCGTCTGCCTGTGTCATATGCCAAAGTGAATGCATCCACCCTCTCTTTGTCCAGCATTTGGCAATCCTGAAGTACAGTCTTACTTCCAAATATTTGCTTGTGTACTACAACAACATCCTTCAGAAGAGGCTCCTGAATTGCAAGCCATGCCTTGTCTAGTCTCTGTTTTCCCTCATCTACCAACTCTTCTTTCACTGCTGCTTCAGCACGCCTGTCATCTTCCTCAGCGCTGGCAAAGGCAGGATTGTTATCAAGGCCCCTAAACTCAGATGTGAAATCCTTGAACATGGCACGAAAGGATGCCTCATCGAGTTGAGCTTCTGTTTCCATAGTGTGTGTGCGACTGGTAAAACGTACCAACTCCTCATCCTCCTTGTTTCGTGCATTTTGACGTTCTCTGATTTCTGACCATAAGAGTGTTAAGGAGCTGAAGATAGTCTCCAATATACCCAAGACACCTTTGCTTTTGACCCCATCCTGCTGAATCTCAATCCCCATGCGCAGGAGTGCAACTCGCATCACCATGACTTTCAATTCTAAGTCGAGAACCTCTCCAGGAATTGAGCTTGGTTGCTGAACCCTTGTAACCTGAGACAAGATCTGTTCAGTGGCATTGTTGACCAGTTGTGTGCATGAGCTATACTGTGCCATGAATTCTTCACTAGATGCATCTCCAAAACCCACATCAATCTGAGAGACTTGAAAACTTCGGGCCAAAGGGAATTCCATAAGAGAAGAGAGAAATCTCATAAATGTACTCTCCCCCTGACTGATCCCCTCCTTCCCAAAAGTTGCAGCCTGCAAGCATGCTGCCAATGTAAGAGACAAGCCAAACTTGAGTTCATATATGCCCAACTGGATTGGCTGCACAACATCCCTGTAATGTGAAAACTCAGAAGAGAGAAAGCTGATGAATTGAGCAGAATTGTCCTGCCAAGTTGCAACTTCCTGAAATGTGTAACCTGAATTAGGCTGCCTGATCTGCATGTCATCACATAGCACACTGACAAGGGCAGCCAGCTTTCCTGCATCCACTGAGGATTTTAGGAAGCGGAGAACCTCAGTGACAAAGTCCCTAAACTGGGGAGGATATGGACGAGGGATCAACTTCAAAGACAATGCAGTCAGCTCCTGATTCATCCTGTCAAGATTCAGCCTCAGATCTTGAGTTTCCACTGTATGTCTGCTGCCTCGGACAAGAAGCTCACTCTCTTGCCTCACCTTGATCTCAAGCTCCAACTCTGAATGCTTTCTCAACATGTGGGTATGCTTGTGAGTGTACTTAGCAACTGGGTCACACCCATCAACTGGTAAAAGCAGCCTAAGGCGCATCTCTCCAATCAGCAACCACACTTGACCAAGATTCTTCAGGACCTCAGATGAACTCAGTGTTCCCCAAGGGGTGAAGTACAAAGCCTCTAAACATGGTAGAACTAAAGATTGTACTAGAGACAACAGTTCTGTATGGTTTGAGTGTTGGAGAATCTCTCCCAGAGTCTTTAGAATGTTGTCCTTGCTGTTCAAGAAGGTATCCTGCTTATCCTTGACTACTCCCTCATGAAAGTTAGACAGTGCAGTATGAACAGTTTCCATGTCATCAGACCTAAATGACTTTTGGTGAGAAAAAATAACTTGCTGGAAAAGAGCACTGGCACTGGCAAAATTGGACTTGAAGATGCCATTACTCTGACGCTTTGCAGCTAGCCAAGCATGCAATGATGCAACATTTAGTTGGGCAAGCTTTGCATGGTGGTCCCGTACAGGGCCTGGCTGTCCCATTAAACTTGACAAATGCACAGTTTGTGAAGCCTGAAAGAGTCGAGGAGGACCAGCAGTTCTGCTCCAGGGTGTAGGATTGTCTCCAAATCCTGGAGCATTCCTCCACAGCGCCTGATGCCAAGAAAACCACATCTCATGGACTGTATCCCGGAATGGTTTTAGGACAGCATACTCTGCCAATTGGGTTGCATCCAAAATCCACAGTAAGTGTTGATGAGGCACAAAATCTGTTGGTGATCTCAGTGAGCATGACAGTCCAAAGTTCATCATCTCATTTACAGACTCAGCTGATATCCTCATCTTCAGAGAAGCTCTCAGTTCCTCTTCATCCCCAATGATGTTCCCTGCTAAAAGTGATACCTCTGAAAGCAGCATTGCATCAGAATGCAAACTCAGATGGTCCAACCATTGGAGGAGCTCTGACCACAGAGTCCATGCTGTAGGCCATCGCAGAAAATTGGTTGGGAAAGTTGGAAATGATCCATGTTGAAGAATGCATTTGCAATTTCCATTCCTTGTACTTTCAGGCACAAAGTTCTTTACCATTGGGACTATGTCATAGCTTCGATGTGGAGGAAGCCTGTTCTTCTCACCCTCCACTCTCTCCTGAAGCATTCGGTGAATCTCTTGTGACTCCATCTGTGCCTCCCTGCTAAAACCCAAGGCCGTAACAACAGACTTGACAACCTCAGGAGTTGAATCAGGACTGACAGTTCTCCTGCTTGCAATCACCTGACCTAACCACCTTATGATACTCAGAGCTGTCATAGCAAGGCGACGCACCATGCCATCAGCACTGATCGATGCCATCTCCATGTCTGGTACAGGATTCCACCATGACTGACATAAAGCCATGACCTGGAGCTCCTGGTCATGAACCTCCTTTGAGTGAGGGAGCTCTGGGTGGCCAGCAAATTTCCACAGCAATGGTTTTGCCAGAGCATCTGCCCCCAAAGAGAAAGGTTCATCAATCATCCGAATCACACCGTGCAATTTTGCTGCTTTCGTTGTGACACCACCAGGTCCACAAATCCCAGGCAGTGAACTCAATTGTCGCAGGCTCCGTTTGATTGAGCTCCAACAAAACAGAAACTCTTCCACCTCAAACTTTGAAGTGCTCAAGTTTCTCCACAAACTTTCATGACACTCCTGCACTCGTAAAAAGCTGGAATCAGTTGTAACATCCCACATGCATCCAGTCTCTAAAGAGAGGAACTCATTTTCCAGCTGTCTGAGAAACTGGAACAGATAATACAAGTAGTTCAACAAAGCCCTTGGGATTTGTGATGTAGGGACAAAGGACTTGTCTGCTCGATGCTTCGACTGCTGATATGATTGCACAACTGGGCTGCTTGAAGAACTCGAACCCAACTTTTCAGACATCATGAAGACCTCATCCTCTGCTTCCCACTGCAGCAAGCTGTGCCGCAAGGCTTGCAATTTCTTTGCTGAACAGACAACTTGAACCCAGTTTGTCCTACTATTCTCCAGTTCCAGATCCTTAGTGTCAACAGAATAAGGAGGAAATTGTCGCAGCAACTTGAAAGTATGTGCATTTTCCATTTCTGCTCCTGCATACTTTATCCATGCTGCAACCAGCTGCTGCCGAACCGGATGCTGTGATTCTCTCTTCAAAGTAGTGACAAGAAGTGCAAGAACTTGGCCACAGCATCCCAGTTGCATTGAGAAGTGCTCAAGCCACTGTAATCGAAGCTCAAAGTCAGAATGGCTTGCTTGCTCAATCATCCAAAGGCAAGCAAATCGCAAAGTAAGATGGACCTCTGCTGCATCCCATGGGGACACTGTGAACTTCTGTGCCTCCATTAGCATTCCATTCCCTAGCTTCAAATAGTGATATAGAAGGCTGCCAGGGAAATGTGCTGCTACAACTGCCTTGCTTTGGAGCCTCTCCAAAAGCTGTTGCAAATTCTCCCCAGATGACTGCCATTCCATAGCCATCCTTGAGGCAAAGGACTGCACCCCAAGAAACTCAACAAACATACAATCACGAAGAACTGTTATTTCTTTTGAGTTTAAGGAGAAGTCCATTACAGTCAATGGATTTGGCCAACCCCCTGGAACCCACAGTCCCACTTCTCGCCAACTGCCAACATCTGGAAGCTTCACCAAGCCAAGCTGGGATTGGAATTTCTCCATAGCCGCTTGTCTCACCTCAGCACTAGCAAGACATCGTGCATAGGTTTGCTCCCAGCTGCACTGCAAAGACCAGGCCAAGCTCCAACCCCTCTCAAGGAGCTGCTGAAGCAGTGAGACCCACTGCCAAAGTTCCCTCAGAGACACAATATGTCCAGAAGAAACCTCTGGAAGGGCTTGAAGGCCTATGTGAGCTTTGCACATTGCTTGAACTAGAGTGGGCCTTGGAACTCCTGCCTGGATCAGAACTTTCAGGCTATCAAGTTCTCCACTGAAAGTTCCTCCTACAAGGTCCTCTGAGATTGGCATTTCCTTTGTCTCTGGCTGAAACCAATCAGGTTGGAGCATGAAAAGCTCCACTCCACGATTACGCATTGCTCTTGAGACTTCCCCATGGCTAGGATCAACAGTGAGAAAGAGGCGGAAGTTAGGGTGCGCTCGGATGACCATAGCTTCTCCATTCACCAAGCCTCGCTCATTGACCATGATACTACCCCCTGGTTCCAGAAGTGGGTTCAGCCTATCAAGGACCTGTAACAAACAGGGAGTTATAGTTGGTTCAAGTAGAAGAGGCACAAAAAACAACAGAATTTGCAAGACTACATTGTCCATTCAAGTCCACAAGCGAAGGCATCTGCCCAAAAGAATCTCAAAAAACACTGCCTGGTTCAGCACAAAGCATTTGATCCACAAGTTTCCAGAGATTCTCTGCACAGCACAGGTGAGCATAACCAAAAGCAAACTTCAATAGCACTTTTAACTTACTGTTGGGTTGCAAAAGTTTGCATTCTCAAGCACCACCCAATCTCCGTGTTCAACTGCCTTCAAAAGTCCACCATCAACCCATTCAAATTGGCCTGCCTTCCCCTGCTGCTGCCCCATGCTAGCCTTGAAGTCTTTCACTTTGTGTAATAATGTATGGGGCTCCAGATCAGGATTTACCACTGGCATCCTGCACACAACAGCAACTTGCACCAATTTCTCCACTGTTTGCAGCAGCATATCAACAGCAACTGGGTTTACCAATGACTGATCAGGCTGAAACTCTAAGCTCACCCATCTGTTACCACTGGAGGCTGAGCACTTTTGAAAAGCAGTCCAGGAGCCCAGCAAGCTCTTCACCAGGTTGAGCTTCAAATCAGCCTGCAGTATATCACCAGACAGAGCAAGACAAAAGCTACACAAAGTCTTCACTGCATCATAAACACTTCTCACCATTTCCTGCCAACGACGGAAAAGATCAAACTGCTCAAAGCAGCCCAATAACTCAGTTGTGTCAGTTGCAGTAGAGAGGGAAAATTCTCGTAAGGGGTTACCCGTCAGTGTTGCCAATAGACGTACAATAGAGGTTTTACCAGTTGCTGGAGACCCAACTAAAATACACATCCAACCCTTGGCAACACAGTGCATTGCAGCTTCCAATCTGTTGACTAAGCCAGGGAGAAGCTGCAGCTGCTTGCTCATGTCCCCTTGTAGCCACAGGCCCTCTCTGCGAGGTAAGCTTGCTAATCCTATCTGTAACCTGTCTGGGGAGACAGACACTGTAGGATGTGTGTCAACATTGGGAGGTACATTGAACACTTTCTGGAAGAGGGTGAGAACACGACATCGATCATCTGCAGTACGCATCCGTTGCAAATAAATGACATCCAGGAAGCGCTCAGGTGCATCCACATGCAAGCCATCCCTCGCTCCTTCAATAAGTTCACACCACCGCAAAATGTCGCGGAGATTGAACTCCCAAGGCGCTCCAGAGTTCCCATATGCATGTGTGACCATTGTATCATCATATAATTGAGCATTGAACTCAATCATCTTCAGCAGCAAGGACTCAGTGAGGGAGGGATGCAAAGCTTTGGCAATGAACAAGAAGTCCCCCTTTGACAGAGTGTCCATGTACACCTTTGTGAAGCGATTCAAAAATGACTTTGGAAGGCCTTTACGACCACCTCCTTGTGATAAAGGGTTCTGGCAGGCAAAGACACGAAAAGCAGAGTGGCACTTGAAGCTGCAACCCAACTCTGGTATGAAAAGCTCCCCTCGGTGATCCAAACAAGCATTGAGTCCTTCTAACACTGATTGTGAGGCAAGGTTCAGTTCATCAAGAAGCACCCAGTTGCCGGCCTTGAGTGCCTGCAAGAACACACCATCTGACCAGCAAAACTCAGCACCTGTGCCCCCCTCAACTGGCAAGTGAGAACCCAGAAGATCCATGATGTCTGTCTGCTCCGAAAGATTGATGCGAACAAGTGAGTGGCTTGAGGCTGCTGCCAGTGCTGCTACCAGACTTGTTTTTCCAACTCCTGGGCTACCTTCCAACAGTACAGGCTTTGACAACTGCATCGCACGTAAGATTCGCAGAGCATTCCGGCTTGTAGTAGGTGCTGCCAAGGCAAAGCTGCTGCTTACTGGGGGTTTATTACCCTTGGGTATGTAAAAAGGGTGGATGCCAAACATGTCCCTAGCTGCCAGGAGAGAAGAGCTGCTGCCTTCTGCATTCATGGGGACGGAGCTGCCCAATCCCCAATCTTCAAAAGATAAGGTCGACACTAGCCCATTCTCATCCGGAGGCAATAGTTGGAACAAATGCTCCAGACATTTACTCTTCAATTGCTTTGCTGCTTCACTCGACAAGCCCATCCCAAACCCAATCCCATCTAGAAGAACCAGGAAAGCACCATGAATGAATGCAGCCTTCTTCCCAATGTCTGCCTCTGCAACATTGATATACATGATCCAGGCCAAGAGATCTCTTACAGACAAAAGCCTTCCAGTTTCATGGTGGTGCTGAAACCACTGCCAGAATTGCAGCATTGGATCTGCAAGCATGACAAGCTCAGGCATTGAAAACCTGTCAACCACTATACTCTTCAAATCATCCAGGTCGCTGATAGGAGGGACCCAGATTTCAGTGAAGCGGTTTCGGAGAGCAGGGGAAAGCTCTTTCTTGCCAAAATCTCCACCAGGGTTCATGGTGGCCAGGAGGCGAAATTTTGGGTGAGCAATGATCTCCTCTACCACTGAACCCCCTTTCTCAGCCAGCACCTGTACCAAGTACAACATCTTATGAGCAAAATCACACAACCGGATTAAAAACAGACTTTGGATGCAAAGCCACAGATGCATATTCCCTCGTCCTAAATAAACACTCCCAAATAATCATTACAGTTGGATAGTAAACAGCATTTTTTAGCCTCCTAAAGATTTGGGTCTCTGTTTCAACACAGCTCAACTTCAGCTGAAGTGCGTATCTCTGAGATACAGCCATACTGAGGTCACACAGAGAACCCTTCAGTACATTGTGATTACTATCTCATAAGATTTGGGGATTTCACTATATTTCTTTGTGAGAGAAAAGTCATTTGTCTTTTTTATTGAAGTGTCCATCTATCAATCTCTTGTCTATCACTTCTGCCATGCATTCACACATTACCAAAAGCTTCACCTAGCCAATACCCACAGAAACAGAATCAAATCACTGACCAAGAGGCGTTTGGGCTCCAGGACACTATTCAGTCTCTCCAGCACACTGTCTTCAGCAAGTGAAATCTCATCCACAAGGAAGAAATCACCATGCCGCATGGCCTGAACCAATGGGCCATCATGCCAAACAAAAAGAGACTGCCAATCCTTGTGCAAACCCATAAGCTCTTTCTCTAGAATTTCCACAACCTTGACTTCTTCATCACTGCCATCGTTCTTGTCATGACTCAGTTCCCTCATACGCGAAAGAGCATGCCTGATTATTCCAAGTGTTGTAGCAGAGTCCTCAATTTTGGAGGATAACTCACCCTCACAAGCTTTGGAAAACAATGCTGTTGACACCAACTTGGCGATGGCATTTTGATATTTCACTGCAACGTGATCCCTTTCACGCAATGGACGCAAACCTCCAAGAAAATCAGAAGTTTCTGAGTGTTGGTGACAGTTCAGGATATGAAGGCGCTGCCTAGAAAGCAATGCAAGGAGTTGGCAAATCATTGTTTTGCCGGACCCAGTTTCACCCACCAGTAAAACAGGCTCACTGTGCTGAATACAGTGCACTACAAGATTGAAAAGCCGCTTCATGCTCCTAGTCCACACGATTTTACCAAAAGATAATGTTGATACTTGAGAATTCAAGCACTCCTGAGCTGCATGTAGGCTCTCTGAATTTTCTATTGCATGCAACTGTTCAATGTCAATTTTCACACGCATGTGCTTCTCCAAAGTTTGCAGTACAATCTCCTTTTCCTTTGTATTCCGCAAACGTTCAGCAAGAAGCATGTAGCCATCCCTGGCTAGCTCCTCATAGCCATTTGCATGCCGATCAGCCCAGCAGAAAAGATCACGAGGAGTAATGAAACCGTGCTTCCCAGCAAACACTTTGCTGCTCTGCCGGTGCCGTTGTAAGTCCTTCATCACCTCCACCATCTTGCCAGCATAGCTCCCTGGAATCTGACACCGCTTTTCCAGAATCTGGCAGAGCTCATCATCCGGAATGTCATCGACATGCAGCTCCATGAAACGATTCCGGAATGCTCGAGACAGCACTTTTCGGCCACCATAGATCCCTGGTGGATTTTGGGTTGCAAAAAGCATGAAATGGGGATGTGGTTTCACAGTGACCTGAAGCTCTGGAACAAAAAGTTCCCTGTTGTCATCTAAAAGGCGGTTCAGAGCTTCCAAAACATCTGATGGTGCCAAGTTTAATTCATCCAGTACAATCCAATATCCCTTCCGAACAGCTTCCACCAAAATTCCCTCCTGGAAGACCAACTTCCCTGAAGAATCAGTGACATAAGATCCAAAATACTCCTGCAAGTCGGTATGTTCATGATTATTGATGCGAACAAAGCGGTGCTGTGTTATGGTAGCCAAATACTCCACAAGACTTGTCTTGCCACTTGACGTTGGACCTTGTAGAAGAACAGGATACTTCTGGACAAACACTGCCCGTGCCAAATTCTTTAGATGCTCACAAATTGTTTTAGTCAAGACATAGTGGTCCCGGGATTCCAGTGATAACCTGTGCCCAAACAACAGAAGGCTCCAAAACATTACAAGCTGTACACAGAAAATCCAAAACCATTCACCAAGTCCCATGATCAACACTACAAGTTTTGAAAGGCCTACTACAACCTCTGTGCTCAAGTTAAAGATTACAATAACACTTGGGTTCAGCGTTGAAGGCCTAAAGACTGACCTTGAGGGTTCTGTGCTACCCCTCTCCACCCAGAAATGCTCAAAAAGAACATGGGAGGGACTGGGCTGTGGCGGGACCTTGAGGAGACCTTTGAGAAGTTTGGCTGCTGTCACTCCAGTTTGCTTGAACAGAGCAGCAGTTATCAGCTGCTCCATTACAACCGCACTTGGGCGGTCAAGAAGAGTCAAAAAAGACATGCAGAGCCCATCATACAGGGCTCTCTGAAACCCATATACAGGCATTGCAGCACAAGTGTACTCAAGTGCTCGAGCAAGCGAGCGGAGACTATACTGCGGCTTTTGATTGGCACCATCTAGAAGCTGTGTCTCTGCCTCCTGACGAGCTTGCAGATAGAATTCAACAATATCTTCTACTGGTGGGGAAGGAAGTGCCCCCTCAAGATATTGGAATACCAAGGCATGCAAGTCCTCCCTTTGTGTCAACTCATCCACATATATCTCTGTAAATCGGTTCCGTAATGAGATGGGGAGATCACGTTTACCAAAATCAGTTGCAGGGTTCATGGCCCCAAAGATACGGAAATTGGGATGGCGAGCCACATTCTCAACATCACCACGTTCTGTCAAGCAAAGAGAGCCTCCCTCCCCTTCTAACATACCAGTTAACCTCTCCAAAGTTTCAACCGGAGCAAGATTCACTTCATCTAATAAAATCCAGTGGCCTTCACGAAGGGCCTTGACTAACATCCCCTCAACAAAGGAAAAGGCAAAACCTGTCTTTGCAGCCTCAACCTGGCGCTCAGCCTTTTGTACATCAACTGCAAAAGCACACCACCTGTCTCTTAACCCAGAATTGGAGATCCTCTTCCTTTTGGGACTCTGCTCCTTGCCATCTTCAATATCTTCTTGAGCAGCCATATCTGAAGGAGGTGAACCCTTCAGTAACACCCTATTAGCAGCAGGGGCGGGACCCATCAGCTCTGAAACTGTTACAAGTGCCATCTGAAAGGCTTTGAGAAGCCACCCCCATTTCTTTTTCTCTGCAGCACGCTGGACTCGCTCCAATAGCTTTGCATTTTTCTTCTTTGAGAAAGTGTCTTTAAAAAGCTGGTTGAAAGTTTGGAAGAGAGGAATGCATACACTTTGAGCTTCAACAGGCTTAAAGCCACCCAAAAAATCAGTGCTATCAGTCTGTTGGCTCATGTTCAAAACCGTAAGAGGCATCCCAAGCTGGCGGGCAAGATGTTGCACAAGGCTTGTTTTGCCAGTTCCTGTTTCTCCAACAAGAAGAACAGGCTCTTGCTGCTGCACACATACAGATATCACCTCCAAAGTGCGCATTGCATGGCCAGTGCTAGCAAAAATTTGTGTTGCCCGTGGCCTCCCCTTTCTTGGGTGCACAGCCAAGAGTGCCCTTCCCACTTGAAGAGCAGATTGGGACATTTGGAATGAGGGCTTATTGAGTGTAGCAGAAAACTTGAGATCCTCAAAAGGTAAATTCCAGCACCTTGCAATTGCTTTTAACACCTGCTCCCTGTCACTTGCACTAGGTATCGATGCTGCAAAGCAATCAGCAGCTTCAACACAAATTCGAAAATTTGTTAGGGGTTGGACATCTGCAACCCTCATACACCACTTGAAGAGATCCCTGGTCGAAAACTGACGACCAATATAGACAGTAACTTTGGAGAGTTCTGGGTCTTCTGGAGTCACCTGCGAGGAAATGTACCTCATCAAGTTCAAAGTGTCAATCATCCTGGGGATTACTGTGGCAAGAGAGGGAAAGCTAGCCTGCATGATGATTGAGAGTTCTTCATCACTTGGAGCATCCACCACCACTTTCCTCCACAGATTACTTAGCATATCCTTTCTGCCACCAGATGCAGTATGCAAGGAACCAAACTTTGTCCGAGTCACTGTTGAGAATAGCTGAAAGTTATCTGCTGCATGAATCATCTCCCCACGGCCTGGAATATACAATTTACGATCTTCCAGGAGTGGAATAAGAGCTGAGAAAATTTCAAAGGGAGCCCGATCAATATCCTCAAACACCACCCACAATCCATGCACCACTGCTTGTGTAAGGGCCCCAGGCTGCCACTTGAATTCACCAGGTACCTCGGTGCATGCATAATTACCTAGCAGCGTTTTGCTGTCCATTTGGTCATCCAAGTGAATAAAAAGCAAATCCACATTGCCAGTAATGTTTGCTAACTCTTGGATCAAAGAAGACTTTCCTGCTCCAATTGGTCCCTCCAGAAGCACCGGATGGCACTGGCTCAAGGCCAAAACCACAGCCTCCATATTCTTCTTCACAGTTGGTGTCAGCACAAGTGACTTCCTCCGTGAGGAAACAAACCTAGAATGTCCACAATCACAAAAGGTGACAAATCCCAAATTTCAAATGACCATGTTCCCCACATAATTTAAGAACTTCACAGCAAGATAGAGCTCTACATTCCTCTCAGATTCAAGATCTGGACAAGGATGGTGTGATTTACAGTAAACTTCACTCCTTGTTATATAATAGTAACTTAGCAGGAGTCCCACAATGAATATTACCTGCCATATTGCACACCATGCCGAACAGGAAGCTCAATGCCACATATTTCAACATGAGAACATCGGTTGCCTTCAAAATGCCTCTGTTCACTGGAGAAGCTGTTGCCACCTTCCAGCTCCTTAACCTCTAAATTAGAAGATTTAACAACACAAGTTGGTTCTAAATACATGCCTGCTTTTTCTACAGCTACATTTTGACTAACAGAGTCCCATCGCAGATGACAAGCAAAAGCTTCTGCATCAGATAAATTAGAAACAGAGGAGCTCATTGCCCTTGTTGCAAGATCACTCATCTGAAGTACAAGTGATACAATCTGGACAGCACACCATCGCACATCCAGACTCACTTCATCTTTTTCCAAAGGCCTATATTTTAAAAGATCAAAAACAGGACTCCAATCCCAAAGGTCCCGGAAAACCTTTGGCTCCAGTTTCAGGAATCGGTAAGATGCCCGTAGCACATCCAGAAAGCTGATGACTGCATGACTCGAGGGTGCCCAACCACTGACATCTGAAGCACAGCCCTGCAGTAGTAACCGCTCAAAAGGTGGTGGTGCGAATGCAAAGTATTCAAGGAAGGAGCTGATAAACCCAAACACCACCAAACACAAAACATGCAGGCCCATAAGACGACATTCTCAGAGGTTCTCAAATCCAATACTAGATTGACAAAGCTTAATGCTTCCTGACCCCAGAGACACTTCATGTACATCCTAACTGCTGATACAGAAGTAATAGATGCTGGAAACCACACTGGAGTTAAAATGGTAGAAAGCAGGAGCTATCTGGGAGCTGCCCAACAGCATTAAAAACCTCCTCTACTGCAGATTCAAAACTGTGATCAACACTTGCCAGGTTCCAAATGGAGGGGGTTCCAGTTGAAGAAATAACATTTTACATTGATAGCATTTACAGTTCAGGGTTCAAGGTTAAGGTTCTGGATGACTCAAGCCATTAACCCTAAACCCTACCCAGAGATGTTGCTCACACTGATAGAATTTACAGTTCAGGGTTCGAGGTTAAGGTTCTGGAATATTCAAGCCATAAACCCTAAACCCTAGATGTTGCTCACACTGATAGAATTTACAGCACAGGGCACAAGGTTACTGTTCTGGAACATTCAAGCCATAAACCCTAAATCCTGGCCAGAGATGTTGCTCACACCTAAAGAATTTACAGTTCAGGGTTCAAGGTTAAGGTTCTGGAAGATTCAAGCCATAAACCCTAAACCCTAGCTGGAGACATTGCTTACATTCTGGTGTTTCTTATCCAGGAGCTACCCAGCAGCTTACAAACTCCACTACCACAGATTCCAAACTCTGCTCAACAGTTGCTGAGTCCCCAATGGAGGAGGTTCTAGGTGAAGAAAAAAATATTACATTCATAGCATTTACAGTTCAGGGTTTAAGCTCAAGGTTTGGAAGATTCAAGCTATAAACCCTAGCTGGAGACGTTGCTCACACTCTGCTATTTCTTGTCCAGGAGCTTCCCAGCAGCTTACAGGCTCCACTACCACGTTTCCAAACTGTGCTCAAAAATTGCTGAGTCCCAAATGGAGGAGGTTCCAGTTGAAGGAAAACCATTTTACATTGATAGAATTTACAGTTCAGGGTTCAAGTTTAAGGGTCTGGAAGATTCAAGTCATAAACACTAAACCCTAGCCAGAGATGTTGCTCACACTACAGTGTTTCTGATCCAGGAGGTTCCCAGCAGCTTGAATTCTCCACTACCACAGATTCCAAACTCTGCTCAACAATTGCTGAGTAGCAAATGGAGAAGGTTCCAGTTAAAGAAACACATTCTTCGCTGATAGAATTTACAGTTCAGGGTTCAAGGTTAAAGTTCTGGAAGATTCAAGTCATAAACCCTAAACCCTAGCTGGAGACATTGCCCACACTCTGGTGTTTCTTATCCAGGAGCTACCCAGCAGCTTAAAAGCCCAATACCACAGATTCGAAACTCTGCTCAACAGTTGCTGGGTCCCAAATGGAGGAGGTTCCAGTTGAAGGAAAAAACATTATACATTGATAGAATTTACAGTTCGTGGTTCAAGGTTAAGGGTCTGGAAGATTCAAGCCATAAACCCTAAACCCAAGCCGGCATTGTTGCTCACAGTCCGGTGTTTCTTCTCCCTCGTGCAATGTGCACACAAAAATCTGGATTCAATAGGGAAAGGCACAATTCCAAAGAGCAGCTCTTGATTGCTTGCTTGATTTCTCTGTTCTCTGTCACCTGAGAAATCCGCATGAGGCTTGCTTCTTTGGTGTTATTGCAATTCCTTCTCTATGTCCAGAACTAAACAAAATGCTGTTCGTTGAAAAGACCAAGAAGCAAGCCACTGTACCTGAGTAAGTAAGGAGCAAGCTCCAGAATACGACTAAACAAAATGCTGGCATCTTCATGTAAGTCTAGGGTCCATTCGCCTCTTAATCGTCTTGTGTCGTCGGCTTGTTGTCCCGACCTTCCAATTCCATGTCGCCGCAGCTGACGAAGCGATTGAACTACGCCATCAAGCAGACGCGGCAACAGAGGTCGAAAACAGCCAATTGCAGCAACTCCAACCTGGGAGCGCAGCAACAGAAGCTCCTGCGCAACTTCAGTGAACCCGCTTTCCTCAATTCCACGCCCCTCGTGAGCAAGCACCGAAGCCACCGCCTCATCGCTCTTGAGAACTGGATACCTGGCTACCAGTCTCTCGAGTGCCCGCCTGCCATCAAATCCTCCTCTTCCTTCCTGCATCTCGACCTTCTTCCTGCCAATTCGTCTGCAGTAATCACAACAACCCAAAACTTCTGAAGACGTTCCCCACAAACACAATCTCCTAAACAACAACTTCTTCTTCTTCCTCGACGACGACGAGGACGACGACGCGGCGCCAGTCACCAAAACCTCACAAGAAACAACCAGCGACAGGTTTGCGTTGATTAGGGTTTAACATTTTAGGGTTTAAGCAATTTAGGGCTTCAAGACTTCGGGGTTTCAAGATTTTGAGCGTTTGAAGATTTTAGGGTTTCATACATCTGAGAGTTTCAAGGTTTGTAATGTTGTTTTGAAGACTTTAAGGTTTTATAATTATGAGGGTTTTAAGATTTTAGGGTTTCAAGATTTTGAGCGTTTGAAGATTTTAGAGTTTCATACATTTGAGAGTTTTACGATTTCAAGATTTATAATTTTTTTTTTTTTTGAAGATTTTAGGGTTTTATAATTGTGACGGTTTCAAGATTTTAGGGTTTCAGTATTTTTAGCATTCGAAGATTTTAAGGTGTCATAAATCTTAAGGTACTAAACTTTTAGGGTTTCCAAAATAATAATCTTTGAAGATTTAGGTTTTTAAAAAATTCAAAAAAATTCAAGATTTTTTAAGGTTGCTAAATATAAGGGTTTCAAATTCTACTACATTTGAAGATTTCTAAAGTTTTAAGAACTCAAAGTTTCAAGATTTTTCAGGTTTTATAAGCAAGCACCGTGAGGTTTTAAAGGCTCAAAAGTTTCAAATTTTATAATGATAGAAAGATTTTAGGGTTTTCAAAATAAACTCAAGGTTTCAATGTTCTATTGTTTTGAAAGATTAAAGGTTTTCAAGATTCTAAGGTTTTAGTAACATGAAGCTTTCAAAGATTTTAGGTTTGTTAACAATTTGAAAGGTTCAAGAACTTAGGGTTTCAAGATTTTAAGGTTTTAGGGTTTCAAAAGTTGTGACAATTCAAGCTTTTAAGGTTTTAGGGTTTTGGGTTTAAACCCTAAACCTAAACCCCTGAACCTTTAGGATCTGAAAGCTTTTTAAATCTCAAGGTTTGAAGATTCTCAAGTTTGAAAGATTTAAGGGGTTTAAACTTATGAGAGTTTAAGATTCTAAGGATATGAAAATTACAGTGTTTGAAGATTTTAAGATTTAATAAATTTGAATGATTCAAGATTTTAGGTTTATATAAATATGAAGGTTTCAAGGTTTTAAAGTTTCCAAAAATATAATTTTTGAATATTTAGGGTTTTGACAATTAGAAGCTTTTAAGGTTTTAAAATTAGACGGTTTAAAATTTCAACAATTTTTTAAATACATAATTTTTTTTTAAATTAGTGTTTTCAAATATGAGGGTTTTAAAAACACTAATGGTTTCAATGTTTTTAGGTTTTAAAAATCCAAAGATTTCAATATTTAAAGGTTTAAAAAAATCTATAGTTTGAAGACTTTTAGGTTATGAAATTTGTGGGTTTAAAAAATTTTAAAGCTTGTTTTAAATCTATGGGTTCGAAGATTTCGAGGTTTTAGCATTATGAAGATTTTTAATTATTTCATCATCCGAAGATTTTAAGGTTTCAATTCTTTTAACATTTGAAGATTTTAAGGTTTTGAAAACCTAATGGTTTTGAAAACACATCATGTTCAAAAATCTTTCATTTGTTTAATGACCCACATCCAATCATCATCAAAAAGTATATTTTTTATTATGAAACCAAAAATAAATCATGAATTAAACTAGATGTAATACCGTGAAGGGGATTTTAAATGAAGCCCTATGATTATAATAGCTATCAATAAAGAATTTTTTTAAAATGATAAAACATGATATTGTAATTTAAAAATTACAATCCATTTGTTTAAAATGATTTAAATTATAATTTAATATTATAATTCCTTTTGTTTAGGACATCATTGAAAAACTCCAAAACAAACTTATAAATTTCATGTATAAAATGAAAGTGTTGAAAAGTTTACAAATTATGATCAATCTTAAGCAATTGCAAGATTATCAAACCTCTTTTTAACCATGAGAAAAAATTTACCAAAAATTCCCATTTTGCACTTTCATTCATGAGCAATAGAGAAAAGAACACAATAAAGCTTGATATTTAAATGTCACCTTTGTTTTTCATTTAATGTAGTTTGAGAAGAAATTCGAAATATTGCAAAAATTGTTAATAGGTAAAATGCAATTATTATTTCATTTAGTTCTATCTATTCAAATCCTTAAAAGAAACCACAACATTGGCATTTATCATATATATATATTTAAAACAAACACATATTATTAAAAAAAACAATCAAAGGTTACCATGCATCACATGTGCAATAAAATCTTTCTCCTCAAAGTTAACCTCCATCTTCCCCATGTTGTGTAAATGCATAATAAAATATGTAATAACAAATTTAGCTTTATAATCAACCACTTTTGTATTTTCCATGTGGCAGTAGAGTTGTTCATTTTGTCATAAGAAATAAATAGGTAATAAATATAAATGCACATTTTCATAAAAAAGTTGCACCTTCAACTTTGGAAACACGCAAAAGTTTTCCATTAGAAACAAATTTCAAATCTAAAGGTGTATTGACTTGTAAATTGATCAATATTATATTATAATGTTTTAATTTTACAAATCAAATTTATAAGACTTGTATTTTTATACCCTAATTATAACACCCATCATCTTATAATTTTATAAAAAACATTTGTAAATTTTGTAGTTTTTGTGTTGTGTTTTTAAGGTAGGCCATAACAAGTGCAAAATGAAAAATATTCTTATTCAAGAACTGTCCAACTATGCATCTTCAAAAAGTTTAATGGAAAACCATTTTAAAACAAAAAGGATGAAGAATAAAAAAATAAAATAAATGAACATGAAGAAATCTCCAAACAAAAACAAAAAATAAAATAACAAAACCATTGGAAGTGGAAAATAATATGTAAAACGACAAAAAACAAAACATCGCAAATGTTGATAAACAAGATATTATGATTTTTTTAATAATAATATGTTACACATTTATTGTTAAAATGAAATTATGATGAAAAAAAAAAAAGATCATAAAGAATAACAAAATATGAATATAACTGAAGTTTATTAACATTTGATATGAATTATATTCTTTCGCAACTTGAATCCTAAATTTAAAATTTTTGGAGATCAAGTCCAAGTTCTATGCTTAAATGAAAATTCAAAAAAATTGAATAAATTATTATTATAACAACATTAATTACATAATTAGATTCATCTAGTTGAAAAACTTGGTGATGTTCAACCAGGAAGTAAATTATAATTATTAATGCTCAAAAAAACTTGCATTTCACATTTGTTAAAAATTTAGCTAGATATTAGATCCTTTAATATTCATTCAATCCATTTTGAATTGTTAAAATCTCATGGCTAATGGCATTTAAAATCTTTTGCTATGAATAATAATGATTTTGCTATTTATCAAATCTATTATGTTTTTCCAATCACATTGAAAAGGTGAAAATGTTCCCCATTATAAAATTTGCATTTTACGTATATAGTTCTATTTTTTTGATTCAGATATACTAGACTAATTAGGTTCCTTTAGTTACATGTGATGAATGGTATAAAATGTTGCATATATACATTGTTGTCAGTAGATTTTTGAACTCAATGGAAAGCATTTTCCATGTCCATTTTGTATGTGATTAGTGAGCCATTGTAACCCTAACCCTAGAACATTGCTAATTAAACCCTAAAATGCTAACCTCAATTCATAATGTTAAACTAGGGTCCATTATTCCTTTTCAATAAAAATGTATTTTACAAATTATTTAACATTGCCATGTGGCATGTTTCTATTCCTTGATTTTTAGAATATGTGGCAGATTTGAAATGTCCATTCAAATAATAATGCGACACGTGTCAAGATCCTCATTCTTGACATCTGATGAATGGGATATATCTAGGGTTTTTAATAAATATTTAAATGCCATGATGTTCATAATGAGACACGTGGCACATTTCGAATAGCCAAACACAAAAGACGTGGCCATTTTTTGGCCATAAGATTAAAAAAATTATAGATCATCTAATTTCATGATCTGGGAAAATCAAACCCTGTAACCAAATGCCACGTGTCTCCACATGGTTGGAGTTTAGATCCACCAAAATAGTTGCAATTTATAGTCGCAAAATGATGCCCCATATACATTTTGTATATATTGGCCCAATCAGATGAAACAATATATATTAATTTAATCTTCATCTACCATCTAGTGATGTCATCATGATGTAATGTTTCATGCGACTATTTGTCGTCTACGACTTGTCTTAGGCGACTACTAGATAGTTAGTTATAAAATGTCTCTTTCGACTAAAAAACAGTTGTAAACACCGGTCGCAAATCAAGTTTTTTCTTCTTATGTCAACCATTTGTATGCAATGCATTGTTGTGTTTGACTCATTCTATGACATCATTACATTAATCCTCCTTTTGTTTATGTTGTCATTTTATAATGTATAATTTCAATGTAAGTGACAAACATTAAATTCATATGAAATCACTATAAGAATAGATAGAATTTAACACAAAACAAAAGCATATGGATGATTTTAAAAATAACACAAATCTAATTTTTGTTCACATTTCTCTACTTCCTTTTTAACATATTTTTGATAAAATTTCTCATGTTCAACACTTCACAATACTTTCCAAATCAAATTGATTAAAATTTTTAGATATGATTCAAATTAATGTAGGACTTTTAAATTTTCAATATGTAACTTCCCTTATAGTTCAGAACATCGTGTATTATCATCAATTCTTGACACCAATCATTCATACAATTTCAGAAATACATAGTGCATTACCTTAGTAGTTATTGGTGTAACATAAGAAAAACACAATAACTATCAACATAAACAACACAATCAAATTATCAATTTTGTAAACTCATGAACTAATCACTTAACCTTGGTCCTTCCTTTATCCATTGTTACAACCTCTCCAATTTTAATTATAAAAGTTTCATAAATGTTGTTTCATCTTTAATCATTTTCTTTTTAAAAATGATAAGTCTTGCATTACACACAAATAATAAATAACTTTGCTTCCTCACATGCCTTCTTCAAGTTTTTATGATGATGTTTAATTTGAAAAAATAAACAATGACATTTAACTTTTTAATGTCACTATACATAAAATAAAAAATGACACAAAATCTAAAAACCTAAAATTTTATGTGTAAACATTTAAAACATATCCACTATCACATCATTTAATTTTACATATGTAACCCTTCCATTCATTAAAAATTTGATTCTTTTGATTTCATTTCAACTTTGTTAAACATGATAAATCTATAAATTTCTTTGTGATTATTCGCATTAATGTTCATTAGCATTTGTAATCATGCATATTTTGTTACTTTTGTCAAAGTCAATGTCATTATTGTTATTTATAAAACCTACAAAATGATAAGGACCTTCTTAATTACATGTCAAAACCCTTTTTTTCTCAAACTTTTTCTTTCAACCATTGTTTTCCTTGAAACAAATCCCATAAAAATTAGTTTTCCTTTCTTAATGGCATATGTTCACTTTTGTTTCTTTTGTGATTTTTTCCACGTTAAACAAAGCATTTTCATGAAGATTAGCCATGAGTTTCATTTTCTTTATGAATTGTTCTATAATAGTCGCAACATCGTCCATATCGTCCACCATAACAATTAAGGACTACACATAATTATCAATTTTAAAACATGGCATCTACCCAATTAATATAATGAAAAGAGAAAATTTAGAATTGATTTGAATTCCATAACAATACCCAAACATTACCTTAACTTGTTGTTTATCCCAAAAATCAATATGTTTAGATGTTGTAAATAACACTATGATTTCATGTTTAATTGTTTTGATGAAACACTCTACCATTCCATTACACTAGGGCCATTTAAGAATAATATACTAATCTATGAAAATTATCCTTTGAAAGTAATTTCAATAATTAATATACAAAAAAATTTAAAAACTAAATTTTAATAAAATTATTAGTGAAAGTATTAAATAACTTAAATTAATTATTTTGTTATTTGTATTTTTATTATTATGTCAAATTTTATGAACCTTGTAAAATTATAAATATCAATATGTAATTTTTAAAAATGTCATTTGTAATCATTTCAAAAAGTATAATAAAATAATTTGAATAAACTTGTAATATGGCCACATTATATTTCGTAAATATCATACTATCTTTTGCATATGACCTATCCAAAGTGTCTTTTGCATTTTTTGCACTTGTGACATAATGTAACAAAAAAAACATCTAAAGAAATTGTTCAATGAATCAACTTGTTTTTTTTCATGAATAATTTTATTTTAAAAAATTTCCTTTAAAAATAATCTTTCCAAAATCAATTTGTAATGATAACAACTTTTTTTAATTGTAATCTTTCACCCAAAAAAAAGAAAAAAGAAAACTCCATATTCATTTTTCATGTATGACCATTATTTTCATTAAACTTTTCAATGCCCTAGACATCAAAATTAAATGTCATAATTATGATTGTAATACAAATTCACCAAAAGTTCCTACACATTTAAAATGAAAAATAATAAAAACATATTTAACAAATTTCCTTCTCTCATGAATAATTAATGTTTGACATCGTGTTGGAAATTGAAAATGAAATAATAAGAAAATATAAATCAAGAAAATCATGAATTACAAATTCTTCACCTAACCTTAAGATCACATAAATGGTTAAAAGTTTTATGATTCACGTTCAACATTTAGGATATTCTTAAATAGGAATTAAATATCCCATGCAAATGTTACCTTCATAACTTTTGAAATGAACATCATATGCAATGAGATACGTTAGGTGTATTCAACTAAAATAACAAACATGATTTTAAAAGCTAAATGCATGAAACATAAATATATAAAGTAAAAATAACTTAAAACATAGTTGAAATTCAATAATTATGAAGTCATTAGGTCTTACTTGCATGTCTTTAATGTCAACTCATAAGTATAACAAAATGTGAGTTGCAAAACCCCAATTTTTGTTGTTGATAAATGATCATGGGTGCAATTTCTAAATTGGGGTATTCTTTTGTATACAATCTAGTGTTTCTTTTTTTTCTTTTTTTCAAATTTCAAATTTTGTGTCTAATGTGAGCATCCCAAGAGAGATTTAGCATTAATTGGCTACAAGTTTCTAGAACTTGTGCAAAAAAGTAAAAAGTTGGTACAAAAAGTGTCCCCCCTCTAAATTCCAAGTTAAAATGTGACCATTCTTTTTTTTCAAATTGTTCTTTTTTCGAAAAAAAATTGATGATTTTTCCCACCAAAGAGAAAGGGAATATGTGACAGAATATATCATTTTCATTTCTTTTTCCTCATTCGTGCAAAAATTTGCACAAAAAAGTATGGCTGATACAATCCATAATCCGAGAAATTTCCTAATGTGTTTAGGGTTTAGGGTAAGGTGCTCTTCACATATACTAGGAAAATTCTACCAGTTTTTGATGTTTATGTTTACGTGCACTTTGTGAATGACCACCAAAACTCCTATCGAATCCCAAAAAGCTCCATACTCGTTGTACACTGCCTACATGAGTTTGTTTTGATATAGGAAATGTACAAACAAACTCATGTAGGCAATGTACAAAATGTAGATTAACAGATACACACACAAACACAGCCCACATAAACACGAGAACTTAAAAGACATATTATACATATTTCCCAGCTTATTAAATCAATTACCACTTTGATTATTGACACAAGCTTCCTCATTCTTGGTGCTAAGATCTTCCACACTATGTGGTGCAGTTCAAGCACCACATATGTGAGTCTTAACATAGGCAACTCCGTATCTCTGTATGATCCTTGTCAGTTGATACCTGGAAGTATCTGATGGATTTCTGTTCCAACTCCCTTCTAAAGTTCATTATTTACATTATCTATGTGAGAGCTGTGTGGCTACTTGGCGATAATAGTCCCCCTAGGAAAACTTAAAGTTACAATTGTAACCATGTCATCACTAAACCACATATGAAGCTAGTTTGTTGTGACAAACATCCAATGACACTCACTAGCACCAATGTCTACCACTCTGCTATTGAGTATGTCCCCACTTACCAGGCAGCATAATACTGGCTCTTCAGAGTAGCCACCGAGGGAATATGGTCATCCTTTCTGTTGAGTATAATCTGTTTTGTTCACCATTGAAGCTCGAATGGCTTGTATTGCTCTCGACCCATGGATTTTTTTCATGCAAATTGGGTGTCAATAGCCCACTGGAGCTCTCAAATACTTGTTAAGTCTTGCATGCTGAATGAGCTCTTCCAAGACCTGCAAGATTTGGGGCCAGTAGGAACAATTAGCCAAAACTTTGGTGAATATTGGCTGACACTTGAGCTCCTGTCTGCCACAGTTCTCTAGTATTGTAACATGTAAGCTAAAGCATACGAGACTATCACTCATCAAAAGGATTTAGATCCAGCATGCAAGATGTTTGAGTAGGACCTTTATTGCACCCTGGAGGCTGCCATACATGCTGCATATAGCATTACAGGTGTTTCCTTCACCAGTAATAGAAGGGGATACAAGTTTTACCTGAACAGTGATTGCTGTTGGGGTGAGCTCTGAAATATCTTCACAGGCAAGACTCAGTGCCAAATCTGCCATACAGAAGCAAAACAGTTTCAAACCATATGTAGCAAGCAGTGAGGCAACCCTAGCTACAATCAAGCTGCACATGAGCATAAATGGTCTCAACATACTTTGGAGTGATACTGTTACATCTGCATTTGCATATGCTGGCCCTCTTTCTTCGTAGATCTTTGATAGGCGTGCCAAAGCCTGAAGAGACACAGAACAGCAATGTCTGATCAGCTCAAGTGCTCAGGAATTTTGACATTTGACAGTAAACTGTCTGGGTGTGATTCTATACCTAAGAGATGAATTCTTCCTTTTGATTTCTGTACATTTTCCAAAGGCAGTGGGGCCAAGGCTAGTGTGACTTTCTCCTTCACTGTTGATCCATTTTGTCCCAGAAGTCTTACATTCTCTTTCCGCAAACCAAATTGCTGTCAGTTGATAAAACTCACATCCTCTTTTGTGTCCATTATCACTATGTGTCCCTCAGACTTACAATTCTCTCTTCAACAATGAAAACTGACATTCAGGCGGAGGGACATCTACAGTCTCAAGAAGCATTTGAGAGGACAAAGAATTGTTAGTTGGAGTTTTGTTGACTCTGACCTGATCATAGCCACCACAATCACCACCTAGGAGGGGACGTGATCCTGTGCCAACAGCAGTCACACGGCTTGCCAGCGCAGGTACAGGTACATCCAGCCAGACAGTGATTCCATTTCGCAGATAAACCCTGCACAGAGCCCCAATTTAGTATGACTCTATTTGCAGTGTCAGACTAAGGGTTGATATGACAAGGCCACTAGTTTCCATCAACTGCAGAGACCTTCAATTGGGTAAATACTAAGCTATCCATGGAGTCTTTATTAAATATGTGCTCATTTATGGAACAGCCATTCCTTGCACTGGAGGAACTCGAGATCCTGCATCTAGTGGTGCAAAGTTACTTTGCTTAGAGACCTGACTGCCGCCTAACTATGGCAGAGGCAACAGTACAAGCGCATTTGGAGAGAGTGGGATTACCAATTTCGAGGCTGCACAACAGCTCCACCACCAGTAGCAACGACCACTTCACCTGCAGATGACAGCTCCTGCAGTGCTTGACTCTGCACCACAGACCAGCAACCAGCTGTCTTTTAAATAATCTAAATGCCTTCGATATCAGCATCTTCCATTACACAGATTACATTCAACTTCATTGACATTACAATGAGCTACCTAATCTTTTCATTAGAGGACCATTACTTGTGCATATTGGCATCTAAAAGTGGCACAGATCTTGCCACAGAGTTTGAAATTGATTGCCAAGTCAAGAAGAATCCAAGGGGCAATTATAGATATTCAAGAATCCTAAATACCCCTTGGCAGAGCAGACTCCAGAGTGTGGAAAACATGTACTGAATATGCCAAGATCATTGCATGATACAACCAAGGCCGCAGTTCCTTTCAAACACAGTGTGCAGATAGCAATGCACCATCAGATATGTACCTCAAGCTCTCTGAAACGCTCCTCTTTCCATTTTTTGAAGATTTCTGCCACTGATAGCCCACCAGCATAACTCTCTATCACAGTATCACTGGTCCTCAGACAACAGAAAGAGAATTAAGACTTCAACCACTATTAAGTGGCCAACATCATCAACACATCACTAAAGCAGAGCTACCAATAGCCAGGAAAAAAGAGCCAAACGAAACAACTAGCAGAGAGCTCAGCCCAGTAGTGTTCTCAGGAGCATCATCTTATCCTAATGAGTGCCATTGAGTTACTTGCTACTGTAATCAACTACACTGTGAGATTCATGTCCATTTGGGTTCACAAATCAGTCACAAAGCCACCACCAATTGGTGTAGAGGTTTATGGAGGGCTATATATAACAATACAATCTACATGGTGTGCACATCTTATAATGGAGATCAATGGTTATCTGGAGGCCATAGCTGATGACAAACAGGCAGAGCAGATGAGAAAGAACTCATACCTGTCTAAAAACTGGTACTCAAGTGCTTCAGCCAGGAGTCGGCCAACTGTGCTCTTTCCAGACCCCATCATTCCTACAAAATCCGCATACATACTCATGGTAAGTTGCTGAACCTGAGGCTCTGAGTAGCAGCTGTGAAAACCTGTACTTCAAGACAGACTGCAACAAACCGTGCAACCATTTGCACTGTAATCAGAATGAATTGAGGACCTTCGACAGAGTGATGTATGAAGAAGAGTGCAACTCACCAATGAGGAAAATGCAAGTTCCTTCAATCTCTTGTTTCAATTCCTGTGCCTTTCTCTGCATATTTCAGAAGCAGAGTGAGTGAGCTCACATTGACCTTGTTCTTTAGTATAATTGACATTTAGAAGGCAGCTGGTAACCATGTAATTATGTCCAAATTCAGGAAAGTAAAGTTGGAAATTTCAAACTGAAATTCTGACTTGGGAATAATATATGTCTACAAGATGTGGAAAATGACTTAAGAAGAGTGAGGACAACTGCAAATCAGAAGATACGTCCAGATGCAGTCATTCTCAAGGTGACAATGACAACCAATTCTCCTCACGTGAACAAGGGTTTAAGTAAGTGCACCGTCAAAAGCTGCTCAAACTCTTGTGCTGCTGCATTTTTTGTCACACCCTCTGCAGAAGCTGCAGCATCACAAAGCAGCAAGATCTTTTTGGTAAGTATGCATTTCCAACAGACAGCAACAAACTGTACATACCCATATTTAAAGCTCTTGTCTTCTTTGGTTTCCAGTCAACTTGATAGAGATATTTTGTAGCTTCCTGATCCAGAAGCTTTTCATATTATCCACATATATATTTTCATCTATCTTAGGTGTAAGTTTTCCACATGCATGACCAATTGTAGTCTCATTGCCATCTCTAATTCCTGTATTGTTGTCAAGGGCAACACAGGACAGCAACACATTGAAATTCACTTACTGTCACTAACTTCATGTCCCCTGGATGTATGTTTCATAAAGCTCTAGAGGAAGAACATTTGCCAGAGATTGACTCACTTCTGAATTTTGCATTGTTGTCCAGAAGAGACGGTTGTACTGAAGCATTGAGCGAAGTCTGTGAGAACACCACCAAAGGAAGGAATCATTTGTGCAAATTCACTTGAAAGCTTCAATTCCATCACGGCATCAATCATTCACATAACAGGTGCCTCGAGCAAAGCCAACAAGAAAAGAAGGCAGATGGAGAAGCTAGAAACTCACATCAAGCCTCCAAAGCACAACCTAAAGCTTGCTGGAACAAGAGCTCCATCGCTAAAGACTCAAGAGCACTGAACGAGTTGAGAATGTGTCTCTAGTTGCCTATCCAGAATCTTGATTTTGGAAAAGAGGAAGAGAGGAGAAATCTTACCGATTCAGAATCTTGATTGCCGAATTGAACCTCGTTGGCGCTGGCACTGATGCTGCTTCTGCTGCTGCGCTGACGCGCTCTGTCCACCCGAAGACTGACCGTTCCTTGAGAGCAAGAAAATAGAGGAGCAGTAGGAATCGATATAGACGCGAAAGGTTTGGACGTCGATGTTCTGACGAGGAGCGACAGAGAAGGCGATTGTGAGAAAGAACTCTCGAGAGCACCTGCTGCTGTTCCTGCCTTCTTCCGGTACGCCGACGAGCCGACTGGCACCACCGCAACAGGATTGGCGACGACCGCGGCAGCAGCCGCCGCAACAACCATCGCTGCGTCGACGACTCTCCAAGAAAACTCTCTACAAAGAAAGGAAAGGAAAGAACTCCCTCTCAAATAGAAATCTCTATTGCTCGCTGCAAAATATCGCTTACTTCAAAGCCTGCATCTCTCTCCCCCTCTCTCTCTCTCTCTCATGCGGCAAAGATCTATTTCACAGACCGCAAGTTCTTTGCAATCATGGAACGAAAATCTCTGAACAAGCAAACTTGCAAGAAGGATAGTTGCGAAGCACATGCAAAAAAAAAAAGGAGTAGAGGAAGGAAAGGAGAGACGCTTGTTTTGTTTTGCGTGTGTACAGTTTTTCTGTGTCGATTTCTTTGTGTGTGTAGGCTATTATGTCAGACTTCTTTGTGAAGACTTGACTGCAAGAAGGAAGACGGGGAACCAAAAACAAAAAAAATAGAACAGTTGGAAAGTGGCTTGTGCTTTCTTATTCTGATGAACTTCTTTCTTTCTTTCTTCCTTTCTTCCTTCTTTTTCTGTGCTTGCGTGCGTGTCCCCGAATTCCCGATCTCTTTCTTGACCAAAAAACCAAAAAACGAACAAAAAAGTATGTGCCGCTTTCTACTAGACGCTCCAGCTTCTGCACGAGAGTTCGTTCCTTACAATAATGATAATATGCTGCTACAATGACATTACGATTTGAAGAAGCAAAAGCAGAAAGCAACTTTTGTATAAAAGAAAAAATCCGCGAAATCAACAGCGTCTGGAATCTCTCTCTCTCTCTCTCTCTCTCTCTCTCCAAAAGCTCCAAAGTACTCACCGAAGGTCTGCATTTTGAGAAACTACAATTAATCGATTTCCCTGTTGCTGTGCAAGATTATCATGCTGGATGTGTGCAATTTGCACCGGATCTCTCGCTCCTCAGCAGTCCGCTGGAAAGAGTCAGTCTTTTTTCTTTTCTTTTCTTTTTCTGTTGACCGCTCTCCTCTGTCCTTTTGCTGCACTATTCATGCGTCTGACTTCGGTGAAGACGTGAACCGCAGTTATTTGACCCAGTCAGCATCGTCGTCCGTCGTCTTGGACTTCTTCAGTCTTTTTTGGTTGCTGCTTGTTCCTCTTCGTCGTCGCCCTCTTCTTCTTTCCTTTTTTGGTCGCTTGCTGTTTCTCTTCGCCATCAAAGAAGAATGAATAGAGGAGACAAGAGGTTCCTACAGTACAGGACAAGGGCCTATCTTTAGAGCCTTTGGGGATTTTGGAGGCAACTGTACGAAGCAGCTTATTTTTTTTCTTTTTTTCCTCTGGCTATATAAAACAAAAGAAAATTCAATTAAAGGGGCTAAAATCATATCTTTGGGAGATTTTCAATAGCCATAATTACACCTTTTTAAAAAAATCGCCAGATATATCTTATACATGGTTATTATCACTTTTCACTGTGCCATTGATGATTCGGGAACAATGACCAACCAAATCTTTGTCACAAAACATTGATTTAGTTTCTATTATTATAGTCTTGTCTAGTGTTGTAAACTAAGGCTTAAAATGGAAGCCTTATTATTATTGTCTTTCAAATAGGGCCTTCTTATGTCTTATCCTTCTAATTTACGGTATAATTTTAGTTCGTAGTTAATATTGTAATCATTTGAACCATATTGTCCCTCAAAAGAGAGAAACTGTGTAAACAAAAATCAAGGATGAGAACCCATCCAACAAAAGTACAAGGCAAATGAAAACATAAATAGACACAACCCGAAGAAAAAACAAAAACAAACAATCAACAAAAACAAGATAAAGGGGCCTAATACTTCCACCCCAAACTCTTCATGAACACACAACATTTCCTTCTTAAGAAGCACCAAACCTTAGCTGCAAGTATGATAGTCCTTCAAACCCAAGCAATTGTCCAATGAATCTTCCCATCAGAAAAAGGGACTTATAAGAAAGGATTCCTTCGAGTTTTTAATATAAAAAATGGCCTTATCTCTGTACACCCAAATACAAAATTTCTATTAAAAGGCTAGTCTTGGTCAAATGACCATTCCACCTATTAGGAGCAAGGTTGGGAGGCAGGGATTTTCTTTCAAATTTGTGATGTAGCTGAAGTGATGATCGCCCATAAGAGGATTTAGCCAGATTTGGTTACATACTATATACCAAAACACAAATACCATAATCCTTCTATATTCTTGGCTACTTAATGGAACTTATTCTAAAAATCTGATGATTTGGATTTTTCTTTCTTTGAAATCTGGCGAAGTTGGGTCATTTTTTTCCATAATTTTTAAAAATTTTATATAGAGGTCAAAATCATTTTTTTTCAAGTCAAAATTTGATGAAATTTTTCCCATAATAAAAATACTTTGGGAGGACATCTAGACACTCCCAAATCAAAATTCTGTGTACTGGAGCTTTCAATTTAAAGCCTGGTTTGGGACATCATAACCAATTCTCTATGTAGAAATCAGTGACGTGGCATCACCCCATTGGTGGAGAGGTCACAGGTTACAACCCATATTTGCTGTGTGTGTACAGGGTCAGCCAGATGGGCGCAGGAGGATTATGGCCACAGTGACAATGGCATTCATCCCAAATGTCAACATAGTCGAGCCATTCCATGACAATTAATGTCTCTGGTGGCAGATTCAATGATTTTAGAGTAAATCCATGTCCAACAGACACAATTCGGTCACTATTTACCAGTGTATGATCATCACCAGAAGGTTAGGCCATAATATAATGTGGTCAAGAAA
>Ga0209611_10001070_pt1 | contig 45334 bp, 46 predicted proteins | sample S1TSphgellanicum_3_FD_187693 | JGI IMG/M metagenome (GOLD analysis project Ga0209611, IMG submission 187693) | Host-associated microbial communities from peat moss isolated from Minnesota, USA - S1T2_Fc - Sphagnum magellanicum MG (SPAdes) (version 2) | ecosystem: Host-associated > Plants > Peat...
CGGTTCCGGCGTGCTCTTCTTCCTTTGCCTATGGGCTACCTGCTGCTACTGCGTTTGTTGGCGGGCGTTGTCCTGATGCGCTTTGCTTGCACACGTCGTGCTCTCTGTGACAGACAGTGCTCTTCTTCTCTGCTCTTCCGGTCTCCACCTCCATGTGCCACCACTCGCATTCGTCTCTTTCGTGCGTACCTTTCGCAGGTTTTCCATTCCGTGATTTGTTCTGGCTGCTGCTGCTGCTGCTGTTTTTGTTGTTGCTGTTGAGAGTTCTAAATTTGTTTTGCTTCTAACTTCTGCGTTTTGGTAGTCGTTGCTTCTGCTGAGCTCTTCTGATTCATGTTTTGGTGTCTCTGCCTGTCACCAGTTTTGTTTCTGGAATTCATGGATCTCAGCGGGATTTTGTTTTGAAAAACTAAAGGTTGTTCTGTCGACGTTGAAGGCAGGCTTCGATAATAATAATAATATTGCACTGGACTGGCGTTGCGATTATCTGAATTTTCCCGATCTATCGGTCTACTATTACGCAATTGACGACTGCATTTCGTATCGTCGTTCTGAATCTGTTTTTGTTCCGTCTCTCCGCTTGCTTGTCTACGTTTCTGGACAACGGACGATGGACGGGGTGTCCAGTTGAACGTCGCGCTGATCAACTCCGCCATGCCACAGAAGAGTCGCTGAAGCTTTCCCTGCTGCTAGTGTAAGAATTATCAATCTTCTTTGAGAAGCTCTTCTTGCTCCTGTGTGATGGCAATTGCTCGGCGATCGTTTGTGAATTGACGATTTCTTTGCATCGCTCAATGCTGTACATTGCTAGCCTCTCTTCTCTCCTCTCTTCTTGTGGCAGCGCTGCTTCTGCTGTCGTAGAAAATTGAGGCAGGTTCTTCAGCAAAAGAGTAGGAAACGTGATGTAGTAATCTAAAGAGCCTGGCCTTGTCGAAGAACTCCACGATGCGGATCAAGTTCCTCGACTTTCTGTTGTCTCATTGTTGCGTGGATTTTTGTTTCTCGCGTGTAGCAGCTCCAAACAGCTTCTTCATCCAGCAGCAGAGAATCTCCGGTCTCGAATATGATTTACTACTGCGATCGGTGATGGAGCTGCAGATGTGAAGAGTAGAGATCGCTTGTTTTCAGCATTACGATCTTAAGGAAGGAGACGACGGATCCAGGGACTTCTTCTTGGTACGTTCACTTGTGACTCCTCCTCTTACGGTTGTTTTGGCACTTGACATCTTCCCTGTGTCAATGCGCACAACACCTCCATGGTTCTATGCCAAGATCACACGAGTAAGGGCAAGAAACTGGGAGTAAAATCATTGCAGACAGCAGCAGCGGGGCAAGGGCAGTATGGGCATGACGTCTCAAAGGCACCATCATCATTTGAAGGGATTATCAGACTCACGAAGCTGGTGGCACTAGTAGCTTTGGAGGCATGAAAGGCGTGAAGAACCTCAATAAGGAGGATGCAGGAGGAGCCTTGACAGGAAACATCAATGTCTGTGGACTTCTTGGCAGCGGTGGTGGTGCAGAGGACGCAAAGAAGAGCATCCGGGGAAGAAATTCCTCTAACTGGTATGTGGATGGAGAGAAGGAGAATGTGCCTCCACCATCACAACAAGGAGGAGGAGGTCCAAGAAGAGCAACCACCAGTCCGCTCTGGAAGTGCAGCAGCACACTGGGAAGAGGAAGCGCTGTCATCTCTGAATCATGTCCTGCTGAGGTGCCTGCTGATTTGTTTAGCAGACAGAGCAATGGGTTTCTAAGTGAGTATGTGGACTGCCTTGCCAAAGATGCAGCAGAACTGCAAGCACTTAGGGCTACTGTGAAAGAGCTGAGATTGAGAGAGATGAGGTTGGAAGGTGAACTCTTGGAGCTCTACGGACTTCGAGAACAAGAAAAGGCTTTCATTGAGATGGAACAGAAGTTGTTAGAACAGACTTTGAAAGTCTCAGATCTTGAAACTCAGAGGAAAAATTTACTTGAGAAGGTTGCTGCAGATAAACAACAATTAGAAAAGGATTTGGATTGTGCTCGGGCACAGATTCAAGAGCTTCAAGAGCAGATCCATGTTCTGGCTGAGCAGTCTGCTGAAGAAATCAGGAGATTGAAGCACAAGGTTTATGTGCTAGAAGCCAAAGAAGATGAAGGTATACAAAGGGATATTCTTCTGGAAACAAAGTTGCAAAGCTTGAGAGATCTCGAGGTTGAGGTGGTTGAGCTCCGCCGCACTAGTAAGGAGCTTCAACATCATAAGAGGGAGCTTACTCTGAAGCTGACTGCAATGGCATCTCTTGCCAAGCATTCATTCAATGTAAATCAGCCCTTTGCACAATTTCTCTTTGCGTTACTGTGAGTTTGAACTCTTGAACCTTCTTGCAAGCTCAAAAGTGTGAAGAAAAACTTTCTCTGTTTCAATCTAGTTAGTGGAATTGTGAGACCTATTGTTCTCAAACAGTGTGTAGGTACATCACTTATTTCAATCTCTTGTAGTAGCAATCTTGCAGAAGGAATTGATATGACAGGCTGAGGCTGATGCTATTGCCTTGTCACATGCAAATCAGGACCTCTGTCAACAACTAGAGGGGCTGCAGAATGATCGATTCAGTGAAGTGGAGGAGCTGATTTACCTGCGATGGGTTAATGCTTGTCTCCGCTATGAGCTTCGCAGCTTCCAGTCACCCACTGGAAAATTCACTGCTGCCGATCTTAACAAAAACTTGAGTCCAAAGTCACTCGCCAGGGCAAAGCAGTTAATGCTTGAGTATGCAAGGACTGACCTGACAATTGGGGCACAGGAGCAGGTAGATACTGGATATGAGAGTCCTGTTTCTGACACATCAAGCCCATTGGAGGGTGCAAGGAATTACAGTGAGACGTCATCAGATTTTTTGGGATCATGGCAAGCCCCAACAAAGCCCGGTCTGATCTGCCGGCTGAAAAAATGGAGTGGTTCAGGAAAACGTCTCAGAAATGGTGTGAATCAAGCACAGAATTTTCTATTTAGTCCATCTGTTGAACAAGAGAGAACTTCAACTTACTACACACAAAATAGAGCTACTGAATCAACCTCCTTTTCAGACGAATTACCTCTCAGGAGTAGCAGTGATGCAGGTTCATATGATGTGGAGAAAAACATTGGGATTCATTCACCAGATGGCTTCAAGGCTCTGAGTGTTGGACTGTTTAAGAGATCTGCATCTGTGTTCTTGGAGGAAAGAGTAAAGTCTTCGCCTGTGAGCATGAGAAAGCTTGGAGAGGAATCTATGAATGAAGTGGCTGCATCATTTCAATTCATGTCAAAGTCTGTGTGTGGCACTGAGGTATCAGAGAAGTACCCATCTTTCAAGGATAGGCACAAAGGGGCAACTGAGAAACCTAAAGTCATGAAGGAGGTGGAAGGTGAGCAAGCAATCAAAATGAAGGCAATTCCTGGGGCAAAACCTGGTGGTACCTCGGTGATGTTTTACTCTGGAGCAAAGCAATCAAGGACTTGCCCTATTGTTTGTAGAAGCAAAGAAGCTGAGGTGAAGCTTGAAGAACTGGGGGTGACAAAGAGAGTAGAGACTACAAAATTTGCTCCCACAAAAGTGGAAATAAGGGCTCCACGGATGCCAAAGCCACCTCCTAAGCCCTCAGGCCCAGCTCCTGGTGGGACACAGGTCCCTTTGAAGCCAGGTGGTATAGTGCCACCCCCACCTCCTCCACCCTGTTTACTTGGGCCACCTGGTGCACCACCACCCCCTCCACGGCCACCACCCCCGCCACCACTGCCACCATGTGGAGGCCCTCCAAAGTTGCAAGAGAAAAATAAACCTAAGATGCAAAGAGTGCCTGAAGTGGTTCAGTTCTATCAATCACTGATGAAACGTGATGCCAAGAAGGAGCCAGTGAGTGTCACAAGTGGGGTTGCAAAGAGCACTGAGGCCCGTAATGATATGATTGGTGAAATTGCAAACCGCTCAGCTCATCTCTTGGCTGTAAGTTACAACTGTGCACTTTTACTGTTCCAGATAGTGAATGTGTTAACATGGTGTAAGCAAGGAGATGTAGTTCTACTGCTTTACATTTTTTCTCAAGTGAATGTCTTGACTGGATAGCATTGACAACATATTCTGGTGGTGTTATAGATAAAGGCAGATGTTGAAACACAAAGAGAGTTTGTTGAGTCACTTGCAAAAGAAGTGCGGTTAGCTGCATTTACCAACATGGAGGACGCAGTGGCATTTGTGAAATGGCTTGATGAGGAGCTTTTGTTTCTGGTATGGTCCATCCACTTGTAGCATGAGTGTAGAGGTTACACACTGGTTTTACAATGAGCCTTCGATTTTGCCCTTCTTTGCCAAAAATACATGTCACATCATATCTGCTTGGAGGTGTTGAGAGTAAGCTAGAAATGGTTTAAGAGATGGCTTTGCTTGGAATCATTTCAGGTGGACGAAAGGGCTGTGCTAAAACATTTTGATTGGCCAGAAGGCAAGGCAGATGCATTAAGGGAGGCTGCATTTGACTACCAAGATCTTGAGAAGCTACAGCAGAAAGTTGCCGTATTTGAAGATAAGCCAGAGTTGCCTTGTGAGGCAGCACTGAATAGAATATTGGCAGTCCAAGAGAAGTAAGTACCATGATTCCATGTGCATGATACCTACTACCTAAATCTGCATGACAATGTTGCATGACCCAATGAGCCAGTGGCTACTGAATGAGGGTAAAAATAATTTCAAGTGAAAATTGTTCATGTGGACATCTTTATTGGTGGTTTTTTATCTGTTGATCTCTTCTCACTTTGCACCTACAACTTCATTTAGTGACACAGAACTGTGCACTTGATTGGTCCAGAATGGAAAAATGTGTATATGCAATGTTGCGGGGCAGAGACTTGGCTACAACTCGCTACAAGGAATTCAGTATCCCCACTCAATGGATGCTTGATTCTGGTTTGGTTGGCAAAGTAATGTTTTTCTATATCATTCTGAGTTCTGAATTCAACACTCCAAACTTGCATAGAATAGGCTGTTGGTGTATGAAACAAGAGCTTGAAGAAGGCAAGGCATAAAATGCACTCCACTTAACTTAAGCTTACCTACTGGGATTGCAGATAAAGTCAGGAGCTGTAAGGATAGCACAGCTTTATATGCAGAGAGTAGCATCAGAACTGGATCTTCTCAGTTCTATCTCTGAGAAAGAACCATTGCTGCAATTCCTATTACTGCAGGGAGTTCAGTTTGCATTCCGTGTCCACCAGGTTTCCAATTTTTCTTCACTCATTTCTGCCGTGTCTGACATTGAGGTGTCTTCGTTTGTATTCCCTCATCTATGAGTTCACTGTTATGGAAGTTTTGAACCCAGTCCAGTTTTTGTGGTAAGGAACTCTAGGAGTAAGACTGTGTTTGGGAATTGTCTCCACCTTGCAGGCTGGTGTAAAAGTTGTTTATCACTCATGTGGCTGCAAGCTTGACTGATATCTGAGCTTCACTGCATGTTCAAAATGACTAAGTACTTGCATTTTGGTCTCTTGTTTGGATGCAGTTTGCTGGAGGATTTGATGATGACAGTATGGCAGCTTTTGATGCACTCCGCAATCGAGCATATCTTGGCAATAACTCTACGGCTTAAATCTCAATTTCTGATTGATTTCTCTAAAATTAAATCCTACTATGGCCGACATCCTACTGGCAGGATGTCTGAAAAAAAATTCAACCCTCTGCCCATAACTAGTTAGAGAATGTTCAAATGTCAATGCACTGGCACTTGGATTCCTAAACATGAAATTCTAGTCATGCACTGTAGCTATTTTGGCATTACTTATAGAATGCATGGACCTGATTAGAAGTCTGATTGTCTTTCAACTCAGGTTTACTGAATAGATGAATTTGTTACATTTGCTGGTGGAAGCATTCTGGTCATTGAGGAAGCATTCAGCATTGTAATTGGAATACAGGGCCATCATGAAGAGTTTAATCCACAAATCATAACCTGAGTTTAATCCTGATGAGAGTCTGTAAAGTTGCAGAGAAATCTCCTCCACAACATTTTGAATGTGTAACACAACAATGTGTGCAATCCCCATTAGAGTTGCTTCTGAAATCTCAGATCATTCCTTCATCACAAATAACAGTGATGAGCTGCCATGACTTTCCAATGATTTCATCAGCTCCCCACTGACAGTGGGTGTTGAGAAGTACACATGATTACCAGCTCTAGGTTTAGGGTTTGTAGAATGGTTCGCCCTGAGTGCAAAGATACCATAGTGGATCAACACCTTCAATTATGTTATTCTAGGAGAATACCAAAGCCCTATCGACAGCTAGTTGCAAGGATCACCAACATAAAGAAAATCAGAAACTCTATTGATTGCAGAACTGTTGCGTTACAGATTTCAATTACATGATGTCGATTGCAAGTACAGCACATGTTAGTAGTCGTGCTTCTTCACAACGTTGAGGAAGAACAAGTCCTTAACCTTAGCCTTCCCTGGAACCCAAATCCTAAACCCCCTCCTTAAAATATATTGCTTCTCGAAGAACAGTATGTTAGTATGTTATACAGACTGTGCGTGCTCGTATTCCACCGCAATTTTTCCGAAAGAAAGAAACGCAAGCTTTCAAGACTGCCACACCAGTCTTGGAACACTACTAAACCGTGCTTTCTTTCTTCACTGCGAAGGAATCTCCCCCCGTGGCTCCTGTTCCACCGCGATTTCCCCAAAGAAGGAAACGCCAGCTTTTCAAGACTGCCACAACGGTCTCGCAACATAACTAAAGCGTGCTTTCTTCACTGCGAAAGAATCTCCTGCAAACTCCAACAATCTCTTTAACGCACTGCCGATAAATCCCTCCACGGACGTCCGACGAAGCTCTAGGGTTGCACGATGAGGCACACTTTGCCGAGAACTCAGGGTACCAACGCTGCTGCTGCTACTGCTGCCGCCGCCACCGGACTGCGGCAAGTCGTCCCCGCCACAGTGCCTTGGATGGCTGAGGTCAACATTTCTTGAGAATAAAAGAAGCGAGGTGAATCGCTGCTCAACCAAGGAGGACCTCCGATCAGGCATAACGACCAAACAATTCTCTCTCTCTCTACAGCAAGAAGAGTGTACTACGAGTTCTTCCGTCGCCTGCTCGGTTGCTAGCTTCAACGTACTTCAACACGACAATACCAAGGGCTGGCTCTCGCAGATAACAACCAAATGAACATGCTGTCTCTTCTTTCTCTTTCTTTCTCTCACATAAACAACCATGCGCGCTGCCTCAATCTCTCTCTCTCTCTCTCTCTCTCTCTCTCCACCCCTGTGTCGAGGTGCAAGCGCGCGAGCAACGATGCGAAGCAGCACGGAGTTCGGCAGCAGCAGAGAAGGACAACAAAACAAACAAGCAAGCAAACAAGGGAGAGCGTCACGTACATAAGGCCTATGTTAGAAGCTTCTGGAGATTAATTATTGTCGAGGAGCCTTCCTTGGATGACATCCATCTATCCATCTACTATCATGCCCTTGGCAACCGACCTTCGTGGATGAAACTTGTTCATTTGCCATAGCCTTTTCGGATAGCTCCCTTAGTGCCAATTATGTCACGCAATGGCCATTGATCGGTCACGGCTGAGTGCCGATTACGCCACATATTGGCCACTGAACAGAGCCTGCCGAGTGCCCATTATGTCAGATAATAGCCATTGGCCAGACCGTCGTTGAGTGCCCATTATGTCAGATAATGGCTATTAATGATCAGACCCGGCGGAGTGCCGATTCCGTCAGATAATAATGGCCGTTGGTTAGACCCGGCCGATAAGTGCCGATTGCGTCACATAATAATGGCCGTTGGTCAGACCCGGCCAATATGTGCCGAACACTGCAGATTGCGTCATATAGTAATGGCCGTTGTTCAGACCCGGAGGATCTCTTCCACGTTTCCGGTTATCTGAGATGAAGTGGACGTTTCTCTCTTTCTGGTTGTCCGGGTTGACACGACAACGCGTTTTGATTCTTTTTTTTCATTTTCCCTGCCCTCTGCCCGTCTCCTTTTCTACGCCGACGCAGCATAAGCTGTCCTCCGAGACGAAGCTTCAGACCCTCCTCGCGAGCTTTTGCCGTTGCTTCCACGATTTGGCTGCAAAGATTTGGCTGTTCAATCTTCCGGCACAATAGCGTGACCTCTACGAACATTCATGTTGCTTGCAAGCTGAGATTCGTCTACTTCAGTTTTGACTCGTTGCCGCGGAGGTTTTGGCCGCCAGAAATTTTCGCAAACGTCAAATTTTAGTTTTGCTTAGGGTTTGAAGATAAGGATTTTAGGAAGCGGTCAAACTTTGGAGGTTTTTTTGTGCAAGGGATTTTCTCTAGGGGTCCAGAGAAGAGGAGGAGGAGGAGAACTGGAATTGTAAGAATCTTTGAGAAGCACAGTGTGTTTTTTTTTGGGCGAAAGTTGTGAACGGAAAAGGGTTTGTGAATTGGCGAGATGGTGTATCTGTATTGATGCGAAGAGCGGGGGGGAGAGAGCAAGAACTCATGGCAGATGAAACGCGCCGGAAGAGGAACATACTACTGACATCGCAGAAAATAGTGCCACCGTGACGCTTTAAGCTTCGGAGGCAATCGGCAACTGTAGACGACAACCGTTTTCAAGGTCTTGAAAGAGCAACGCAAACTCTAACAACGGAACCGAAGACTACCCGAGCTTGTTAGGGTTTCACAAACATGGACTCCAGAGATGCTTCCTCAAAGACCTTCCTTCCAAGGGTGTCTAGTTTAACGTCTCTCAAGGGTATGTACCTCCTCTTTACCCTCTCCAACTTTCTTTGTTTTTTCCGAAGGCATGTGAACTTTCAGACATATGTTGAGTTGTGTTTGCAGTTTGGACGGTGGCGAGAGAGACAGGTTAGAGTGGGAGCAGTTCTGGGCTTTTGTTGCATAATGGGCAGGATTGTCAACTCTTCTTGTGACATGGCCAGATGCGTGTAAATTATGGATATATGTATTTGCCCCTAGTCTCTTGCACGAGTCTGTATTTGATGTTTTGTTTTTTATTTTATTTTTTTGGTCGATGTTGTAGGAAAGGCAGTTCATCATATGGCTCCATTGGCAAGCAAAGATGTGAATGCAGGAGAAGGGAAGCTGGCATACAAGTGTCACCATTCTCTTGGCAACCTTGGCAAGGGGACTCTCCCTGCCTCATTCATGCTGGGGACACGAAACACTTCAACTGGAATTGATGATGGCAACATGGAAAGCAAGCAGAAGAAGTCAATGTTTCTGAAGGATCCAGTGCAAAGGAAGGCTTGGGTCACACAGAGGAGATGGAGACGGCTTGGAAATGCATCCCATCTCAAGATTAGGAGGTTTGTTTTGTTCTTTAATTGACTGCGTTTCTTCTCAAGAGATTCTATTGTTTCAGAATATTAGTGTGCTAATATTCTGTAGGCATGGAACATGTATTGGCAAACTGTTTCCTGTTCTTGACAGTCTTCATTATTGAACTGACTATCTGCTCCTCTCATTGTGAATTTTGTGTATTCCTGTGGTTAAATATGTTACTACTTGTGTTTTTTCAGGGACCGTCTCTTTGGAATGCACAGACAGGTGCTGCAAAAACTGGTCTATGCATCTGAGGCAACTGGCAGAGGTGACTTGGATGATTGGGAAGACAAATATGTTACGAGGAGTTGGAAGAACTTGAGGAACCAAGTTTGCCGAAGGAAGTCTTTGAAGAGGTAGATTGCTAGTGCTTAACTATTTGTCCAAGCATATGCAAGAAGCAGATTTCACTAGTTTTGTTTGATCCTGTTGAATTTGTTTCTGCATTTAAGGTGGAAACCTGTGGCTATATACATCTTTTGGTGAGTTATTAATCTATTGTGCAATTACTATTAGGTGTGCAGGCACCTTGTGTCAGCTATTTCCCAGTTTTGTTCAATGTTTTGGTTAGAAGTTTTTCCCTGCTTGTGTTGCAGGCGATTTCATGGAGTCTTTCCTCAGACACTGGGTAGCAGCTCAAATATACAGCAGATAAATCACACCCTCAAGGCTGAAGTTGAGTCTTCACGAACTTCAACTGTTACAGAAGTTCAAGACTACTCATCACAAGACTCTGCAGAAGTTGATGATGCAGATTTGTCAATCAATTCTCTGTTTCATTGGGTCAAGCACACCTCAAAGCTCTCCTTGCTGTGGCAAAAGGTGGATTTGACCACACCAATAACTAATGATTTGAAGGGTAACATTAAGCTTCAAGGCTGTGATTGGGAGGCAAGTACAAAAGAGACCAATGAGCAGGAACCTGCCTCAATCTTATCTGAAAGTTTGACCTCTGAGGGGTGCCATACCCCTGTGCAGTTCTGTGCAAGCACCAAGTGTGTTGATGACTTCCCTGCTTTGACTGCAGACAACGAAATAACCCATGAGCACCAAACTAACTTAGAGTTTTTAAAACCCTTTACCTGTGTTCCTGGGTCTGAAACTGGAGCTGTTTCGGGTAGGGATTCAAGTAGATCTGCAACACTGAATACTGCAGAAGGCTGTAATTCACATGGGGGTTCCTCCTCCCTTGCCTTCCATGAGGATCAAGGTGGTTTTGTGCATTATGATCTGCAGGAGATGCAGCAACTTTTCCTGGCTCAGGGTCCAGGGGAGATTCTAATTGGTGGTCAATTTGAGCTTTCAGGTGGAGGTATGGAGTTCCTATTTGTGGATGCAAATAGCATGTCTAAAGCAATTGGGGTGGGCCTTGAGCATTCTAAAGTTGTTTTGACAAGCAGCTTAGACATTGAGGTCATAATGCTAGGGAAAGAAGATTGGGAAGCCAAGTGGATAGAGGGTTTGAAAATGAAGGGTTCTTTCAATCTCATGTCAGTGAAGCTACTGGAACTGCAAAAAAGGGCCACTCAACTTATAACAGTCAATGAGATGGCACAGAGGTTTGGAGTGGGGTTAATTGGGTCAAATGGTATCGCTACTGATCTGACCATGGAGACAGATGATGAGTATGTGGAGAAGGAGCCATTTCTGTTTGAGGTTGCACGGTTCATGCTGAGGAATCACCCTGTTCCTGATGGAGAAGACAATCGCACTGCACCAGCAATTGCTGCTTTGTTCAGGAGGGAGAACAATGCAGCACTCTCTCAGAGGTTCTGTAGGGTCACTGTTCATCCGAGACAGGGTGGAGTTGATAATTCTACAGGACTTCCTTCAAGTTTGTTGAACTTGGCAGGCATCTGTCCAACTTTGACTATGCAGTTTGAGGAGGAGAGTGGCAGGAAAATGTTCACAATAGAAACTGTAGCAGAATGTGCTCTTAGAGAAGGTGAAACAACTGGGCCAGAGGAATGTGAATTTGGATGGTATCAAGATGAGTTGAATTTGTCGCTCAGATGTCTGGAGGATGATAAGGCAGTTCTATTGGACTCCATTGGGATGCTACATTCAGGAGAAATCAATAATACCCTTGCAGATGGGGTGTCTGATGCTGGAGAAGATTTTCAGATTTCCTGTGGTGAAATCTGTGAGCAGTTTTACTCCCAAGATGTATCATCAATGGGGGAAGCAACTCTTGCATATCGATTTTTCCGCCGTGATGTTCCAGATTTCAAGCATCATCCTGGCCCTGACCAGCAATCATGTGCACAAAGCTCTATTAATGCAACATTAAAACCATCCATCAAAGGGTTGTGGGAGCCAATAACTGATGATGAAGATGCACCCTACTTGTTCAAAATGGACCAAGTACTGCTGGAAAAGAATGCCAGTGCAAGTGAACCTGAAGATGGGCTGCAAGTTACTCAGCCTCTGGAGTTGCCATTGTTGATTAACCATGCCATGACACATCTGGAACAGGTTGGGGGACACCGCAAAGCTATCAGCATGAGAGTGCTAGGTTTTAGAAAGAATTCCCCAACATAGAACATTCCTAGGTTACAGACCCAGCACAGATATGTGTGAAGTATTTTACATCATGTATATATATGTTTATGGTTTTTTAATTGTTTTATGTGGCTAGTAATATGTGCTTCCACTGAAAGTATGTTACAGAGGGAAATATCTTGCAAAGGCTTCTGGGAACCGATCTGCTTTGTTGTTGCAGCCCTTGCAAATATGCACAAGGTGTTGCTACAACAACAAGCAAGATGTTTGATATCATTACTAGGAAGCCCAAAATTTACTAGAGAACAGGCCATGAATAGTAGTGGATTCTGCACACCCGGCAGAATCTGCTGTTCACAGCCCATTCTTCTGGCAATACAAGGGAGGCCATGGAATGCCATGAGAAGTCCAGGAATTCAAGAGTGAATCAGCACTGCTGACACTTCTGCAGAATCAGTAGCGAGTCTTAATTTGGCCTCTTAATTCAGTGCTTTCAATGTGGATGCAAAAAACATTTGGATTTTAGTAGGTTGTGTGAATCCTATTTACATGATGAGGATTGAGTATTGGCCTGAATTAAGCCTTTCAAGGCTAAGTTCAATGGTCCCAAATTCTTCACCACAAGCAAGTCCTGGTGAATTGTTGTTCGAAGTCTAGAGTAAGACCAAGGAGCAGATCATGTGCCTTGTGATGTTTTGGTGATGTACTGGAGAAGGTGCTCCCTAGAGAAGGTGCCCCCCTGGAACACACATTCTGCATCCTAGTGAACACTTTTAGGCCACATTCTGCATCTCAGTGAACACTTTTAGGCCACTTTTAGGCCAAAGTTGCAGAATGTGCCTTAAGCGCACCGTGAAAATGAATTTCTGAGAGCAAATTCTGCCACAAAACAAATAAATAGTGTTTTGGTTCCCTCAAAACCAACACTTTTTCCATTAAGGCCAAATTCTGCAATTTAATATAATAAGTTTCCTGCAGAATCTGCCCTGGAAAAAGCCTTTTGTGTACTGCCTCTTTTGGTCGTTCGTTGATACCCAAGTTAACTTGGGCATCATGCCTACGTGCAGCCTTTCTTTTTGCCGCCTATGTACAGCCAAAAAAAACTAAATTAAAAAGTGCTAAAATCATGTGGTTTTTTCGAGATTTTCAATAGCCATAATAATTCCAACAAAAATTAAGAAAAAATCGCCAGATTTCTATACATGGTTTGAGTAGGTAGCCAAAAACGTAGACGGATGATTTTGAATTTTTGACTTTCATATTAAGCTTGTAGCCAAATTTGGCTAAATCTTGCAGTGCATCATGGCCACTTTGGCATAACACAAAATTGACAAAGAAAAAACACTGATGATGCGTCGTGTCCAGACGAGGGAGAGTTCATCGCCACTTTGTTCCGTGCTGCTCCGCTTCCTCTTCTTCTTCTTCCTGCTTCACTGTTTTGTGCAATTTGCATTGAGCTTTTGTTGTTGTTAGTTTTTTTTAAAATAATAAAACATTTTCTTTGTTTGCCTCAACAACTACTTAACAATTGTGTTCATCATGGCGTCGTCGGCAATGATGTCGCTTGCATTGACGCCAGTGACGGATCTCGGACGCTATTGTGGACTTCGGAGACAGCAGTGGAGATCCCAAAGCTTTGTAGCGCAAGCTTCCTCTCGTCATGGAGGTAATTCTTCTGCTGCTGTGCCCGTCGTGCGGGCAACAGGTTTGCGGCCTCGTCGTCTCCCCGAACAGGAAGCGGTCATCGTCCCAGTCTCACCTGACGACGATCGCCTCGATCTCGCTCCGGGAGCCACTAAGGTACTTTTGTTTTTTTGTTTTTTTTTTTTTCCTCTCAAAAACCAGCCGTTTCCTATGGATCATGAAATGCTCATGTCAGGGTTCAATACTCTAACTGTGGAGTTCGGCGTCTTGCTCGTGACTGCCTTTGGTCGCTGTAGCGTGGAGCACTTGGTGTTAGGGTTTTATGGCCTTGTCTCGTTGAATGCCATCAGGATGTGTGTGTGTGTGTGTGAGGTTATGAATTCTTTATCAGGCGTTGCTGGAATTTGTGAACCTAGGGACTTTCTGTTCAAGAAGGTTTTTCAGTCATGTTGCCCTTGTCAGTGTTAGATATTTACCGGCCTTTTGAAATGGAGACAGTTGCTCATGCTTGTCAGCGGACATGGGGCCGTTCTTCTTCTTCTACTTCTTCTTCTTCAGCCTGAATTTTCATTGCACCAGTCTTTTCATGGTTTCCATTGACCATCTCTCACTACAATGGGGAAATTGTGATTTTTTTCCTTTCAAATTGCGAAACACAAAGCAAAAATAGCAGTATCGAATGTCATGTGAGAGGAATCTGGCATGAGGGGTTTCTGCATTGCTTTGGACTGTTTGCAAGTCTTTCTCTTTTGGTTAGGTCAATAGTGCATGTGGAGAATTGGAGGCAGGAAAGATTGGTAAACAGTAAGGCTTTTTTTTTGGTGAAGGTTTTTCTTTGACATAGCAGTGTTGTGGACATGGATGAAGCAGTTGGAAAGCACTTTGTCAGTTGAGCAGTTGCTGGCAATCCACAAGGGGAGGACAGGCATGTGGGTAAAGCCAAGTTTCCAGCGCAAGACCAAGATTGTGTGTACTATTGGACCAACATCAAACACACGTGAGATGATATGGAAGCTTGCTGATGCAGGCATGAATGTGGCAAGGTTGAATATGTCACATGGTGACCATGCATCTCACAAGAAGGTTATTGACCTTGTTCGGGAGTTCAATGCACAGGCAGCTGCTAATGTTATTGCCATAATGCTTGATACCAAGGTATGATTGATTGTTGGGAAGGAGAATTGTGGATTTAATTTGTTGCTTTTCTGCAATTGTCAAGCTTTAGGATTTTATCTAGATGAACACCTGCAGATATTTGGGGGATTTTATCATTTGGCGTGCAGGGTCCAGAAGTTCGGAGTGGTGATCTGCCACAGCCAATCATGCTGAAGAAGGGAAATGAGTTTACTTTCACAATCAAACGTGGAGTGGGCACTGACACCTCTGTCAGTGTTAATTATGATGATTTTGTGAATGATGTGGAAGAGGGTGACACACTGCTCATTGATGGTATATCTCTCTTCTGGTTGCCATTCCATGATGTTGAACTCTATCTTCCCTTCCTTAGTCCTCTGGAGTTTCAATGCTTTTGCTGGGTTGCATGGTTCTGGCAACTGCAGAAAAGATCGCTGGGTTTCATTGGGATTTGTTAAGGCTTATCCATCATTTGGCTTGCATGGAACTGAATCAGTCTTAGAATGAGGGTGGACAGGAGGTATGATGTCATTGGTAGTCAAATCAAAGACCAATGAGTCAGTGTTGTGTGAGGTGGTGGATGGTGGTGAGCTGAAGTCCCGTCGACATCTCAATGTTCGAGGCAAGAGTGCTACACTCCCTTCCATCACTGGTATGACTTACCTCCCTGACCCTTTCTGCTGATGCAGGCTTGGGAGTTGACAGACTGTTGACTTTTGAAGATGGATGAGCATACTTGTGATGTAGAGTGACCGCAGAATGCTTAGTTTGGGCTGCAGAGTCTAAGCACTAGCATCAAGATTAACAGCCATGCAAGACTGTCAATGCTGGAAGCAACAGATCATAGAGAATAGTGTTTGGAGAATGCATGCCACAGCTGTTTTGTACAAAGACAAAATGCAGTTGTCAATGAGGCTACCTACCTCCCCTTTATCTGTTAGCCTCTTGAGGAGTATGGATGGAAAAGCAGAAGATAGTTGTTGACTTTATGCAGGGTTGCTAGGAACTGTTTGACAGAGAAGGACTGGGAAGATATCAAATTTGGAGTAGACAACAAAGTGGACTACTATGCACTATCATTTGTCAAAGATGCAGAGGTGGTGCATGAGCTGAAGGACTTTCTCAAAGGTCTTGTATTGTCCATGATGCCCTTGAGTTCTTCAATATCACTTATATTATTGAGCTTGACAAGAGTGGTGGAGAAAACACTCCAAATTAAACTGTTGAGCTGCTGCAGATCGTGGAGCTGACATCCATGTCATTGTGAAGATTGAGAGTGCTGACTCCATTCCCAATCTTCAATCAATTCTTGATGCTGCTGATGGGGTAGGTGCTGTCCCCTGCAGGTTGGTCTAAAAATCAAATTATAGTTGCTTCATCATATTAAGATGGAACATATGCAATCAACTAAACACTCGTTGCTTTAAGCTTCTCAGGACAGACATTGGGACCTTTCAGGTGTGTTCAACTTGATGTCAGTATGTGTGTAATGTGGCAGGCTATGGTTGCAAGAGGAGATCTTGGGGCAGAACTGCCTATTGAAGAAGTGCCCCTTCTTCAGGTCTTGAACATATGAACTTGCCTTTGTTTTTTGGACTGTTGATGAGCAGATTTGAGATTTTAAGAAGTTACCATCAAACTTTCCTGCCAATCTAGTGAGGAGAGGATGTGTCTGTTCAAAGGATCTGCTGTTACAGACTTGGGGGTATGTCTCACTGCTGCAGGGAGAAATAATTAGATCATGCCGAGCTATGGGGAAGCCAGTAATAGTGGCAACCAACATGCTGGAGAGCATGATTAACCACCCCACTCCAACTCGTGCAGAGGTATCAGACATAGCTATTGCTGTTCGAGAAGGTGCTGATGGCATTATGCTTTCTGGTGAAACTGCTCATGGGAAGTAAGTAACCTCTGGCTGCATTTGTTTGTTTAAGAAACTGCTTATAGCCAATGATATTGAGGTGTTTAGTAGTCAACTAGAGGGTATTCTAAATCCAACAGTCAAGCAGAAGCAAGCAAATAGTTTGCCCCTAATATTGCTGTCCCTTCATTTTTGGCAGAAGAAGAGGAGTTCGTGTATAAAAGCCACTGTGTAGATGTGCATTGGAAAAAACAGATCACCTCTCCAGAAAGGAGGATAGTGCCAGTCATTGAAAGTATGAAGCTTTCCGCTTGCTTCACACAGAGGCTCAATGCTAGTCTATTGCAAAGTTGGATAGAATCTTATGTTTATTGTCTGTATGCGATGCACCAACAGGTATCCACTGAAAGCTGCACGAGTAATGCACACTGTAGCCATGCGCACTGAAGCTACAATGCCAGAGGAAGAACCTCCTGCCAATTTGGGACGTGCTTTCAAGGTATTCACCTCCATCTGTTTGTTTTACTACTATCCTGGCAGCATGCTGTCAGTTGAGATGAACACACACATGGCAGGCTGCAATTGAAGGGAACAAAGTTGCAAAACTGTGTGAGTGGGAGTGAAACTTTTGTGTTAGCCATGTTAACAATGCTTGCTCACCACTGCACCAGACAGCCCAGCTTTATCAATCTCTTTATACTTTTTTGGGTGTGCCAGACCTGTTTTTTTTAAGTTCATTCTTTTCAGCAGCACAGATGAGACTTGGATAAGTGTGCAATGGATATTCTCTGTAGTGAGAGTTTGACACGAGATCCCACAAAAGCCTACTGGACACAGTATGTGCTGGCAAGAATCTTCTGGGTGAAGACTCTTATTTCTGATGATATAGAGCTCCCCCATAGTTTGGTTGCACAATATCTTTCTACTGAATGCTATCCTGAAAGCTGACAGAGACCCAGACTCGGGATAGAAGGCTGTCCATTAGACAGCAGTAGAATTTTGATACTGTGCCATTGTGGGACCCCTATCTATTGGGACAAAGAGCTGATTTCTGCGGAGCAAGCTTGTCCAACATATTGCCCTATTGAGTTTGTGTTCTGACACTGAACACATAGAAGGCCATTGCTTTTAACTTTATCTTTCCACAGGAAGGGCTGATCTGAGGTATATTTAGCATTCTATTCATGCAGACTTGTCAGGACCAAAGCTCATAAGATTGAGGTTGCTTTTTTGAACAGAATCACATGAGTGAGATGTTTGCATTTCATGCCACTATGATGTCCAACACATTGGGAACTTCCATTCTTGTGTTCACACGTACTGGCTTCATGGCGATGCTGCTTAGCCATTACCGTCCAGCTGGGACTGTGTTTGCTTTCACCAATGAGTAAGCATCCATCTTTATCCATGCATGATGAAGCTCTGGTATTTTCACCTGGAAGATAAGTTGTGTAGAGGGCCAGACTATTTCTTCCCCCTGAAAGTTGAATGAGACTTGTTTAAGGTCTTTCTTGTTGAGAGTAATGGTGTCTTTTCTCTCTCTTGCTATTCCTGGAGATGGTCGGTCTGGTCCAAGTCCCATTTATGACAAAGGTGATGGTGGTTTTCTGCAGTAAGAGGGTGCAATCAAGGTTAGCCCTTTACCATAGTGTGCGAGCTTTGTACATGCCCTTTTCTGATGATGCTGAGGAGACCTTCTGCAAGGCTCTGGCCATCTTACAGGTTCTCATCTCACTGCTTCTGCAACTCTGTGATAACCTAATTGAGGATTTTCAGCTGTTTAAGTGCATCCTCCAACTGCAACATAGCCTTTGTTTATGACAAGAGTTGAAATATGCTGGGCTCTCTCATGATTTTAGCTCAGATAGATAGCAAATGAAACTCCCATTTACATTTGAGCTCTGTTGTATGTTTTTCCCTGAGACCTCTCAATAGAGGCACTCAATCACTGAGCACACATTTGATCACAGTTGTTTTGACTCAAAATCAAGAGAGTTTGTAGCAAACCTAAGTTTAGCCTTTCCTATTGCAATTGCTCTAGTCCAGGACTGCTTGGAATCTAATAATAGTGACTACTTGTGGTGTTCAGAAGCGGGGCATGGTTAAGGATGGTGAGGAGGTTGCACTAGTGCAGAGTGGGAGACAACCAATCTGGCGCTCAGAGTCCACCCATCACATCCAAGTGCGCACAGTGCATGGTTAGTGCCTAAAATACAAAACTATTTCTGCGGTATGATCTGTAGACAGACCCACTTTTGTATGGGAAGCGCAATGTGATGTAAAAATTTTGTTCAGAAGTGTGCAATTTTGAAGAACTTGGTTTGCACATGCACAACAACCTCATCATCTGGCTTCATGATCAAGTAATTTCAGGTTAAGAGATTTACATTGGTTGACATTGCCAGAACTACATAACCTTCAGTGATAACAGCATGTGCAATAAGAACTTGATATAATATACCACATGCAAAACTTGCTGAGAAGTAGTAATTGCTGTGAAACTACTGGAGACACCAAGTTCTTCATAGCTGCTTACTTCACTTAAATTGGAAATTGTCTTTAGTCATCTTGCTCTAATCCTGAGTCTTTGCCCCTAATTCTAAACACACTCCCTGAAAACTCCTTACCTTGTTGACCTTCTGTGTTTTGCATTAAGCCAGAAGCTTATTAAATGCACTAGGAAAATTTGATTGAGTGTGTGACGCCCATGCAAGGTTTAAAGTGATTGAATCAAGAAGTGCACTTGGAAAGGTAATGGACTGTTACAATTTGAAATAATACCCATATTAGTGAAGTTGAAATCTCAGTGACAAATTCGAGGGAAAGAGGGGGATCCATTGTCACCATGCAAAAGCTTGCACAGGTGAGGGTGTCAGCGCTTATTTGTGCAAGGCCCATTCCCACTTTGACAGGCCACACATGAGGAAGATGGGGATGACTTTTCTTCACATAATGAAAAGCATGTGATTTCACACAATGGGTCTATGTGGGGGAAACGAAGAACATTTGAATATGTGATAGAGGGAAAACTTCAAAGGGATGGGAAGGGAGGTGACCTTGGATACCAAAAACTTGATTGGGTCAAGCAATTGGAGTAAGTGAACAGCAAACACACAAATGTGGGGAAACAAAAAAAAAAACACTTGAATATGGGATGGGAGGTGGGACCTTGGCTACCAAAAACCTAATTGGGTCAAGCAATTGAAACGAACAAACAACATACAAATTAAATGTGTGTGCAAATGTGTGCAAGCAAATTAATCGAAAATTGGGTTTTGGTAGCTAAAATTTATTGAAGGTTGTCATAATTTTTAAGAAGTTACAACACCTTGGGGGAGTTAAAGTGAAACCCAAAAAGGGAAGATGGGAATGACTTTGTGATGAAATTTTAGTGGCTAAACAACTTGACTTTGTTTCCATAACAATTGAAATATCCCCCCCAAACAAGAATTTGTTTCACGGTGGAGACATTCAATTTAAGTTTCAAAGTCAATGAGGTTGCCCTTAACACAACACGCATCTTGAAGACCATGCTCTTCGTGGTGGAAATGACTGGGTTGGGCACCATCAAATTTAACCTCTAGAGAAATAATGAGAATGTGTGTTAAAAGCATCTCCATTCTCGCCCCTTATTTGAGCCTTTATTAATGTTTACCACATCCAATGTAGAAAGCAAATGATTTTCCCATCCCCATCCATAAATGTGAAATTTTGGACAATACAAAATGAAAGACCATCTAAATGCCACCATGTCAATCAATCGTTATGGTTAGCCAATCAAAAGCAACCATTGTCTTTTGTTGACCCTTTTAGAAATCACTATAACCTATACATATTTACTAGTCCAAACTCAATTTAATATTATTCAAAGGTTTTTTTTCATTTGAACTACTATGTACATGCGCATTATATCATTAAGATTGAAGATGCTATAATTTAAAGAATTAGCATTTAATCGAGATAAGGTTGCATAATTCACAAAGTGTGAACTCCTTATTCAACTCATTGAATTTCCAATGACAAAGATTACTCAAAATTCAATATCTACTACACCTTAGGTCTTAAAATTATGAAATCACCTTCATAAAAATCCTACTCATTTAGCACTTTCCAAGAACACTAAAAGTGCACCCCAATTTTTATAGTTTTTAGAGTTTTTTTTTGTAATTGAATTTTCAATGACAAAATTGTTCAATACTCAATAACTATTACATCATAAGTCTAAGCATTACAAAACCACACAGGTGTACCCATTTTCATTGATGGTTTTCCAAGAGTACCAAGAGCATGGTGAGGGTGCTAAGGTTCGGGAAATCTCAATGCGACAAGTGAATAATACAAACAAATCACCTTTAATGGAATCATGTTTTCCAAAAGGCTGAAAGATTTATTGATCATCTTAACATTTCCATTGCCACTTATTTCAACTATTGTAAATTGTACTATGAATTTTATACAAGTTTGATTAATGAAATTTACACAGTAATCATAAGAATGTTACTAATTGTGATTTGGTCACCATAATGCTTGCATTAATGAGATTGGGGATTAGTATCTTCGAGGAGTGCTTATACATTTAAAAGAATTTTTTCTTTTCAAATAAAAACCTTGTGAAAAAACATCTACCTTGAAAATGGAAGGCCTATTATTATCATATGGAATTAAATGGTTTTTAACCTTTTTATGATTGCCATGGTACCTTTACCATTCTTGCATTTTCAATAAAAGTTGAATTTCTTCAACTACCCATAGTGCTAGAAGTCTCAAAGTTTTCACTGTTATCTAATGTACATTGTTATTTCATTTATTTTAGGTCTACATAGTAAAGTCTTTGAAAGTGTGAGAATTTCAAAAAATTCTCATTGTTCCTACTAGAATGAAAAATAAAGAAAATTTATATATATATATATATTCAACAAGAATATGCATGACTAGTAAAGGTACTACAATACTTTTTCATCTTTTTGAATGGTTAGTTTAATACTACATAATGTTGCCAACATAGGTATGCAAACTTCCCCCAAAGTTTGGCTTAAGCAAGTAACCTTGCACAAATTTTGACATGTAGTGTAAACCTTTACTTATGATCCTTGTAAAATAATTGGGTTGGTTGTATTGAGTAAAGCTTACCATGACCTATTAATGATTGGAGTCCACAATCACTTGCAAGTTAACATTAAATATTTTAAAACAAGGACACAACATGAATTCTATAATTTTTTGTTCATGTTGGGTTTGTTATGGTAGGTAATGAATATCATAGTGAATTGAATACATAATTATTTGCAAAGGTCACCATGAGTCCTACTTAATCATTCTAGAATATACCAACCTTCATTACTTGTTTGAGTCACAAGTTTTAAATCTTTCATAAAGAAATTTTACAGAATTTCAACCTAATTTTTTTTAAAGAAAGGTTACACATTCTATTATTCACTATTTTTAGGATTTTTTTTGGGAGTAAAATTACACATTTTATTGTTCATTTCTTTTAGGATTTTTTTTAGCACTAATGCATTTGGCAGTAACGCCACTACCAAAGCCTACTATGAATAATATGCCCTCAATTGAAGCTTGTTTTCAAGAGTTTCAATCAAAGTTAAAGGAGATTAACAAAGGATTTAAGGGTGAAGTTATGAAAGTTTTGCAAGCCATGAACAAGCAAATGTTTTGCCTCATCAAAAATGAGGATGTTAATATACTACCATCACATGAATCAAACATGCATCTTTCATGAATGTGGTATACAATGATAAACAAGCTAATCACACTACTCAATTTTGCATGAATTTTGCATGATAACAATTCAACCTTAGGTTCCATTTTATAGACCATCCCATTAGGTTAATCAATTGATGAACCCACCTCAAAACAATTTGTAAGTAAAGCAAAAGTACTTTTACATGGGAATTTGTGATGATAAACATATATGCACTTGACAATTGTTGGGTAGAATTAAGTATTGAATGTTCCAATTGTAATGATAATCACCATTTGAATTTTTATTGTAACCTAAACAAGGTCATACCTTGAAACCTTCATTTAGGCAACTATGAACAATAAGTTAAGAATAATATGCAAAGTGCTAGGTTCAGCGTACCTTCTACAAATCCAATAAGCTCCCCAAGTATATCCTATGATCAACAAAACAATGGGCATATTCATCATCCCCGCTTATTTGTTCAAACTAGATAAGGTGTGATTAATTTACACCCATTTCAAAGTCAAAGATAAAAATCTTAATATGGGGCAAGTTTAAGGCATTTTGGATGTTACGTTTATGAATCCCAATCAAGTCAATCCATCAATTATAACTTTTAAATACATTCATCAACAATCTAATTTGTTTTAGAACTCTAAAATAAAAAAGTATAGGGGCAAGGCACTAACCCTAACTTTAGCAATTACAACTAGGTCTAAGGCTATAGGCATGTCCACATTACAAAAATCTTTTAAGACCCCTTTTTAAGACTTTCTGCATTTCTCAAAGCTCAATGAAGTATTCAAATAAGCAAAGAAAAATGTTTTTAAAACTATGGTTAAAGGCAATGGACCTTTAAAGCCTAAAAATGATGATGGTTTCCCATTTGTAAAAAATGTTGAACCTTGGGATGCACTTGCATGCCTCCCAAAGTTTAATAATGTGAAAAGTTATAATTTAGCTTAAATTTATGGTCTTTCGTGCAATATTAAAGCTACTATTTTCATTGTACAATTCATCCAAGTGATTCCTTTACAATGGAAGGAATTACAACTATTAGCAAATCTAGAATGGTTGAAACCATTGCAAAGGTTAAAGCTCTTATTCCTATTGATGTTGGTCCTATCAAAATTGAAGTTGAGATTGTGAATAGATTTATCCCTATTGTCTTGGTGGATGGAGGTAGTGGCTTAAATATCAAGCCTTTATTTACCATGGAAACATTAGACCTTCAAGTCATGAACCCATGACCTTTATCATTAATTTGGCATATTGAAGTTACCAAATTCTAGTTGGTCATATTACAAATTGCAAGGTGTGCACTCACAATGAGGATTACAATTTCACCTTCCACATTATTTTCTTTTAAACATAAATTAATGGTTATCCATTATTTTTAGGTAGAGATTGGTTGCAAAATGATTGAAGTTGTGATTAATTGGGCCTATGACAATCCTAGTATCACATATAATCTTTTATACAATCATACAATTGTGACAATCAAACTTATAAGGAGGTTCTTGACTTTTGATTTTACTCAAAAAAGGGGTTCCATGTTGAGAATAACAATGATAAGGATTTCAAACCTAAAACAACATCAACAAGTTGTCTCTAATTGTTGAACAAGGAGAACATGAAAACAATAGATGTTAGCAATTTCATATGCATACACCTTAACTTGTATGATTGGACAAATGATGTTGAATTCACCAATTGGTTGCCAAACCATACACCTTCCAATTATGAAGTTTCTATTAATTGCATTATAGGACAGTTAATTGATGAATTGAATGAAATGTTGTAAAACCATGCCACCTTGGTTGATGAGATTATTTATGAAGATGTATGTCATTTGAAGATAGATGGCACAAAGATAGAAAACCTTGATTCCTTAATGAAGAAAAATGATACATTACCTAATCCTTTGCATTTTAAAAAGACATTCATTAGTATCGAGGTTGACCCCAACCCTCCTATCTATCCACAAATACCAAACTAATTGGGTATCACGGTCCTATAGACCCAATGCATATATGTGAGGCAAATTGGAGAAAATTTGATGTTATTTATTCAAGCAAAGAATTTTGATTGATTAAAATTGGTTCATAATTGTTTAATGAAGAAGGCACACAATGTAAAAACCTTGTGATGAAATATTGTGATATTTTTTATTGGTCTTATAAGAACCACAAGGCTATTCCACCAAAAGTTGTTCAACACACCATTTTTCTTATCCTAGATGCTAGGTCTATTTGTGAAAAGTCATATGAACCTTTGGCTAAAACAAATAGCTAAGGTGCAATTGAAAAAATTCTTACAATTTAATTTTATTAGGCTAGTAAAGATTTATTAATTGGGTCTTTCCTTGGTATTGATGAAAAATAAATGGAAAACTTCAAGTATGCATCATTTATTGAACATTAAACAAAAATACTCAAAAAGACCATTTTCTTCTTTCATTTGTCAATATCATATCGGATGAGGTGGTATGGTAGGCAAAACACTCAATACATGCCATTGATTTGATCAAAGAACAAATTTTGCAAATTTTGTGTTAATAGCAAGCATTTTGTTTTGATATCTAGTTGATTTTATCAATAGAACATTGACAAAATACTTAAGTGATACATCATAGGTCAAGACCATCAAGAGGCTCTTGCCATTTTGCAAGACTAACATGATAGTGCAAGTGACAACCATTTCTCAAAACCATTTATTCAAAAATGACTTTCTCATTATGATGGCACATGATGACCTTTGCATTCTAGACTCAAGATTACAAATTACTCATATAATTTATTTGGTAACCACCTTTTTTCTATTCGGGTATTGACTTATCACAACAAAGAAATAAGAATGATATCTATGAAGTTGACACAAATAGTAAGTTAGAGAAGATCACCCTCACAATAGAACGATAATATTTATTTTTGTGGTTCAACAATTAAGGGTTACAACACAAGCATTTGGCCCTAGAATGGCCAAGTAGAAGGAAGCTTTCCATCACCAAATGTCAATCCTTCCATATACAAATCATACTCTGGAGGAGCCGTTTGAACAATAGCCGTGGTAAGATTGTGTGTTGAGTGATCTGCAACAGCAACTTGTGTTGTGACCAGTTACCAGGAGCACAAAGTATTGCATTCCTAGCGTATTTTAACAGCAATGTCCAGAACTGACCTCATAAGACTAATATAGATTTGCCACATTCTGCTGATGCTCCTCAAAGCACTACATGTGAATATATACCTATCAAACAAGTTAAGCTCCCCTCATCATCTCAATTTCTACCTCAATACATTATTGTGCTCTGGTTTATGACATTGTAGCACTATCAAAGAAGAAGAATGAAGAAAGCATTCCAAGTGTGATTTGGACAGATGATTCAAGAATCGGACTGGAAGCCAGTGAAGAATTGAACCAGTGTGGCAAGGACTTCAATTTAGGGGGTAGCCTCCCTCTGTTGAAACTGTGGGATTTGACACTAGGTTGTTGGTGAGTGTTTCATACCCCATTGAGGGTTGAGGTTATAGAAACAATTGTTCCTCACCTTTGGTTTCCAACCTGTTTTGATGTCCTTCGATGTAGTGAGCTTGCTAGCACAACAATGTTCCCTCTGAGATGGTCCTCTCTTCCCCTGCACCCTTTCTACTTCTATACATCCTACCAAGTTAGAATTCACTTGGGATTGGATTATTGACAATTTTTGTCCTTGATTTCAACCTTTCAATGCCCTTTGTGATCTCTTCACGAATGTTTCATTCTCATACTGTCTTATCATAAGAAAGGATGCAACTCTGTACCATCTTCTCTAGAAGGACTCCCTTGTACTCTGCACTTCTCAAGTCCCAACTCCAAACCATCTTCTTTAGAAAGACTCGTAATCTCGCCTCTCAAGTCCCCAACTCCTGTAATGCAACTTCCAGCAGTTTCATGCCAGAACTGGCATTGCTAAAGTTTTGAAAGCGATGGCACAGATTTGCAAAGAGCCTGAGAGCTTCTGAGTCATCTGAACATGTTCAGTGTTTCTAGGACAATAAAATGGAACAGAGGAACATAGGTGCTAGGCTTGTTTCTCCTACTATCAAGCCTCCCCAGTAGTCCCTGTTTTTCTTGTGAAGTAAGGTAGGTGTTGGAATCGGAGAGGCTCATTTCCCCACGATGTCCATCCAGCAGTGAGCTCCCTGGCAAAAAGCTCAATGCCCTTCACTTTTTTTGGTCCTGGTAAGAAGCCAGACAAAAGAGCTGCAAAGCATCTGTTAAGCAAAAAACCTGGGGTAATAGCCACAGTTCATTTATATATTGTGCAAATAAACAGATAGATATCTAGTACCAAGGGCAATCAGATTCAATGCAAAGCAGGTTATCAACAGACTATAACCCTTCTGGGAGATGGCTGGATGAATGAGACATACTCCTGATTGGCAAAAGCATATCAGAAGATTTCCTAATTTTTGCATACTATATGAAGATTAGGTTAACTTTGGGAAATAGTTACAAATGTATGAGCACCACTATAGAGAGAGAGAGAGAGAACACTTCCAAGTTTCGGATACATCCCAGTGGTGGCTTTCTGGAGTGGTCACCAGGGACACTGATGATGACAAACTTGTCTGGTGGCTTCTCATGTTTCAAATCTGCTGTACCACCATGCACATCCTGCACCAGAAAACCACAACTTCTCATTGCTTTAATTTGGCGAGACTTAGCCAGGTTAATGTATCCTCACATGGGAGGTAGACCTGATGGAACATATCTTTGCAAAAGCTCACTCCAAAGAGGGAGACAAAATATTCAGCCTACAATCCAGGAGCTTAACTTGTGATACTCTACATATTCATTCTTTTATTGCAGATTCATCAAAGGTCAGTCCAAGATACTCAACAGGATCTGCCCACATCTGTCAACTGCATAGAAACACTGATTCAAAACTGCGTATTCATTACTTGTCCATGGATTAATAACAAAAAAGTAGACAGAGGTAAGGTGCAAAAGAAGAATCCTTAACATATTTTCAAGTTGTAGATTTGTCTCTGAATTTGAGCTAGAAGAACTAGAACAACCATGTACATAAATTAGTAGCGCTTTTGACGGAGTGCTGTGACAAATTTTTGTGGTCAAAGTGTATATCTAATTTCTAATCTTCTCACAAGTAGGAAACCGGCACCACTACAACCAACCATCGTCAAGTTGAAAGTGACAAAGAGAAAGATGCAAGTCACCAAAAGGGATTAAAAGTTTTCACTTTGTCACAACAGGGACCCATGGAAGCAGATTGAATCTGGAAAGGTTTGAGAGATGCTACCTTATTGTCGGCGCCCAGTGGTGGTTGACAGGGCAAATAGCCCAGTAGTAGGCACTCATAAGGCTTGTGGTGTGCAAGATCCAATGGGCTCACCATCACACCATCCTCTTTCACCTTTTTACAACAAGCCCACTTCCTTCTACTGAAAAAGCTCTCAATTTGCATCTCAAAACTTATGACTTACATTAGAACTTTGTTGTTGTTCATTTTGAGAGCTTTCAAAAGAGTTTGCGAAATTGGGAGGAGGCAAAAGTTGTGATTAAACACAAAATCTTTGAGAAATTGAAAAGGGGGTGGGACAGGATCTTAAACCTTGAGCCAATACCACACAGCAGCTGGTGTGATTCCCCAGCCTGGGAAGAGCTCCTTCTCTGCAAATTGGCGCAGCTTTTCACGATTTGTTATCCACAATGCCACCAGTGCTCCATCAGCATGTGCCAGTTGCTTTACTGGCAATGATAACAAGGACCTGTTCGGCAATGTTGGATACCTGACCAATCACACAACTAACCAGACACAAAGTTGCTGAGAGAAATACACATGACTTCTCACTTCTGAGAGAGAGAAAGAGAGAGAGAGGAAGTAAAGAAAACGGGACAACAACAAAAAAACCAGCCACCAAGCAGAAACTGTCTCTGAAGGACTTACAAAGCTCTGCGGTGAACACTCTTGTTCTCCCAGGGTGGATCTATGACCAAAAGATTGAAGCCCTCACATGACAGTTCTGCCAGGCCACATTGAAGACAGACACCACTTTTGTAAATGACTTTGTAATAAGGTACAATGCATGCTCCCAAAAAAAACACTCTGCATGATGAAAGCCTCAAGAGACCAGAAAGAAGAACAGAGGAAGGACTGTCAACACACAACCTGGCACTAGCTGATGCACTTGATTAACGTCCGACTGCACACATGGGTATGGTTGTGTAGTCAGCAGCATGAGCAATATAAGGACAGCTTGCAACAGACGTATAAGTGAGAGAGAGAGAAAGATGCAGGGAAATGAGAAAAGTGTCAAACCAGAGCAAAGACAAGTGACTTACAATAAGAAACCGGCAAAGGCAAGGCAGCAAAAATCTACAGCCTGCACACTCTGCCACCACCTCCTCCTTGATTGTATTCTCTATGACAGTGTTGAAAAGTGTAAAGCTGCTTAAACCTTGCCCTGGAGCATCACAGCAATCAATGGCAAATGGCATTCTCTTCTGCTTCAGAAACCCTAACTTCTGGAGCATCACAGCAATCAATCACAAACAGCATTCTGTTGTGCTTCAGAAGCCCCGACTTCCTAAGCATCATCAGCAAGCAATCACAAATGGCATTCTCTTCTGCTTCAGAAACCCTAACTTCTGGAGCATCACAGCAATCAATGGTAAATGGCATTCTGTTATGCTTCAGAAGCCACGACTTGTGGAGCATCACAGCAATCATTGGCAAATGGCATTCTCTTAAGCTTCAGAAACCCTAACTTGTGGAGCTCCAGCAATCAATGGCAAACAGCCTCCTTCTCTTATGCTTCAGAGACTCCGACTTCTGGCACATCAGCAATGACAGGGCAAAAGAGAATTTTCCCTAGTGTTTCAGAAAGTTGCAACTTTTGGAGCATTAGCAAATAGCATTTTTCTCGGATGCTCCAGAAACTCCTTCCAGCTTTTCTCCATTGCTGCTAGCTCCAGAAGGGAGGTTGTTAGGGTTTTATAGAGAAAGCTCTTCTGTTGAGGATAGGTGGTGGCCTCAAGCATTTCAAATCGAGAGAGTGCATTTGAATGCTGGACTACTAACCTTGTTCTTCTTCACCAGAACTCCTTTCTGAGCTTTGTGAGAATGTGATCTCATACAAGGGAGCTTGCCAAAGCTTGCCCAATTCCACAAAATCGACCTCTTGTTCTTGTTCTTCTTCTTGGCAGACGGTTGTTGTTGTGTTTGCTGGTAGGATTTGCCTCAAAGCAACAGCATGAGACTTAACCCTGGGAGTTGCAGTAGCTTGAAAGGCTTCATAAGCTTCCAGAATAGCACCCCTCACTTCCTGCGGATTTTGCCTCATGCGCTTATGGAAAAAAGCTGGAAAGCTAGAAAATCACAAAAGCAGCAAACTGAGCAGCAGCAGCAGCGGAAGATGGAACAGGAATGAGGAGAGACCAAGCGAGCTTTACCTGGTGGCGACATTCAGCAAAAGACTCCTTCTCATTCGGAGTATACAGCCTTTTCTTCTTCTTCTTCTTCCGTTTCCTTTTCCTGCTGCCACTACAAGAATCGTCCAAAGGCGACGACGGAGGAGAAGGAGGAGGAGAAGCAACGATGGATTCGCAAGAGGAAAACAGAAGAGAACGTGAATAGTATCGCTCTGACTTGGTGCAATGGTAGCTATACGCAGCGCTCACCACAAGAGAGGAATCCATGAACACCGCATTCTTCCCTGCTATCCTCACGATGCCTTGCTGCATTGCTGCTCGCTCCTCCTCATATCCATCTTCTTCTTCTGTATCCACCATTTTTTTCTTCTCACCATGAGAAGTAAATGCTCCAAGTAACAACAAGCAACCTGTTTGAAGACGGACACAGATCCACCTCTCTCTAGGTCAGTGGATTCTCTCTCTCTCTCTCTCTCTCTCTCTCTCGCTGTCTATCTTCCCTTAACCTTTTGTTTTCAAATTTCTTTTTCGTCTCTCGTACTGCAGATGTTTAACAAATGGCTAGAGTCACTGTGGTGAAAGTGAAGAAGGTCTGATCCTTTTCCCTTCTTGTATAGTAGATGTTTCAGATTGCACCATGCAAGAGATGTGTGGGATTGCAAGTTGCTAAGTCTGATCCGTTTCACTTCTTGTACTGGAGATGTTTCAGGTTGCACATGTAAGAGGAGACGATGTTGCAGAATGCACATGTCACGGTGGATTCAGATTGAAGGTCTGATTCTTCTCCCCATCGTTTTGTAAATCATATTGGGAGATGTTTCAGATTGCACTTAGAAAATGGTGGCAGTCACTGTGGACTCAAGGTGAAGAAGGTGATGAAGTTTCTGATACCCTAAACCTGGGCTGCAAAACAGTACAGTGACTCAGAGGTTTACGAACAAGCAACCAGGAATCAGACCATGAAGAAGGAAACAAGAATGGCAATAAGGCAGTTTACTTTTCTGCATAGACTAGACAGTTTCACATCAAACAAATGAAGGCTTTGATGGCACTACGCATGCATTTTCATCAGGCAATGAAGGTGATAGGGAACTATTAATGTTTCAGAAACTTTAACATCCTTACAATGTTCTGATCAGCCCTTTGGCTCATAGCACATGTACCCTGCACAACTACCTCTATAATCACACCACTAACTACCACTTCAATATCTTGCTCTTGAGAAAAGTTGCAGCATTGCTCTAGTTGTATCAATCTCATCGTGATGTCTTGTGATGGGTTGTGTTGAAGGTGGAATCAGTTTGGAGTTGCATAATCAAGCTTTCAGTAGGACCAAGACTCTTTGCCGACCTGTGCGAAATTCATTGATCCGGCCCAAATGTCGAAAAACCTGTCGGCCACCACCACATTTGTGAAACTTGACAGTACTGTTTCCCCAAATCTACCAAATGTCAAATCTGAATTAGTGAGAGGTTGAATCTATAGCTGATAGGAGGCAAAAAACGAACAAACTTATGCTTGTGAAGAGAGATGTAGGTTTTCCAAGATAAGGGATGAGTTTGAAACTTTGAGGCTATGACATGAAACCCTAATAGAAACATAGGCCACCCAGTCAGTCACAAAACAAGCCCACTCTTCTGAAAATTTAGAATACTGCTTCCTCTTGGGAGCTGTACATCTCAGTTCTCCAAATGAAGTTTGCACCCTCCCCCAAAAACAAATTTCCACCCTTGTAACATTTTAGCCATCAGCTTTTTCATTAATGAAAGTGATATGCAGAGGAGATGAAACAGATGTGGGAGATCCTCACCGTCAAGATTGCTTTCCCAGTATTGTCCAGTTTCAGAGTTGGTCCACGCATATCTGTCTCCAAAAAAAAGTGCTTTCCTTTCACAGACTCAAGGGCTGCAATGTCTCGCAGCTCCTGCAAACAAAACCCAAGAAAACATCTCACTGGGACTTGAAGGAGGAGCTGGGATAAGATATCCCATGTTTCTGATATACAAGGCAAACTCAAGTAATATGGTGACATTCGATGTTTGCATTCAAAGAGCTTGCTGTTGAAATGCTGTGAATACTGGTCTAAAACTGGTTTGCTTTAAAAGCATGGCTCAAATCAGCTTCTTTGATTGATTTCAGAAGATTGACTGTCTGCTTTCAATTGATTGCAAAACCAATACAAAAGTACAAAAGTTTCTAGGCAGCAACATATCAAGTTTGCAGATTAAGCTTTTGAGGCATAAAGATAACCTTAGCTGAGCAGGTGCAGATAACCCTAAACCCTGAACCTTTCTTTGACTTAAAAAATGAGGGAAATCCTCATGCCTTCTGTGTTCTCTGCTAGGTCCTTATGACCAGCCATGACACTAAGCACCTTTCAATGATAAGCAACATAGTAAGGTTCTGTGATTGCAAGCAAGGTGTGGCTGGCATTGAAACTGATACTCACCAATACTTTCTCTGCTAAATCTTCTCCTAGCTGTAGTCAGATAAACATACATGCACAACAGAGCACAGAGTTAGACAAATTGTAAATCTACAGACAGCCACAACCCAATATTGATGTACAATTGAACCATTATTTGCATCAGCTGGAAAGAAAATTCATAGTTCATAAACCCTAAACCCAAAACCCATCAACCGTGTAAATCTGCATGGACATGTATTCCAGACAGTGAATAAAGCTACCATTGGAGCTACTGCCTCCTTTTCAAAGCTGGAATCTGGATTCCCACAACAGGTTGCTCTAAGATTAAGAACAGGGTGCTGTACTGATCATACCTTTTTCCTGGGAGCAGCCAAGAGACGAGCATTTGCTAGTGCAAAGGTTGCCATCTCATCAATCGCAGTGTTTAACTTCTCCAAAGTAAGCCTCCCCCTCATATAGCTGATGATGCAAATGAAGTCAGCAGATTAGCAACTGATGCCATTAAAAGCATTTGGTACTTTCTGAGTTCATATATATACTTCAAGCCTCATTTCAGATGGACATCTACTAGCATCTCAAGCATAATTTACCTTGCTGAGGCATCTATGATAGCACAATACAGTATTGAAAGTACACGTAGACTTACATATGTCCACAAACACAAATTCAAAAGGGGTTGGTGCTGACTGAGTTACACAAAAGCACCTGGAGAGTGATAAAAGTTCATCAACGTTTATGTACCACCGTGGTGGTGGTCCTTTTCCTTTCTTTTCCTGCACAAGTATAACAAAATTCCAATTAGCAACTGAAGTTCACGGGAAATTATACCACCCCATCACCTTCCTTTCCAAACAAAATGACCACTATAGATCCAGCAGGTCATCCAGCTCTGTATTCAGATGAGACCCTGTAATCAATCAATCAATCAATCAATTTCTAGAAGCCAACTGCCTTCAGTATCAAACATTCTGTCAACTGATCACCATGACAGGCAGCCACAATTTCAATCAAAACCCTATGATGTTCTAGGGTGTAGGGTTTAGAGTAGTGGCATTTAGGGCTGTTACTGAATGAAGAAACTGTGACCATTAACCTATTGCTAAAGGTACCATATGAGGCCAGTAGACATTCTACACTGTGGCCAGAAGAGACTTACTTTTGGAACTGAAGCTTCAGCAGGTCTTGAAACAGGACTACTATTTGTCACTATAGTCAAACTGCAAATCAGCCACACTCATAAGTTCAGCAAAAGCAAATTCCAGTGGCTGTAAACACAAAAATCTTAAATAACAGCATCTTGACTCTTGATAAGCAAGAAACCAATACCTAGTCTTTCTGAGTGAACTGTGAAAGAAAATGGGACAATAAAATAGGATCATTGAAGCTCTCAAAGCCACATCTGGTTATCAGTTTATGTAAAACACTCTTGTACTGATGGGACATGCAATGCCTCATTCATATGTTGGAAGACTTCTCAGAAGGAAAAACCCAAAGAAGTGCTCAAGAAAAAGAATAACAAAAGACCTCAAGAAAAAAGAGTTAACAGAGAAAGGGGGAAGGGCAAGAAAAAAAAATGCCCCAAAAACAACAAAAAACAAAAACAAAATTGAAAAATGAAAGAAAAACAGAGAGAAGAGAATATGAGGAGGACATTGAGACGAACTTTAGAGGCAAAAGTGGACTTAGGAAAAACTCCCTACTTAGAATGAGTAACCTAAAAAACAATCCTTTTGAAGATTCCAAAGGCAGGAACTCCAGACAAAAACCTTTCTTTGGTAAGCAACTCTCTGGATCAATTCAAAAGAAACTTGGAATTGCTAACCTTAATTCTTCCACAGACTAATTAAGTCTGCCATTTGGGCTATGATGAATCCTTGGGAGCTGCAAGGGTTTGGAACTGCATATTTCCGACAGACATGGAGTGCACCTTCTTCAAGAGGATTAAATCTATGGAGCAACAGAATGCCTCTATCAAATGAACACAACAGTCACTACTACATTCTGCCATATGGGTATCCTCACAAAAAGAATGCTTGAATCTTTCTTCAGCATGCTTAAATCAACAAGACAGAAGGGGAACTGAAGAGGAAGCACTACTATGGATAAGGGGGCCAAAGCTTGGAACTGAAGCTTTAACAGCCCTTCCAAGCTTGTTGACCTGAAGTTTTAACATACTTCCAAGCGATTCTGAGAGAAACCAAAAACCGTAAACAGAACTGAAGGAAGAAACTCCATGATGCTCATGGAGGTGCAGAATGCAGAAACACCTATCTTTATCAACATGAAGAGGAAACCAAAAAAGAACAGTTTTAAGACTGACAGGATTACAAATTCTTCATTAAGAATGATAGGATTAGAGATACTTCATCAAGAATGATGGGATAGGATTAGAGATTCTTCATTAAGGATTATGGGATTAGAGATTCTTCATCAAGGATGATGAGATGGGATAAGAGATTCTTCGTCAAGAATGATGAGATGGGATTAGAGATTCTTCATTAAGAATGAAGAGATGGGATTAGAGATTCTTCATGAAGAATGATGGGATTAGAGGTTCTTCACATCTTGAGAGTAAAGAATTGTTAAGGTGCAAAGAGTGGCAAACTCAAAAGTGCAGCTCACAAGGCGGAAGATTACAAAGTGATGAGGGCCATAAAAACTACTACTTTATCGGGGGAAAAAAGTGCACAAAACCTTGGGCCACTGAGATCCACATGGCAATCATTTCCTGGCAATCGAGCAGGTAAGTTGGTGGAAATCTGTTGCAGAGTTTGCTGCTGTTGTATTGACAACTCTATCAAAGCCTGCCCATTGCAAAAATCCACCAAAAAACACAGAACCATTTCTATGAGCGTGACAACCTAAGAGTCATCTGTGGAAAGCTCATCACAAAGATATATATGAGATTGCAGAGAAAGTCTCCACACATCAACACAATATGCTCATCACAAAGAGTACACTCGGCACACTGTATTCAGCAGACAGGAATTCTTTGGTCTTGAAGACAACAAAACAGCTAGACTCACTTTGAGACAGTACTGGTGCATTTAGGGTTTAGGGTTTCACAAGAATGCTCAGTGAAAAGCTCAAGAACCCAAAGGAGCAAGAAGACTAAGACAATGAACATGTTTTCAAAGAACATACTTGGAAAAAAGCTCAAGAACCCAAAGGATTGAGAAGAAGAAGATGAACATGTTTTCAAAGAACTTGGTGAAAAGCTCAAGAATCCAAAGGAGCAAGAAGAAGATAGAACGTCTTGTCAAAGGAACTTACTTGGTGGAAGGCTCAAGAACCCAAAGGAGCAAGAAGAAGATGAACATCTTGTCAAAGGAACTTACTTGGTGGAAAGCTCAAGAACTCAAAGGAGCAGCAAGAAGAAGAAGATGAACGTCTTGTCAAAGGAGCTTACTTGGTGAAATGCCCAAGAACCCAAAGAAGCAACAAGAAGACGACGAACATGTTTTCAAAGAACTTACTTGGTGGAAAGCTCAAGAACCCGAAGGAGCAAAAAGAAGAAGATGAATATCTTTTCAGTGAAGGAAAAGAAAGAACGGACCGAGGAGACTGTTGTAGGTACCTTAGCTTTGGGAAGGGCTTCTGCCTCACGCTGGAGGTAAGCTTTGATGTTGCTCAAGTAGTGATCCAATGTGCGCAAAGCTCTATCCACCTCTCCCAATTCTGTTCCTTGCGTTGCTGATGGAACTGTGGTGACAAAAACAACAACAACCCAGTTCTCGACTCACTTCTCACATTCCTGAGGACATCACCACAATGTCACGAACAAGAGAGTAGAACACTAAGGAAAAAACACAAAGCAAGCAAGCAAGCATACATACCACCGCGGATGAGAATGAGCTTCTGGAGATCCACAATGCGACGACTGAAGACAGACATCAGAAGCTCTAATGTCACATCTCCCCCTCCTCTTGTGTCCATTCCTCCTCCTCCTCCTCTTCTTCTTCCGCAGTTCTTCTCTTTGTCGCTTCTTATTCAGACTGTTGTGGAGAAGGCTGCGCTGCTGGAGCTTGCTGGACTTCTTCGCTACCAGTGTCTTTCTCTGCCCGAACAGGCAGGCGCGGGCAAACCCCCGAAGCCCAAAATCCTCTTGTTCTTTGTTCTTTCTTTCATCCTCCCCGCCCGTCTGCCTGCCTCGCTGCGTCGCCGATCTTCTGCCACCTTATCCCCCGCCACTCCCGCGAACCGCTTCAGCTCCTCTTCACGCGGCAGTCTCTTGTGGAAAGAGCGTTTGTAATCTTTCGATATGCTCGCGTTTTCGCTGTGAGGTAGAAGAGATAGAGGGGGTGGAACGGAGATGGCGGCTGAAGACAGCAGCAAAGATAGCAGCAGCGACAGCAGGAGGGCAAGGAAGATGATGATGAGGAGTTCGAGAGATGATTCCTCCTGCGCCCATGGAGGAGTGTACGAAGACGGGCCTTACAAGGCGCACACAGTGAGCTTAGAGCAACAGCAGTCAAGATGCGGCTCGAAGCACAGTCACCGAGTGGGAGGGGGAGCAGCAGCAGCAACGAACGAGACCCATTTGCCTCCGAAGCCGTTGCTCATCGCGGTGCCCAAGGCGAAAGGAAAGTACCCAGTGGTCCAGTTTCAGCATGGTTTCACTCTGCAGAACCATTTCTACAGCCAGCTGCTTCTGCATCTCGCTTCCCATGGTTTCATAGTCGTTGCTCCCCAGGTGAGAAACTCTCTGTCTTTGCCTCTCTCGGGCCTTCTCTTTCAGGGTTTTGGAGGTGTGAGGAAGAGTGGGTAGTGAAGAAAAAAGGAGGAGAAAGACCCCCAAGAGGTAGTAGTAGTAGGAGTAGTAGTAGTAGTAGTAGAGAATGGGAAGAAAGAAGAAACACGCACCCATTTGCAACAACATGGATCAGAAAGAAGAAACACCCATTTGCAACATGGATCAGAAAGAGTATATTCACAAGCAAGCAAGCAGACTGAACAGCACACCACATGCAAGTGTGAAGTGATGATTCTCTTCTGTGGATCGCTGTTAAGAGAACACATGCACGAAGAAAGAGACCGCAGTTTGATCTCCTCCCAAAAACCTGTTGCTGGTCTTCCTTCCTTGCTTCCTTCCTTCTTTGAGGAATGATCATTTGCTTGTTTTGAGTCTGTGCAATTGCATAAGGAGTCCAAGACGATGAGTTGGAAGTGATGGAAACTGTAAGGTCTTTTGCAGGTGTTTTTCTGAGGTGAAGTGTGTGTTTTGGCTGGCTATATATGTAAAATAACAGATGTACACCATCTCGGGCTCTGATGCAACAACAGAAATTGAGGATGCAGTTGCAATACTTAACTGGATGCCAAGTGGTCTGGAAATGGCATTGCCTTCGAGCTTCTTGAATGCAAAACCAGATTTCTCAAAAGTGGCACTGGTAGGACATAGTCGAGGAGGTAAGGTAGTGTTTGGGTTGGCTCTAGGACTCCGCAACAGCATTTTGCAGTACTCGGCAGTTGTGGGATTGGATCCTGTTGATGGGAATGCAAAGGGGATACAAACACAGCCACCCATACTCCGATTCTCACAACACTCTTTGAATCTGGGAGTTCCTACTCTTATTGTTGGGTCAGGATTGGGATCCTTGAAGAGGAATTACTTGTTCCCTCCATGTGCACCAGAAGGTGTCAGCCATCAAGCATTCTTCTTTGATAGCTCAGCTCCCGCATTTCACTTTGTGGCCAAAGAGTATGGCCACATGGACTTTCTGGATGATGATTGCAAAGGCGCACAAGGGAAACTTTCCTACTGTGTATGCAAAAATGGTCCATCAAGGTCACCAATGCGACGATTTGCAGGTGAAATTCTTGTTGTATTTCTTTTGTCAGATGATCAGTTTCTGATCAGTTTCTTCCTCCCTATTTATTTGTTCTGAGAAACCTGCATCACCCAATATGGCATCTCTGTGGGGCACCTTGTCAGGCTTCTGATGGATTGTGTATGCTGCATATTGATGTTCTCAATGTGTTATATTGATGAGAAGTCTCTGGCAATGTGTTGTACAGGTGGCATTCTTGCTGCTTTTCTCCAAGCAGCTTTGCTCAACAACACTGCTTCATTTGATGCTGCACTGGCACATCCTGATTTGGCACCTGTGCTCCTAGAGCCTCCTGAGAGCTATGGAAAATTGCCCCAGAAGTCACAGAGCTCTAGTTGCACATCTGATTTGGTGATTGGAATTCCATTGAATAGCTTAGTGGGTTACAATCTTCAAGAAACGGTATGGATCACAATGTGCCCAGCATCTGATTTCCTCTCACAACTCTTGTAGTTTCTGATCATCAAAACTAAGACACTGGCTTTCATGGGTTTAGGGTTTATTAGGGTGAAGAGTCAGTCAGTCATTCTTAGTTGGCAAACTAAGAGTTCCTCCTTTTTTCTTGTTTCCTTTTGGCTGTCTGTACATAGCAGGAAAGCTCAGGTTTAGAACATAGAAGACAAATTGAGGGGTAGAATGTTGACAGGAACTTTCACATTGATTTCATCTCTCAAGGTCCTGTTCTGATCCTGTTCTGTTCTTTGCATGATGTGCAGGATCCACAAGCACCATGTAGGAGTGTCAATGAGGATAATGAAAATTGACTTGTAAATTCAGCTTGTCACGGTTAGGAACAAAATTTCTGATTCTGTCTTCCTGGTATTTTTCCTGGAGGTTTTGAGTTGAGGTTCTTGCAGTCAATGTATATATACAAACTCTGAGGAAAAGGCTCCTGAAGCTGCTCTGCTCGAAGTGAGTAAAAGGGCAATTATAGCATTAATACATCTCATCTGCAATTCCCTTATGGAAAGCACTTTGAGGCAGTTCTTGAGAAATGTGCAACAGTTGTCACTGTCTCATGTAACATTTCTCCCATACTTTTGAAACAATACCATGCCATGGTTTTGTCCAAAATTGAACAATGTCATGTTTATACTTATACAGAATGCTATGTTATTACACCATGTACAACCCGCCCTTTCTACTGATCTCAGCTTGGCTTTTCAAGTTGTCAAATTGGTGTTTCTCATTCAGATGGCAGCTGATGAGGTTGGCTCAGCTGAGTGAATTTCTTAAGGGAATTATAAGTAACCTGTATCTTTCATGGGTCTCACTTAAAACAACGCCTAAAACATTTAACAGTTTCTGTCAATTTGATTCTTCAGTACTAATTGTTGGTAGATGTAAGATAGTCTCTGATGGTCTTAGACACCTGGTTGAGAGCAGAGATTCGTAGCATTTTTAATGCCAGAGAACCCAAGCTTTGGCTTTGTTTAACAAAAGATTGAAGGAGTCTTATGACACACTGATGCACAGCTCATCATGGCACCATAATGAGACAAACCATGACTTTCCATTCTGTGGGTGCCACATTTTCCTGCATATAAACCATGAGGCAGAGAACTCCCAGATCCTTGACATGCTCTCCACCAGCAGAAAGGTTGAGGCAGTGGCATTGTTGGTTGAGGACCAAGGACTCAACCGACCTCCAACCCTGCTTCAGATGCGGCAATTGGATAGATTACTTTTCAGAACCATGTAGGGCAGGTAAAATTCGCCAACTTCTACCATCAAACAAAATAGTCCTCTCTTTGCATGGGAAAAACCTAAAGAACTGGGTACATCTAACAAAAGCAGTTGCATGTTCCAAAGCTTATGAAGGTTGTATGCAAAGCAAACTAAAAATGAAAAATGCTAATCCATTGCAGCCGCCTCATGAAAATTACATAATTGCACAGATTAAAAGAATGGAATAATGCTACAGTGTCAGAGTTTGGTAAGTATCTGGTTCACTGAAAATAGGAAAATAAGGAGCAACATCAAAAGAGAAAACTATCACCTAATATTTTTGCCCATTTAACAAACAAGTACCTGCTCTGAGTGGCACAGATAATGCAGAAACAATAAGTTAGCAAATGTGTGCAAACTGGTCAACTGCAGTGGTAGTAAGGTGACCAAGCATGTGGCTGTTTTGGCTTGATATTTTTCAGATTTACACCACCAAAAAACAAAACTTTCAATAAGAAGAATTTTCTAGTCTCGACTGGGTGGGCTGTGCAAAGCATTACTGTTTTCAAGTTGGTCTGCATAACTCCATGTGTTGGGTGTTGTTGCATCCAGAGGGATCTTCATCAAACCTTCAGTCTCTAGTAGCTGCTTCACCTCAGCCTCCTCTAACTGCTTTTCAGTAGGCAGAAACTCAACCACCAATTCTTCTGTTAGTTGTGGTCCTTGTATGAGTACCGTCCCTTCCATCATGCGTAGTGAATCCAGTGCTGAGTCCAAGTTCTGAGTGGGTGAAGCACTTGGAGACACAAAAGGGGTCGTGGTATGAGGAGTACCATGTGCTCGTAATTGCACCATGTAAGATCCGGTCGTCCTCATTGGTTGGCAGGTTCCAGGTTTTGGCAATGGTGCAAATGTGGGAAGAGCTGACATCCTGACAAGGCCGTCAGTGTATAGAACATCATCGATGCGGGCAATGATAGTTGAGGCCACACTTTCCAGCACACGTGAGTAGCTCTCCAATATTGATTGCCCTACATCCTGCAACATGACACCTTGAGAAATGATTGCACTACCTTTAGTTCTCCAGTGCAATGACAAGAACCTGCTGCCCAACTCATGCCCTAAACCTTAAACCTTCCTTTTATGCATATACAGATATCGACATGTCTACTTCTTTGCTCTCCATGTAAGGAGGCAAGAGCGCTCAGAAAGAGATGTGTGTGAGGTGTAATTCCTTTCACCACCTGTTTCAGCACTTACCCTGTTGTGTTGTATCTTGCTCATATCCAAAGCAGTCTGTGTCAAGCCTGGAAACTGCTGTTTCAAGCAAAGGAGCAAACTCTCTGCTCGATCGGCAATTTGCTCACGCTTGCTCTCATCAGCAACAAAGTCTTTCATCATGTCCCAAGATGATTTCGAGGCTGGAGTTGAGTGCTTTGTATGACTCTTCCGGCGCCAAATGAGGAGCGCCGTCTCCAACCGATCTGCTATTTCCAATCTACTGTGCTCACTTAAGAGGTCTAATGTAGACAGGAGCTGTGCAGCTGAAAAATTCTCTGATGAAAGTCCTTTGTATAAAGCATCCCCAAGGCTCGCCTTCCCACTCTGCTTTACAAAAATAAGCAGGCAAAGCAAGAAATTAACTGATTCATTCACAACATTGTTTCAGAGAATAGCATTGAGGCTAGAGAAAATCAATGCCGACCAGCACACCATCCATACAAAGCCTATTATGAACCAGTTGTGGATGTTAACCACATCCGATTTCACCTTGGTAATAGATTGTAAGTAGGTAGGTAGGTAGCAGGTAAATAGGTACAATAATAGGTGGCTACTACATCAGTAGATGTATGTAGATGGTTACTACATAGGTAAGGGCTGGTGGGTTGTTAGTAGGTAGGTATCAAGAACAGAAACTGAACTACGGTTATGCTGTGGTAGCAAGGGAACCAGGACCCAATGGAAAATTGTTTCCTGGCCACCCACCATCCATCCCATCATGATGCACTGGTGGCTGTTGGTTCACTCTGGCCCCACATAGAGACAACACCCACACATGCAGCTGACAAAATCCCAAAATTCAATTCCAGGAGAGGGGTGAGCTTGAACAGGAGTGGAAATACTTGCAAGCCAACCAACCTTAGGGAGAGAGTCCAAGTAGACTTGGGGGACTTCCATCTCAGACAAAACCTGGCCATTGATGGCCATGGCTGCCTTAAGTATTTGGTTCATGCTCTCCCGTTGATGTTGCAATTTTCTTCTCGCCTCCTCAGACAACCCATTGACTGGTACTTTAGGAGTTGGCAGCCACCATTTCTCTTCCTGTCGTTGAAGGTAGAGCTTTGGACTGCCCCCCCGCCGGCTATCTCTCTCCGCCAGAACAATACCCCGATCCACATACCAGAACTCTGTTTCCTTGTAGCCATCAAGTGAGTCCTGCAACAACAAAAATAACGCAAAAACCAAGGAAATTTCACAAAGGGGTGCCAAATCTGTATTCTCATGCCAACAAGGAGATATTGTTATGTTGCAGATCCAAGCTTACAACCATAGCATTGAGTGATAGAAACGTACCAGTAGCATGGTATCCAACTTGCGTAAAGCTGGAAGATTTATGTGAAGATCTGAGCGCGGCTGACTCACCATCACCTGCATCAAATATTCATGGGATGAATTGCTCATAATCCTTCAGAATGCATACTTGGGATACGAGCACAAGGTGTAGCAGCTCATCCATCTCAACATCCACCCAATGGAGGTGCTTGCTCCAGACCATCAACCTCGTGCAGGACTCTGTACCCACCACCTTTCACCTGACTATCGGCTGTAGCAGGCCATCTACATAGTTGTTGAGGCATGTGCCTAGCCTTAACTAGGCAGATGGAAGCATGTAGCCATGCTCAAGGTAACTAATCCCTAGTGCATAGTTGTCTCAAGAGTTTTGAGCTCTCAAAAACACTCTGCGTAATGTAGAAAAAAGAATGAAACCCAAAAACTACCCTGATAACACAAATGGAGGGTGGTCAAGGAGGTGCAATCCTCCACATGCACAAAAGATTGGTAACAAGATGGTATTTTTTTGTAGACCCTTTTACCTCCAAGGATCTACCATCTGGAACTGTTTGCCATGAAGGGACCAACTCCACAATGTGGTCACTGACTGATAGAAGCCACTCCATTTCCCTCCTCCATCTTGTTCGCCGACTCTCGGCAAGTGGCTCTAACCTTTGGAGCTCACCAAAAAGCGAAGCTGGCACCACAACCAAAGAAAGAAAAAAGTCTTTCTCAAACAGCAAATTGTATACATATATATAGACAGATGTGTTAATGCGTGCCATGTGCTGCAAATGGTGTGCATCAAATTTCATTCTATACTGCTATGTTATGGAGAGGCGTGCCAACTCCAATGTGCAAGTGCTGCACTCCATTTGTCAAAGAGAGGTCCAGGTGTCATCCTCTTGTAGTTTGTGCATCTAAGCATTTCTACATGTAAGTGATCGGCACAGTCTGATGAGTGTGAGTGAAGGAAAAAATGTTGTGATAAATCCAGATAGCCGTAATCCCATTGAGAGAACTTATACCTGAGAGGTTTGTAATAGCATTGGAGATGGCTAATGCCGTACAAACTCCTTTAGCGCCACCAGACATGTCATCTCCAAGCAGCAGCTTTGCAAATCTTTCCTTCATCAACTCAACTTCTGCAACAATAAAACAGACAATAGGGGGGGGAGGAAACAACAAAGAATTCAGTAATATGTCAAAAAATATGCCAAAGAATTTAGCAACCCATGTTCTCCCTGTGCAATGTGGTATCCATTTTGAGTTTCTGTTGCATTTCTGGAAGCAATGGGAAGACAAGGTTTTTGGAAGCTTCAATCCAGGTTCTTTAAAGCTTCTTCCATCCAGGTTTTTTCGTCCACAGTGGCCAGCCATCAACAGACAGCACAATGGCAAGGAGGGTGTGGCACGTTAGGGTTCTGGGGTTTTGCATCCTGAGATCTTGATGAACTTGTGATTTCAGTTTATGTACCTGAAAGAACTGTTTGCCGTTTCTCTCTCTTCTCCTCCCACATGAATGGATGCCTGTTGAGTTCAGACGACGATGATGGTGAAGGCTCTCCACTTGGCTGATCCGATCTCACAACAGGCCATCCCAAAGGCAATAATGAACTATCTGAACTACTACTGGTCACATCCTCAGCTCCATTCGTGTGCCTGAAGCAGCTTACATCATCCCCTGTATCTCCCAGCATTTGCTCTGATGCCAATCCGTCCATACTTAGGGTGGTGCTGCTGGTGCTGCTCGATCCATCTGTGCTCTGTTGTTCATATTGATCATGGGTTGCAGCAGCAGTAGAAGTTGGCATTTGATCATGTGATCCTCCTGTTCTCATGTGCTGCAGAAAATCTGAACAGCAACAATGACAACAACAGCACCAAAACCCACATGAGTCAGATGAGCAGCAAGCACTTCCCCATGTCACCTCGGATGCAAAAGGAAGAAGAGATTTCAAAGCAGAAAAGCAAGCTTGGTTGCACACCCAACAGATGTTCTCCATTGAAAAACAAAACATAAAATGTGGTGCCCCCAAAGCTTCAAACCACCCATCAGGTTTTATTTTCTGCTTCTTCTTCTTGGTAAGATGACAGTGGGGGTGATGATGATGATGGAAACACATGCGATGCCTTCAAAACCTAATTCCATTTCTTCCTCTTTCTTGATTGCAATCTGTTCTCACAACTTACAATGCAACTACTAACCAGCATTGCATTTTTCCCATACACACAGACACATACCCACATCCATCCACACATCCTGTGGCTCCCCCGAACTCTTCTTTCACCGAGCTTGCATTTCCCAATCCACTACCAAGTTCTTCACTCCAACAACAATATACCTCGCAACCAGATGCAACCCAAAAAAAAAAAGCAACAACAACAATAACAAAAATAGCAAAAGAAAAGAGCAAACCCATGATTACCTTTGGATGCCATTCCTTGCACACCCACATGCTACTTACTAGTGCTCTGCTTCATTCACAGCATTTTTTCCTTCCTTGCTTCCTTCCGTCCTTTGTTTTGTTCTTCTTCCTCCTCGAGAGTTCTCCTCCTGCTCCTTCTCTTGGAGCTAACAGTTTGTGCAGTGGCTACCGCCGCCTATGTGCTCCACCACCTTGTCTTAGTGGAGGAAATGCGCGCCTCAAGAACTAGCTAGTCGTGGCAAACAGAACTCGTCGGGTACACACACACTTTCACAGACCACAACAGCTGCGACCGACCGACCAACCAACCAGCGACACTGAAGGAAAACGTTACCACCATCGCTCCTCGCCACCAGCAGCAGCAATCATGATCGTCACCACTATGATCTTGATCATGATCCTCATCATGATCATGAGCTTCATCTTCATCGTCAGTACAATTATCAAAAGCAGTCGCACCACAACACAACACAACACAAAGCTTCTTCACAACCACAGCAGCTGGAGAAATCACCAGTTCCTCGTAGCTACTAACTCTCGTACCCACCGAGCAACAACAGCAATTGCAGCTGCTGTTGCGGACATTTGTGCGTCCGCAACAGACGCAGTTGTGCTCGCGAAGGAGAGAAGAGACGACGCCAGAAGACGCCAGACGACGCCAGACGACGACAGACAGACGACGCCAGACGGCGACGCGCGGACGCCGGGCGGACTTTCCAGGTGTTGGTGGTTTTTTTTTTTCGGGCAGCCCAACACAGTGTTGACCTACCAACCACTATTAACAACCACAGCATTAACTACACTTA
>Ga0209611_10001071_pt1 | contig 45312 bp, 25 predicted proteins | sample S1TSphgellanicum_3_FD_187693 | JGI IMG/M metagenome (GOLD analysis project Ga0209611, IMG submission 187693) | Host-associated microbial communities from peat moss isolated from Minnesota, USA - S1T2_Fc - Sphagnum magellanicum MG (SPAdes) (version 2) | ecosystem: Host-associated > Plants > Peat...
GGGGGGGGGGGGTTGGTGTCGGATGACTTCACCTTAGCAACTTCCCCACATATTTATATTATTTTTAGAAATTTTTTTTCTTAAAAATTTTTTTTTGTGACGGAAAATTGAAGAATATTTTTAGAATATTTTTGGAATATGTATATATATTTTATTTATTTATTTATTTATTTATTTATTTCCGATATGAAATCTTTAGAATTGACCTAAATCTAGAGACACGAAGGGTCCATCAACCCTCCATTGGTGGGAGGAGAAGGGCTATTTGACAATGGTTTTTTTTTGGGTGAAGTGTTGATGTAGATGGAAGATGCTTCATGCATGTAATTTCATGTATATTAAATTCGTTGTAAATTGATGCACAAGAGAAAGAAAATGTCATTTGCAAAAATTTGTAGCAATTCCAAAACAAGTTTGAAATTGAGAAACAAAGTCCATAGAGCAAAGTGAAAACAAAAATATCTTGCATTGATTTTGATTGTATACATTCAAGGCCTCAAAAATCAAAGGTGACGATTCTTGAGAGCCAATTATAAAAAAATTAAAATTTATTTTTTGAAATTTGTCTTTTTATTAATTAAAATGAAGACAACATTTTTGTGATTTATGGGTGGGTGGTTTTTAGTGGTATCACCTAAATATGCATTCACCCAAATGGTAGTGGGGAACCTATGAAAAAAAAATTAAACATTTTCAAACATTGCAAAAACTGATTTTTGCCTAACGTCCTTTCAATGATGAGCAACAATGATTTTTGAGGGGTTGCAATAATCTTTAAAAAATCATGAAACTTAAAAAGGATTTAAGCTCACCTTGCATGTGTCCATATTATAAATTGAGGGGTTGTAATAATCTTTAAAAAATCATGAAACTCAAAAAGGATTTAAGCTCACCTTGCATGTGTCCATATCATATATATTAATTCACTTGGCTTGTCAATCTGTGACGGGGCTTGGGAAGGGGGTTTTGTGTTCCCGCAAGCTTAGCGCTATAGGCAACCCGCCCATGCTGGCCCACCTTCTGAAACATTGTTGAAATAACACACCTGTGCATTATGCACATGGTTCACACTAATTATAACACAATGATCAATTATCATTCCAATTTGACCTTGTGTGGAATATCAAGAAACACCTCACATAAATCATAGTTTAAATAACAAAGAAAAAATTGTTCTACATTGAACTTGTACGAATTTGAAAATGTTGATCTCACAATGGCCAGTCAATAATTAAAAGGGCCAAGAAATCCTGAAAAATGAGACCTCTTAACCGACTTTTCAATTGGGATTACCACTAAAGGTCAATAACACAAATGTAAGAAGTTAAGATCCTAGCATGGTATGAACATTGTGGATACAACTTTTCACAAAATACAAATTCCTCTTGACTTTCTAAAGTTGCAACTCAATTGCAAGCATATGATATTAAGTGACTTTTCACAACTCTTCACAAAATTCCATGCAACTTGCACAAGTGTATTTGTAGCCACTTGAAACTTCCTAATGGCTATCACCAATTATTTATAGGGATGCTAAATGTTGATATCAAAGTCCAATGTGGTGAGCATCAACTTTTTCCCCAATAGTACCTTCTCTTTTTCTACTTCATAAACATCTTTAAACATTCACACTGAACATAGTCATCATCAATACCCAAAGTTATAATAGACCTTAGTAATAGAAAAATGCAAACCACATATTCAAACCTTTATGCTTCACCATGACTTTCCAAAATCCCTAATGGCCATTGGCCATTGTAGAAGTTCACCAATGATCTACCTCTAACAGGAAACAATGTACACCATATTCAAAAAAATTATCAAGACAATTCCTATTTATTTTCATTGATTTTATTCCTTACCTATGGTTAGATGGGACGAAAACGCAACAAAAGCCACAAACGTTACAAGCAAAGATAGATCAATGGTTGTTTCATATTGTGGCTTCATTATCTTTCTTGCATCAACAACTCTAACTGAATGAATGTGCTATATTTGTTGTAACAATAGCTCCTCTTGCCACCATCTCACTACTATTATTATTTTTCAAATCTCCCTTCCCAACACCCTAAAACACACATATCTCTAAAAACTTGCCACCAGCATACCACATAGGTCTATAAATATCTTCATTAACCTATCTAACAAGGTTTGATAAGTTTGTGAAATTTTTTGGAAGACTAATGGAATTGCTAGAAAGAGATCAAATTTTTTCAATTTTCAATAGAATAGGATTACATGCAGGCCTAAAGCTTTATTTTTTCAGACCAATGAAATTATTGAATTTGATAGTTTATATGGTTGTATGGTTAACTCACACTACTTCACCCTAGGGTCAGTTTGGTCATTGAATGATCTTTAAAATAATGAAACAAATTTTTTGGTGAAAATATGAAGTTGAGGTGTTGAAAAACCCCATGATAATTATGGCATGCTACAATGTCAATAATTCACACTTCATATGGCAATATCATAGTAGATCATGAAATAATAATAATTTCAAATTCATAAAAAAAATATTAATTATTTGTTAAATGTCCATGTGGAAACTGACCCTAGGCTATGGTAGTTGACAACAATGAAAATTTCCTCAAAGTAAATATGGCAAATGAGTATGGTATATTAATTTAGCTTAATCTTCATAAATATAGAAAATTATAGCTTATTTGCTATAAATGAAAAAACTTGAACTTTGACAATGAAGTTAACAAAAGGTAAGCTTTAGTAGAACCAATCCAAAGGGTATAGGGTTTTCTTGACATTCCATTGAAGAACTTAAGATATTATTGCACATGCATCCCCTTGGGATGATGCAAATGATCACATGTAGAGTGTACTCTACATTGTTGCAAAAGAAACTATGGCTTGAATAATGATCAAGTGGTTAAGAAAAAAAGAGATGGGTTTCAAAGATCATGTCTTGTTTGGCATAAGTCCTCCTTTCTCCACTAAATCCCATAAGACCTACCTCAATTGTTCTCATGGGGTGGTTTGAGCAACAGAACAATATCCTACAACCCAAAGTTAAGCCATTGTACAAGCTGTTTGACACGATGATAAACTTTTCAAACATATATTTGTTCCCACGGAGTTTTTGAGGTACTTGGGCAGTATAACAATATCTTACAACCCTAAGTCAAATCAATTACACAATGTATTTGATGCCATAATAAAAACTTTTCAAGTATGTGTTGTTGCCAACTACATCCAGAGATCTACCCACTATCTGCAAACTGGATTAGCAGTTGAAGACAGTTGATTATCAGTCTGTACATGCAATCAGCTAGTGATGTCACCACACACAACAGAATTTGCTTCAGCTCAATCTCCTCTTGTTGAAATGAGACCCATCTCTCCATACCAAATACCAATAGACTCAACTACCATGTAAATTGATCTGGATTGAAGCAAAGGATCTGAGAGCCATGTGCGTAACAAACCGGTCTACTGCTAAGGACTTGGTTTGGCATCATGTAACCACAATCCATGAGCAATAAAAGGGAAGGCTATATGTTTCATAAACTACAAGCAAATGCTTGATAGCAAATTATGCCTTACAGCAAAACTCAACCTATGAGCCTTTCAATTCTTCCAAAGCAAGTGTGTAGAATTCTTTCCAATCATTAGAACAATTTTTGCTGTGAAGATGTGAAAGTGACAGCAGTTGTCTCCCATACTCATCTTCCTTGATATGCATGAAGAGGTTGATTGATCGAGTCTTTGCAAAATGATTTTACAAGCCTCTTTCAAGTACCTCTTGGTGCAAAAGCTTTGTCAAGAGGTGCCACAAAACAAATCCTCAGCAATTTCTGCAAAAGGGAAGTTTGTTTCCTTGGCTACCTCTGTGTCGCAGCATTGCTCTTCATAGACATGCCCTCTTCTGTAACAGCAACCAAGGAGAATCTAGCATCACATGATACTGATCACTACAGTCCAAACTCCTACATCTTTTGAGGTACAAGCCCCATGTTGCAATTCTGTTGGAAGATTATCCCTGTACTGACAAATTTGCTCTTTGTCCCTCTGGAAAGCTTCACATTGATTGTGAGCTTCTGACTGCATATTACTGCAATGGAGATTTTGAAGTCCAGGATGATGTAGTTGTTATGTATGATGTGTCTTTAGGAGAGGCCTCCCTCCAATGATGATTGCTGCTCCAATGGTTGAACTTGCATCTTCCAATGGCATCATGACTTCAAGTACTCGTGGAAACTACATGTTGAGTCCTTGTGTGTGGATCTTTTGATGACAGTTCAGCACTCAGTGATTTTTCCATTGAACATGCTGATAGTGACTGCGGAGCAAGCTTCACAAGCACATCACCCACTGCAGAAACTTGCCTTGGTCCCACTGAAGACCTTGATCCTATTGAAGACACTGCCTTTGGACATGAGTAGTTGGGCATCCTGAGAACTCCATTGTTTTTGGGTGACCAAGGTAAAGGAGTACCTGTGTCCAGCTCCAGAATTGGTGACTTACTTGAGCAGGTAGGAATGGGGCAACCACACATTCCACAGCAACAGGAGTGAACATGGCTGCAAAATGGGCATATTGTCGTGATCAAACCAGTTTTAGTACATTTGCTCCTGCCACAGCAACAACGGCTGGTGACACCACCTTGTGAGCTTGGAGACTGATTCCAGCTAGTGGAGTCCTCCGATTCAAATTTCAACATCAATCCCTCTGGAGAGTATGTCTCAAAACTCCTTGGGTGATGTTTCTTAAGAGGCCTTGACAGAGAAGCAGATTGCAAAGGTCTGCAGGGCCTCTCTAACTCAATGGATCCATTACAGGTCAGGTGAGACCGTGCTATTGGCATCTCATCTCTTACCTCATTGAAGTACGTCTCATAATGAGGCATATAAATGTCAGATTGTGTGCATGGGAGGCTAGGAGCTACATGAGATGGACTTGAACCTTCTATGTTCTGTGGAACCTCAGGAGTCTGGGTTAGCTGGACTAGATTGCTGCATTTGTGACAAGCACAATCTCTGCATCTTGGGCTCAGATAGTCAGGTGATTTGATCTGAGTAGAACAACACTCAGAACCACCCTTAGATTTATGGCAATCACATTCAACATTGCACTTGGGTGGTGGGCTTGAATCAACACCACAATTTATCTCTCTGGAAAGCAATTCTGTAGCCATCGGCAATTGGCATGGTTGTAGACATGGAGAGCAAGGGTACTGTGGGAGGATTGGTGAGCACAGAGGTTGGTTTGCCACCTTCTTGTAGCACTGAAAGTCTATGCACCTTGGGCTCATGCCATACTCTGAGATGAACCCAACAGTTTTGTCCTTTCCACCATCCTCTTTGCATTTTGGACTCATCTCAAGCTTTGGGCGAGTTCTTGGTTGGCTTGGATGCCCTGTTCCTCTGAAACGCATGTCTGTGCAACCTCTGGACAAAGGGAAACTGGAAGGGACAGGATGACACACTGTAGAATAAGTTGGAGAGATGGTAGGGGAACAACTAGATAAGTAGAAGTCAACAGGCTCTACAATCATTGGGGTGAGAGGTTCGGAACATGGTAAGTTGAACTCATTGTGATCTGAAAGTGCCACAAGAGAAGACATGAATGAGCTCTTTGAGCCAGAGGGAGTATTTGGTCTTGGGCTTGGCAAGTGGACCTCAGATATGCATGAAGTTGGTTTTGTGCACTGACAAAGTTTTAGGGGAGCAGGGGGAGAACATCTTGGGATGGGTAAGGAAGAACATTTTGTGAGGTCCACATAGGAAGAGCAGGGACTGGGGGATTGAGGAGAAAGAGGCAGGTAGAGGTCATCATGTTCAACCACCCTCCTTGCCAAAGGTAGATGGCTATCTTTACAATTTGGGTAGACATCTTGATATGGCTTATGCAAACCGGGCAAGCAATCAACAGGGCCACAACATTGAGGCCAACTACTGACATGACATAAGCACGGACATTGGCATCGCTGATCCACAGGATCAACTGGAGGACAAGATGAAGAGAAAGGTGGATTGGAGCATCTGCTGGGATAAGAGCCATCCTTCAAGTTCCGGAATGGTTCCCTCAGCCTAATGGAGCTCAGAATTTGCTGCAGGTTCTTGTTATTCCTGCCTGATATCCATCTGGGACTCCCACTACCCTGAAGCTTCACATAAGCCCAGAAGGCCTTTTCATTAGTCTGAAAGTGAGTATAAGCAGAGATCTCTGGGCATAGCTTGCGGCCTCGTTCCTCTCCCATTGGAGATTTCTTACTTGAGACCCCCTTGTTTCAGTGACCCCTGCACTGAGGGAAGATTCTTGCTTGCAATACCCAACAAGTGAAAAATTCTATTTGGTGTTATGGCAACAAGCTCTGTATGAGCTTGGAGAGACACCATGTTTGATCCTTTTTTTCTATGTTTTGAGATAACATTTTCCCCCAAATGCCCTGATGTTTCTCTTCGAGCTTATTCTTGAAAGTGTCTCCTCTTCACTATCCTCTCCCTACAAGGAAAGTGAAGGTAGAGACAACAGAAAGTCAGTAAACTGCAGGCCAGAACTTGACATCCAGTCTCAAACAACAACTCTAGAATGACTGCCACCATGAACATTGAATCAAAATGACTAGAGTGTTGAGCCCCCACCTCTACTCCCAAGACACTGCAGAATGAAAATCTTCCTCAGGGGTTGAGTGCAAGCAATTGGTAAACATATCTGCTTCAAAGATTACACCAGAAATTATCAAAAATGAATACAATGTAAGGCTTGCTGCCAATTGGGTGATCCTGATCATCTCTGCAGAACTTCCTTCCCCTTCAAAAGGACTCTCTGTCATGAAAATGAGATGAAACCCATTGTTGGTCTCCATGTGAGATCTCTAGAATCAAGGCTTACTATTTGCCAATCTCAAAATATTAAGGTGAGGTGGACAGTAAATGCCTTTTTCCAGTGAGCACAAAATGCTTCTTTAGAAGCACTGGTAGTGCAAATTTGAGAAAGTTTTGCAGCTCCCATAAGGCATGATGCAAGATTACCAAACTCTTCAAGGCTATGTTGCAGATCTTCCTCCAAGTAGATCAAGTATCTGGATTTCTTCTCCCCTTCATTTCATGCTCCTGGTCCATCACTTGTTGTGTCCCACAGAATTGACCTCCATGCCTCAGATTTCATGACAACAGCTAGATTCTCAAATGACATCTCTCAAAGAGAGCACATTGGGATTCACCTCTCAACTACAGATGTGGGAGTGTGAGGTCCTCTTAGAAGATAATCATGTGCAAGAATTGGTTGGATTCTTTCATGCATAAATCATGATCTTGGGGTTTGCAAGCAGGAGTGAGGGGAAAGAAGGGTGTGAAGGGGGAAAAGAAAATTCCTTCCAGCAGCAATACGCTCTCTCTCCTCCCTCCACAATGATTGCGGCACTCCTGTCCCATGACGCACGATGCCCCATGAGACAAAACACCCCTTCAAAAACCTCTTCACAAAAGGCCGGAACAAAAAATTCCAAAAATCATTAAAAACCAACCAACCAACCAACCAACAAACCCACTTCTGACAAGAACCGTTCCACAAGAACAGCAGCAACACCAACGAGGACAACACAACTAAGTTATACTAAACTACAACATAGGTATCTTGACACCACCACTGCAGTCGTCGTTGTATTAATTAGGGTTTGGAGATGATGAGTAAAGTGACCAACAAACATGACATGCAAAACAAATTCTCCCGTAAAATTATAACGAATTTCAAGGCGCTGAAAATTTGCAATTTGTTTTTCGCTGTTGTTTTTTTTGTTTCCTGGAGCCGAAATGTGACGATGGTTTTGCAAGATTGCAGGAGGACGTGAAGAAGAAGAAGAAGAAGGCTAATGCATGCAATGCAATGCAATGCGTGTAAAAGGCGAAGGGAGGACGTACTTCAAAGAGAGTTAGGGTTATGTTGTCGTCGTTTGCTTGGGAACACAACGGGAACTTGGTGGGAACGCTTTGGCAACAACAAAAGCCCCTAAATCCCAACAACGTACCCAAAAGGAAAATAAAAAACCTGGGTCTGCTGCAATTCCTCATTGGCTGAGCAGAATTCCTATTCCCAACTCTCTTCATCACCTATTTTGGCCTACACTAATGGGGGAGGGGGCATGAATTGCGGGGACCTACGGAGGCATTATGTACATGGAAAGGAACATTTTTAAGGCTCTTTCTAGGTTTGAGGGCCCCCCAAGAGGCCGATAGTTCCCAAGCTAGGAGCAAAAAACCAAGGAGGAGCAGAAAAAATGTTCCTTACCTTAGATGTAAAGAATTTTCAAAATTTTAGGAACCTTACTAAACTGGAAGGTCCTTTCATCCCAATTAGTGAATGGAAAGTTCATTTCTAATTGCATTGGACAGTTTGCTGATGGAGGGCACTGGAGATGCAAGGCGAAATTTTGAATAGTTATTCATGGAACAATAGAGTTATCCATAAAGTCTCACAATTAAGGGCCGAGAATTGCTAGTTTCGGCATAATAGGATTATCAAATGATGAAACTTTGCCAATCATTAAAAAAACCAAAGCACCCAAAAAAGGGGGAATATAACGAACAAAATGAACCACCTTAGAGCACAGACCATAAGGGGAACATGAAGTTCTTTAACTCCCTCTAGTCGTCAGGACAAGCATATCAAATAAGGAAAGTGGACAACCTCTCGAAAAGGAAGGACATTTAGCCTAGATGCACCTTCACTTGACAATTGCACATCTCAAAATAGTGATCGCTTGCACACACTGCAACATCATTAACACCCTTTGTCTATAAAATGCACACAAAACTAAAAGATGAAGGTCTTTGGTGCCCTTCACTCCCCACATCATGTTGGCACATTGATGAACAAACATGTCTATCCATTGGGGTAAACACTCGAAAACCTCTATAACTAAAGGGGGAAACATGTTCATTGGGAACTAATCGCGATAAAATTTGTCCTTTGCCTAAACCATGATTATCACAACAACCCCATGAGAAAAAGCAACTTGTGAAATCAAATCAACTCAAATGGGGTCAACAATGATAACTTTCACTAATGTGTGGACACCATTTATTGATAGCACAATGTCAACCTAATGGTGTGAAGATTACAAAATAAGGGGTGGAAGAACATGGGTTTGTTCTTATGAAATGTGAAATCTTAGATCTCTCAAAACAATCACAACAATATCTCACACAACATCATGCAAGGCCATCCTCTCCCACCCTAAGTGCAACAAAGAAGGTGGATCCCCATAGGATGCAAAGGCTAACTACAAATGTCGTGTGATACCCCAAGGATTAAAGGATGGGAAAGATCCAACCTAGTGCGCAATGCGATTGAAAAATCTCGCATTTGGTGTGAATTAGAAAGTATATTAAAAATGATGTTAGTAAAATAATGGCCATGTAATCTTTCTAAAATATTCTTCTAAAGGTGATTTATGTATCTTGTAATGAGCTATTCAAAAAGGGGCACACATATTACAGCCCTTAAAAGAAAAAGCTTTCACACTAATCTCAAATGCACTTGGGAAAAAAATGGCCCTTAATTGCTCATACCTATCACCCCCAACAAGAATGAACAAAAATCTAACAAAAACTTGAAAATTATGATAGGGTTAATTAAGGCCCAACTCCTCAATTAAGTAACATTACGCCAAAAATATGGATATATGTCTACATCCATGATTGGGTTTGTAGACATAACTACATAATCCATTGAAACTAGTTGATTTTACCACTAGTCGTATTTTTGTCCATAATCATATATGCCATTTACAACATCTTTACAACACTAATAATTATTATTTTATATTACATATAACATAGATTTTTTATATTATATAATATTTAAATACATTTTCACATATTGATTTTATAAAATAATTATCCATTTAATTTAATTTTTTATTTACCATATATGTATAATTTGTATACAAATAGATCATACCATATCAATGTCAAACATTCATTGTACATACAATCAAACAACAAACCCCGACGTTGACCATAGTCAACATGGTTAAACTTGGTAACATGATAGGATCAATTTTTCATCCTTGTACCATTTGAAATGGTGGAAGCCTTTGCCATCCACCTACCACATTAAATGTGAAACAATGTATTCACATATAGGATTTATCATCCTTTCATGTTTGAATGTAAAAGAAACACAAAGTTTAAAATATAATTTGTTTTCAATATTTACTCAAATGAAAACTTGAATATGGATTATTAAACTTTGAAGCATTAATCTACATATGTACAACAACTAAAAACTAAAACAACAAATTTTGAATGTAGAAAATCACTTTTAAATTTCAAAATTTTTAACATATCCATTATGTTTCAATACATGATGAACTTTAATAAATATATTATAATTTAAATATAAAACCAATAATATTTTTATTTTATTTTATAATTCTGAAATATGAATATGAATATAATATTATTAATATAAATAAATATTTATACATTATGTACCTTACCACATACACATAACATAATTGTATACTATTTTATTAATCTACACACACATGTATGTGTATATTAATATGCATACAATATATTAATATTAATATATATATATACACTTTATATATGAATATTTAATTTTCATTAAATAATTCAATTTAATAATCATATATTGAATTTCAATTATATATTTATTATCATTATATAATTAATTAATTCATCAAATTCTTGATTATTATAATATATTATAATTCATATTTAAAATTTTTAAAAATAATTATATCATTTTTAAAATGTCATTTTATAAATTTAGTATGTTGTAAATTTATGAAGCCTGAACCCTTGGGTAAATCTAGCAAAACTTTACTAAATTTGATTAAAATAACATAAATTTGTTGAACTATGTTATTTTGGTTAAACAAAATTTTATTTATTAAAATAGAATATTTTGATTAAACTTGGCCTAATTAAAACTAAAGTTGGTTAATTTTGGTTTCAATAAATGAGGCTAAAATAGGTTATTTTGGTTAAATTGGGATAAATTTTCTTATATTTTGATAAACTTGGGTGAAATTTTTAAAAGCTTGGTTAAACAAATATAAATTTAGCTAAACTAAATGATTTTGACTAAATTTGGTTAAACCTATAATTTTTTAAATTAAATTGGATTAATTATTGCTGAAATTGAATAAATTTGGCAAAACCTATAAGTGTTTTAATTAAAATTGGTTATCTGTTTTACTAAATTTGAATAAATTAAGTTAAATTTGGATAGTTAAATTACATTTGGTTAAAATTGGTGAAATCAAATTACATTAAACCACTTAGGCTAAACTTGATTAAACTTGGTTGAATTTGAATAAATTTGGCTAAATTTGGTTTAAATTTGTTAAATGAAAAATTTAAGGGTATTTTAGTTGAACTAAGGCCAAAACTAAATTAAATTGAACTAATTAATCTAAGTTTGGCTAAAATTGGTGAAATCTAAAGGTTACTAAAGTTGGTACACTTAGCTAAATCATATTAAATTAAGTTACATATGTTAAAATGTGGTACATCAAATTAAAATAGGATCAATTAGAATAAATAAGACTATTTTAAAAACTAGGTTATTTCGGGTAAATTAACCTTAAGTAGGTTAAATTATGTTAAATTAACATTGGATTAAATTAAATTAGGTCTAAATTAATTCATATTATAATATATACTTAGGCCTATCTAAAGGCACTATAAGAAATCACAATTTTTTAGAAAGTTAATTTAATTGAAATGTCCACATTAACCAAAAGGTATATCCATTTTGACTAAAATTTTGGGGCATGAAAAACACATATTACATTTGACCACTACATTTGATTAAAATGATTTTTTGAAAAAATATGAAGTTGAAAATTTGGTCAAAATGGACAAATGTCCATCAAAATGGTCATATTGAATGGATAAGGTTTAATCAAATTGACCATCCAAATTCACCCCTTAGTCAAATGACTCATACTCATTTAATGACTTAACCTACTTATTAAGCCTAGGCTACCTACCTAACCTAACATAGCTAGTAAGTTGGTCTATGCCTAAACTACCTATCTAGCCTAACATAACTAATATGTTGGTAGGCTACTTGTTAAAGGTAATAAGCTAGCTAGTAATCTAGCTAGGTAACCTAACCTAAACCTCCATGGTACATTACTTAGGACATATCTTAAGATTACTAAGCAACCCATTACATAGTCTAAGCCTTCTAAGTAAGTATCATATGTTTATTAAATAAACATATTAGCCTTGTAGGTATCCTATTGACTTAGGCCTACTAAGTAAATAACATAGGCCACCTAGGCCTAATAGGTAAGTAGCTTATGCTACTAACTAAATTAGTAACTTAGGCTCCTAGTCCTACCTACTAGGTAGGTGGCCTAACCTAGGCCACGTAGGCTTAATAAATAAGTACGTAACTTAACCTAGGCTACCTAGGCCTATTAGGTATGTAACTAACTTATGTTATGCCATTTAGGCCAACTAAGTAGGTAGCTTCGCTTATTAAATAGGTTGCTTAAGCCTAGACTTATTTAATAAATTAGGCTATCTACTTAGTATGCTTAGGCTACGTCTATTAATAGGTGAATAAACACCTACATGGCCTATTAAATAACATAGGGGTAAATAGCTTATTAAGTAGGTATAAACATAGAATTAGTAGGTACCTATAAAGTTTAGTAGATTAGAACTTACATGTTATCTAAGTACATGCATTTATTAATAGGTACTTCCTACCTACTTAGGTTAACATACTTATAACCTACCTATTTATATAAGTAATGTAAAAAAAATTCAAGTTCATTTAGTACAATATGCATGTTGAAAAAAATTCATAGAAATTAATTACAATATGTTGGTTCAAAAACATGTTCATTACAAATATATTGTTTTAAAAAATCACTTTATGGAGTGGTGGTGCAATGGTTAAAGACTTCATTCCTTAATGTGGAGGTGAGAAGTTCAAGTCCCCACACTTGCAACGTAAGCTACCTTAACTACTTAGATGACCTAATTAGGTAGCCTAGGTTGCAACGCCTACTAGACCACCTAGTTTAAACTAATTGGCTCAACCTAGGGGGTTTGGCTTAACTTAAGTGGCTTGGTCTAGCCTAGGTGGTTAAGCTAGGTGGCTTGGCTTAGGCTTAGGACATAGGGTTGGTACGTAAATAAATTAAAAAAAATTTGGCATTAATTATTAAGTTTATTGATTAAGTAGGTAGGGTAATTAATTAATTTTTTTCATATTATTTTCAATAAAATAATTTAAATATTATTATTTTGGTTGCTACCTAAATTATATTGTCATGGTGGTTTAGTAAAAAAACCCACTTAAAAAAACCAACCAAAAAGACCAAATCAAAATTGTAAGGTCCAAATTGATTTGTCCAAAATCGCACCTTTGTCAAATTGGACATGGGGGCAAAAAAACCATATGGGGGGTTTTTTAATTGAAATTTTTGGCAAAAAAATCATGATTTCTCATAATGAAAGGCTACTTATTAGGAAGAATTTAAATACACATAAACTTATATTTAGGGGTTAATTGGGACCCAATATGTCTATCTAAGCCTATCTAAGGTTTATTTAGATTTTTTAACCTTTTTATTTAGCCTATTTACTTAGCTTAGCTTGCTTAACCTACCCATAGTACCTACTTAACCTAACTACCTTTCATAATTAATAGTCATGTGGTTGTAATATCATAGTCATATGAAACTAAAAGCCCTATAATCATGATTGAAATCACATATGACTCAGTCATATCACTCCATGACTAAGTTTGGACACTAGTCACAATATGTCCTAATCATAGATGTTATGTTTTCATGTAATGTAGCTGGAGCAATGACCTTTGAAAAAATCAACGCTATGCCCCCACTAGAAATGGGGAGAGCCACCTACCGATCATCTAAAAGGCCTTGAAACACTCTAATGAGCCCAACCCAAAAGTCTTTCAAAAACTCTCATCATGGTAAAGTCAAAAACAATGAACTAACTTTGAAAACTAAGAAAGAAAAGGGAAGCAATGAAACAAAAGAAAAGGCCTCTAAGCAAAACATTGAAAGAAGATATCAAAAGCCACCTAAACATCCCCTAATTTTGAAAGCACCTTTGCAAATTAGGTGCCAAATAAAGAACACTTTCTAGATTAACTTCATTATGTACAAAATAGTCTTTAAACAATTTGGAACATTCAATCCTTACTTAGCAATGTCAATAGATCCAAAAGCTAGACATAAAGGGGAAAGTTAACAATGAAGGTTTATCAAACAATGTCTTGATCAAAATAGAAATTTAAGGCACTTTGGATGCTATAATGGTCATCCTTTCAAAGGAAATGCATTCTTTCAAATAGATATGCTAGGTGGACATTTTTTTGAAAATCTAAAAATTAGTAATTAAACAATACACACAATGAAAAAAGTTAGAAAAAAGTAAGCTAGCAAAAGCATGAAGGCATTTGTAGAGTCTCTCAATAAACACCATGATCCGAAGCTTTCAACCCCTTGCACCCCATGTAGAATCCACTCCATGCCCTAACCCCTACTCAATTTCTCTCAGATGGTTTAATTAGTGTTTGGAAGTATTAATTTTTTTCTTTCCATATGGTTAATTCATTACTTCTTCAATCATTAAGGACTTGTTTGAGTGACCACATGTAGACTTTTCAACTAGGAGGCATTTCCTATTTTACTTATAAGCCTAATTGATGATTATTTTTATGTTTGATTTACCAACTAACAAATGCAACACAAGCAGAAGTTGGTTGCCCAAGGAGGAAAAAACAATAAGAATTCGACACTTGCATCTAGACAGTTTAAAAGAATTGAAGCTAATTATTTGTATGTTTATCAAACAAATTTCATGTTAAAAATTAGTCATATGATGTTTTTTTAACATTTCATAGTGATTTGAAACCATGTGATACAAAAAGGACAAGTGACAACCCAAAAAAAATAGAATGATAAGAGGCATGATTAAATCAGTTACCCAACATTCGTATTTTGAGAAGAAAAAAATAAAATGATAAGAGGCATGATAAATCAGTTATCCAACATTCCTATTTTGAGAAGAAACCCAACAAGTAGATGGGTAGACTTCAAACAACCCATCAATCAGATGGGTGCACCCGAAATCTACAAATGGCTTGATGAAGTTGCAGAGAAATCTCCACAACAACAATTAAAGGTAACACGACAATGAGTGCAGTCATAACCTCATGAGAGTTGCTCACAAAGTGACAGACCATCACCTTCATCATGAACGGTAGTGAGAAGCCGCCATAACTACCCACTGAGTTCATCAGCTCCCAACAGTGGGTGTAGATAAGCATATAATAATCTTCCCAAAAACTTGGGCAAACCATTATACACAATCTGCGTCCTGAGTTTCTGTTGCCTTTCCAGAAGCAATGGGAAAACTCAGACATGATGTTGGCTAGCACTCAAGAGACATCGCTAATCAAAAAAGCCAACAGTATCCTCATTCAAGCTGCAACAAGCTTCTGAAGGAAAGAGCTTTTATTTCATTTTAGCATGTCCCTGTATATGCAAGCATCTATGCCTGAAAGACATAGAGGCCAAAATCTACAAATGGCCATGCTTGGGGCAATAACAATTTTTGAGAGGGCAAGATGAAAACACTGCTGCATTTTGCAAGAATTGAACTCTGAACCTGCTCAACATGGAATTCAGCTCCAAGCCATTGGGTTAGGTCCACTGAAAACTCAAAGCTTGTCTGGGAAAGAACTTGTCAATTTGGATTTCATCTAATCATATGATGCAATATTTGATCTGAACTGGCCAAGGGTTTGTAAGCTACTACCCAGTAGCTCTCCCTTGGCACGAAGCTCAATCAAAATGGTTCCAGTATCCAGAATACTTCAAACTTGAGTGGAAAAGACATGCTTTCTGAAACTGACAGAAAAAGATCATAGACATGAAAAGAAATGGAACACCAGGGATACATGAGATGCTTATGGAATAGTGAACTCAAAAGAATAGTTAATAGCTGTTCATCCAGACTCCCCCGCTAGTTTGCTGTGAATAATAGCTGCATTTCATTCCTGAAAAATGGCTATCATGAGCAATTTACAGTTGATCTTGTATTGAAGGAGCTAGGGGAGCTAAACGTTCAAAAAGACAAAGACATTCCATCCATGGACAAACTTCACTACCTTCAAGTGATAAATTTAGGGCTGCAGATAGGAGAGCATACTCATCATGAAGCTCTCTGATTTGATTGTCTTTTCTTGCTATCTCCATCTGTGTCATCTGCAACCCCTCATTCAAACACAATGACCACAAAAACATTATGAGTTTACACCGCCAGTCACTTGAATGCAGCTGTCACTCACAACATCATCCTTTTCTCATCCACAATCACTTCAAACCTGAAGAAAATGCACTACTAATTTCATGATCTCTTTGAGGTCAACAATTGTTTTTATCCATAAAGGGGTCAACTTTTGCTGAAAAATACATTAACTTCAAAGAATGAGCAACAATTTGTGCAAGTTTGGTTACCTGTAGTCCAGATGTCAAAATCAGGATTAGGGTTTGAGGTTGGAATACAAACAGTGTAATAAGAGCTTGGCTTATGAAGCTGCCAAACTGAGTTAAAATCCTTCCTGAAGAAAAACTTCAAAACTGATACCTAGTCTTTTCAGAGATTAAACCAGACCTTAAACAAGCATGAGACGTTGCGGATCAGCACTGACTTCTCCAGCTGCAAACTCTCCTTCTGCTTTGACAAACAGCCAGTCTAACAAATTTTACAATCATTGAAATTCCAAATGTTGTTGAACTTCATACATCTGAATGCAATTCAGGGAAACCCTGAAATGGCATGACCTGTTTCAAGTTTCAACTTAACCATACCTCCCTCTGTAGAGTGTCCAGTTTGTCCTTCAATTCCTTTTCCTGCAGGACAAACTGGACACTCTAAGTGCAGATTGAAGAGTGGCTGAAGAGTGGCATGACCTGTTTCAAGTTTCAACTTAACCATACCTCCCTCTGTAGAGTGTCCAGTTTGTCCTTCAAAGGACTTCAGCCACTCTTCAATCTGCACTTGGCCTCGTCCTTTTCAGTTGTGAGAACCTTGACTTGATAAGGTTCTAGGTCTAAGGAAACAAATAACTTGCTACTTGAAGCATGCTTTCAAGAGCTACTGAGAACAGTTTCACAACACAAATGATGCATTATTTTTGTCTTTCTTGCCAGAGATTTCAATGGCAAGGTCTTTCATTGCTTCTCAGGTCAGGGCACTAGACATATTTTGCAAGTGCCAATAACAAGGAATCAGTAACCCTGACAGTGTGAAGAAGATGAAACTTGGTCAGCAAAACTTCTTCAGTAGCTATCAACTGGACCTTTCAGATTTCAGAAAAAATTTCATGCACAAAGACAAACATAAAATAGAACAGCCATTTCTTTCCGCATGTGAAGGGTCTGAGTATAAACCTTTCTAGATTTTTGGCTCCTCCACTTGGCCTACTAGTCTTGTGATGGGAAGCTCAAATCCAAAAGGGTATATACTCAGACCCTTCTGCTAAACATGGAACATAAGACCATAAGTAAGCAGGTACAAAATAGGTGACCACAAGTTAAGTCACCCCAATATTCTCATGCAAACATATTATCATTGGTGTGTTTGATAGTTTCCCTTTTTGATACTTCCCACTCTTGATTCCTGCAAAACCCAGCCCCATTGCTTTCATTCCATTCTCACATACCAAGTTCCTACAATGCATTTGCATACCAATCAATCTTCAAAATATACTCTGATGTTTAGAACTGTCAAAATTTCCAGAGACTCAAAGCAGGGGTTGCCTAAACCCTATTTCTTTTTCCTTGTTTTCTTTGTTTCAGCATTGCAGCATCATGTGTATATAATTCATAATCATTTAGGGATCCCTCCTGTAATAGAAAATACTTCCATAATGAACAATGTCAGAGAGCTAATTAAATTCAAGAGAGTACCCCTTGAAACATTCCATGCATTACCCAAGCCCTCATTTGATCATTCTGGTGGATCTCGGCCTCTGATGACTGAAAATAAGACTGTCAATTGAAATACATCAGAAAAATCTGTCAGTATAACAAGAATCCCAAACAAGGGACTATCTGAGCCATTTGCATTGCAACACCACGTATGAATTCCATCCGCATGAACATTATGTTCCAGCAAATCACTGGTTTTCTTAAGACCACCATCACCGAATAACCAAAAGACAGAACTTGCAAATATCTGCTCTCATTGGTCCCAACATTTTTCTTTTCTCAATGACACAACATGGGGTGTTGCCTCCACCCATTGTTTGCAACTTGTGGGAAAGATTCTGTCAGCAGGGAGTACAAAATGACCGATTCCATTTCCACCATTGCTCACTGGCATTAACGTATAGAACTCACATGCTTTGTTACAATTCTCCACATCAAACATTTGAATTTCTGACCCAAAAAAATTTCAGCACTGAGACGGCTGTGGATGAGATCTCTCATGGATCACAAGGTGCCCCATGGAGCTCCATATCCTCAACCAAATAATTACCACTTTGTTGGTAAAAGTGGAGCCTAATTGATTAAAAGTGCCACTAGAATGTCTTCAGTAGTGCTATTTGGGCATTGGAGCAAGGCAATCGTACACCCGCTCCATCCGGGCCGCAATGGCAAGTTTATAGTAGGTTGACATCCTTGGTTTTGCAAGGTCAAGAATGTCTTGCCGCAAACTGCACAGTAATTCCAAATTAGTAGGTTCACGCTAAACAGCTTCTCAATAAAACTTCCCAAGAAATAGGGAAAGGAGAGCATGGTGTAGTGTCATAGTGGTGAGGCATACTGACCTGGACCATTCACCACTCTTTTCAGCAGGCTTTTTAACTGCCTTGTGTAGACGGTCAAGACAGTATATTAGCAATCCATAGTCCAAGATTGCATCCTCCTCCTGAAGAATCAGAGTTCTCACAATCAGCAATAATTGGTTGGTCATAAGTGTTGGTCAACCAGCCAATTGGAATTATGGATGATCAGAAGGTCCAGGCCATAGCACCTCTTCATTCATCCTGGGGTCTGTCATCACTGGAAATATCCATCACAAAACAGTTTAACATCTTTGCTGCTATGAGGTGGTGAGATTTTGAAATCACTTACTCTCCCTTCATCACTTGACATTTGACATGTCATCACAGCTTTCTCAACCTCGACCATCAACATCCGTCTCCGGGCCTGTGCCAACCTGCCCCGCCCTTCTGCTCCTTTCCCCTGCACCATCGAATGTGCACACCTCAGTGGGAGATGTCCCCATTCATTGACTGTTTTGGGGGTGTGGAAACACCCTGAACCCTCTATACCACACTCCAAGACCAAACTTTGATTGTGTACAATAAATCATTAAGCTTCTTCACCAGAAATGAAACATAAATACTGAGCCTGAGGCAAAGGAGCAGTGGGTTTCACAAAAAGGGTAGCTAAAATAGCAATCTGCAGCTATGCAATCAACAGGTAGATGTTGATGTACTTATTTGAAAACACAGGAATGACAAACCTCAATAAAAGGCTTGCGCAGCAGCAGCAGCAGAACTACAGCAAAAAAGAGGGCAGGCAATGCTGCCAATATTGCAAAATTTATTTCATTTGCTCGTAATATCTGATTGAGCTCCAACATTGCTCTGCATGCATGAACCCCATTTCCTCATTACCAAAACTAAGTAGCCTAAGACCATATAGCCCCAAAGGATCACCAGTGACAAATTCTGACATTTTAATGGAATGTGGCAACCTCACTTCCAGGCATGCATCCTCTCTATTAGAAGACTGTATCTTCTACCATTTCTTTACCATTGATCCCATTTACAGGCCCTATACTAACCTCTTCCCCTGTAATTATGAAGACAAAAGAAAATTGAGCACTTACGTTTCTATGTCATGTTTGAGTTTTTGGACCTGTGAAAAATCCCACAAATGACTCAGACAGGTGACATAGCATCTGCAATATGTGGTTTTGAGCTTCATGTGATCAACATTTCACCCAGGGTCTATTAAAAATGTCTCAACATTCATAAAACCCAGCACAATTTCAACCAAACTGCTGTCCCCAAATTGCTAGACCAGCTCCATCATAGTCAGATAAATTCTCAAAAAAGAACACACAGACCTTCCTAGACCTTGGAATTACAGGAAAGAAGATCCATTTCAGGATAAGAACCCTGAAAAAATTGCATGTATTGTTGTATTTCATGTGTGAAGACCTAGAAAAAAATGACAAGAAAGAAGGTGGCATAAATACTTGGATGAGCAAAGCCCTGGCCAATTCTCCACCCAAAAGACTTTGCACTGGGTGCGATAACTCCTCTTCATATCTGTCATTTTCAGAATCATTTACAATCAGAAGTTGGGTGGCCAACAAAACCTTACAGAACACACCACTAGTTATTAAATTTTCAAACTGAGCTAGACACTACTATAAGTCACTCCACCACATAAATTGAGTTGTAGAAAACAAAGCATTGGTAGCTCTTGATGCCCCAATAAAAGCCAAGCAGTGGTCTAACATGAAAAGTTTAGCAGGCAAACTTTCAACATAATCTGACTAGGACTGCCTGACTTACTCCACCTGAAGATGATGCACACATTTATGACTCACCTGCTCATCATTATTTCCATCAATTCCTGATCTGAAGCTTTTGATGCCACTTCATCACCCTTGGTCTTTGCAACAAATGCCCTCACCATCCTGCAAAACTTATCAAGGAGCTTTGGTGCCCTTACTCGTGTATATATCTGACAGTACATAATGGCCCAACTTTCAAGAACCTTTCTACAGCGAAAACCATCCAGTGATCCCAAGTGCAACGTAACCAAGACCAATGATAGCTTTCCCCATTTGATCCACCAAACTTGATAATGGACTGGAGTTAGGCCATTTGAACATGGCCATATCATGGCAGCCCGGTACACTATATACATGAGAACACCCTAGAGCTTGAGCTGTGTTGGACCAGTCTACTAACATCCAGCAACCAATAAGTAGGAAGGATACCACTATGTACTAATTAAGCAGGTTGGGAAAAAATATGCATCAAGTTTGGAAAGGACATTTGCTTACCGATGCAGGGAATCAGCAGTTAGCTGGACATCACCAAGCTCCCCTACTCCACGGTGTCGCTTTTGGAAGGTGTCAAAAATCTCACCCCGAATTGACAAAAGCTGTACAAGACAATCATACTTCCCGCTGCTAAGAGGTCCTCTAGAATCTGAATGGCATTTTCTGAATGCAATAGTACAGGTTCTTGAACTCATAAAATCAGGCTGCTTCCTGATACAACCTAAACCAAGACACTGCCTGTCGGTCTGCTCCCCTCTTCTGGCAGATCTGAATCATATTGAGATGAAGCCAATCCTGCAACCTATGTTGCTGAAGTTATACTACAGAAAAAGGGACTTGGGCCAATTTGGGCCTCTTGCCTGAGAGGACAGGAAAGAAAATTATACCGGCTGCTTAACACGCTCGTCCAGAAAGCAGATTGCATCTTCACGGGCCTGTTTGAGCCAACGGTCAAGATCACCGCTGCCACCTAGACGGCTGTGTTGGACTACCCAGCCTGAGACCAAAGCTAGGCCTACTGCACCCCCACTATATTCTATCCAATGCCTCACCAATTTCCTTGGCTTCTGGTAGTATGACATCTGCAACACAAAAATCAACCCCTTCATGTCTTCCACCACAACTTCAGCAGTTAGCAGCAATCCATGGAGCAAGGAAAACCACAATCCTTTTCCATTTCACGTATGAAGTAACAAAATATGACAAACTTACAGTAACAAAACAAAACAAGCTCACAAACATGGAAGGCAACAGAGTCAGATTGTAAATTAAACCAGACAGCAGTGCTCACTTTAGCATCCATTATGCTACCTGAGATCTTATACAATTACTGAAAGATAGCATAACCCTGAACCTGAATTCTAAAGCCTAGTAGGTGCCCATACCACCCCAACAGGGTTGCACAGTTGGAGGCACATCTCCAGAGAGAAAGGCAAGGACTTGCCAAACATATGGCAATGAAAACTGGTAGGAAAATCGAGAGACAACTTACAAGACCAGCTAAAAACTCCTTTAGTGTCTGTAAATTTCGAGAAAGGAGTTCCAAAGCGTTGTGAAGCTCATTGTTTGTCCAATCCATTCCCCGCATCAGCTCCTCTGACATTCCTTCAAATTCAAGGATAAAGGGCCTTGTTGATGATGCACTTTCATCTCCCGAATCATGATAATCATTCTGCCACATCATTGAGCTAATTCACTGTGTAAGAACCTTACACACACACCACCAATAAATCCAGACCAATACTCACAAATTCAAGAGCAATATAGCCATGACAAAGTTACATCAACAAGCATTAAAGCAGCAAGTCTACAAAGGTACAGAATATGATATGGATACTCTCCGTGCATCATGTTCAATGGTTTTAAGCTCAGGCACCAGTGTCTTAAAGTTTCCTGGAGTGTCTCTACTCAAAACATTCTATGTGCAGCACTGAACTCCAGGTTCTACGCCAAAGTACTTGCAACTCTGATAGAAGAATCCTAAAAAAATCTTGATGCCATTTACTTGTTTGCATGGTGATATGAGTATGCCCTGTTGGAAGCAAATCTAGGACTGCCAGAGAAGACAACACATGGACGAGGAAGCTCATGGAATGGAAACATCCAATGAAATCCAAAAAGAAAAGACCTCTGTAGCAATAAACAGGGCTGGAATCCCCATTTCTTCCTGAAGTCATATTTTGAGGTTAGCTTATTGCCATTGTTGATACAAACAGATTAGGGAAATAACTTAAGTCAGCCAAAAGGTGGGTCGTCACCTGCCTGTGGGAGGTCATATGCTCCTTCTAGAACAGCCATGGCCTCCAGCACTGCCACCACACACTCTGCAATTGCACGCCGACTTCTTTGACCTGCATTCATTTTCTCCCCCATCTTTGCTACCTCCATGTACAGCTGTTTCCACACCCAATGTCATTGGTTTCAATGTCAAGGAACAAAGTACCAAGTCAGATAGAATTGCCAAAAATCATGCTTGAAACCCAAAACCCAAGGATTTTCTATATACAAGACTCGCACAAGATTACATTACCACATGTAAGAGTCTAATTTACTCAACAAGAAGGCCACAAACAGAATGCTGAACCCTGCTGCTTCATTCAGCTTCAACAAAAGGTACACTACCAGAAACCTCAAATTCAAGAATTTGGACTTTTCATTCAACACTCCTGTTTTAGGGATTCCATTCCCTCAGAATGTACATGAGGATTTCCGTGGTCAGCAGCAACAAAAAAGCAAGGACATGAACCCTAAGATAGATGCAAAGGCTCTGGAACAGGGCATGATAACAGCAGCACAAACCTGGCCATTAAGAACAGCAAGACGGTTCCGCAGGTCTGTCAGCATTGAAACTCTCTCTGTGATGCGGATAGCTGCTGCCACAACTAGCCCTTGAGTCGATGAATCCCAAACAAGAGATCGTAGTAGCTGCCTGACTCCTTGAAGAAATGCCCATGGACCTCTCTCTAATACCATGAAACGTACTTTGTCTCTCTCAGTGCCCTGATGCATCATCAAACACCACCATAGCACCAATCAGGGCTTAGCTATCATAATACATGAGTGCCCTGACGTGATAAATTCCAGAAAGCAGATCCTTTCCCTTTCTTGTGTTAACAGATTCAGATTCATATGATCAACAGATCTGAAACAGATTCATGCAGAATTCATACATTGTCGAGTCTCTGGAAATGGCAACTCTGAGAGCATCCACCAGTACACAGAGAGAGAGAGAGAGAGAGATCAGAACGTAGCAGAGTAGGCAAGGTTCTAGGGTTAGAGATACCAATCACTCTGGATCACCTGTGCACGAATTTGCCAGAACTGTAAGTGTTTGTTAACTTCGTGAAGATGCTCAAGAACCTGCGCTGATGCATCACCCAGAATATCCAGGACTCTCTCCACTCCCACCGTGTCTTCCCTGCGGTCCAAGCATGCATTGGCCTCAGGAAACAAGAGAGCCCAACCATCCACAAACCCTAAATTTGACCTAAGATCAAAAAAACCACTGAGCGAGAGCAAGTTTGAGAATGACGATGAACAGGTGAAAGAACCCGGGGGTAGCAAGGTGGGGGTGGGGAGAAAAACTTTACAAGGAATCGGGCGGCGTAGTCGTCAGGAGCAAAGGCAGACCGTTGCGTGGCTTGTGTTGTCTGCGTCTCCACCATTGATTCACCACCGATTGCAGCATGTGACTCCCTATAACCCTCACCGCATGCTCTATCATCTCTATTTCACCTTTCGATCTACCCTAGCTCTCTTCCCAGTATAACGCCTCAACAAAACCCCAATTTCTCTCGGGAACTCCCCCAGACTCCTCCAGAAAGAGAATGATTTTTTTTTCGTTTTTTTTTTTTTAATAATTTTCCATTTCGGGTTTTTATTGCCGAGCAAGCGCTGTCACCTGCGGTCTAGATCCGCGCCAAAAACTAGCAAAAAACCCCCCATTTGCACATTCTAAAGCTCTCCAGCAGCTGCTAACTGAGCTTTCGATACTAAGAGCTTCAGAAAACCCTAACTTACTGCCCAAAAACAAAAGATGGAACTGAGACCACCGAATTACAAGATTCTCGAAAACCTGATCGAACCCAATTCCCAGAAAACTGCTTCGCGACGTATCAATGACGATCGCTAGTGCGAGCGACAAAGATTTGTCGCGAAAATCCGCACCGCAGCAACACGGTTTGCGCAGCGCGGCCTCAACCCCTGCGAAAGGTAGACGACGACGTATCCAACGAGTATGTATAGTTGTAACAGTACATGATTTAAACTTATACGTATATATACGAGTATAAAAGGTATTAATACCTCATAAGGTATAAGTATGAATTCGTGAATGTATTCAATGAAAATTTAATAAAATCAAAATTAAACTTTTTAAGGAAGCTAGGCATGCTTTTGATGTTTTTGGAAATGTTCAATGAGTAGGATTTTATGGAAGTGGTTTTATAAATTTTAAACCTAAGGACCATGGGATATTGAATTTTGAATAATTTTTATTGTCAGAAATTCAATAAAAAAAATCCACAACAACAAAAAAAACTTTAGAATTCACATTTGGACCAATGTCACAAACACAATAAACTTTGATGAAAAGAACTTTGGTGCTAATGAAATCTAGCATGATTGAAATTCCAAATTTATATGTATGTGATATGAAGTTCTCATACCTTATAAAATATTAATATGATTAGTAAATGTATTTCTTTTCTTTTCCTAATTTCCAAAATAATTTTTTAATGAAAAGAACTTACACACTACCAAAATCTAGGATGATTGAAACTCCATTCATGACAATTTTTTTGTGTAAGTAAATGTGCAATTTTTGGCTCTTATGGAAGCCTCTATACATTTATTTATGATTGTAGCATCCAACGTTTTTAATTGGCCATCACACCCCATTTTTAAAACAAATTTAACCCAAGCGATTAATTTGGAGTGCTAAAAATAATTAAATTAAATATTTAGAATGTGCAAGGGAATAAAAATGAATTGAAAAATAAATTTTCAACCTTGTTTTTATACTTTGATTCAATTTTGAAACTTCAATGAGAACATTGCTTTGCATAATCCTTACTTTTATATTCATGAAAAAAAACACGTAGAGATGTAGTTTATTTAAGTCTCAAACAAACAAGTGGATTGTCCTTTGTTGGGGGAGGGGAACTCATAAGGAATGCCAATTTGAATCTTTTTCCAAGGGTTGCCAATCAATAAAAAGAATCACCACATTGGTCTAGTTTTGGCATGAAGATTTTTTTAAAACATTCCCCATGAATTCAATCATCTTTATTTGCTAGGTGATGAATTTCACCAAGTTTGATCTCAATTTCAAGGATCTATTTAAATAATGCATTTATAAAAATGGTTTCTGGCTTCTATAAGGTGTTGTCACTCTTCTTCTTTACCTATGTGTTTTCCCACCGACTTGGATTAGTCTTGTTTATTGGGTTTATTGCCACTATTGTGGTAGCTTTTTAATTTGAAATACAAATGAAGTTCCTTATACATATTTCCTCAATTTATTATACATTATATATATATAAACATTGATGTCTCACAAATTTGTCATTGTGGACCATGTTATACAACACCTCATGAACCATTACATTTACAAATCAAGATAAATAATAGCATATTAATGATTATCATTGGCAGTTCAAAATAAACTTGAAAAATGTCCCAAGATTCAAACATAGTTACACAAATTCGAAACAATGTAAAATAGTGAGTTCTAATGTTTTCAAGTAGATTTTCATTTTTAGGATTAAAAGTTTTGAAATGTTTCAAAATTTTGGAACAAGGTTTGGGGATCAAAGCTTGTCCAAATTGAGATTTTTTTGGTTCATTGGAAAAAAATAATTTTAGATACATATCTAAAGTGGGGTTGCATTTCCTAGAGATCTAAAACACAAGTTTTGACCAAATGAAAGGTCAAGAATCAAAATGATAATTAGATTCTTGACAAGTAAAACATTCAACAAAGGAATCAAATCACCTCCTTCTTCTTGTGTTGTTGTTTGGCTCTCCTTGCATTGCTACTTGGCTCTTCTTGTGTTGTTGTTCAATCCTTTTGTGTTGTTCCAATCTTCTTATGTTGTTGTTTGGTTCTTCTTGCATTGTATTCAATCCTCTTGCGTTATTAATCGACTCCTTTTATGTTGTTGTTAGATTTTCATGCATTACTAGTTAATTCGTCATGTGTTGTTACTTAGTTCCTTTTGTTGCTCAACTCCTCTTGTTGTCACTCGTCAATTTGGTATTTTCTTCCAAATGTTTTGTGCAAGTTTGGGAGTGAGTAACTTAAATTGACCATTGAATTATATTTTCAAATATGAGTTTCAAATTATGTTTATAATTTTGTGTTTCTTGTTTGGAGGCAAACTACCGCATGAGCCTAAAACCTAAGCCTAGAGCCTAGAGTTGGAACTTGGGATGGTAAAATGTATTTTCCCTTACACACATGCAAGTAAAACCCAATAATTTAATCGCAAAATGAATGTTGTACTAGTAAACCTAGAAGCAAACATGGGGATGAATGTAAGCATTCATTCTCATTTTGAATGAATGAAAATTTTCAGTCATTTAATGTATGGATGAAAAAAAATCATTTAGTACTTTTTTTAAATAATAAAAATTACATTAGAATATTAAATGATTTTTTTAATTTTATCATTAAATTATTATGGATTTTAAAAATCCCATAATTTTAATTAACTAGAGCCTCATGACACACAATCTAATTATATATGATATAACATTTTTTGAATAATATAATATAAATTCCATGATGGATGCATTTCATGGCTATGGTTTTAAATGCCATTATTTTAACATTTTCTTAACTATATTACCATTACTATGTTAACATCCACCCCATGGTCATTATTTTTTTTTAAAAATTAAATAAAGTTTGGTTTAATTTGGTTTTTTTTTCTTCCTTTTTGTTTGGGTAAACTAAATAAATGTTGTTGACAATAATGAGTTTTTTCCTCCTCCTTTAACAGTGCCGCAATTTCTTTGAAACCTATTTATAACTACCATTAACAACAATGACGTTTTTTTTTTCCATTTTTCATCAAGGGTGCCATGACTTTTTTCAAATTTAACCAATGTTGTTGACAACAATCAATTTTGAATGTTTTAGATATTCTTAAACTATGTAATATCATTAATGATGAAGGGTTTTTGAGATAAATTAAAATTCAATTTTAGACACCTTAATTAATTTTCTTCAAACAAACTACTATCATAAATGACAATGGGGTATTTTCAATCATTTTGAATTTATTTATCTTCCAATTATGGATGAATTTCATCCAATGATTTATTTATTTAATCCAAATCATCAAGGAAATTTATCCATGCAAAAATGACATTCATCCATATGAAATTATTTATCTATGTAGGTGGATTAAATTTCATTAGACTTTAAGTTCCAAGTTCAAAGCTCCAAGCTTAGGCTTCACATTCATGCACAAGCCATCGTTCTTTTTTTTGAACATTAGTGTTTATCTTTCTATTAATTTTAGTGAAACATTTTTCTATGTTCCAAGTTCAATTTTAGTTGTTATTGAATTTGGTAGCATTCTAACACCAAAAAATATGTTTGTTATTAGATGGATTCATACCTTTTTCTCTTTTTTGCCTTCCATTACATTTCATTTTGTATACCCATTTTTTACATGAAGAAAGGAAGGCTAAATGAGTTATTTTGACCTTGTAAATGTCTTCAATTGCATGGTAGGTTTTAAATAGTTAAATCAATTTGCAAATAAAAAATCAAAACCACACTTTGGTAAAACAATTTTTTGTCTTGATTTTTCCATTCTTGTTGAATAACACTCTTTGAAAAATTGTTGACATATGGAGGACCTAAAGTTAGAATAATTTCAAGGTTCATTTGAATAGGATGAAGTTATGAACATATGAAATTGTGGAAGAAATAATAATAATAATAATAATATTTCACTCTTTGTCATGTTGTCAAATTTTGGTAAATTTTGTAATTAAAAAATCATGTTGTTGGAAATAATTGAAGTTTTCATTACCAACTTGTGAAAAATACTTTTGAAAACCAATTTTAAGAATTGATTAGTTTTAAATTTATGAAAACCAACACTTAAAGAATTGAACATTGATTTTTGTTTTCAAAAGTTTAATACCCTAACTAGTTTATTTTTATGGAGATTTCTTTTTTAGAAAATTTATTTGATTCTTAAAATGTTATGTGAAAATCGAGATCAATAATTTTCACAAAAATTGTTCATTAATACTTATTTTTCTTAGGAATTGACCAAATTGTGGAATTAATGATGGACCTTTTTGTTCACATGATTGATTAGGTATATAACTTATTTTGGTTTATAATTACAATTTTCATAATTTTGGAGATATTCAAATAACGTTTCATCAAAACTCTTGCAAGAAATATCAAAAGATTCCATGCAAAACAAAATTTCAAATTAGATTTACTGAGTTTTTAATGTTAAACATGGAGTGATAATGGAATAGTTGGGGGATAATTATACATCACATTGATTACAACATCATGAATGTTGCAACATCAGTCAATCAAGGAATGGAAAAGTTAGTAAAGGTGTGTCTACGACATTCATTTTTTTGATGGCATTGGTTTACTCAAAATTCAAGTAAAACTTTATGTATCATGTTTATGAGAATAGTTGGAAGGTCAACAGTGGAAAACATCTAGATTCTATGGCAATTTGGTCATTTTTATGGTGGAATTAGACCTTGAGTTGACATAGAACATAGGTGTTTTGATATCACAAATATAATAATATTATTTTGCCTATTCTTTTTATTAATGAATGCATGTAGAAGAAACTTTTTAAAATGGAGGCATGGTGACATGTGTGCTAATGTTTAATTATTACATTCAATGCCTTTATATGATGCCTTTGTGATGTGAATATGTGATGAAGAAGATACTTGGGTTTTAATCATCAAAAGTATTGTATCGGGATTCAGAACAACTTGGAGATTGAAAAGGACTTTTCTTCAAAGAAACCATGCCATTCATGTCACATGATTTCTTTCTACTACGCAACTACAACTATCCAATTTCTCCCCCTAACTTTGTCATCAAGAACGTCATGAATACTTCAAGCATCTACACAATAGAACATTTGCCCAATTGTAAATCCAAAACACCCCATCCTATACCATTATATAGAAAGAAACAAAAACCACCCAATGTTATTGGATCAACAACTTTCTAGTTGAAGAACAATATAAGCTTGTAGGCTATAAGCTATGGAGCTTGTTGTTTACACACCATAAGCTAAATCGTGTGTAGATGTGAGGAGCAAGGAAGGCAAGTCTAAAGTTTGTGAAGGGTAGCCCATCCACTAATTTCTAGGATGGGAAATGCATCGATTTAAGAACTTTCCATGTTGAAATGTGAGTTACAATTACATCTTTTTTGATGTGGTAGGTTATCTATTATATTGAGGTACCCTTTGGATCCCCACTAATGAATTTTGATGAATGTATTCTGCATTAGCAAATGCCTAATCTATCTAAGTAATTACCCATGTTTTAAATGATAGTAAAAGTTTGAAAACTTTCTTTTATGTTGAACTTGTTTTGTATATAAATACCCATTTGATATGTTTTACACAATCAATAACATATGAAGGTTATGAAATGACATATTGTCAATGATTTTGCAATATGATATGTAGAACTATTAGTAAATTTGTTCCACAAGTTCTTCTTGTTTTTTTGCTTCATTCAATGTTTGTGCTTGGATGTGTTCAAATGATGATGTATGTGCCTATGTTCAATGCCTATGTTCTAAATGTGTCCATATGACAATGTATGTTTTGAAGATATTGCACTTGAAATTAGGTGAACAAATGAAGAATTCAAATGTCAATTGTTTTATGTCTAAATAGAAATGCAACTATAGGGATTTTTGGTTTTCATTTGGACCTCGAGATTTTTTAATCACCCCACCTATGTTCGATGAAGGAAACCTTGCCACGACAACAAAAAAAGAAAATCATCATTTATTGGAAATTTTATTTGGTACAACAAATTTGAACTTATTTATTATGCTAGGGATGTTATTTTGTGAGTGTGTGAGCACGAGTGGTGAGCAAGTGAGCATAAGCAAGTGAACATGAGTGGATCTTTTTTGGAATATTTTGTTGACATCAAAAAAATATTTGGGGAATATTATTTGACACATGGGACATAATATTTGGTGACATGGAAGAATATTTGCCACGTGTTCATAGAAAAATGATATTTATCTATGAAAGTATGGATGACAAATGAAAATGGACAAACTTTTTCATGAATGTTGGTAACATACTTTCTGTTGCAAAAAATTGAACAAAAGAAAAAGGATGGAAATTTTTTATGTTGGTTTATTTTGAAAATTTTGACACATGAAATGTTGAAATCATATTTCAGTCATACTTTATATTAGCTTAATATGAAGCATATGAAGTATATTTTTGGAATGTTGCCCACCCTTGGGCTTTATCCAAAAGAAAGGGTGTAGGCCAAGGTAATAGTTAAATCTCATGCACCATGTTTTGGGAATTTTTTCACATTTGGGATTTACCCATTGCAAAAAATGAAAGGAATGTGTTCATGAACTATATGTAGATCATGAGGTGGAAAAGTGGAAGGGATTTTACACCTAAAAGTAGGCACAACATCCTTCTCATTCTTAAAGAATAAATTACATGTGCAAACACGATGAATATAAGTAATTTGTCCTCCTCACAAATAAGGACAATAATTTTCACTAACTTGTATTATATGTTCAAAAGGGGCCATGGATCCATATTCTAAAAGTTTTCATAAAAAAAGATTTTTTATGATGAATTTCATCCATTACTTTCATCCATTTTCATCTCATCTATGTCCATGTTGGATAATATTTTGCCATGTCAACTTGAATTCTATTTTATGTAGCAAAATTTTTTCAAAAATATCTTGGTCACATCATGAAAAGATACTTTTTAAAAATTTATCATGCTCACCTACTCATGTTCACCCACTCACACTCACACACTCACAAGATAGCATTGTTGTCTCTTTCTCTCCAATTCTATTTCTTTGTCTCTCTCAAATTCTCACATATTTTTGACTTTATGACATTACTTGCCCTAACATCTACGAAAGTGACATTTTCTTGGTTATGACATAGGTGTATTTACTAATGTTGTATGGTTAATGATTTCAAAAAAACCTTTAATCTTGGTTTTAACATTTTTTGTTTTTGATAAAATCTCATGTTTGGTCCAATTTTTTGGATTTCTAAAACCTTTGGTTCCAGTCATTTTCACAAAGTATTGAAAGCCAGTTTAACTTAAAACAAAATTGAGTTCCATTTTTATCACACATAACTATAAATAAATAAATTTGTGCAATATTTGTTTGTTCAACTAGTGCACATAGTTTAGAAATTTTTATTTAATATTAATTATGTACAACTAATCAAATGCAATAACTTGCTTTAAATGTAAGGTTTATAATTTTTTAAATATAAAATTGTACTTACCTACATAGTGAACCTAAACATGTTTAAAACAAGTAGCACCCCTATTTCAAGTTTATAATTCAATTTTGAAAGGAGGTTAGTTTTCCAATTTGGTTCCTGTATATGGCCATTACTTTGAATATGTTAAGTTCTTGATTCTTATAATGGTTGCTTTCAATTAATTTAGGTTATAGATAGATGGGGATCATTAAAGACACCTTCCATCAATTTTATATTACATCATATTTTCACTTTTGTTCATTATTTGATTTTATACCTTTAAATGATTTGACAAGTTAGTTTGTACTCCTTCAAACACAAGTCCTTTTGATGTAAAAACTCACATTAACCTTTTATTAGCTTTTCATCAACAACCCCCTTAAACATAGTTAATATGTCACCAAAAAATCCCAACATTATGTTTCAAAATTTAAAAATATGAAAATAATGTAAAAATAGGTAGGTATTTCCTCATCATCAAACTCAATAATGTTCCTATTTTTTAAAAATAACACCTTCCAAAAATGCATGGATTTACAATTCAAAGTCTCAAATGTTTTAACAGAAGCAACTAAACTACCAAACTCATTTTGAATTTCAAAAGACAAATGTTTATGAACCATTTACAATTGTCTTTCCTACCTTTTATTATAGTTAGGTACACCTTAAAGTTTCATTTCACTCACACATATTATTCAACTACTCATTTCTAATTGATGCAACATGCACAATGAATAGTACAACATAACAACTAAATTAAACAACCATGTTTAAAACTTTAAGGTTAGAATTTTACTTAAGGTTAGATAGGATTTTACAAACTCGCATACATATTCCACTCTAATTTAATTTAGATTTAGTTTAGTTTGAACATGTTTTTCACTCCATATGTAACATTGACTATTCACATCTTTTCCCCAATCAACCTTTCCGCATGTTGTAATCGTTTTAAATTCCTTATCACTAACAACCTTCCAAGTAAGGACCATAAAGTACCAACCAACCAACTATTAAACAACACCATTCACCTCCATCAACATTCTTTAGCCCACATAACACATGAAATCACAAAATTCTTGTTGCTCCATTCAATATTGTTGTTTTCATAGTTAAATGCACAGAAACCAAACAAAAAAATATGCATTGATGGGCATACAAGGGACCAAAGCAATTTGTAAGCACATCATTTTATTTTTGAAGAAAATTTATTTCAAATTTCATATTTCATATTTCATATTTCAATGGATTTTTATTATCTAGTTTAACATCATTGTTCAATTGGCCCAAAACATGTGAAAAAGCTAATGTTTCCTAATGGTCTAACTTGTGTTGAATGTGTGATGAATCTTGGCTTTGGTTTGAACTCAATTGAATTAGGCATATCTTTACTTTGTGCACTTAAATTAGTGTGAGTCTTATATTGATGAATGTTCAATTGTTGAATTTCAAGTTTCATATAAGTGTGTATATGAAACAATTTGCATTCAAAGGTGACTAAAACCATTACTTTACTACTTAGCTAATGAATCATTTCCAAAATTTAAAATTTGCACTTCCTTTGTTTAATCATACTTGATAACTTGTACCAATTCAAATATATTTGTGGATTACCATTGACAATATAGTAAAAAAAGATTAAAAAATTTGCTCAAACAAGGATTTAATGTGGTCTACCACCATAAGTTATGACCAATTAACATCCCATCACTAACACAATTCTATACTACTTACATGTGACAACATGCTACCAAAAAGTTTGGATGCAACATTGAAAAAATAAAAAACCCTAGAAAGAAATAGTAATAATAGAATGAAATGATAAAAAAATCCCACTAACATATGTTAGTACTAAAACCACATAATTAAAAATAAATAAATGCATATTCTAACAAGTCATGTCCTACTAATAATTAGTATTAGTTACCTAGTAACTAGCCAATATACGCTTAAAGCTAGTATGTAGCCAATGTCTAATTCAAAATAATAACTACTACCATGCCTATGACTAACCATGTTTAACAAATCCTATTGAAATAATTTTTAAAATGAAAAAACTTGGTAGCTACAATTTGAATATTTCAAATTTTCAACAATAGTCTCTAAGTATGTTAAGTCCAATATATAATAAGTTTCAAAGTTATCTTGGGTTTTGAACTAAGGGTGATTTTCTAGAAATTTGGCAAATTATTACTATTATTTATTTTATTTTTTAGTTCGCCCTCTTAGGAATTAATTACTGTTGAACATGAGTCATAGGTATGGTATAGGACACCTATAGGTCTACAATATAAAACATGTTTACTTAACATGTACAATTCACCTAACATACAATTGATGTAATTGATTAACATTTATTGAAGCACAATTGGTGTAATTGATTAAACATTTACAAAAATATGACAAATATAATTGATTGACAATAATGGAAGTACAACCAATATAATTGGTATTCATGACTATCATTTATCAAAGTATGACATAACATACCTACAATTGATAATCAACATTTTTAATGAATATTTATTTATTAAAAAAAATAATGTTCAATAATTTCAAATTCATTTTTAAAAAATCAACATTTAGAAAATAAGTATGCAAAGTACACCTTGTGTTTTGCATTTGTAATAATAACCCATTACTTGGAACAACATACATTTTTTCACAAGTTGAAAATTCAATTCTTAACAATTTTGACAAATGTCAATAAAATTTTCTCCTTTTTTACATAGACCTTTTGCAAATTTTGTGCCACATTAATTGTAGGTATGACATATAATCAATTAACATTTATAAAAATGTAACAATATGATCAATTTTAACTAATTAATATTTATAAAAATATGGCTAGTGCATGTATAACATGTCATATTATGTTCCAATCATTGGAAGAAATTTAGAAATATGCAACCATCCTATTTGCGACTATATGTGACTATGTGTTGTTTGTAATTACTTACCAATTTCACCAAATTTGGGGAGGGTTTATGATTATATTACAACTAATGTGTGATTATTATTTTTTTCGTCTCATATCATTATTACAAAAGTGGGGTGCAATTCACTAGCCTAAATCACTATGGGACCTTAAAAATGAAATAAGTTCATTACATTTCAGTGATTTCACCTTGGTTAAAGTTATTTTACTATAATATCATTATGTAAACATCGTGTTTCATTACCAGTTCACATAATTCACAATTATAATTTATTATAGTAAATAAATTTATTTCAATGTTGTTTTAAATACCCTATATATGACATTTTATGATATACCCTATATTATTTTTGGCTACTTTAGTTATTATAACTTATACCTGCATTATTATAAATTAATATAGGTTATTATAAATTATTATACCCTAAATTATTATACATTATTTTATAGTAAGGTATCCTGGCTGGCTAATTATAGGATTTTAAATTATTTTAAATTAAATTCTTAGACTAACCTTAGATTAGACCTTAAGTTTTTTTATTTTAAATTAATATATGTTATTTCAAGCTATATTTTAGGTTATTCAAGGTCATTCACTTTATGTTATTATAAATTATTTTATCCTAATTATAATAATTTAAAATAATTTAAAATATAATATAATGACTTAAAGTAAAAATAACTTATAATAACTAATAATAATTTATAAAAATAATTTAAAATAACCTACAATATAATTCAAAATATCCAACAATAATTTATAATAAAATAATCACCAATAACGTAATATAATATAAAATAACCACCAATAGCCAATAATAAAATAACCACAAATATCCATTAATATAATAACCACCAATATCCACAAATAAAATATCCACCAATAACCATTAATAAAATAGCCACCAACAGAATATATATTAATAATTATTAATAGGAAAAGCTACCAATAGCCATTAATAAAATAACCACTAATAACCACCAATAAAATAACCATTAATAACCACCAATAGACATATATTATAATTACTTAGAATTGTCAAAAATAATCTAAGGGTGATATAATATATAATAGAAAAAAATAATTTAAGCTGAAATAACCTAAAATAAATTAAAATAACCTATAATTGCCAATAATAACATAAGGTGAAATAGCCTTCAATAGTAAAAAATAACCAACAATATCCTCACATAATAAAAAAAAACCTAAGATGAAATTACTTAGAATAACCAAAAGTAGCCTAAGGTGAAATAACAAAAAATAACCAAAAGTAATTGAAAATAACCATAAATAACTATAAATAATGTAAGGTGAATTAATTTAGATTAATGAAAAATAGCCTTATAATAATTAAAAATAGCATAACATAGGTAATATTATTATATTAGCAAAAATCTTATCCATTTATTAAACATTTGTTTTTTCAAAAGAATGGTCATTGAAATGTTATTGAATAGTGATATTAAAAAAAAATTGTTCAAATGATTTTACATTTTCAAAAGGAAATAAATGTAATTATGTACATTATTGAATTTTTTAAAAAAGTAACTCAAATCATTTCATTTGGACAAAATCTCAATAAGATATGAATTTTTAAAATTTATGTTTAAGTATTGTTTTAAATGAAATATTTGATAACTTGTGAATGCATGAAGTGACATTGGACAATATGAACTACCAAGATGATTTTGGAAACAAATAAATATGAATTAACAAGTATATTATTTTTTTCAATTGAAATGTTGAGGTATAAAAAATAGGTAGAAGTTGAAAAAATAACAATTTATTGTGTGCTTTTAGAGGTGATTCATTTTTTTAAAAATTCAAATAAAAAACTTCATATGAAATAAGGGAATAGGTTTGTTTGAACTTTGTTTAGTTTTTCAATTTCAAAATTAATTTCAATTAGAAAAATCCCAATTAAAATTCATTCATAGATACTTTGTGCTGTGAAATATAGATATTGTTTGGCTCTATCAATTTTTAAAAACATTCATCTATATATAAAATCAATCCCATGTCATGTTGATATCATGCTTGTATTATATTGGCCACCCAAGCCCAACTCCTTAATATTATTCCCAATGTGAATAATATTTCAACTCTTATGAGGCTTGCATGCATTCCTAAACTTTTTCAACAACATAACCATGTTTTCTCAAAGTTGTTCCCAAAATGAGCTTGCAATAGTCCCTCCATGTGTCCATCAAATTCAAAATCCTAAATTCATTTTGGATGGATGCAAAGTTGTAATAATCCAACCCATGAAAAGGGCAAAAAGTTGTAGAATGATAAGCTAAGGAACCACCCATGATGTTGTCATGTTAATAAGTTGATGTATAAGATGAGAGCTCCAACCAAATGAGCCAAAAACATCCATGAGGTAGAGAATTGTGATGATGTAATATCATAGAAATGGTAAGATGGTGGAGGAGTGATTTATGCAAATTAAAGTACCATATCATGGTTCTTCACATGTTCTTACCCCTAAATATTAGGGCTATTACACTTATGAAATCAAGTTATCACCCTAACCTAAGTTCCATTGGATGAGAGAGCCTTTGAGGCACTTAACATAGTGTGTCATAGGTTTTTTTTTTAAGGCTATTTTTGTACAAGTTCACACTATTGTTAATGGGCCATTAAAGTTTTTGAAACACTCAAAAACTAGGGTGTTTTAATACTACACCAAATAGAAATGAACAAATTGATTTTCATAAAAGAAATTTTGTAATTTCAAGAGGGGCACAACTTTGAAAAAATAAATTGGTTACCAATACATGACATTCATCAATTATTTCAACTTTCAAGTTAGGAGTTGGATGACCTCCAAATATTTTATTTCTTTAGGATTAAGTTGGAAATTTTTTTAAAATAATAACAATAGAAGAATGTTAAAAAAAACTATGCGTTTTATTTTTTGGGCCTTTATCAAACTAATATGATATTCTCGCATCCCATCTTTGTAGCTATGCATGTTCCCTTGAATCATTTACTTATGCAATACTTATTTTATTAAAAAAACCTAATTCAATACCATCCTATTCAAGTTCAGGAAATGGTGTAAAAGGAGTGGCTTTAGATTTAGAAAATGAAAATGTAAGAATGATGTCACTATATTTGGTATTGATGTCACCATTAATGAAGGAGATATTGTCAAAAACATTGAATTTATTATGGATGTTCATGTAAAAAATGTTTTGCTAGGTTGTGTGGTTGATGCATTTGGAGTACTTATTGATCATGTAAAATGTACTTTAGGCACTAGTTATAAAACAAAGATGTGACAAATTCTTAAAGGGGTGGTTAACAATTGCTTGTGAGTTACAACTATTGAATATCATGCATGGTTACAATGGGGTAGGTGTTCATAAATGACTAAAGATTTGAAAGGAAATTAATAAACTTCAATTGGTCTTCTCAAGATAACTTCATGGATCCATGGTAGCCAAATCTTTAGCAACCCTCTTTGTATTATTGGGGTCCAAGGGCATCCCACGACTATAAGTTTGGGGGTTGCAATTGAAGTTGGCACCATTATTGGGCATCATTGTTAGGGTTTTTCCAAAGTAACTTTACCCTTATCCATTACTAATGACTCTCCAATTCGCCATTTTGCTCCCACCACTTGGGCTAGTGGCACATACCACCCAAGGGTTATAAATCAACAAAATTAGTTACATTTTAATAATATAAAGATGTAATTTCAAAAAAATTAATTATAAAACATTGGCAGTTTTTTAAATTAATTTTTTGCTAACTTTCTCAAATTCCAAGTGACATTTTGTCCAATGTTTCATTTCAAGTCTTCAAGTTGCAACTTTTAATTGATTTGAATCTATTCATTTCAACTTTAAGTTTTGATAAAACACCCCAACCTTCCCCACCCCATTCATCACATGAAGTCCCCTATTTCAATGTGTGGGTGCAAATTTATTAATCAAGGTCTGACTTTGCATTAACATTTTTGTCACTTATTTAATTTAACCAACTTAGTTTTACACAACCCATTCAACATGGATTATCCACTTTATTCTTTCCTCACCTTCATTAACATGGGCTTGGGTTTCAACCATAGATATCCTCTGTGCTTTTCATCTAGGTTTGCAATGACCTCACCTATATTCTTACATCCCCATTGCCTTATAATGTGAAGTCCAACAAAAATTCAAATTCCTACAAGATAGGTTGGTGCAAGACCCTTTCGACCTGACAACTTTAGCACTTGTTATTTTTATTCTCTCAATGGTGTTTGACATTATCCTTTGGAGGTGGGGTAACTAGGCATGGAAAAATTAAGGTTCAACTTAGGTGTTTTCTAGTTAGAAATTGTGAAACTTTAAGAAAGAATATTTTTCACAAGCCCAAGCCTTGGGGACAAGTTCATGTTCTTTGCCTTCTTTCCTACATGACCCCCCCCCCCACGGGGTTCACAAATGCTTTCATTGTAACCTTGTTTTTGGGTGTGCTACTATACATATTCACACATCATGCATGCTTTCACATGTCCTTAGCCATGCCACTTCTTTCAACATTGTTTAGGCCTTTATAACCATTTATCCCACATTTGATGGTTTTTCATCCTTCCTTGTGGAAGACTTCAAATCAATGTATTAAGACTTCAAACCTTCTTTTGACTCTATTAAATTAACATTCTAATGCATGCCCCATTCTAAGTGCTACTAGTCCTTTTGGCATGTTGTTCGAACACCTTTGAAATTTTTTTGGTTTAAAATATTCTACAAGTGGTTGCCCACAATTGTTCCAATTGTGTTTTCAAATTGCACAAGTTAGCCATATCCATCATCGCATTCCAAATGTCCTTAGAGTGGCTTGCTTAAATTAACCATTTAAAGTTTTTTAATGGGTTCCTTCAATTGCCACATAGGGGAATTTTGTATTGCTTCATGAGTCATACCTTATACCTTCAATTTCAACATGCCTTTTCATTGCATTTATTCTCCCATTGGAAAAAAGTTATTTCTTAGGACACCATAAGACAATAATTACCTAACTAAAAAGTCTTGATTTAGTCTTATTGGGATAGCAAAATTACACAAACAAAAGGAGCAATAGGTAGTTACCTAATAGAAGTTTATTTGCAAAATGAACACATTGCATTTTGAACTATTTTTTAAGAGATTTCAAATGCCAAAGGACTTTATTAGTCATAGGATTATTGGATTCAGAAATAAGAATAAAAAACTAATGTATTTAAATCTTAAGGGAACACACATGATATGTAATTAAATAACCTAGGTAAAAATTTATTTTAACAAAAAATACTTAATTTCAAATTTGTAGGGCCAAGTTATGCTAGGATAAAAGACTTTGACAATGAAAAACTACCAGCTTGGGAAATAATGAATAAAAAACTATTAGGTCAAGAATTTCAAGAAGGGTGATATTCAATAATAATTAGGTAGCTCATGTAGTGTATTCCTACAATAAAGAACATTTAAATATGATAGAATTATGCCCTTGGTAAAGGCCTATCATAGTCCCTGGTAGGAAATCTAGTACAACACAAACTACCTAAGTGGTGATTCTAACTAGGTTAGTAAATTGGACAAAAGATGACTTGCATTAAGGCTACCTATATTAGAGATTGTAGTGCAAAAAACCCCATGGCAATTTAAACTATTCCCAAAGAGATCTTAAGAACCAAAAATATTTTAGTAGTTTTTGGCAACAACTCCAATAGTAGTGACCATCAAAAAAGTCTTTTAGCTAGGTTTAAACACTATTAGAGAAGACAACTTCAACACATTTATCCCTAACTAACACACATTCCAATATTGAGAATAACACAAAAGAAATGAAAGTATGATCCATTATTTTTGCATTCAATTCATAACCACATATTAATATAATGTTGCTAAAGTTATAATGATTTGATACCATTATTCCAACCCTTACTGAGGTTTTCATTCCATCACACACACACACACACACACACTCTTTCTCTCTCTCTTTTATCCATAAATCTTCATGCATTATTCGTAAACTCCCCCATACTTTGACACAAAAAAATGATCCCTTAAGTAGGTTGAAGAAACATTACCTACCTCCTACAAAAGTGATAGCTACATCCATCTTAAACATAAAAAAATCCTCTTTAATTCAACCATGATTCTATTTAAGTGAATCAAATTCCCACCACCTAACTTCCACTTAATGCATTATTTTATAACACTAATTAAAATAATGGAACCAACTCAACAAATTCCTAAAGACAATGGAGGCAATGAATTTTTAATCACTCCTATGTATTATTAATAATTACAAATTACTATCCATTACCATAATAAACAATAAGAACCAACCCTTTTGATCTAGTCATTTTTGCTTTAACATCCATCAATTGGGGTGGTCACAAATGGTGGATGTGAATTGATGGGTGAAAACACATTATGGTGGTCAAAAAATGTTTTTATAAATACTATTTCCTAAAACCTATATGACTTTCAACTTCCACCAAGTCAATATTAAAAGAAGTTTTCATAAATTATACTCAAAATAAAGTAGTTCAATTACCAACTAATAAAATTGTCAAAAGAAATAACATTTTTTTGTTGATGTTAATGATTAAATAATACATTTGTGAAGAACATGTATCAATATATTGTAAGGTGCAAATATAATTTAAAAATGATTCAAATAATTACAACACTTTATAAAATACTTAGTTTTATATTAAATATGAATTGATTATATTTTTAAAATTCCATATGAAAAATTCCACTCATGTGCTTCCACAAAAAACAGATAGATGAGTTTTTTCATTCAAAAAAACATAATTATGTTGAAAAATTATTTTCATTTGAAAGATAACAAAAATTATGTTGAAGGCTTTTGCATCAAAATTCATTCTACATTTTTATCAAAACACTAGATGAACTCAAAGAAAAATTGTCCTCAAAATAATGCAAAATATATTGAAAAAATTGTACATTTTCTTTCCTAAAGTGGACCCTTTGTAATGTGCTTTCACCTTTATTCACAACATTCAATGCATTTTCAATTGGCACTTTGATTAGGCAAATATTTTCTAAATGGATGTGGCATATGCTTTCAATTTGATGTCAAGGAGAATTATGTTTCAAGATCTTCATGTTAGAGGAAGTGATGTTGTTCAATTCATCCTTTTTGTTCACATATTTTATGGATTTGAGTCTCCCTTATATTATGATCATTGTAACCATGATGGTGATGTTAGTGTTACCCCATGAACTGTGGGCTTTCGTTAAAGGGACCTCTTGGGTGAACCTTTCATCACAAAAGTCCTAAATAACGAGAAATCAAATGTTTTCAATAGATTTTTTGTTTACGTTTGTGTTCATATTAACACATTTGTCATGTTTGGAAACACCACAAAAACTCTGCATACATATATTGTAAAATTTTTACACTTCAATCACATAGAAATGATAAAAAAAAATACTATGATAATTACATTATGATCATACAAAATTTTGCATGTTATAGGTACATGTCTATGGATTTTACAGTCATTTCACACTAATTGTTGTATTTGTCTTTGCATGTTTGCACAAACAAGTGGATTTTTCTTTACACATTTACAATAATTCAACTTGGGGAATGAAAGGGCCAAAGGGTCTTACAATTCTTATCTTGATCATTTTATTTTTTGTTGATGAATTTCCATTACAATGCAAAATATTCAAGCATCTTCCATCTTAAGTTGAGCTATAGTAGTGGATCTAATTACCTTTTGACTTCCACCCTTCTAGACCCACCTTCCATTCTCATTGTTAGCTTGTAAGAAATAATTGGTAGTTGAAATGAGGTTTTAATAATTAATATTTAGATATTAGAAATATCCATAAAATGATTGAAACATAGTATCAATACCCTCAGTTTGGTCATTCAAGTGATGGCATTAGAAAAAATAAAATAAAAATACATTGCATTTAAAAATGGAATGAAATAAAGTGAACTTCAAATTTGCAAAAAAATTAGGATAATTTAAGTTTTACCCTATCTTTTGTTTTTCTTGAACATTTTCATTGTTGCTATGCTTGCTATTGCCATAATTATTTTAAATCTTGTGCATTAAATATTGTGGTACAAAGTGGCAAAAAGAAATTAAAAAAAAAAAATCACCCTTGATTCAATAAAATCCCATCATTTTGTGAACGACAAGGTTTCAAGTTGAAATAGGGGTTAGGGGGGTGAAATGAGAATCCAAAATCAAGGTCACTTTATGGATTTTTCTATTGACATATGATTTGTAACAAATGAACCTGGACTTATATCCTTTCCTTTTGTACTTCCATTTCCTCTCCGGATTAATGTCAAATGGTCGCATCAAATGAAAAGAAGAAATGTGATAGTCAGTCCTTTCAAGCCAAAGGACCTAAGGGGTCAACAATCAATCAAGGATTAAAAATAATAACAAAACGTTTCAATATATGTAATGTTGTAGTCGACCAAATAATAGTTGTTTAAGGTGAAAGTGGGCCTCAAATATGAAGGCCCATGTGCCTTTCAAGGTGAAAGATTGTTCTAGAAACTACATTTTACATTGAAAGATTGGTCAATCTTTCAATGTAAAATGTAGTTTAAAGTACCTTCACAATTTGAAGACTTCTTAGAAGTTTGTGCTCCATGAAAATAAAATAAAAAAGATTGACCTCTAAATGCCATAATCTAGAAATTATTTAAGTTTTTTTATTATTTTGGAATTTCAAATGGATGTGGGTGATGGAAATTTAAATATTTGTTAGTTTTCTTTTTGGGGTTGTATTGGGTTTTCTAATAGGTTTCAAATTGTCTATTGTTGAGGTATTCCCCCATAGATTTGGGTGAAGTTATGATCAAATAAGTGCATGGATGGCTATGTACTTGATTAACTTGTGAACCCAACTACAAGCATGTAGGATGGCACCAATGAGAGTGGAGGGAATCACAGGTGGATAACTTTGGAAACTCAAATATATTAAACTCAAGTTTTAACATTGGGATCCCTTTGAACTTATTGCCCATTAATTTCCAAGGATCCTCAAATTCACATTCCAAAAATTGGAAGGTTTCATTCTTACTTGAAAATCCACATTTTTGCTTGAATTTGAGTACTTTCCTTGGTCATTTTGAGTGCCATATTAAGATGCATGCATTATTATCATGTCAAAAATTTGCATTTGGTCGGCAAAACTTTAGATCCAACCTCAAGTAGCACTAGCTTGGAGCTCAATCTAGCTTTGCTATGTGATCAGCCCTTGCTTGATTTTGATTGAATTTTTTCATCAATTATAATCACATTTATAAATGAGTAGATTGGACCAAATTTCTAATGAAGTCTTGGAATAGAGATAAAATGGTTTTGAAAAAGGCTTCAGCTCTTGAGGGTTAAGAGCTCATCCTAAGTTACAAATTTTCCAACCCCTTTCTTGATAAAAGAATTAAGACATATGAAGAAGCTACATATTTTGAAAAATCTATAGTTTTCTTTGGCATAGAAAAATATTGACTATCCAGCTACATATCTTCTTCTAGGACCTTCTTGTCTTTCACATCTTTTCATACAAAAGTATATTTTCTCCCAATCCAACAAGTGGTGCAAGCCCCATAAATGATAATGCATGTTATAAAACAACAAAGTGTATTCAATCTCAAATAAACATCTCTTGATTTTCTTATGAAATTTTGTGAAGTTTTTTTTTTTCCTTGATTTCCACCCTTTCAGGACACACTTCCCATCATCATGGCTGACGTATTGCAGGCTGTCAATAGGACACACTTCCCATCACCACGGCTGGCTGACGTATTGCAAGCTGTTGATTACATGGAGAAATATGGTCAACCTATTAGAGCTGGTCAGCTCTGGACATGGAGAAATTTTGACGTCTACTTTGAGTCAGCTTGACGTCCTGTGATTTCTCCTTTTTCCCCTTTATGCATTTTCCTAATCTAGAGTGTGTTTTTTAATAAAGCTTTGCAAGGTTTCTACCTTTTTTTTTTTCCCCCAACAAGTGCCCTTCACATTGAAAGGTTGAACAAAATGTTGGACTTCACATGTGACAAAGGGTTGCACAACTTTTTGCTGTTGATTGGCAGGGCTAGATGCCATTGGAAGGGCATCGAAGGCTCGAAATTTAAGGCCTGCCAGGAAAGGACCAGGAGGGCCAACAATCAGTCAAAAGGAAAAGAGTCTCTCTATCTACAGAATGTCCAAGTTGCACAACGCTAGTAGTAGTTGTTTCGGGTGAAAGGACCCAAGGGGGCACAACAGCCAAAAGTCAAAGAATTAGAA
>Ga0209611_10001072_pt1 | contig 45310 bp, 43 predicted proteins | sample S1TSphgellanicum_3_FD_187693 | JGI IMG/M metagenome (GOLD analysis project Ga0209611, IMG submission 187693) | Host-associated microbial communities from peat moss isolated from Minnesota, USA - S1T2_Fc - Sphagnum magellanicum MG (SPAdes) (version 2) | ecosystem: Host-associated > Plants > Peat...
CCGGCACGCTGAAATACGGCGAGTAGACGGTGAGGCTGTCGGTCGAGGAAACGGTCGGGGCCAGTTGCAGCACCTGCAGGTGCCACGACACACTGGGCGCCTGGGTATCACTCGGCAGGGCCACGACCGACACCGGCTCGGGCACGGAACTGACGGCAGGCGCCGCGTTTGTGGCGGGCGCCGGCGCCACGGTGCCGTCGGTGATCTTGAGGTAATATCGTCCGCCGGCCGGGACGAAAAGCGAGCCGCGCAGCACGCCCGACGCGCCCGCCACCAGCGTGCCGTTGGACGACAGGGCCGCGACGCTGATCGCCTGCCGCGCGTTCCAGCGCACTTCCCAGCGATCGCCCACCGTGAACATCCCCGTGGTCGTCTCGCCGGTGCCGCTGAATTCCTGCACCGTGGTCTGGGCGCGCGCCCAGCTGGCCAAAAGAAGGCCCAGCACGCCAACAACCAGAAAAAAACAACGCATCATCCTGCGCATATCACCGCCGTTCACCGCGGACAATGCTAAAGACTCGCCCGCGCCGCAAGGGTTGCGCGGAAAGGCGTGCGGAGTGAGGGGATCGAACCCCCGACCTTGTCCGTGTAAAGGACCTGCTCTACCGCTAAGCTAACTCCGCATTATATTAATAGTAAGCAACTTATGATGGAACTGGCTCTATTCAAGTAAGGCTTGTAACCCGCTGTAGTAACCCGTATATTCTGAGCACGTTGGAGGACGTGAGAAACACGGAGACTATATGGGTAACAGCACAACATTTGAAAAAGCAGGTGAGTGTCTATATGTCCGGTCGGTCTATCTCGATGATAAACTCGACTCCAAAACATACTATGCGTTGGTCAAGGTGAGGGGCAAGCAATTCAAGTCCAGCCTCAAGACAGATAACCTCGCCGAGGCGCGACGAAAGCTTAAGGACTACCGCAACGACATTGGCCGAATCGATCCCAATCGCGGAAAGATCACGATTGAGGGACTCGCGGACCTTTACCTTGCCACGATCCAGCATCAAGCCCCCGGCACCATTCAGGAGAAGACTGCCATCGCGCAACGCATCAAAGACAAGTGGGGACCGCTCCAAGCCAAGGATATAAAAAATTCTCAGGTTAAGGCGTGGCTGGCATCGCTCAAATTTAAGAGGGGTAAGGGCACAGGGAAGTGCAGCCGGAACAAGTACCTTGGCGTCATCCGCGCCATGTTCCAGTTGGCGGTCGATGACCGCATACTTGCTCATTCTCCCGCCGAGGGTCTGCGGGAACAAAAATTGGACACGCCGATCCGCAAGACGCCATCAGTCGAGGAATTTAAGGCCATCGTCGAGAGCATTCGAGCACAGCCGTTTTCCGATACTGCTGTAGAGTCTTCCGATCTTGTCGAGTTCTACGGTCTTGCCGGGCTTGGGATGGCTGAGGCATCGGCCTTGACCTGGGGGGACGTGAATTTTAAGAAGGGGCAGCTCATCACCTTTCGACACAAGACGACAACCGGCTTCCCGGTGCCGCTGTTCCCTCAATTAAGGCCGCTGCTCGAAAAACGGTATGGCTTGGCAAAGGCCGCCAACGGTGGCAAGGCGCCTTCACCCCACGCGAAGGTTTTCACCATCGCCGATGCGAAGAAGGCTATCGAGTCGGCTTGTGATCGCCTAAACCTGCCTTCCTACACGAGCCGGTCGTTCAGGCGCACATTCATCACCAAGGCCATCGAGGCCGGAGTTGATGTTAAGGTCATTGCCCAATGGCAGGGACACAAGGATGGGGGCAAATTGATCTTATCGACATACTCACACGTCAGGCCCGTTCACAGTGAGCAGATGGCCAAGTTGATGACGGATGAGAAACCGGACAACGTGATTCCGATGGAAGGTGCGGCATGAAAGACCCGGCCAAAAAATTCAACTGGTGGTGGCGGGACCTGGACAAGGCTAAGGCCAAAAGCAAGGTTTTGCGGGCGGCTTTGGACGAGCCGATGCATAGAGTCGAAACCTTACGGGCCGCTTGGTACTACGAGGCAGAAAAGCGAACCACCGGAAAATATCGAGTCGCGAATAAATCGTTTCTGAGGCTCACCTTTCTCGAAATGCGGAGTGTCGTTTATCTCTGGTCTTTCAACGCAAGGGAGCGAACGGCGATGATGCCAATGATGATGCCTGTGCACGAAGGCGACAAGCCAGCGGATATGGCGAATTGGTATTGGCCCCGCGTCAGTTTGAATTTGGAGGTCAGTAACAAGGCGCTCTTTAAGGCGCTCGGGCCTCACCTCGACGAAGTCCGAAAGCGTCGAAATCTCAGCCCGTCACAGCGTGGCCCCAAGCGCAGTGTAAACCCTCATTCGGACGTGGCATGGAAACAGATTGAAGCGTGGGATCGCGCCTCTGCTGGCGAAGTCCTAAACGACAGCGACCGAAAGCAGAAGAGCGAGGTGGAAAAGAAGATATTGCAACGTCAGGTGCACCACCAAATGGGTTGGTAAAAGCGAGAATGTAATAGAATCGATCACCCTCTCTTTTCAAAAGAGAAAGAATGAGGGTAAGTCAGATAGTCAATGAACACATTGGCATCTGTCGGTGACGGGCACGGAGCGGAAAAACCGCTGCCGCGCATCAGTTACAAAATCGCAGAGGCGGCGAAGATCGTCGGCGTCTCGACGATTACCATCCGCCGGGCAATCGACCGAGGCTTGCTAAAGCCGTGTCGCGCCTTCCGGCATCCGCTGATCCCAGCCGATCAACTGCAACGCATGATCGAAGGAGGCGCATGATCGAGCCACCCGGAAAAGAAAAAGCCCCCCGGCTGGGTACGAACCAGACCGAGGGGGAGAGCACTAACGCAACACCGGTGATCCTACGGCAACCGGGAATGACGTACAAGGAGGCCGCGTACTATTTTGGGCGACAGTATAGGACAATCCTTCGCATGGTGAAGGCGGGGAAGTTGAACGTCACCCGCACTCCGGCAGGTCCGCGCATTCTCCTGGAGACCACGCGGTGAGTGACCGCACGACCATGCCATGCCCCGCCTGCCGGGAGAATGGCAGCGACAAATCAGGCGAGCACTTGGCCGTGTTCCCAAGCGGGAAATTCGCGTGCGCCGTCCATCCCCGCGACAAGGCGCACAACCGGCGAATCATCGAATTACGTCCGGAGCTGGCCCCGCCGCCGCCTCCCTTCATCGGGAATGGTCACAAGTCGCGGGCGCTTGGCTCCGTCATCGCCGAATATCCCTACCTCGACGAAACCGGGAAAGAGCTGTTCCGCGTGAGGCGATACGACCCGAAAGACTTTCGGCAGGGGCACTATGATGGAGAGAAATGGATCGAGAGCATTAAAGGCATCCGTCGCGTGCCGTACCGCATGCCCCAAATTTCAGCCGCGGACACCGTCTGGATCGTCGAGGGGGAGAAAGACGCGGACACCCTCGCGGCGCTCGACATCGTGGCAACGTGCAACGCTGGCGGCGCGGGAAAGTGGGATCCTTCATGGAGTCATCATTTCGCGGGCAAACAGGTCATTCTTTGTGGTGATAACGATGAGCCGGGCCGGAAGCACGTCGAGCAAATTGCCGCTACGCTCGAAGGTGCGGCGAAGGCCATTCGGCGTGTCTCGATTCCATCGCCGGCAAAGGACATCTCGGATCATCTGGCCGGGTTGTCCGACAGCGAGGCCCGCGCAGCCATTGGAGAATTATTGCGGCAGCTCGATCCACAGGATGAGGTACTTGATGCCCGCCGCTTCGACTTGGCCAATCCGCCGCCGCCAGCGCGGGCCATCTATTGCGTCGGCACCGCCACGATTGCGACGCCGGGCAACCTGTGCGTGATTGCAGCCCAGCCCAAGGCCGGCAAGTCTGCCCTGGTAGGTGCATTTATCGCCGCCGCTACCGGGATGGCCGGAGATACGTTGGGGATAGCGTCAGGCAACCCTGATGGGTGCGCCTTGATCCATTTCGACACGGAACAAAGCCCGGCGGATCATCACGCCATTGTTGCTACGGCCCTGCGCCGCGTCCGCCTCGATCAACCGTCTTGGCTTCGATCCTACCGGCTTGCGGACGTGGCCACGATGAAACGGTTCCAGTTGCTCCAGCATGAACTCGACCGCGCTCGGCGGGATCACGGAGGGATTCACTCCGTCCTCTTGGACGGCATAGCCGATTTTGTTGCCGATCCGAACGACGCCGAGGAAGCATTTGCGGCCGTGGACAGGCTGCACCGGCTGGCCGTGCAATTCGATACGACCATCGTGTGCGTGCTCCACTTCAACCCTGGAAGCGATTTCAACAAGACACGCGGGCACCTTGGCAGTCAGCTCGAACGGAAGGCAGAGACGAACCTTGCCCTCGAAAAGGCTGAAGGCGTCACCGTGGTCTATACCAAGCTCGCTCGCCATGCACATATCGAGAAAGACGCGGGTGCCCGGTTCCAATGGGATGAGCAGTCCGGCATGCACGTCAGTTGCGGCACGCTGATGGCTGAGAAAGCCGAGGCTGACGATTTTCATCTTCAGGCAATCGCAGACGAGATTTTCACCAGCAAGGCCGCGATGCGTTATAGCGAGTTGAAGCAGGAGGTCATGCGGATAAGGCACGTCAAGGAAGGCGCAGCCGAAAAGACGATCAAAAAGCTCGTGCCCAAATTCGCACGAAAGGGACTCATGGGGATGTATGAAAAAGCCTGATTACCCCATCACCCCACGCTACCCTATTTTACCCTACGGAGAGGGTGTTACCCTACTACCCTACGGCCCTATATATGGAATAGGGCCACGGGGTAGGGTAAGTGGGGATGCGGTTACCCTACGCGATCCCGATAGGGTGAAATCAGCGATCCTGACAGCCACCAGCACCCCCCCGGGTAACTATTATCTTTGGAACGCCCAAAACGACGCGGTTATTTCGTCTACCTGTTTGCCGCTGGCTGCGGGACTTTGAAAATCAACATGAACACTGAACGCTGAACACTATGTCATATCGCAAAATCGCAAAAGAGGCGGGAGTCAGCCTCGGAACTGTTGCCGCTGATGCAAAAGCTGGCGCTGACGTATCGTCCGCAGAGACCTATCTGCGCTGGCGACGGAAACATCGTGAGTCAAGAGCATCCCTGCCTAGGGAAAAGCCCGCTACGGCCAAGCCTAAGCGCAAGGCGATGCCTTCCCGCGCCCCAGCCACCGGCGGCGACACATGGGCGGATCGTGTTGAACGTGCTCGTCAAACCGAACGGGAGACGCACGCCAGCTATCTTGACGCCCTGGCGCGAGGCGACACGGCCCAACTCGAACGCTTGCTTAGCAGTCATAGCCGCGCCGTCGATCAGGTGGGTAAAATCGAAAAGCTGGCCTCGGAAGCCGAGCGCGAAAGCGGTGACATGCTTCGGCGGTCGGATGTCGAGAGGGCGTTGAAAGCAGCTCTGGAACCACTGAATGATGCCTTGTGCAAACTGCCGCTCAACGAGCGAACAAATTGCAATCCTCAGAATCCTGAGATTGCAGAGCGGGCTTTGACCGAATGGAGGGACCGCTTCATGAAAAGGGCGCGAGCGGCGGAGATGATCTTCGAGCCGTCATGTCCCACAATGTCCTAGTACGCATGTTGCGATGCTTACAATTCTACATGAGAATGAGCCTATGTTAATTCCGAATCTGCATTCCGTAAGTGCGCTTTCTCGGCTGGTGAATCTCGACGCGCGGACCGCTTCCAAGCGTCTCAAGCAATTGCACATTCGCCCCGCCGCCGTGCTGGCCAATGGTCGCGAACTCTATGATGAAAACGCCCTGCAAATTCTGAAAGCCCATGAAGGCACGCTGCGGGAACTATTCGCTAAAGGCCACGAAATCCTCTACGGCACTCCCGGAACCATTTCAAAAAAAATCAGCTAAATCCCAACCCAAAAACATAATGCTCTTCAAAAATGTCCGCGCCAGCCTCGCCCGCTTGATCTCGCCCTCTGGTCTTACGACCGTCAATCTTCCCGATGCAGGGATAACTCCCGCATTGCGGATCGTCGCCCAGGCCGCAGCCGCCGCGCCGGTTGCCGCTGCCGCTCCGAAGTTTCGCCGTGCTCCGGTTGGTCCCAACGGCCTTACTGCCTATCAGGAAAAACTTCAATACGAGGCGAGGTTGAAAACCGAATTTGGTTTCCACGAAAAACTTGAGGCCGCTGGCATGAAGACGGAAGCGCGGCGCAAAGTGCTGGCCGACTTCGACAGGTTCGTTGCCGCCCGTCCGCTGGGTAAAGCCGCGCCTCCGCCAGCCACCGATGAGGACGGGACGGCAGTGCCGGTCGAGACGCCCGACGACACGGTTGAGAAAATAGTCGAAAAGTTGGAAACCCTCCTCGCGGAATTGAAGAAGATCGCGGGTGACACCGGCGATTCCGAGGACGAGGTGGAGGCCCGTGCGGCGATTCGACGCGGGGACAGAGCGGCGGCGCGGAGGAGCCTGGAATCTGCCATCACCGCAATCACTGCGAAGATCGAATCGAAGACAGCGCGTGCCGCGTTGCGGGCGGAACCGTCGAGCCGTCAACGGGCGTACAAGCTCACCGCTTCCGGTTTCAATGAAGACCCCGTCGTGGCCAGCTTGAACGCCTCTCTTAACCGGGGAGGTTCGCTGTCGCTCGCGGCTCGTGCAGGCATGTCCTTGGCCCCGGTCGGTGGTACACGCACCCCGGCCACGCCAGCCGCCGTTGCGCCCGTTGCTTTGTCCTCGGGATACCGCGATCGTGTACACGCGATCAACGCCGAAATCAAAAGCCTGGACGCGAAGATGCACAAGAGCGGCATCTACGACAACAAGATGATTGCCCGGCAAGCCGAATTGAAGGCGGAGCGTAACCGGCTAATGGCCGCCAACAGTCCTCACCGTCGCCAGTAACCACCAAACCCAAAAAAGGAAAATGCCTCATGACTACACTCGTTGATAATCGCCACGTTGACCCGTCGCTAACATTTGAGCGCCCACGTCCTGCACCTGTGTCCTGCCCTAAGATTGATGAACTCTTAGCCCAAGCTGCCGAGGCCGAAGCCACCGCCACCTCTTCCAAGGCCGAAGTCGAGTACCTGAGAAATCAGGCGCGGGCAGTTAGCAACGAAATTTCCCGGCTGCGGAGTAAGCGGGATGAAGTCGCGGATCGCCTCCGCAATTTGGAGAACACTGACGTTCCGGCCCATCGCGCCGAGTGCGAGGGGATCGTCAAGAAGCTGCTCGGCGTTGCCACTTTGGATGCAATCCAGAGTAATTCCCTGAACAGTTCACTTCACGCATTGCCTGCGCTGCGGGAAAAGGAAAAGTTGCTGCCCGCCGTCATCAAGGATGTGAAGCAGGAGCTTGCCACCGTCATCGACGAACTCGCCAAGCTCGAATCGATGAAATGAATTTCCAGCGCGAGGAGGCATTAGTGACGGCGCGGGAGTCGTTCGCGCACCCGGCGAAGCGGGAACCGTTCATTGCGTCGAGCCGGGCGACAAGTGTCCCGCAACCCGGTGTCTCTTTTGCGACCGATCAAGAGCAGCATGGCGAAGCAATCCTGACGGCGCTTTCAGACGCCGTGCGTTCACGGCAACGGGATCTTATGCGCGAGGCTGTCCGAAAGGCCGGCTGCTTCCTTCTCTCTGAACGTGGCACCCTGGCCGCCGGCGAGCATGAGCCGTCGATCATCACGCGAATCGCCTGCCGTCTCCGCTGGATCGAGTTGGCCCCGACATTCTCTTGGTTATGAAGCGACCGCCCCGCCTTCCCCGATCACTGCTTCTCGCGTGGGCGCACATTGACGAAGCGTGGAACCGCGAGCGCCTTTCACCGCCAAAACCCAAAAGGGAATTGTCCCGTGCGGCCTCGCAATAAAGTCCTCGCACGGCTGAAACGCAGTGAGTGGCAACCGCTGCCACCGGCACTTGAGCAAGCCTTCGATGAACTGGACCGGCCCAAACACGCCGACAGTGAGACGCCAGCCCGCACGGAAGGGCGTAGCCGTCGCTCTACGTTGGCTCAGGACGGGCGATCAAATGCATGACCGCCACCGCCGAAGCTTCCGACGTTATTTACGTTCATGCCCAGGTCCGAACTTCATCTCGATAATCGTGATGTTTTTCTTTCCCGGATGTGGCTTTGCCACGACCTCGCCTTCAAAGATCACCACAAGCTTTTGATTGCCTGACAGCTCGATCTTTTCTGGTAGAGAAAAGCGTACACCACCGCTGAAAGTAGCGCCGCCTCCTGCGACGGTAATGACCAATTCTTTCGCTTTAACTGTTTGGGGCTTGTGCTCCGAAAAGCTGACTTCAATTTCTGGAATAGTGACTTGGTTGCCATTGCTCATAGGTACTGGCCTACGCCTCGGCTGGGCGAAAGCAAGCTTCACCGTCCAAGAGGAGCCGAGAACCCGTTCCGCTAGACTGACACGTCCGGCCCGGCAAACGTCGCTCCTAGAGCCATCCAGAGCGCAAAGCGGGAGCGTGAAGGGTTGAACCACTTTCTCCGGAAATCAGATTCCGTCGAAGAAGATTTGTAACCCGATATTGTAACCCTGGGCTGATAAAATGCGTGTCGATGAGTACCGATGAGATAATGGCATCGACTTGGTTTCTCCTCTGAAAGTCGCGTTTTGAGCGTGTGCGATTCAGTGAGAGAAAATGAGAGAAAATGCCCTGGTTTGCGTGTAAAGGACCTGCTCTACCGCTAAGCTAACTCCGCGAATCCGCCGAACATAGCGGTTCCCCACCGAATCGGCGAGCGGCTTTATCGCCGCCGGGTCATCGGCTGGTGCGAAGCCGGATTCATGGCCTGAACGTGTGCGTGGGATAGCCCTGACGATTGAGCATGAAGAGCGCGGGCGAAACCGAGGCCAGCGCCACCACCACGCCAATACGAATGGCGTACACGCCCCAAATTCGCACGATCAATTACCGTTGGCAACCGCCCCAACCTTGCCCTCTTTCACGCCGATGTACGTTTTGCCGTGATAGACGAGCACCGCGAAGTACGTGCCGCGCGCGGCGGCGGCGCCTTCGGGCGTGGCCACCTGGAAGTCGGTCACCTTCGGCGTGGAAGGATCGATCAGCGCGCTGACCACGCCGGAGGTCAATTGCAGGTGCGCCTCGCGCTGCGAAACATCGCCGTCGGTCTTCTTGAAAGCGAGCGCGTTGATCTTCAGCACCGAATCGTTGCCGACCTGCACCGCCGAGCCGGGCGTGGTCACCAGCACCGCGACGCCGTTGTCGCCGGTGCGCACCGTGGAGCCGACGGGCAGCGTCTGGCCCTTGGTCAGCGGCGCGAAATGGTTGGAGCCGGGCGGCGCGAACTGCGCATCGCCGGACACGGAAAAAACCGTGGCGTCGATCGTGCCGGCGGACGCGGTCAGGGCCGAGGCCAGCGCAAGCAGGGCGATAGTGATGAACCGGGGAAGTCTCACGGGAAGGTGGATAGTGTTGTGCATGGAAGTCGTGATGGCAATCAGTAACTAATGACCAGGCCCACGTGGCCGCGCGAGTGTTCGCCGGTGCCAAAATCGGTGCGCAGGAGCTGGAAGCCGTAGTCGAACCGCAGCGAGACGTTGTTGTTGATCGTATAGCGCAGGCCCGGCCCGACGCCGAGCAGGTTCGAGTTCGGGTCGACGTCCGCATCCGTCACCGTGTGCAGGCTCGTGCCGCCGTAGTCGAGGAAGGCGAGGAACTGCAGGTGGTCGTCGAAGCCCTTCGTCCAGCCCATCGCCTCGCCGATGCTGACCGGCGGAGCGAGAATCTGCGTGCCGATGAGAAAGCCGTTATCGCCGTTGACCTCGCGCTCCTCGTAGCCCGGCACCGTGGCGTAGCCGCCGAGACCAAGCTGCTCGCTCGGCAACAAGTTCGCGTTCGATTCCTGCAGCAGCCCGTTCACTTCCCAGGTGAAATCATAGGGCAGGCGCGTCACGCGATTGAGCGTGAACTGGCCGTAGAGATAGCTCGAGTCCGCCTCGAGCCGCTGCTGCTGATAATCGGTGTTGTCGTTGTAAGCGGAGAAATTGCCCGGACTCCAAAAGCCGGTCGCGCCGAACGACGTCGAGCCCAAGGCATCCTTCAGCACGGACTCGTACCCGAAGACGAACTGGTCCACGTCGGCCGTCGTATTGGAAATCGACGCCACGCCGAAGAGCAGGCTGTTGTTGTTCCGCTTGAAATCGTAGCCGAGAATCACCGACTCCGTGTAGTTCGCCGTCGCGGGCAGGGGAATTTCATAACGCCCGCTGATCTGCCAGTTCACGCCGCCGGAATTGAACACATCGCCCAGCGTGGCCGAGGTCGAGGCGTAGCTGCCGAAGATCGTCAGCTGGTGCCGCCACGGCAGCGGGACGATATAAGTGCCCGATTCCGACTGGAAATCGTTCTTGTCCGGCGCCTGCGTGTACTGAAAGGAAAGCTGCTGGCCGACGCCAAAAAGATTGCCGTAGTTGAAGCCGGTCAGAAGCCGGTCGTCCTGCGTATAGCGGTTGCCGCTGTCCTCGTAACCGGCGAAGACCCGCAACGGGAAGCGGTCCTGCGTGCGCAGCAGCAGGTCGGTCGTGCCCGGCGTGTCGCCCGGCGCCATCAGCATGTCGGCCTGGAGAAACGGATTGCGGTTGATCCACGCCACATCGTTGCGCACCTGCTGGCCGCTGATCGGCTCGCCGGGACGCAGCGTGACCTCGTGCCGCAGCATGTCGTTGGAGAACCATTTCGCGCCGGTCGCCTCGACCTTTTCCACGCGGCTCTCGACCACCACCACCTGCACGTAGCCGGAGGTGATCGCCTGTTGCGGCACATAGACGTTGACCACGGGCCGGTCATGCTCGCGATAAAAGGCGACGATGGCGCGCGTCAACTGCGACAGCGACTTCATCGTCACCGGCTGGTCCAGGTACGGCTGCACGACCGCGATAAAATCGGGATTGTGCGCGAGGACGACATCGCCGGCGTCAACGCCCGGCGTGCCGTGGTAGCCCTCGGTGCGCACTTCCTTCGGGCTGGCCACGAGGCGCACCCCCTTGAGTTCGCTGACCAGGACCTCACCGCCCGCGCCGCCGAACGGCTTCGGCTCCTCTTCATTGATGACTTTGCCGCCGCCTTGTTTTTCCGGCTGTTTCGGTGCGATCTGCTGGAAATCCTGCGCATGGAGTGGGATCGGGCCGCCGACACCGGCAAGCGACAATCCCGCGACAAGGCACAACGGTAGCCGATTCATTATTCTCCTCTTCATGTTCTCCCCGAAAGTGGTGCGTTAGTGCCCGGGCATATTGTTGAAGGCGCCGTTGCCCAGCGCATTCTTGAGCGGGCCGGGCACCTGGTCAGGGTCGACGTTGTGGATCTTTCCGCGCTCGATCACGATCACGTCACCAGCTCCGACGGTGGTCCCACCGACGCCGGGCTTCGAATCGCCGGGATAGTAGCCGCCGTGGTCGAGGCCGAGCGCGTCGCTCAGCGAAACGTAGACCTGCGCGCCGAGCGCGTTGCCGAAGGCCGAGTAGACCGCCGGGTTGGAGAAATTGCTGAGCGCGCCGCCGCCGAGCATGCCGGCATCGCCGGGCCCGATCAGGCCGCCGTTGCCGGAGCTGTTGGCCAGCCCGCCATTGCCGTTGCCGGTCTGGTCGGTGTTGCCGAAGAAGCCGCCGTCGTTGCCGTTCTGGCCCGCATTGGACGAGTTCACATCCGGGTTCTGCGGCACGGTCGAGACCGGCACGAGATTGGAGCCGCTGCCGTCATCGATCGAGGCCAGCTCGATCAGGTTGACCGGTGGCGTTCCGTCGTTGCCGCCACCGCCATTGTTGCCACCGCCGTTGTTGCCGCCACCGCCCGTGTTCGCGTTGCCCAGGAGAAGCTGCGGCGTTGTCGTGTTGCCGTTGGTCGTCCATGTCGTGCTGAAGTCCCACTGGCCCGGGCCGTCGCCCACCGGCAGGAAGGTCGACTGGTCGGCGAGCGCCGAAAGCGTCTGGCCCGAGGTGTAGGTATCGGTCGATCCGTTGTTCTGGCCGAAGGTCGAGAGCTCTTCCTGCTGGTTCGAGCCGGAATCGGTGGCCCAGTAGCTCGCGGTCACCGTTCCGGTGGAACCGTTCTTGCCGGTCAGCCCGCCGACGTAGCCGCTGCCGCCGACCGAGCTCGTCGTGTACGATGCCTCGATGGTGCCCGCGTTGAAACCGACCAAACCGCCCGCGCTGACCGTGCCGTTGACCGGGCCCGAGGAGAAGCTGTCATCGATCAGGCCGGTGTTGTAGTTGTAGCCGACCAGGCCGCCGACGTCGTTGGAGCCGGAGACGTAGGCGGTGGAAAAGCTCAGTTCGATCGTCCCCGGATTCGAGCCGACCAGGCCGCCATCGGCGCCGCTGTTGGAGCCGCCCTGCACCGTGCCGCCGGAACTCGATTCGAAGACGATCCCTTCGTTCAATCCGACCAGGCCGCCCACGTCGATGCTGGTGGAGGCGCCCGAGACCGTGCCCGCGGCCGAGCTGCTCTCGACGAAGCCGAGATTGACCGCGACGATGCCGCCCGCGTTGTTGCCGGTGATCGAGTCGGCGGTCAGATTGACGTCCGATATGATGGTGCCCGAGGCGGTGTCGCCGAACAGGCCCGCGTCGCCGGAGGGGAGATTCACGGTCAGGCCGTTGATCGTGTAGTCGTTGCCCTCGAGGCCGCCGGAGAAAGGCGTGCTCGCATTGCCGATGGGCGTGAAGCCCGCGCCGCCGTTCCAGCCCGAGGTGCTCGTCGCGTCGATGTCGTTGTTCAGGACGAACGAGTCGGCGAGGAGATTGCCGCTGGGCGAACCGGCGCCCTGCAGGCCGTAAACATCGGTGATCTGAAACGGATTGCCGATCGAGCCGTCGCCCCCGGCGAAGCGCTCGAAGGTGCTGCCGTTTTGCAGCTCGAAGTCGACGCTCGCGGTGAACGCGGGCAGGGTGGTGAGACCGTTCTGGCCGGCGATCTGCGTCCACGAACCATTTTGCAGGATGAAGGCGAAGACGTTGATCGTGCCGCCGTTGCCGGTCGTGACCAGGTCCGACGCACCGGCGGTATTGATGGTCAGCCCACCGCCGGAAATCGGCGCGTTAATTGAGATCGTACTGCCGGAAATGTTCGTGCTCAGCGTCAGCGTCGTGCCGCTGGTCCACGTGATGCTGTCGTTGATCGTGATGGCGGTGTCGGCATTGAGCGTGATGTCAGTCGTCGCCAGGCTCGCCGCGACCTGCGCTCCGGTTTCGTCGCCGCCGGAAGCCGCGATGGTCAGCGTCGCCGGGTCGATGGTGAACATGCCGGTCTGGCCGCCCGCCGCGAGCGTGTTGACCACGCCGCTGCCCACGTCCACCACCGCGCCGGAGACTTCAACGTCACCGCCCGCGCCGCCCTGGCCGCCCTGGGCATTGATCACGCCGGTGTTGGAAACAAGGCCTGCCGTGCTCTTCAGCAGGACGGAACCACCCTGACCGCCCGCGCCGGTGGCCGAGGCGTCGATGCTGCCGGTGTTCGTGACCGTGCCGGTCTGCGAGGTGAGCTGGATCTTGCCGCCGTGGGAGATGCCCGTCGCCCGGATCGAGCCGCTGTTGGAAATCACGCCGGTGTCGGCGGTGAGATAGATCTGGCCGTTGACCTTCACGAAGCCGGTCGCGGCGATGGAGCCCGTGTTGTTGATGGCGAGCGCGTAAGCGTTGCCGCCCGCCGCTTTTAGTTCCGCGGTCGCCGCCTTGATCGAGCCGGAGTTGGAAATGCCGATGGCGCGTTGGGCCGAGGGAGCGGCCTGAATGAAGAGATGCTGGTCGCCCTCCTGCTGCAGCAGCACATTCGAGCCGGCGGCGAGCCCGACCGTGCCCTGCGGCGCGTTCAGCGAGCCCTGGTTCGTGACCTGGTTGGCGATGAGATAAACGTTGCCGCTCGACGCGCTGATCACGCCCTGGTTGACGATGGAGGCGTCGGAGTTGCCGCTGAAGACGATCGTGCCGCTGCCGGAGGCGTTCGGGTTGAGCGTCGAGCCGAGGAAGCCCGCGGTGTCGATGCGGCCGGTGGAACCAACGAGGATGCCGCTGGGGTTGATGAGAAAGAGATGGCCGTTGGACGAGAGCGTGCCGTAGATCGCGGAGGGATTGCCCGCGGCGACGAAATTGAGCGTGGACGAGTTGCTGTTCGGGACAAAAAAGCGCGTGGCTTCGCCATTGGCGATGGAGAACGTCTGCCAGTTGATGATGGCGCTGTTGCTCGCCTGGTTGATCGAAAGCGTATTGCCCGCCGCGCCGATTGTCGCGGAACCGGCGACCACCGCGCCGCCCGTGGGATTCGCCAGCAGCGGAGCCGTTTGCCCAAAGAGGAGAAGAACGGAAAGGGCGGAAGCTCCCAGAATGCGACGGTTATCCCCGCTCTTTCCGCTTTCGAAGTACCTGGGGCTCATTCAATTGATTGTTTAGGGTTCCTAACTTTGTGCGAGTGGAAACAACCATACCTGTTCCGAGGTTAATGGCAAGCGGAGAAAATGATGCCTAGGGACGAATTGCCTACCTGTGGCTGGTTTACGCGATAAATGCCAGCCGTTCGCGTGTTATCTCCCCGCGAAGAGGCTCGCCGCGTAGATAGCGGCCCACTTCATCAACGACGAATTGCCCGCCGCGCCGGCACTCGAGGCTCATGCACCCCGCGATGTGGGGGGTGATGATGACGTTGGGCAGGTCGAAGAACGGGTGATCGGTCGCCGGCGGTTCCGGATACATGACGTCGAGCACGGCGAACAAATCGGGACGTTGCTTGAAGACCTCGACAAGGCCCGCCTCGTCGACCACCCCGGCGCGGGCGGTGTTGATGAAGGACGCGCCGGATTTCATCGCGGCGAAATGCGCGGCGCTGATCATCTTTCTCGTTTCCGGCAGCAGCGGTGCGTGCAGCGAGACGACGTCGGACTTCGCGAAGACTTCCTCCAGCGAGACCAGCTTGACGCCGAGCTTCTCGGCTTCCGCGGCCGGAAAGAACGGATCGAACGCGATCACGTTCAGGTCGTACGGGCGCAGCAGTTCCACCACGCGCCGCGCGATGGCGCCGAGCGAGATCAGGCCCACGGTCGTCCCGTACGCGCCGGGCACTTCCCGATGTTCCGCGTAGGTCCGCCGCCGGCGCGTCTCCAGCGCGTAGCGCCAGCCGTGCTTGAGGCAGAAAAGAATCTGCGAAATGGTGAACTCCGCCACGGGCAGAACAAAGACGCTGTTCGCGCCGCTGAGACGGATGCCGCGTTCCCAGAATTCATCGGTGACGAAGCCCTTCACCGTGCCGGAGGCGTAGAAGACCGCCTGCAGCTTCGGCGCGGCCGCCAGGAAATCCACGCTCATCCTCGGCGCACCCCAGCCTGAAAAAATAAAATCGACCTCGCGCACCACCTCGAGGTTTTTCTGCACCTCCTGCTGCGACATCGGCGGCGCCACGACATCCACCATTTCGGCTATCGCCGCCTGCTGCTCGGGTCCATAGATATTATCGCTGAATCTCAAGTCGAGGATGTAAATGCCTTTCGGTCGCGCCATGCAGGGATTCGAGCGAAAAGCAAATTTCGCGCAAGCTCATTCGCAAACGCGCGGGAGGCGACGCGGTCAGGATTCCGTCGCGGCGAGGCGCAGTTCGCGCTCGGCGCGGATGCGGTCCAGCGGCGTGACTTCCGTGCGGCCCTCGGTGTGGGCGATCCACAGCGCGCGCGAATCCAATTCCCTCAGCACGCTCGGCGTGTGCATCGTTCGGTAATAATCGCAGCAATATTCGGTGGTGCCGTTCATAAAGTCAGCCTCCTGTGGAAGCGCGATGGCGCGTCGGTTTGCTCTGCGTTTTCCGCGGGCCCTTTTTGCGCGACAATGCCGCGCGCCGGCCCGATTCGCTCCGCGCCGAGGCCTTCGCCCGAGCGCTCACCTTGCGGCCGCCGCCGGATTTCTCGCCGCCGCCGGTCTGCTTGTTCACGGTTTGCCACGCGCGCCTCGCCGCGGTCTTTTTCGGCACGCCGCGCTGTTCCATGCTCTTCTCGATGTGGCCCGCCTGCCGCTTTTGTTTGCCGGTGTATCTGGATTTGGACCCTTGTGCCATGCAAACAACGGGGCAAATCGCGTACCACGCCAAAATCCGCCTAAGTTACTGGAAATGGCCCCGGGCCGGGCTATGCTTCATGCAAGTAGCTAGAAAAACGCGACCCATCCTTGCGAAAATGCCACGCCCCGATCCACGCCCCTATTTAAGTGAAGGCGAAAATCCAGCAACGAAAAGCGGCTCGAATCGTCTTTTAAGTAGTAGATGAACGGTCAACAATTCGGCGCCCAAGCGTAATCCAATCCTATGTGGATCGTTAAACTCGCGCTCAACCGCCCCTACACCTTCATCGTCGCCTCGCTGCTGATCCTGATCCTCGGCGTCGTCACGATCTTCGGCTTGCCCGGCACGCCCGGCATGGCCGTCGACATTTTCCCGAACATCGACATCCCGGTCGTCAGCATCATCTGGAACTACACCGGCTTCTCGCCCTCCAATATGGAGCAGCGCATCGTATCGACCACCGAGCGCGCGCTGACCACCACCGTCGACGACATCGATCACATCGAGTCGCAATCGCTCAACGGCGTCGCCGTGGTGAAGGTCTACTTTCACCCCAACGTCAAGATCGACATGGCCGTGGCCCAGGTCACCGCCGTCTCGCAGACGCAGTTGCGCCAGTTGCCGCAGGGCACCACGCCCCCGCTCATCCTCAAGTACACCGCCTCCAGCGTGCCCGTCGTGCAGCTCAGCACCAGCAGCCACACCCTCTCCGAGCAAAATCTCAACGATCTCTCGCTCAATTTCGTCCGCGTCGCGCTCACCACCATCCCGGGCGCGGCCATTCCCTATCCCTACGGCGGCAAGCAGCGCCAGGTCATGGTCGACATCGACATCCCCAAGATGCAGGCGAGGGGACTCACCCCCACCGACATCGTCAACGCCCTGGCCGCGCAAAATCTCATCCTCCCCTCCGGCACGGCCAAGATCGGCCCCACCGAGTACGACATCGCCCTCAACGGCGCGCCCACCGTCATCGACGACCTCAACAACCTCCCGATCAAGCAGGTCAACGGCGCCGAAATCTACATCCGCGACGTCGCCCACGTCCACGACGGCAACGCGCCCCAGACCAACATCGTCCGCCAGGACGGCGTCCGCTCCACGCTGCTCTCCGTCATCAAGAACGGCGACGTCTCCACCCTCGACATCGTGCAAAACGTCAACGACATGATCCCGTCGATCAAGGCCTCGCTGCCCAAGGCCATGCAGGACCTCGACATCAAGGCGCTCTTCGACCAGTCCGTCTTCGTGCGCGCCTCCATCAAGGGCGTCATCCTCGAAGGCTGCACCGCCGCCTGTCTCACCGCGCTGATGATTCTCCTCTTCCTCGGCGACTGGCGCAGCACGCTCATCATCGCGCTCTCCATCCCGCTCTCCATCCTCGCCTCCATCCTCTGCCTCAACCTCATCGGCGAAACGATCAACATCATGACCCTCGGCGGCCTGGCGCTCGCCGTCGGCATCCTCGTCGACGACGCCACCGTCACCATCGAGAACATCGACAACCACCTCAGCAAGGGCGAGAAACTCCACGACGGCATTCTCAACGGCGCCGCGCAGATCGCCGTCCCCGCCTTCGTCTCCTCGCTCTGCATCTGCATCGTCTTCGTGCCGATGTTCAAACTCACCGGCGTCGCGAAATATCTCTTCGTCCCGCTGGCCGAAGCCGTCGTCTTCGCCGTGCTCGCCTCCTATATCCTCTCCCGCACGCTCGTCCCCACGCTCGCCATGTTCCTCATGAAGAGCCACGACACCGGCCACGGCGAGCCCGAGGAATCCAAGATCGCCAAGTCCGCGCCCCAAACCGCGCCGCCGCCCGGCGGCACCATCCACCACGGCAACGACGAGACCGGCATCAACCGCGGCGCCTTTATTTATAGGGGCGAAGCCAGGCGCGCGCTGCCCGATTCCGTCCACCACGGCGCGCCAAAAAAGGAAAAGCAAAGCCGCGGCTTCTTCGGCTGGATCCACCAGAAGTTCGAAAGCGGCTTCGAGCGTTTCCGCCACGGCTACACCGGCCTGCTCGGCCGCGCGCTCGATTTCAAGTGGATCTTCGCCATCGTCTTCCTCGCCTTCTGCGCCGGCAGCATGTTCCTCGTCCCGTTCCTCGGGCAGGACTTCTTCCCCACCGTCGACGCCGGCCAGTTCAAGCTCCACATCCGCGCCAAGACCGGCACCCGCATCGAGGAAACCGCCCGGCTCTGCGACCAGATCGAAACCGTCATCCGCCAGAAAATCGATCCCAAGGACCTCGACGCCATCCTCGACAACATCGGCCTGCCCTACTCCGGCATCAATCTCTCCTACTCCAACTCCGGCGTCGTCGGCTCCGCCGATGCCGACATCCAGGTCTCGCTCAAACCCGGCCACAAGCCCACCGCCGATTACCAGCGCCAGTTGCGCATCGACCTGCCCAAGGAATTTCCCGGCATCCTCTTCGCCTTCCAGCCCGCCGACATCGTCAGCCAGATCCTCAACTTCGGCCTGCCCGCGCCCATCGACATCCAGTTCATCGGCCGCGACGCCTACAAGAGCCTCGACCTCGCCCGCCAGGCCGCGCAACAGCTCGCGCAAGTCCCCGGCGCCGTCGACGTCCGCGTCCACCAGCCCTACGACGGCCCGCGCCTCGACATCACCATGAACCGCTCGCAGGCCGAGCAGCTCGGCATCACCGGCCAGCAGATCGCGCAAAGCGCCCTCGTCGCCTTGAGCGGCAGCTTCCAGACCGCGCCCACCTTCTTCCTCGATCCCTCCAACGGCGTCAGCTACAACATCGCCGTCCAGGCCCCGCAGTACACCATCAGTTCGCTGCAGGACCTCAACAACCTCCCGCTCAACGGCGCCGGCAAAGGCCAGGTCCTCGCCAACGTCGCCACCTTCAGCCGCTCCGCCGAGCCCGCCGCCATCTACCACTACAACACCAAGCCCGTCATCGACGTCTTCGCCAACGTGCAGGACCGCGACCTCGGTTCCGTCGCCACCGAGGTGGAAAAGATCAAGGACGCCGCGCAGAAGAACGCCGGCAAGGGCACCAGCGTCGTCGTGCGCGGACAGGTCCTGACCATGCAGCAGTCCTTCACCGGCCTCCTCGAGGGCATGGTCTTCGCCATCGCGCTCGTCTACCTCCTCATGGTCGTCAACTTCCAGAGCTGGTCCGAGCCCTTCATCATCATCATGGCGCTGCCCGGCGCGCTCGCCGGCATCGTCTGGATGCTCTTCATCACCGGCACCACCATCAGCGTCCCCGCTCTCATGGGCGCCATCATGTGCATCGGCGTCGCCACCGCCAACAGCATCCTCGTCATCTCCTTCGCCAAGGAACGCCTCGCCGCCGTCGGTAACGCCCGCCAGGCCGTGCTCGAGGCCGGCACCGGCCGCCTCCGCCCCGTCATCATGACCGCGCTCGCCATGATCATCGGCATGGTCCCCATGTCCCTCGGCCTCGGCGAAGGCGGCGAACAAAACGCGCCCCTCGGCCGCGCCGTCATCGGCGGCCTCCTCCTCGCCACCGTCGCCACCCTCTTCTTCGTCCCCACCGTCTACAGCATCATCCGCGGCGCCAGCGAACCAAAACCCAACGACCCGGGCCCCGCTCCCCAACCCGAACAGCACCCCGCCTCCACGGAGCACGCCGTATGAGCTTGCGAATGCATTTGGGTAGCCGGCGCAGGCCCTGCGCCGGTCGCGCGCAGCGCGATTTCCGTGGTAGCCGTCGACCTCCGGGCGACGGGCTCGGCGACTTGCGCCAACCCCAACCGAGCTTGCGAATACCCCCGAGCCCCGCGCTCGGAGATCGCGGGCTACCCCTGACGCCCGACCGCGATCTTCAATTCACGCCAACCCGCCTCTTATCCCGAAGGGATAACGAAGCCGTAGCCGGTGGTAAAGCGAGTAGCTGCCATGCGCAGCACCGAGCGACACCACCGGAACATCCCCAAAACAACCTCCGCATCCCGGAGGGATGCGAGCATTCCCAAGGCGTGCGCGACACCCCCCTTCGTTTATGTTAAACCCGAATGGCTACGCCGAAGGCAACGGCCACACCACTTCCACGCGAACCATGACCAGCGAACCCAAACGCCGCCCCGCGCCCCCGCGCCCCTCCCGCGCATGGATCTTCTGGCTCCTGTTCATCATCGGCCTCGCCGTCCTCGGCTGCGTCGTCTTCTTCGTCCTCATGCGCCACCAGGCCGAGGAACAAAAAGTCGCCGACAACACCAAACAGATGGCCACGCCCACCGTCCTCGTCGTCAAACCCAAGATCGCCCCCGCCGAGATCCACATCAACCTGCCCGGCACCGTCTCCGCCCTCATCGAAAGCTCCGTCTACGCGCAGGTCAGCGGCTACATCAAGGACTGGAAATTCGACATCGGCTCCAAGGTCAAAGCCGGCGACATCCTCGCCGACATCGACACCCCCGTCACCGACCAGTCGCTCCTCCAGGCCGGCGAAAGCGTCAAGCTGGCCGAAGCCAACCTCGCACTCGCCAAGGTCACCGCCGCCCGTTACAACGACCTGCTCAAGACCCACGCCGTTTCGCAGCAGGACGCCGACAACTTCAACGCGCAGGAAAAAGTGCAGGAAGCCAACGTCTCCGGCGCCAAAGCCTTCGAGAGCGGCATCCAGAAAACCGAAGCCTTCAAGCAGGTCCGCGCCCCCTTCGACGGCGTCATCACCGCCCGCCGCGTCGACGTCGGCGACTACGTCAGCTCCAGCGGCCAGACCGCCACCACCGCCAACGGCGCCCAGGGCCCCGCGCAAACCGGCACGCCCAACCAGGAAATGTTCCGCGTCGCGCAAACCAAAATCCTGCGCATCTACGTCAACGTCCCCGAGCAATACGCCGGCGAAACCCGCCCGGGCGTCAAGGCCACCGTCGTGCTCGCCTCCTCGCCCGGCGACTCCCTCACCGGCACCATCGTCCGCACCGCCGACGCCATCGACCCCGCCTCGCTCACCCTCCTCACCGAAGTCGACGTCGACAACTCCGACGGCAAACACCTGCCCGGCGGCTACGCCCAGGTCCACTTCGACATCCTCACCCCCAAACCGCCGCTCGACGTCCCCGGCAACGCCCTCATCTTCCGCCAGGCCGGCCCGCAGCTCGGCATCGTCGACCCCGACGGCACCGTCCACCTCAAAAAGATCACCATCGGCCGCGACCTCGGCACCACCCTCGAAATCACCGACGGCCTCACCCCCGACGACCAAGTCATCATCAACCCCTCCGACTCCCTCGCCGACGGCCAAAAAGTCAACGTCACCACCAACGAGAAAAAAGCGCCGTAATTGGAGGGCGGGCTCCCGCCTGGCCACTGCCTAAATGCAGCGGCTATCCGTGACCATCGGTCAATCGCTTAATTCGCCAAAGTACACTTCAGTTGTGCAGCCATCTGGCGAATCCAAGGTGCGTAGGCATCAGTACGCTCGTAAATGCCGCCGTTGCCGCAAGGAGTTTGCTGCTGATTGGAAATGCCTTTGATAGGGGGTACCGCCCGTGACGTGGAGCCGGCAAGGCACTGGTCGGACGGATCGCTATTATCACCCACATATACAGGTCCACCGCTGTCGCCAAAACAGGTATCTATATTGAGCAATTGCTTTCCAACTACAATTTCCGTAGCTGGATCCGCCCCGTGGCTTGCTGCATCCGCTGTAGGTGCATAGCCAATTCGACGAACACCCTCACCAATGGAGGCGTGCACGTCTGAATATCCAAAACCCACGATCGTCGCCGATTTTGCGTTGGAAATATCACCAGGGGAGGCCAATCGCCGGGGTGTTATATTGAGAACATTGTCGCCCAAGTAAAGCAGCGCAACATCGTTCTTGGGTAAGCCAGTGGATGAAAATTGGGGATGAACGTAGAAATTCTTCCCGGGAATAATAAACTTAGCCGTTGGTACCGTAGCATCGTAACCCAGAAAAACAGTATAGTCCGAGCCAGGATCATGGCAATGTGCAGCGGTGAGAATAAGGTTCTTGGCTATGAGAGTACCGGAGAAGAAGCCGTGATCGGATTGTATCGCTACACAGTCAGGATAATAGGCTTGGGTATCCACGGCGGCCGCACCGACTACACGGTCGCCATTATTAATGACGGTAATAGCATTTTTGAGGTACTTGGAATCCTTAAGGTAAGGCGACTGGGAGAAATTGGAAACGATATCATCGACATTGACCTGCTTGACCAATCCCATGTTTTTCAGGCGAAGCTGATAAGATAAATTGAGGTCCGCCTGGTAATTAATCAGGAATTGCTTGTCCGTGGAGGGTTTCGCTGCTTGGGCCGATCTCTTGGCGTTGTCGCTAAACGATTGCAGATCATCGATCGTAACAGGGTTTATCGGAGTTGCGGCTACACTAAAACTGTTGCCAACTGAGTAAGCGATCAACGCCACGCTAAAGGAGAGGATTTGTGCACGCCTTTTCATAAGGATATCTTGAGATTGATATTCTAGTTTTTTTGGTTACTTCGCCTTGGCGGCCGTCGTTGTACCCTGCGCTGGCGCGCCACCAGTTGGTATAATGACGGCTTGGATGATATTTTTTGGAATGGCAAGGGCCCCCAGAATGGGGCTGGGCACCGATTGTGAGAAACTCGTAAGCATCCCATTGTTGAAAGCCAGTTGCGTCGCCTTGATAACGAAAGGCATTCGGCTCGTATCCAGGAGATACTCCGATGTTTTATCGGGAAGCACCACGTTTTGTGCGGCGGAGAGTTGGTATTTCGCCTTCCATGCGAGGTTGTCGATCTTGATAGTGAAAACACGCGGTAGCCGGAACGCGACGCCCTCTCCATTGGTGCCGGGAGCTTGTCCGTCTTTTGCAAAGAGCGTGTGCGGATTGGCATCGGAGATTTTGATGCGTTCCAAGGTGAGATTGGAATTCTGGATGACGCTTCTCGCGTTATCTACCTCGCCTTGGTTTAACGGGTCGAAAGTGACCTCAAAGGGTGTCGGTTCCGCGGTCCCCGTGGGGGATGTCAACGGTGGACCCTCGCGGAATGACTCCGCCAAGGAGACCACCTGCCCCACGATATTGGCGGTCTCATCTGTCGACGTGGCCGTGCTGGTGCTCAATAGATGATTGGCGTTAACGGAAATGGTGATGTTATCATCATCAAGATAGTTGCCATTTCTCTTGAGATAATAAAGGTGACTCGGATCAGGTTCGATTACGGCAGTTATCGCAATTGTATATTGTCCTGCGGTCTGTCCATTGTTTTGTGTACCGTTAGGGTCAGTTGCGGTGCCGGTGGGAGTGCCACTGCCGTTGTGATCGCTTGGAGTAACCGATCCTGTCGTCTTCGTCTGCGACCCAGAATTAGAACCCACTATATGAATGCGGCCCAAGGGCAAATAATAGGGAACACCGGTAAGCACGGCTCCCGGGGCGGAGCTAAACTGGTCTGAAGTCGAGAAGCTTGAGCAACCGGAAAAGCTTAACAAGAGACCAATTCCGAGGCATATAGCGAATATGAGTAAATATCGACCGGGAGAAGTGGATTTCATTTTTGATGATAAAGTTAAATTACGCGACTCGTTATGACTCGCAAAACGTATTTGGCAAGAAATATATATAAAAAGCAAATGGTTGTTTGTACCACAAAAAAATTTGAAGCCCTATTTGATATTACTAATCTTTATGCGTGGAATTCTAGTTTGTAGATTGTACCGTAATCGTATATCTACGATTCTATAACAAAACAATGGGTCTCCTAGTGATCAGACATCGTCTTTGCGAAGTAGCTTAGGTGCTGCCCTCCTTCCGTGAGTGCCCGGCACAACTAAGGCCCGCCGCGCGACCCGCTGCGGCAATTAGTCGAATTGCGGCCCACCTTGATTTCAACGAGCGTCCTTTTGGTTCGGGCATGACAAGGCTTTTTGTGCACGATCACAGTTACACTCCCAGTTGCGCCGCTCCGCAACCGTCGTTACCTTAGGACATGAAAACCTTAGCTACCTTTTTCATCGTCGCGCTGGCGGCATTCGGGTTCCAGCCGCTCCACGCGCAAGATACTTCCGGTCCGGTCAATCCTCCTGTCGCGCCGCTTCCGGCGGATGTCGCGCCTCCACCGGCTCCGGCGTCCACGGATGTTTCCAGCGCCGTGCAGGCCGTGCAAGTCGCCCAGCAGAGCGTTGACGCCGGCGTGCGCAATACCGTTGTCTCCCTTTACGGTGTCGGCACGCCCACGGCGATCAACCGCTGGTGGGTGATTTTTTACGACCCGTCCGTGCCGTCGCATGGGCGCGCGGTGAGGGTGGAGAACGGCCAGGCGACGAGGACCTATGTGGCCCAGGGTGGCGTGGTTTATGAGCGCGATCTGACGTTCCATGTCTCGCACGTGAGCGGTGAGGGGGCCGCGCTGCAGAACGCGGAGAATTACGCCGCGCAAGAGGGCATTGCCTACGACGGCGCGCGCGCGTTGCTGCGCCGCAACTCGACGGAGGGCCCGCTGCGCTGGCGCGTGGAGCTGATGCACGGCGCGGAAAACAAGGGCTTCGTTTTTACGAACTCCGCCAACGGCAGCTTCGCGATGTATTCGGCGCCCGGCGCCACGCCGAGCGGCCAAAAAAGCGCCACCGGCGGCTCAGAGGGCGGACTGGTCGGCGATGCGAAGCATTTCGGCAATGACGTGAAGCACACGTTTCTCGGGATCGGCGGCGACCTGCAGGAATTTTTCACCGGCGAGCGGACGGTGGACCAGTAAGCGCATGGAGCATCACGGGTGGCTGCATGCCGTCATCGGCGCGATGCGGTTCATTCACGATTCCGGCGCGTGGGGCTGGGCGATATTCATTGGGGGTTATGCGCTGTGCTGCCTGCTGTTCATTCCCGGTTCGCTCCTGACCATCGCGGCGGGCGCGGTGTACGGATTTTTGGGCGGCTCGCTGCTGGTGCTGACGGGCAACGGGCTGGGCTCGGTGCTTTGCCTGCTGATCACGCGCTTTTTTCTGCGCGATTGGGTGGCGCGCAAGATCGCGGCGAGTTCGCGTATGCGTGCGATTGAAAAGGCGGTGCGGCATAACGACTGGAAGCTGGTTTTTCTGACGCGCTTGTCGCCGGTGATGCCGTTCAGCCTGATCAATTATTCGCTGGGCGTGACGGGCATTTCCGCGTGGCGCTTTCTCCTGGCGACGCAGCTCGGCGCGGTGCCGGCGACGCTGGTCTACGTTTATATCGGGACGCTTATCGGCAATCTGGCGCGGCTCGGCCCGGAGATTCGGCAGCATCGCCCGCTGGAGTACGCGGTGCAGGGCGCGGGGCTGGTCGTGGCGATTGCGGTGACCGTCTACGTGACGCGCCTGGCCTCGCGGGCGCTCAAGACGCACCTGCACGAGTAGGCGCTTAAATCACCAGCCAATACTAAATCACCTATTTTTATACGCTCCCGAAGCTCTTTTAGCGGCCCACGATCCAGAGGGACGCGTTGTCCGCCACGGGCCCGCCGGACTTGACCGCCCGGGCGATGAGCTCCTCCGCCGCGCGCTGCCGGTTCTGCGCCGAGCACCGGGCGAGGTTGAGGAGGTAGGCCTCGCTGAGCGCGGACCAGACGCCGTCGGTGCAGAGGATGAAGACGTCCTCGGCGCCGACCGCCGAGGAGCCGTGGCCGACGGGGAGGTACTCGGGCCCGCCGAGGGACTGCAGCAGGACGCTGCGGACCGGGTGCCGGCGCGTCTCCTTCTCGGCGACCTGGCCCTTCTCGTAGAGGATCTGGATGAGCGAGTGGTCGTGCGTCCGCTGGGTGAGGCGGCCCATGGTGTAGTGGTAGAGCCGGCTATCGCCCGAGTGCGCCCAGGCCGCCTGCGAGTCGCTGACCATCAGCGCCAGCCACGTGGTGCGCGGCGACTGCGGCAGCGCCGAGACGGCGTTGTGTGCCGCGCGGCTGGTCATCTCGAGGAACTCCCGCGCCTGCCGCATCGACGGGCGTTCGCGCTGCCAGAGCGACTGCGCCATCTGCGCCGCGGCCTGCGCCGCCTGCTGTCCGCCATGATGTCCGCCCGCGCCGTCGGCCATGACGACGAGGACCGTGGAGCCATCCTCGCTGGGCCACGCGCCGAGGCAATCCTGCTGCTCGCGCTGGGCGCCGAGGGCTTGCGCGGAGGTGAATTGCCAGCTCATGTGCGACACCGGGGGAAACGTTGCGGCGATGGCCGTCCCGCGGGATCGATCTCGGGTCGCGCGCGTGAAACCATGGGAGAGTTCTAGGCCCATCGCTGCGCCGGAAGCGAACTAATTTGCTGGGAATTATCCCTCGTCACGCCTGGGTGGATTCCTCGATCTCTTCCTCCGTCGCGCGGGCGATTTCCCTCGGCTTGAGCTCGTGCAGCCGGCCCAGCCGCGCAATCTCGGGAAAAACCAGCGCCGCGCCCACGACCACGAAGATCGTGCCGAGGCCCCCGAGCACGACCGACTCGATCGCGCCGAACCACTTCGCGGTCACGCCCGACTCTAGCTCGCCCAGCTCGTTCGAGCAGCTGATGAAGAGAAAGGTCACCGACGACACGCGCCCGCGCATGGCATCCGGGGTGATCATCTGCATCACCGTCTGCCGCACAACTACGCTGATGTTGTCGAACATGCCGGTGAAGGCCAGCGCGACCAGCGAAAGCCAGAAGATTTTCGACAGCCCAAAGACCATCGTCGCCACGCCAAAGCCGGCCACCGCCAGCAGCATGACGCGGCCCGCCTTGCGCCACGGCGACAGGTGCGCTGTGATCACGGCCATGATGATGGCCCCGAGCGACGGCGCCGCGCGCAGCAGGCCGTAGCCCTGCGGCCCGGCATGCAGGATTTCGCTGGCAAAGATCGGCAACAACGCCGTCGCGCCGCCGAGCAGCACGGCGAAAAGATCCAGGCAGAACAGCCCGAGCAGCAGCCGCGTGCTGAAGACGAAGCGCACGCCACTCAGCACCGAGTCCCACGTGATCGGCGGCTTCTCCGAGCGAACCGCGGCGGGAACCGTCAGCGAGAACGTGATGAAGGCCAGGCTCGCGCACAGGATGTTGATCGTGTACGACGTCGCCGGTCCCCACCGCGCGACGATGATGCCGCCGATTGCCGGTCCAACCATCGCGGTCGTCTGGAATATGCTGCTGTTCCACATCATCGCGTTGGGCAGGACTTCCCTCGGCACCAGCGTGGGAAAAAGCGACGTGATGGCCGGTGCGGTGAAGGCGCGTCCGCAGCCCGCGATGCCGAGCACGAGGTAGTAATATCCCACGGGCGCGTGCGTCCGGGCCAGGATCAGCATCGCCATTGCGCAGACGGCGAAGAGAAGCTGGGTCGAGCGCAGGATGTTGCGCCGGTCAAACCGATCCGCCGCCTGGCCGCCGGGCAACGCCAGGAAAAACATGGGCAGCACCTGCACCAAACCGATGAAGCCGAGCGCCAGCGCCGCGTCGCGCGAATTCACATGCAGCCGCTGGTAAATGTCCCAGCTCACCGCAATGGTCTGCATCTGCATGGCCAGCGTGAAAAAGCTGCGGCCCAGAACAAAGTAGCGGTAATTCGCGTAGCGCAGGACGGCGTACGGGTCGGACTTCGCTTCAGGCACGCCGCTCCTTCCGGATCCTCATCATGACCGTCCAACGTAGCGGCTTTTTCGTGACGCGCCAGCGCGTTGCGTGACGATCTGGTGACGGCATTTTCCAGGGTGGAAAAGCCGGGCGCGGATGGCTAGAGATTGTGGCATGAATAAGCAGCTTCCGGCCTTGCTCCTTCTCGCCCTGCTCGTGGGTCTTCCCGTCCGCGCTGACAATGCCGCGGCCGCGCCGATGGCGCCCACGGCTTCCGGCAAGGCACCGCCCCATTTCACGTACCTGACCGGCGATGAGGACGTCTGGAGCACATTCCCGAAAGCGCCGGCGCTCGGTTCCCCGGTGGATGAGGACGATCTGCTCATCACGCTTTCCGCGCAGGCCAACCGCACCGATGAGCAAAAGAAGGAAGCGCTAATAGACCAGCACTGGTCCATCAAGCTCATCTCTGGCGTGATCGATCCCAGCTTCGAGACAAAGTATCCCGCCACCTACGACGTCCTCAAGAAAGCGGCCGCGGACGCCGGCCTGATCGACAAGAAGCTGAAGGATGAAAACAAGCGCCTTCGCCCCTTTGTCCAGCATCCCACCTTGGTGACGCCACTTTTCCCGGTCGGTGACTACACCTATCCAAGCGGTCATGCCTCGGGTTCCGAGGTGCAGGCCCGCATCCTCGGCGTGCTCTTTCCCGGTCGCGCGGACGAGCTCCTCAAACGCGCCCGGCAGGTCGCCGACGGCCGCGTCGTCGCCGGCGTCCACTACGCGAGCGACACCGAGGCAGGCGAAAACCTGGGCGACCTGATCTTCGAGCAACTCGAAGCCAGCGCGCAGTTCAAGCAGGACCTCGCCGCCGCTGCGCAAAAGGACGGCATTCCGCTCAAGTAGCGCGGGCTACTCGACCCGTTTCGCCGCCGCCTTTGCCTCGAGCTTCCGGTCGTGGTGCTGCTCGATTCCGGTCGCCCAGCCGCGCAAGTAGGCGATCACATCCGATTTGCGTGAGCGGCGAACCGCCCACTTCGTGCGACGGTGCGGTTCCATGCGCGCCACGATTTGCGGATGCGAGAGTTGTTCGAGGTGCAGGAAATCCCCGCGCTGCAATCCGGCTTGCAGCAGCGTGCGGAAGACCTCGTTGTGCCCAAGGCCCGACTCCGCGCAATGGACCTCGGTCATCGCCTCCCAAGTTGGGCAAAAGACGCCATTCTCGTAGATCGGCGGCAATAGCGCCTTCAAGCGGGACGGGCTCGCCTCCAGGATCTGCCGCGCGACGACGCCGCAATTGCACCGCGTGCGGTCGTTCCACTCGTACCCGAACCACGTTTGCTTCAGTTCATCCGCGGCGTTGTCGAGCACGCCCGCCAGGTACAGCGGACGGTTGAAGACATCGTCGCAGCCTGCTCGCTCCGAATGCCGGTTACTCATGGCACGAGTGCCGCATGTTGCGTGCCGTGTCGCCGGCGAAACGTCGCCGTTCGACAACCGCCCCGTCGCGCCTAGATTGAATCATGACTGGTGAAGTGGTCTACCTTTACGCGTTTGATGTCGCCAACGAGATCATCACGCCCCGCGTGCAGGAGATTCTCTCCGAGAAGCCGTTTCCCTTTGAGATCCGCCAGGACCGCACGCTGCCCAAGGACATTCCTCTTTACCGCCCGCTGGCCATCGTGCCGCCGCCGCTTAAAGCCGCGCTGCACGGCGCGCAAGTCCGGCTTCTTGTCCGCATCTACGACGTTGGGGTAGTCACCATCATGATGCGCGTGCCGTTTGAGACGGCGAACCTCGGCGACCTGATGCGGTTTCACAATCCGCGGCTCGAGGACGGCAAAACGCTCGATAAAGTCGCCGCCGATCTCTGCGCCAAAGTCTGCGACAGCCTCGACGGCTCCGTTATTGGCCGCAACGAATCCCCGCCGCCGCCGGAGGCTTACACCGTCTTTTGTCTCAAGGAACTCGACCGCGCCAAGGACGCGAACGTCTGGCTCGCCGCGCATCGCCGCGACGTCGCGGGCCTGCTCACCGAGACCGCGCCGCAAAACCTCAGCGAACACCAGGTCGGCGAAGTCCTTCGCATCCAGCGTACCTTCGAGAACACCGACCTCGCCGTCATCGACTGGGACGCCGCGCTCGTCGTCGACTTGAGCGGCTACGTCGACGACGTCCTCTATGCGCTCGAGCTCGCCAACCTGCAGCTCGAGGAATTCCGTCTCATGGACCAACGCCTCGACGCCTACCTCGACCAGGCCTACGACGACGTCAGCCGCCAGAGCTGGACCCTCTTCGGCACCACCAACAAAACGCTGCGCCACCTGCGCCGCTTTCGCGTCGACGTCGCCAAGCTCACCGACGAAGTCACGCACATCACGAAATTTTTCGGCGACTGGCATCTCGCCCGCATCTACCTCGGCGCGCGCGACCGCTTCTACCTCGACCAATGGCGTTCCAGCGTCGAGCAGCGGCTGGCCCAGCTCGACAAGCTCTACAGCGTCGTCCACAGCGAGGTCAACGAACAGCGCATGCTCTGGCTCGAGGTCATCATCGTCATCTTCTTCGCACTCGACATCGCCATCATGCTCTTCATCCGGCGCTGAGGCGCATCTGCGCTTGCCACCTGGCGCCGCCGCCGTTTAGGATAACGGGCTTTCCGCGCGGTTAGCTTAGCGGTAGAGCGCTCGCTTCACACGCGAGAGGTCACAGGTTCGAACCCTGTACCGCGCACCATTTCGAGGTTTTGACCAGTCTTGTCTAGGCTGTCGTTCTCACGTCCAAGTTGCTCATTCCCTGAGAGATCAAGGAGAGGAATACCTGCCAAAGTCTTGCCAGTGGTGGACAGGTCATGACCCTCCCGGAACAAATTTTGTGTGCCTATTTGTGTGCTTGTGTCCTTGGGCTTCGAAAGGAACGGGAGCTTTAGCACGGCATCGGCCACCGGCAAAAGGCCCGCATCGGTGTAGGTCTTCGCGGTCAGTCGCATGTCGCTGTGACGCATAATTTCCATCGCCACGCGCGGCGCAGTGCCTGCGCGGGCGAGGTTCGTGGCCAGCGTGTGCCGCAAGGAATGGAAGTCGGCACGCTGCCCCGCAGCGTTGAGAAACGGAATACCAGCGGCCTTCAAATCCATTTTAAACCGCGTCATGGTCGGCATGACTCCGGCGAAGACTCTCGAGGTTCCGGCGGGCAATTCGGCGACATGGTCGCGCATCTCCGAGACAAGCTCAGGATGGAGGGCGATTACGGCTTGCTGGTGGTTTTTCGTGGTAGAAGCGCGGACATTGATAAAAGGCTTCGCGCCTTCCAAATGAAGGTCAGGCCGTTCCAGCGCGGCCAGCTCACTCCGACGCAAGCCGGTGTAAACGGCGGTGAGATAGACCACTTTTCGCTTTCCCGCGACGCCAAGGAGACGTTGCATTTCATCATCGGTGAACGCACGTCGGGGACGTACCTGCCGTCCGTGGGCCTGCACCTTCTGGACGTGCTGGAGAGGATTGCGGGGGATACGCTCATGCTTTTCCATCCAATTCAAAAGCGAGGAGATCGAGCCGAGGTATTCGTTGAGGGTCTTGGGCGACAGTGTCTGCTTGGCCCGCCACGTCTGGAAAGATTCGGGGGTGATGTCCTTAAGCTGTTTCCAGCCGCATTCCTTCATCATCCGGCCCACGCGGTTCTTGAGTTCATAGATGTACTGGTCGTCGCGCTTGAGGGCCTGCAAATCGGCCAGGTACTGCGTCAAATGCTCCAGCAAAGGAGATTGAGCGGCCTTGCGTACCGCTGTGGGCGGCAGAATTCCGGTCGCTTCCATCTGCTTCTCGCGTACATGCTGCTCAAGGCGCTGCTGTGCGACGCGCTTATCGGGTGTGTGCAGCGGAATCTCGGTGATCTTAGTGTCGCCATCAAGCCGGTAGCGGCCCCGGTAAAGCCGGGCCATTTCGACTTTGCCGTTAATTGTCCGTTTGCGGCGGTAAATCATGCAAATCATAAGAGCCTTTCTATTTGCGAGAGTCGTGCTCCCGTTTTTGTTTGAGCTTTTCGAGGTAGGTGGTCACGTCGGAATGGTAAAGCCTGGGTGAACTGAGGACTTTTACCGGCTTGGGCAGATCGCCCTTGGCGATCAAGCGGCGGACGGAACGGGTGGAAATGTTGCCGAGCTTTTCGGCGACTTCCTCCAAGTCCATCAGCCGGTCTTCTTCTTTTTGGGGTGGGGAAATGGTGGTGATCATGTGGGTTTATTTTGCGCCCTTGCCTTTCTGGAGCCGGGCAAGTTCCTTTTCGGATTCGAGGCGTTGTCGGTTTAATTCTGCGGCTTGTTTCCAGTAAAATTCGACGATTTCCTTGGTCAACTTCCCTGCGTGCTTGTTGACCAGCCGGGCAAAAATGCGGCGATGCCAGACTGTAATTTCCTCATGATTGGGAGCGAACAAGGAAACGATGTCATTCACAATTCTGGAATCAAGCAGCGGCTTTTCCTTCATCAGCCGGTTAAGCTTCAGAATAGGAATATCCTCAATCGTGTCGTCGCGATCCATCGCATCGAGGACGCCCTCGATGATCTGATTCACAAAAAAATTGGGGTTCTGCTCAAGCTCTCTGGCTTTCTCAAAAACGCGTTCGTTCAAATCATTTCGCAGGGCCATGGAGACCCGCTTGGGTTTGGGTTCTTCTTTTTTCATAGTCGCAGCATACAGGAGGGACGCATGTAAAACAAGCAAGAACAGCTTTACATGTCATTTATTTTCGAGACTGGGCTAGCCCTGTTCTGCCTATGAATCCCGCTTTGCGCAGGTTCCTTTCATGAGCCTGTCGTCTCCACCCTCTAAAGAATGTGGGCAATCATGGTGGCCACCATGATTTTGCCCGCGGACCAAAGACGAAGAAGGAAGCCACACCCAAGCTCGCGAGCTTGGACTGCCACGAACGACCGAGAAAACCCGCTCAATCGGGAAGAGACGCCGCCCGCGCGCGGCGACCAACGGGAGCCCTCATTCCCAGCGTTTTGAACCCCGGCCCCCTTCCCCTCGGGCCGGGGATCGAAACGCGGCCAACCGACCGCAGCCAAAAAGCAGCCGACATGCCACGCTTCTGGCTGGGCAGAAGCGTGGCGGGGCGGTTGCTCATCCGCAACCAACGGAAAAGCGGCGGAGAACGGTATCCACCGAAGAAAGACGCCCTCGTTGCTTGCGGTGCGCGTCCATAAAGGCTACCGGGAAAGTTACCTCCCAAGAAAACGCAACTAATCGCGAATATTGACGGATTCCGTAAAACCCTGCCTGAGGGAATGAATTCAGAAAGCGAGGGATAGCCTTTGGCGATTGCAGCCAACACGAGATGAATTCTGACGGCAACGAGGACATTCTGGTTTTCCGGGACCTCAATCCCAATGCCAACGAGTCAAGCCGGAGCCGTCGAGAACCACGAAGAATTATCGCCATCGCCCGTCCATACCGACCCGCCGCTCATCTTCTCCTTCTGGCATCAAGCCGAACTGTGGTCACAGGTGTTTTGACAATCCGATGGCAGGGAAGCTATAAGCACTAAATATGCAAGGTACACCTGAGCGACGGTTCAATACTTTGGCCCGAGTTATTTGCCTCACTTACGTTAGTTGCTATGTTGTCTTCTGCCTGCTTTTCCCTAAGTATATTGCGATTATGGTTGTTCATTACGCGATAGTTTTGGTGTTAGGAATTGCTTACTGGAATCGCCGCTCGAACGTACTTAGACGAGACGATAGAGCCAAATTCTGATTACCATCGGGATACAATCCTTCAGGTTGAACTTCCAACCTTCCTATCACCAACCCATCGTCAGTCTTTTTTTTACAGGGATCAGTAGTCATCGCGAAAAGGCAAAGTTGCCAATCAAAAATTAGATTTTCGTGCCCACTTTGCGACGGTGGCGGCCCGTCACGGGCTGGAACAGCCCGCGACGGGCCACCACGGTCGCCGCCGTGAACACAATGCCGCGCAGCGGGGCCGGGGTGGGCAAAGCCAACCCCGGCCCGGCGAGAGCGGGCACTGCATCATCGTCAACGATGAATGAGTTTCTTGTTCTCGTCTATTTCCTGCTCAATCAATCGACTCAAATCCGGCCCCTGAAAATAGATGACCCCTGTCCCATCGGGCAAAACCTTGGCGTCGTAAGCATTGGTGATGCTGAACTGATAGTGATCTGTCCCGTCATCGACAGGCTTGACCTCGGTCGTCACCTGCATATGGGAGAGTCTCTCTCCGACATTTCGATTATCCTCGCGAGAGCCGAGTGTCTTGCCGATCCACGCTGACAAAGCGTCGAGCTTCTGATTCTGTTCCGCTCGGGATGTTTCCAGCGAGGTCTCGAAGGAGTGCTGCATCCCGTAGTAAGCGAAAAAGAAAATAACCGCCCAAAGGAAAAACGAAATACCCAGGCTGCCGAGAAACATTTTCCACCAGGTGATGTTGAGGAGGATTTCGAGCACCTGCTTGGCCTTTTCGATCAAGTCGGTCAGATGGCCAGCCATCTTGAGCAATTCCAGATTTGTCGTCCTCACCGGCTGGACGGTCGATTCCAGCAGCGTAGCCGTGATTTGCTGGGTTAGCGCCTTGGTATCGACTTTATCGACGGATCGCTGGACGACGTTTTCGATCTTGGGAACGATACTGTCCATCCGGTCCATGACCTCAATCGAACGCTCGGTGGTACGCTGGTTCTGGAAGGCGATTTGCTTTTGCGCGTCGATCTGCGCGGCCAAACTTTTCTCCATCCGCAGCAAAAAGTCTCGCATCGGCTGGATCAAGTGGAGGTTGAATTGTCCCGGCAGTTTCTCCAGATAGCACCGATTGGCTTTCAGAAGCAGGAACAAACCTCGCAGGATGCCCGCACCCGTACCGCGCTTGAGATGCTCCTCGATGAAAAGGGTGAGTTCATCCCGCTCCTGCTGGGTGGGCAGGGCGGCAACCACTTCCTCCATGTTGAGGCCGAGCGGGTCGAGCGTAGCGACGACGCTCATAGAATGTTCTCCAGGTTTATCCCTGCTGCTGTCCGACGAGCTTTATCGGGCCTCACTTCAGCACTCGGTTTGATCGTCTCGGCGTATTCGTCGGGCACGAGATAGGACCCGATTGCATCCAAGCGCCGGAATACCTCCGCCACCCATTTCTGAAACAGAATGCGATGAACGGCATCGATTTCGAGGCTGGGATTGCTGATCGCCTCCGCTGGCGACAAGGTGCGGCCGAGCTTCAATTGACTACCCCGGAGATGATTGCGGGTATCGGTTAAGAGCGGCGGGAGGTCGAGATAACCCGCCTTGTAGCCTTGAAGCTGCTTTTCCAGGGCGCTGCCGTCGAAGAACTTGGTCGTGGGGATACGCTCCCGGTTTCGGACGATGATCCAATCGACCGAATCCCCCAGCGTATCAACGGTCTCGCTGATGTCCTCCATGTCGGAAACTTCGTCGATGGGGAAGATGAGGACGGTGGCGCGGGCCTGCGCTTCAACTGCGAACTTGGGAAAATCGATCTGGGCGATGGCCGAAAGGATGGTCTTGTTCATGTGGGCCTGCGGGTCGATCACGGTCACGGCAACCTGGTTCACTTTTCGCAGGATTTTGATGATGTCGGAAACCGGTTCCCGGCTCGGTTCCACGAGGGTAACTTCGTCAGGATAGGTTTCGCTAAGGGTACGGTTGTAAACATCAAGATCGTATCCTTTCCAGGGGACACGGTGCTGGCGCATCCATTCAGCGCGGATGATGGCCTCGGTCGATTTGCCAAGGCTGCCGCGCGTCTGGATCGGAAGAACAAGACGATGCTTAATCTTTGATGTTGAGGTTCCATTTGGGTTGTCTGTTTTCATTGGGTTGGTGAGTTGGCGCGGGTTCAAAGAACCCGCTGGTGGATGGTTTACTGTCTATGGGTTGTGGGTGCGTGGAGACCAGCTCGTACATGCGAAGAGGTTTCGAGCGCACTTTCACAAAAGAGAAAATGGCGTTGGGAGAGACCTTCATTCCGAATTGCTCGCCGATGGCCTGGGAAATACGCCGATAGCTCCAGCGCTTCTTCCGGCAGTCACGGATGAATTCGAGGTGCGGCTCCAGCTTGGATTGAAAGGGGCGTCCGGGCATTACTTCGTCCCTCCCAAGAGATGCGAAGTCGTCCCAAGTCGCACTCCAAGTGATCCCATGTCATCCCAAGTTTTTAACGGCGGATAGCCGCTCTTCTTGAGATGGGTTGGGACTGTGTTGGGACGCCATCCCAACACTGTCCCAACGGCCCAAAGTTCTAAGCCAGGCTTAGACCTATTGCGTCTCCCTTCCCCACCTTCTTTCTTACCTTTATGGGCGATGTAATAGCTCACGATTATTGTGTTTGAGGTTTTTGAAATTGGCCGCCTTGCAAACAGGTAAAGCAGCTATCTATGTTTTACATCTTATACTGAGTATGGTACGATGTCAAGAATACGATGTTTACGAGAGCCAAGATTTACAGTGGGCAGACATACTTGGAGAATCATCTGCGGGCCAATGACTACTATTCCAAGGGGGAGAGGGTTTCGGGTGAATGGATCGGCTTGGGAGCAGAAAAGCTAGGTCTAAGAGGAGAAGTCACCCCTGAACAATTCGAAGCCCTTCGTTCCAACCATCATCCCTTAAGCGGTGAACAACTGACTCCTCGTACCAAGGATACGAGGGTGGCTTCGACTCGTGAGGCTGGTGACGACTTTCGCAAAAAACATCATCGGCCAGGTAGTGAGACGGAAATTGAAGCTCACAGGCTGAAGATGGGGCCTCAACCGAATCGGGTCGCGTTTTACGATTTCCAGTGCTCAGCCCAGAAATCAGTTTCGATCATGGGTGTGCTGGCCGGAGACGACAGGCTGAGGGAAGCTCATGAAAGGGCTTCTCGGATCGGCCTAAAGGAACTGGAGAAGTTTGCCGCGCGTCAGACCAACACCGCCACCATTCGCGGGAGTGAATTAACCGGGAACCTTTGCGGGGCGGCTTTTACCCATGATGCCAGCCGTGCCCTTGATCCCCAGCTTCATACCCATTTCGTCCTGGCCAACGCCACGCAGACGAATTCAGGGAAATGGTTCGCCCTCCATGAAAATGGGATGCTGGAAGCGGTCCGGTACGCGGGGAAGGTCTATCAGAACGAGTTGGCCCGCGAGGTGAAAGCGCTGGGCTACGAGGTCCGGGAGGTACGGGAGAAAGGCGAGATCAAGGGATTTGAAATCAAGGGAGTTTCCCAGGAATTGTGCGAACGATTCGCCAAGCGTCGGGAGGAGATCGAACGAGAGATCGACAAGTTTGAAAAGAAGGAGGGCCGTGAACCGACTCGTGCGGAGGTTAATGCCATTACCCGGCAGACGCGCCCCTCGGAATTGAAGGAAATCTCCACCGCCGAAGTTCGGAAATTCCAGTTCGGACAATTGAGCGCCGAAGAATGGAGTCAGTTGCAAAAAGTCCATGCGGAGGCGCGGGAGCGCGGGAAACATGGCGTGACGGCCCAAGCGGGGCAGGAAAAGGCTGCACTCAAGGCAGCGGTCGATCATGTTTTCGAGCGCCAGAGTGTTCTTAAGCGGCATCACATTTTGGCAGAGGCGCTCAATCAAAACCTTGGTTCTCTCGATCTGACCAAACTGACTGCGCAGGTGGAGGCCGGAAAAGCCGGGTTGATCCGGTTGGCTGATGATCCCGTCCAGGCGCTCCGTTCGGAACATGCCACACGCGACGGGCTGAAAAGTGAACTTTGGTCGGTCAATTTCGTGAATATGACCAAGGGCATGTTCCCCGCGCTCAATCCCAAATTCGAGCCACAGGGAAAACTTTCGCCCGAACAGCGTGACGCCGTGAAGCATATCCTAAACACCCCGGATCAATGTTGTGGTATGCGAGGTGTGGCAGGTGCTGGGAAAACCACCACGCAACGGGAAGTGCGGCGCGGATTGGATGAGGCTGGGCATCGAGTGATTGCCATTGCACCCACGGCTTCGGCGGCGAAGACATTACAAGCGGAAGGGTTCAAGGACGCGACTACGGTGGCCGACTTCCTCCAGAATGGTCCGTCCAAGTTTGATCTGCGCGAAGCGGTGGTCATTTGCGACGAAGCGGGCCTGCAATCGAACCGGCAGGGCGAAGAATTACTTCGACTGGCCCAGAAACACGACATGCGGGTGATTTTCGTTGGCGATGTCAGTCAGCATGTTTCCGTCGAGGCGGGCGACTTCCTACGCGTGCTCGAAACTCACAGCAAGTTAAGCCATTGCGAGGTTACGGAAATCCAGCGCCAGCAGCATGCCGGGTACAAAGATGCCGTGGGCCTGCTTTCCTGCGGTGCCGCCCGCGACGGCCTCGCGGCCTTGGACAAGCTAGGTTGGGTGCATGAGGGACAAGGCAACTATCTGAAAGATGCGGCGGCAGCCTATTTTAAATCGACCGATGACGGCAAAAGCTTGGATCGATGTTTGGCGGTCAGTCCAACTTGGGAAGAGAACCGCCATTTGACCCATGAAATCCGCTTGGGACTTAAGGAGCGCGATTTGCTGCCCAAAGAAGATGCACACTGCACGGTGCATGATTCTCTGCGCTGGACCGTCCAGCAGCGCGGCAATTGGCGGAATTATCAGCCTGGCCAAGTGATAACCGTCACAAAATCCATGGGCGGCTGGAAGCCCGGCGAATCATCCACGGTAACGCGGGTGGAAGGCGGCAAAGTAGTCGTGGTATCGGGTGACCGAGAGCGGACGCTCCCCTTGAAATCGGCGGGTTCATTCGACGTAGCGGTTCTTCGTCCCATCGCGGTATGCCCCGGCGACAAAATCCTGATCCGGGCCAATGCGAGGCCGCTCGGGCTGATCAACGGTCAGGTGCTCACTGTCGGAAAAATCGAAGCTGACGGCTCGCTCCACACGCGGGAGGGCATTTCAGTGCCCGCCACATTCAAACAGTGGACCCACGGCTACGTCGTCACTTCGCATAAGGCGCAGGGCCGAACTTGCGAACGCGTGGTTGTGGCCGCTGCCCGTCTCGATGCCAAGTCATCTTACGTTGCCTGCTCACGGGGCCGGACATTGTGCTCGGTACATACGCCGGACAAGGCGGCACTCATTTCTCATTTGCCGGAGGGAAATCGCAAAGCGGCTCTCGATGTTCTGGCCACCAATCCACCAAAGAACCTGACCGCTGACCTTCGTTCGACTGCATACCGCGAGATCACCGCGCAAATTCGGCGCATCCGTGCGGCGGTGAATCGCCGGACGGAGCAAATGCGTCAGATGGTCAGGCGACGTGACCAGCACCGCCAAAGAGCGTCCATGACAGAATCCGTGGCGGGACCAAGGCCTACACCTGCGGAATCAGAGCGCCCCCATTACGACTTCAGCCCCGTCCAATCCCAAAGAACCGGGATCGGCATTTAAACTCAATCCAGAAAGAAATTATGGCTATCAAAACTAAAGACGGAACATTCGATTCCAAGCCCGCCAATTATGAGCGGGACACTCACCCGGCCGGAATCGACTTTGAACTAAGAGATGGAACCGCGCTCTTCGCGCCCTACTCATTTTTATCCCATGCCCTACGCCATCCTGATGAAATCGTTATTCATTACAGCTTTGGCGTCGTGCGCGTGCGCGGTGAACGCCTAAACACGATTTTCACCATGATACGCAGTCAAGAGCTTGGCTCGATCAATTGCGCTGCGGAGAAAATAGCTAAACCAGAGGAGCCGCGCATTCGGGACATTCTGTTCGAGGATGCGGAAATAATTATGAACTAGACAGTGGGACACTCTTTACTCCAGCAGGGTTATCAGGCGGTGGAGTTCCTTGGGTTGTCAGAGTACAGGCGAGAACGCCGAGCATGGAAGGTGTCTGCGAAGGCCTTGGCAAAGGAGGAAAATGTCAGAGGCTTTGATACGAAGCACGCCACACCAAGCTCGCGGCAACGCTCCAGCTCTTCGGGAGAGTTAGATGAAGTCATTACGATTACGGGAACACTCATCAGGCGCTCTTCTGATCGGATCGTTTCCAAGAGTTGTAAGCCGGTGACCTTGGGAAGATGAAGATCAAGGAAAATGGCGGCTAGGTCCTCAGTGGCGAAGCGTTCGTCGGTGATGTACGACAGGGCCTCGCCACCGTCGCTGAGGGTCTTGATGTGTTTGTTAAGCTGAGCCTTTTTGAGTTGCCGGTGGAGAAGAGCGGCGTCATCGGTGTTGTCTTCGATGATAATGATGCGCATAGGTGTATTCATTCTTGGATGTTGTTGTGCCGCCCGTGTGACCCCTAGTAATTGACGCGATTGGTCATTTTGTCGTTCAAGCCTTAACGTCCGCTTAATCCAGAGTTAATATAGAGAGGAATCGGCTCGGTGTTTCCAGCACCCGGCTACGTGGGGGACTCAAGTTCGGCGACCCCTTGGAGACCTTGTTGAATTGACATCAGGCGGTTACCGAGGAGTTTGAAGTCATGGCACTCTCTGGCGAAACCTCTCGTGATCCGGGTACTTACTTGGCGGCAGAACGCTCATTTCTGGCATGGATACGCACGGGCATCGCTCTTATGGGATTCGGATTCGTTGTTGCTCGATTTGGGCTTTTTCTTCACGAACTGGCAGCGGCGAAAGAACTGACGAAATTGCCTGAAGCTGGTTTTTCCATGCCGGTGGGAATTCTACTTATTGGCTTGGGCGTTTTCGTCAACGTGATCGCTGCCATTCGGCATCATCGCTGCGTCAAGGCGATTGACCGGGGAGAATTTCGTGAGACCTACGGGACGAATTTTGCGATTAGCATTGCGGGTGTTGTCGCGTTGATCGGACTGAGTGTGGGAGTTTATCTGGCCTTTTTGTAGAGCTTCCTTTCCGGGGAAGAGAGAGCCGGATAGATTGCAATCGGCTTGTGTTGCTGTTTTGTAATCTTCGGTACTTCTAAAACTAATGTGGTAGCCTTACCGCATAGGTAGATATGCGAATTTTGCTCGTGGAAGACGAAGAAAAAGTAAGGCGTTTTATCGTGCGAGGCCTTAAGGCCGAAGGCTATGCGATTGACGACGTGTGTGATGGGAAAGAAGGGCAAGAGTATCTTTCCGCGTACTCCTACGACCTGGTCATTTTGGATTTAAACTTGCCGGGACTTTCGGGAACGGACCTCCTTCAGCAGCTTCGGAAGGAGAATACAAACGTGCCCGTGCTCGTGCTGACAGCTCGGGATAGCGTGGCCGATAAGGTGCGGAATTTTGAGTGCGGCGCGGACGACTATCTGACGAAGCCATTTTCGTTTGCGGAACTACTGGTACGGATCAAAGCGCTCTTGAGGCGCGGACCGGTTGATCGTTCGACCGTCCTTCGCGTTTCCGATCTGGAACTTGACCGAGTTGCCCATCAGGTTCGCCGGAAGGAGCGGGCGATCGATCTGACTTCCAAGGAATTTTCTTTGCTAGAGTATCTGATGGTCAACACCGGGCGGGTATTGTCGCGCACGATGATCATCGAGCATGTTTGGGATCAGAGTTTCGAGGGGTTGACGAACATCGTTGATGTTTACATTCGGCAACTGAGAAAAAAAGTGGACGAGGCCCACGACCAAAAGCTAATTCGCACGGTGCGTGGCGTGGGCTACTCCATTGGATTGAGCGGAGCATGAAGCGTCCCCGATCCATTCGCAGCCGGCTCATCATGCTCTACGTGGTGACCATATCTTTCATCTTTCTCTGTTTTGGGGGGTACACTTACTGGGGGTTCAAGCAATACCTGATCAACTCGCTGCGGCAGGGATTCGTCCGCCGCGCCCACCAGATTGCCACCACGATCCTTTCGGAAATACCGCAGAAAGGTGAAGCTTACGTGGGCACCGAAATTCAGGCGCGCTATGCCCCCGAGCTTAATGAGCGGGTTATCCGAGTAACTAATCAGGCGGGTCGAACGATCTATGCTTCACGCAACGCCGATGCACTCTCGAAGCCTCTTCCGGTCGATTTCAGCCAAGACTCGCTTGAAACGGCCGCCGTCCTCCGCCGCGAGCAAGTACCCGGAAAGGAAGTTCTCCAAGTTGTCGCCATCGGATACCAGGTTCCGAACGGCGAAAAATATGTCGTGGAAGTAGCAGGATCGGAAAATGATGTCTCCAGTGCACTTGGAGGATTGCTCCTGACACTTTCCCTGGGGTTTCCCGTATTCATTGGCCTGAGTTCCGTGGGCGCTTACATCTTGCTTGGTCGCGCGTTGCGCCCCGTGGATGAAATTGTCCGATCCGCAGAAAGAATTACCCTTCGGAACTTGAGCCAGCGATTGCCCGTCCCTGACACGGGCGACGAGGTCGAACGCCTCTCCTTGGCGTTGAACCGCATGATCGAGCGTTTGGATGAGTCCTACCAAGTCACGAGCCGGTTCTCGGCGGATGCCTCCCACGAACTGCGGACGCCGCTAACGATCATGCGTGGAGAATTAGAGGCGATTCTGACGCAGGAGAATCTGGACGAAGAAGAGATGCAACAGATTGCGACTGTACTTGAGGAAGCTGAGCGGCTCACCCAGATCGTCGAAGGTCTTCTGGCTATTTCCCGGCTCGAAGCAGGGGAAACCCAACTCGATAAGGATCCGGTGGATTTGTCGCAGCTAGCTACAACCACCGTCGAACAAATGGCACCGCTGGCCGACGATAAATCGCTCACGTTGGAGATGGAAGCCGTCCGTGATGTCATAGTTGATGCTAACGAAGTGCGATTGAGGCAAGTCATCGTCAACCTCCTCGACAATGCGATCAAGTACACGCCGGAGGGCGGCAAAATCAGGGTGGAGGTTAAGGCCGATGGCTCAGAAGCTGTTGTCGAGGTCATCGACAACGGAATAGGCATTTCCTCCGAAGCACTGCCCAATATCTTCAAGCGCTTTTACCGTTCCGAACAGGTCCAGGCGCGCAAGGCTCGTGGTACGGGCCTCGGGCTTTCGATGGTGCATTCCATTTTGGAGGCACACGGCGGTTCCGTGAAGGTCGAGAGCAGTGAAAACAAAGGCTCTACATTTCGAGTCAGTTTGCCGCGCCTCAAGCTGAGTATAGCGACCAAGGCCGAATCGGTTTCATCAGGGGCCAGTTAGCTGCGAGTTCGGAAGATGAAGGCTTTTTAATCTGCCTTACCGTCTTTCCTCATTCGGGGCGGATAGAACCAAAGGAATGAGGGTTCTATTGGTTGAAGATGAGGAGAAGGTTTCTCGCTTTGTTGCGCGGGGCCTAAAGGCCGAACGCTACGCCGTAGACATCGCGGCTGATGGCAACAGCGGTCTCGACCATATTCGCGCTTACTCTTACGACCTGATTATCCTGGACCTTAATCTTCCGGGAATTCCCGGCACGGAATTACTGAAGCATATCCGCAAAGGGCATCCCAATGTACCTGTCCTTATCCTGTCCGCTCGCGATCACATTGCGGACAAGGTGGAAAATTTTGAGCTGGGCGCGGATGACTACCTGACAAAGCCGTTTTCTTTTGCCGAGCTGATCGTCCGGGTCAAGGCGCTCCTGCGTCGAGGGCCGGTGACAAATTCCACCACTCTCCGAGTGGGTGAATTGGAACTGGATCGGGTCGTTCACAAGGTGAAGCGCGGCGAAAAAACCATCGATCTTACGTCCAAGGAATTCTCGCTGCTGGAATATTTGATGATCAACGCGGGCAGAGTCTTGTCGCGGACCATGATCGTCGAGCATGTGTGGGACCAAAGCTTTGAGGGATTGACCAATATCGTTGATGTCTACGTTCGGCAACTGCGCAAGAAGATCGACGAGGGCCACGAGCGTAAATTATTCCGCACCGTCCGTGGAGTGGGTTACAGCGTTACGGAGGACGGAGTATGACCGTAGCAAGAAGGTTGGTTCTGTTCGGCAGTCTGGCTCTTGTCGTGTCGGGCTTAGCTTCGTGTGGGTCGGCCCCGGAATCGAAGTCCGGCGATACCGCCAACTCTTCACCCAAGGACGAGCCTACTGTTGCGGTCACCCATCCCACGCATGAAGACCTATCACGGAGTGTAAGTCTGACGGCAGAATTTCGCCCTTACCAAGAGGTCGATCTCCACGCGAAGGTCTCGGGTTATGTCCGCGAGATTTATGTCGATGTCGGAGATCACGTTAAAACGGGTGATGTGCTGGCGATTCTTGAAATTCCTGAATTACAGGAGGACTTGAAAAAGGCTCAAGCCGCCGTATTAACCGCTCAGCAGGAAGTCCAAAGCGCACAAGCAGAGTTTGAAGAGACCGACGAGATCAATACTCGCCTCATTGCGGCGTCGAAGGAGGCGGCAGGATTGATCGCCCAACAAGACCTCGATACCTCAGCAGCTAAGAACCGCGCGTCAGCGGCAAATCTTCAGGCTGCCAAGCAAAAGGTCGAAGAAGCGGAGGCCGAGGCCGATCGCATGCGCACGATGGCCGATTATTCCAAAATTATTGCACCGTTCGATGGCGTCGTGACCAAACGCTATGCCGATACAGGCTCCCTGATTCAAGCGGGAACATCGTCGAATACGCAAAGCATGCCGCTGGTCCAACTGGCCGAATTGAAGCGGCTCCGATTGGACTTCCCCGTCCCTGAATCCAGCGTTGGCGAGGTGCATCTCGGTGACGCGGTTGAGATCAATGTGGCTTCGCTCGGTCGAACGTTCACCGCGAAGGTTTTGCGCTTTGCGCAATCTGTCGATGATTCAACCAGGACGATGCTGACGGAAATCGACGTAGAGAATCCGAACTTCACCTACCTGCCGGGCATGTATGCCACGGCGCAATTGACGCTGGCCGACAAAAAAGATGCTCTTGCCGTTCCGATTCAATGTGTTTCGACCGGTGAGAGCCCCACCGTTCTTGTGCTGAATCAGGATCACAAAGTTGAGGAGCGTCAGGTTTCGGTTGGACTGGAAACGCCTTCGATGGCGCAAATTCTTTCTGGGCTCAACGACCAAGACCTCGTGGTAATTGGCAGCCGCGGCTCCATTCCGATTGGACAAGTGGCCCTCGCGAAGGAAGTCGATGGGAGCAAATTGTGATGCACAGTCCGGTAGCCACTTCTCCTCGCTACGCAGCTTTGACCAAGGAAGAGTTTCAAGACTTAAAGGTCCTTGATTCTTGTTCCGTGGCAAATGCCATCGAGCGTTTTCAGATTCAGCTTCGCAATGAAGGCTTCGCGGAAGGGGGTTTGGATTGCCGGTATCCCTACATGCCCCCGGTGCTCGGCTATGCGATGACCTTGAAGGTGCGTTCATCGTCCCCGCCCAGCAAAGGACGCGCTTTCCTCGAGAGCACGGAATGGTGGAATGCGTTGCTGGCCATTCCAGCGCCCCGTGTCTTGGTACTCCAAGACATGGATCGTCATCCCGGTGCCGGCGCACTGATCGGTGATATGCATGCATGCGTGTTGAAAACCCTCGATTGCGTCGCCGTGGTGACCAACGGTGCTGTCCGCGATGTTTCTCGAATCGAGGGTCTTGATTTTCAGATGTTTTCTGGAGCTGTAAGCGTCTCCCACGCCTACAGCCATATCGTCAGCGTCGGAGGCCCCGTCCAAATCGGCAGCCTGGAAATATCCCCTGGGGATTTGTTGCACGGAGATGCGAATGGAATCGTTCGCATTCCGCGCGACCTTGCAGCCCGTATCCCGTCCACTGCTGCGGCGCTGCGCAAGAAGGACGAAACGATCATCAACTACTGCCATTCACCGGAATTTACGGTGGAGGGCCTGCGGGATCTGCTCGCGGAGCAGTAAGCCCGCGTTTTCAT